>JAEEGL014963134.1_pt1 | contig 84760 bp, 74 predicted proteins | sample 9134231 | NCBI WGS metagenome assembly JAEEGL01 (sample SAMN16246548, study PRJNA631951) | gut metagenome | biome: gut microbiome; feature: rumen; material: fiber-attached | host: Bos | place: Iran: Karaj | collected 2018-10
GACCCGATCCGGCGTGAAATCGCCCGATTGACAATTGAAAGATTGATTTTGGATGGCCGTATCCATCCTGCGAGAATCGAAGAGATGTCTCACAAAGCCCGTAAAGAAGTCAACCAGACGATCAAGCAGGAAGGTGAGAGAGCTGCTTTTGATACCGGCATCGTCGGTCTGAATCCTGAGATCATCAAGTATCTTGGACGTCTGCGTTATCGTACGAGCTACGGGCAGAATGTGTTGCAACATTCAATTGAAGTCGCCTGGCTGGCAAGCATGATGGCGGCAGAATTAGGTCTGGATGAGATGCTTGCTCGAAGAGCAGGCTTGTTGCATGATATCGGAAAGGCTGCTGACTTTGAACTTGAGGGTTCTCATATTGAGTTAGGTGCAGATATTGCTCGTCGTTATAAAGAGAACGACACGGTAATTAATGCGATCATGTCCCACCATGGTGATGTGGAGCCGACAACAGAGATCGCCGTCCTGGTAGCAGCGGCGGATGCGATTTCTGCGGCAAGACCGGGTGCGCGTCGTGAGAATATGGAAACATATGTTAAGAGAATTCAGAAGTTGGAAGAAATCGCTACCAGTTTTGATGGTGTCGAGAAAGCCTTTGCGATCCAGGCAGGTCGTGAAGTGCGTGTCATCGTAAGTCCGGATAAGGTTTCGGACGACGATATGATCTTAAGAGCCCGTGATATATGTAAGCGGATCGAGGAAGAACTCGATTATCCGGGTCAGATCAAGGTCAATATAATCCGTGAAACACGTGCCTCGGATGTAGCAAAGTAAACCGAAACAAAAAAGAGTCTATTTCATAAGGGAATAGGCTCTTTTTTTATGGTAAAATAAGCCATATATCTTAGAATAGAGGAATAGCAATTGAGGATCCTTTTTGTCGGAGATGTGGTAGCCCATCCTGGAAAACGTATCTTGAAGAATAAATTGAAGGCATATCTTACAGAACAGAAGGTAGATGCCTGTATAGTAAACGCGGAAAATGTCGCCGCCGGTCTTGGGATCAATTATGCTTCGGCTAAAGAGATCTTTTCTTTTGGCGCGGATTGCATCACGCTCGGGAATCATTCCTTCTCCTGTCCCAGTTATCAGCAATTTGCTGATTCAGAGAAGCGCGTTATACGTCCCGGCAATGTAAGTGCCGCCTGGCCTGGCTCTTCCGAGTATCTTATCGACCTTGGTGAGAAGGGGCGCCTTCTCGTTGTATCCCTGATGGGACAGGTGTTTGTTACACCTCTTGCGGATTCTCCGTTTTCTTTCTTTGCCTCTAATATCGACAGATGGAAGAAGGAGTATTCTCCTACGAATATTCTTATCGATTTCCATGCGGAGACCACCAGTGAGAAAGGTGCGATGGGTTATTACTGTGATGGCCGCGTATCTCTTGTTCTTGGAACACATACGCATGTGCAGACTGCAGATGAAACGATACTCCCATGTGGTACCGGATATATAAGTGATGTCGGAATGACCGGGACATCTGACGGAATCCTCGGAATGGATGCAGATGCCTCTTTGCGCAGACTTGTAGATAAGCTTCCTGCCAGATATCAGCCTGCAGATGGTCCGGCCACTATGCATGCGGTAATGGCAGATCTTGATATTTCAAATGGAAAGTGCCTTAAAATAGAAAGGATCAAGTTATATGAATAAAGAACTCAAAAAACCGACCTGGATGACGTACGTGCTCTTTTCAGAGCTCTTCGTCGTGCTTGTTTTTATCGATCAGTTTACCAAGGATCTGGCCGTTAAATCTCTGGCATCCCATCAGGTCTCACCGATCATCAAGAACTTCCTTTCGCTGATGTACGTGAAGAACACGGGAAGTGCTTTTAGCATGTTCGCGAATAAATCATGGGGCGTTACGATGCTGTCAGTAATATCTGCGCTTGCTTTCGTATTGCTGATCTTCCTGTCCTACTTTGTACTTGCGAAGTACAGAAGCAGAAGACTCTCGATCTGCCTTATTTTCCTTTCTGCGGGCACACTCGGCAACCTGATCGATCGTATTCGTCTTAAGTATGTTATTGACTTTATCAGCGTTCAGTTCGGAAGTTACCAGTTTCCGATCTTCAATGTAGCGGATATCTGCATTACACTTTCCTGCATCGCGCTTGCCGTGCTGCTGTTTTTCAATGAGAAGTTTATTCCCGAGATCCCGTTCTCTTCGAAGAAAGAAGTGCCGAAGGAGGAGTCGGGCAATCTTTTCCCCAACGGGCTCGATGGGGATGATAAATCAGATGTAATTTCTGACGAGGATGTAGAATGATCGAGTCGTATGTAGTTGAGAATTATCAGGGAAGAGTCGATGCCTATATTCCACAGGCCTGCCCGGATCTTACAAGATCCCGCGCAGCCCAGCTCATCGCGGATGGTGCAGTTACCGTTGATGGAAAACCGGTCAAGGCGTCCTTCAAAGTTTTTGGCGGAGAGACGATCGATATTGATTTCCCGCCGCCGGTGGATACAGACGCGAAACCCGAGAATATCCCTCTGGATATCGTGTATGAAGATGATGATCTGATCATCATCAATAAGCCTCAGGGCATGGTCGTTCATCCCGCCCCCGGTCATTATTCCGGAACTCTTGTTAATGCGCTTCTTTATCACTGCGCAGGCAAGCTTTCGGATATTAATGGTGTTATCCGTCCTGGTATTGTACACCGTATTGATATGGATACTTCCGGACTGATGGTTGCGGTAAAGAATAATGAGACACATCTGGCCATGGCTGATATGATTGCGAAACATGAGGTTGTACGTGAGTATCGTGCCTGTGTTTATGGTATCGTTGACTCGGATAAGGGAACGATCCATGCGCCGATCGGACGTGCAACAAACGACAGACGGAAGATGACTGTCTGCGAGAATGGCAAGGATTCCATTACGCATTTTCAAGTGCTTGAACGTTTCCGCAAGGGGACAGATCTTCTTTGCCGTTTGGAAACTGGACGTACACATCAGATCCGTGCGCATATGACGTATATCGGACATCCATGTATCGGTGACCCGCTTTATGCGCCGAAGAGAGAGAAGTATAACCTGCATGGACAGGCACTTCACAGTACGTCGATCCGTTTCATCCATCCGCGTACTGAAGAATTGATCGATTTTAAAGCCGATATACCCGAACATTATCAGAAACTTCTGGAATTGCTCCGTAATGACGTGTAAAGGAGAGGTGGACTTGGAAGAGACGTTATTAAATGTAGATCATCTTTGTGAGCTTTCATCGAATAACTGCGCCTGGCTGAAGGTCGTCGCGGATATGTTTGACTGTGAAGTCATTGCTCTTGATTCCGGCATCTCGATAAGAGGTTCTTCTGACTCTATCCGTATGTCGGAAGACGTTCTCAGAGCCATGGACAAGGTCCTCGGAAAGAAGGAACAGCTTGATATCCTCTCGGTAAGATATCTTTGCCTTCTTGAGAAAGATAATCTCCTTGAAGATTTCATGGATGATGAGGATCCGGTTATTCTTACGACACCTGCCGGACGCTCTGTACGTGCCAAGACTCTTGGTCAGCGTGTATATGTGGATGCCATGTCGAAGAATGATGTGGTCATCTGTAAAGGACCTGCCGGCTCCGGAAAGACTTTTCTCGGTGTGGCGATGGCCGTTCTCGCGCTTCGTGAGCGTTCTGTTTCACGTATCATCCTGACCCGTCCTGCGGTTGAAGCAGGCGAGAAACTCGGTTATCTTCCGGGTGATATTGAAGAAAAAGTCGATCCGTATATGCGTCCGATCTATGATGCTCTTCTTGAACTGATGGGAAGAGAAGGTTTCGAGAGAAACATGGAGCGTGGTATTATCGAAGTTTCTCCTCTGGCATATATGCGAGGACGTAACCTCGATGATTCTTTCATTCTTCTGGACGAAGCTCAGAATACGACGATCGAGCAGATGATGATGTTCCTGACCCGAATGGGTATGAATTCCAGAGTGTGTGTCTGTGGCGATACGACGCAGATCGACCTGCCTTCCGGTTATCCGAACGGTCTTGATGATGCCATGCGGATCCTTCGTGATATCTCCGGTATTTCTACAGTTTCGTTACATGAGACGGATATTGTCAGAAACCCGTTGGTACAAAAGATCATAATGGCTTATAATGCAAGGGAAAGGAGACAGGGGGGACATGCGTAATTCGAAGAAGAACCAGAAGCTGTTCAAGGTGATCCGTATTGTTGCCATCGCACTGCTTGCGGTACTGATGGTCGCGATCGTCTATTTTGGTTCTCTGCCGAAACAGTATGATGTCTATCAGGGCCAGACCTGTGAATACGATATTACGGCGTCCAGAACCGTCAAGGATACGTACGAGACGGAAAGACGTGCCCGCCTGGCCAGATCGGAAGTTGCTCCGATCTATGTTATCTCCTCTGAGGTCTCCGATGAGAACAAGGAACTTGTTGAAGGTTTCTTTTCCTACTGTGAAGAACTCCGCAAATCGAATATTGATGATATCGGCATGGTGATCCGCACTAAGGCGGAGATGGCCTCGCTTCTTAAGTCCGCAGTAAAGGAATCTTATTCGATCGAACTGGATGATGAAGTCGCTTATACTCTTGCCAATATCTCTTTTGTTGATTTTTCGTATGTGGAATTCGAAACTAAGGAAATCACTGAGATGATCTCCATGAATGCGCTCGATGCGCAGATGCTTCAGCAGGAGATCAGTAATTATACGTCGAATATCGAAGAGAGCCGTACACATAACAGTAATGAGTACATCTCGCAGAAAGACCTTATCCGGAATCTTCTGAATGCTTTTCTTAAGCCGAACGCCGTTTATGATGAGAAGGCAACAGAGAATGAACGTGTGGCTGCATATAAGAATGCCATCAGCGAGCCGGTTATGATTCAGAAAGGTACGAGAATCATCAGTGTCGGTGAGACGATCACACCCCACATGTTCAGCCAGTTGAAGGATCTGAACCTGCTGCCTACGAATTCTTTTAACTATATGCTTCTTCTGGGTATTATCGTCTACATGTTTATCATTGTAGCTGCCGGAGCTTTTTATCTTTCCAGATTTGAGAATAAGACAATGGAGGAGATCGATTCGAAGACGCTCATTGCTCTTATGCTTGCATTTATCATACCGCTCATTTCCAGCCGTTATCTGACATCGATCTCTCCTTTGTTCTCGACGATCATGTTTACGGCAGTCATTTTTGCTATCTATCTGGGTATTCAGGGCGGTATTACTATGAGTATCCTGTCACTGCTTGTCGTACTTCCAATGAGCGGATTTGATACGGAATTTATCTTCATCTCCGTGATCACGATCTTCGTAAGCTCAGTCATTGCCGGACAGAGAAACCGTAAATTCAATGCTGCAACGCTTATTATTTTCTCCTGTGTGGCTTCTCTTGCTGCCTCATTGGGGTACAATCTGGTTACCCAGTCTTCGATGACGGATGCTTTTAATTCCGTTCTGTGGTGTGTCATCGGTACCGGATGTTCAGTTGTTGCCGCGATCGGTTTCCAGCCGCTCTTCGAGCTTATCTCCAATACGGCTTCTCCGATCCGCCTTTTGGATCTTGCTCAGCAGAGCCATCCGCTTCAGAAGAGACTGTTCCTCGAAGCTCCGGGTACATCCCAGCACAGTATGATGGTTGCCAATCTTGCGGATGCTGCAGCTGAGGCGATCGGCGCGAATTCACTTCTTGCGAAGGTTGGTTCCTATTACCATGATATCGGTAAGCTCGAGCGTCCGGAATACTTTACGGAGAACCAGCAGGATAAGGTGAATCCGCATGACAATCTTCCGATTGAAGAGAGTGTTGCCATTATTACATCACATCCTTCGGACGGATTGAAACTCGCCAAGAAATATCGTCTGCCTACTGCTGTTCAGAATATTATCCTTGAGCATCACGGAACGACCTGCCCGGGTTATTTCTATATGAAGGCTCAGAAAGAAGCTAAGGAGAAGGGGCTTCCCGAACCGACAAAAGAGAATTTCCAGTACAAGGGATCCGTTCCGTCTACACGCGAATCCGCAATCATTATGATCGCAGACTCCTGTGAAGCGGCAGTACGTTCCCGCGGTGTACACGAAGTAGATGAAGCAGAAGTGCTTTTCCGTAAGATCGTTAAGCAGAAGATCGACGAGGATCAGCTGATCCATTCAGGGCTGTCATTTGATGATATCGAGTTGATCATCCGCGCGATGCTGCAGGTTTATGCCGGCTTCTTCCATGAAAGGGTGAAATATCCGGAATGAGTATTCAGATCGACAATAAAACACGTTCATTCAGTAAAGAGGAAGAGGACGTCTTTCTTTCCTATGTGGAAAAAGCACTGGCGTTGCTGCTTTCTAAGGAGTATATCGATGCACAGATCCGCTCATCTGATGCGGAAGTCAGTGTTGATGTGCGTCTCGTTGGAACAGACGGTATCCGGAAACTTAACGCGCAGTATCGTGAAAAGGATAAGGTCACTGATGTTCTTTCTTTCCCGATCCTGGATATGACAGATGGAAAGCTTAATGCCAAACTGATGCCTTATGATTTTTCTATCGTTGAGGAGAAGAAGTATCTTCCAATCGGCGATGTTGTGATCTGCCCTGAAAAAGCCAAGAAACAGGCTGAGGAGTATGGCCATTCGATCGAAAGAGAGATGGTTTTTCTTGCGGTTCACTCACTTTTGCATCTTCTTGGATTTGATCATGAGAATGGAAGAGATGAGGAGCTGATGTTTGGTAAGCAGGAGGAGATCATGAATGAGATCGGTCTTCCGAGATCTTCTGATCTTCCTATGATGTCTTCGGAAGATGAGCATCCTGTCGGTGAGATGCTTTCCCACTGTGGGTATTGCGCCCTGGTAGGACGTCCGAATGTCGGTAAATCCACACTCCTGAATACGATTTCGGGAATGAAACTGGCGATTGTTTCCCATAAGCCTCAGACGACGAGAAACAACATTCAGGCGATTTATAACCGTGATGATGCCCAGGTAATCTTCGTCGATACACCAGGTATTCATAAGCCGCAGTCCAAACTCTCTGAGTTTATGGTGGATTCTTCTTTCCGTGCTGCTAAAGGTGCTGATGTTGTTGTGCTTATGGCAGACGGTAGATTCAATAAACCGGCTAACGTGGAGATCCGCGCTGCCGAAATGGCGAAGAAACTGAAAAAACCGCTGATCCTTGCAGTAAATAAGGCGGATGCTGTTACCAAGGAGTCACTCCTTCCGCTGATTGCTAATTACTCGAAGATCGCTGATTTTACGGATATTGTACCGATCTCCGCCCTGAAGGATGATGGTGTGGATGAACTGATGGAGGCGATCATCCGTCTGCTTCCGTCACAGCCGAGGTATTTCCCGATCGAGGAAGTAACAGACCAGTCGGAAAGAGAAATTGCCGCGGAATTGATCCGTGAGCAGATCCTGCACTATACCAATGAGGAGATCCCGCACGGAACCGCCGTCGAGATCGATGCATTTGAAGAAGATTTCAAGGAAGATGCCGTTGACAGCTATGACCGAAGCCTGATTAAGATCCACGCATCGATCATCTGCGAGAGAGATTCGCATAAGAGCATCCTGCTTGGTAAGAACGGGCAGATGATCAAGCGTATTGGTACCGCGGCCAGAGAGAATATCGAGAAGATGACGGACTGTAAGGTTTTTCTCGATCTGCATGTGAAAGTACGTAAGGATTGGAAGAATCGTCAGGTTTTTCTTGATGAGTTCGGGTATAAGAAGAAGGACGACTGATCATGGGCGCGAGTTTTTCGATCCGCGGTGTTGTCATCGCCGCCAAACCGCACCGTAATCAGGACGCGATAATTACGATCCTTTCTCCGCGTCAGGGTCTGGTCTCCGCGATGGTACCGGGAGCCAAGAAACATTCGTCAAGACTGGCATCCCTTGCTACTCCGCCTCTTCTTGCTGACTTTATGTTAAGTGAGAGTAAAGGCTATTACTATCTGAAGGAAGGGGAGACGGTCGAAAGTTTCCGCGGTCTTTATGATTCGTTCGAGGCACTGACCAGCGCATCGCATATTCTCGAGATCGTGAAGGATACAGCCGTAGATCCGGATTCCTGCCAGGCTATCTATACGCTTCTTGTGTATGTTCTCTATGATCTTTCCAAACATCCCGAGAAATACCGCCAGATCGTTGCTGCTTTTGAATGGCGCATCATGGATGTGCTTGGATTTGCTTTCGACTTAAGTGAGTGTGACTGCGGAAATCCCGATAAGATGCCGACACGTGCGTTCTCGTTTTCCAAGTGCCGTCTTTACTGTTCGTCGATCGGCTGCGTGGCCAAGGCTAAGGATTATCAGTTCGTGTCTCTCGGATGCGTGGAAGCATTAAGATACATAAGAAATGCAGAACTTGAGAGACTAAGTGCTTTTCACGCGGAAAAATACGTTCTCGATGATCTTTGTTCAGTTGCCCACAGATATCTCTGTGAACGGCTTGAAAAGAACTATGATAAGATGTCGATCTTAGATACGCTGCCTCCGCTCTGATCAGAGGTCATCCCACATGATCTCCGCTTCTTCGGCAATGTATTCAGTGGCTTTCCAGTGTTCCGGCCAGAGAATGCGGTAATCTTCGCGCGAATAGCGCTCGTCCATGAGTACGATGAAACCTTTATCGTTCTCATCCCGGATGACACGTCCTGCGGCCTGAAGGACCTTCTCCCAGCCCGGGAACTTGTATGCGAATGAGAAGCCGTCTCCGAATTTGTTCTGATAATACTGTGAGAGGATCTCACGTTCTTTACTTATCTGCGGAAGACCTACACCAACGATAAAAGCTCCTTTCAGACGTTCGCCGACAAGATCGATGCCTTCTCCGAAGTGACCGCCGAGTACGGCGAGCCCAAGAAGGGTTTTATCCCCGTGACGGTTGAATCGGTCGAGATACCGTTTCTTGTCTTCGGTGTTCATGTTCGGGACCTGCATCATCAGTTCGGTGTCAGGATCCTTGGATGTCGCCTTGAAGAGCCGCTGATATACCATATCCATATATGCGAATGAAGGGAAGAATACCATAAAGTTCTCTTTGTGTCCCGAAATCATCCGGAGAATCGTCTTGGCTACAGTGTCGCAGGTGAAGTTTCTCTCCTGGTATGTGGTCTGGATATCCTTGATGATCAGTACCTGGAGGTTTTCCGGCGGAAAAGGACTCGGAAGCTGCAGCATCCTGGAAAACGTTGTCTCCTTGCCGACGATCATGCTTCGGTAGTACTGCGCAGGAGACATGGTGGCTGAGAAGAATACGGCATTGTGATTGTCTTTAAGAATGGTCGCCAGTTTGTCGGATGCATCAAGGCAGTCGAGAGTGATCGAGATATCATAACTTCCGTTGTCACAGGTCCCGGAACGTGTGATCTCAATGATATACGCATCATCGAAATACAGTTCGAGAATGGTCAGGAAGAATCTGGCTTCGAAGTAATATTCCGTAAGAATGCGGCGTTTTTCACGGTCCTCGAGATCAGCAAGTATGTTTGCAATGTGAAAGCAAAGGGCCCAGAGAAGCTGGTACAGATTCTTGGGAACAGTCCTTGTCGCGCGGAAATCTTCCCCGATCACGACATCGTTTTCTTTGATCGATGGTTCGACCATATTGATCCCGGCAGAATCTTTTTCAAAAGCATAGTCCAGAAGAGTGAAATAGTCGACGAGCTGATGACTGTATTTCTCCGTCTTCTGAGAAATGGTAGACAGGACCGGTAATGCTGTCAGAAGAGCCTGGCGTGTGAGTGATGCGCTGAACATATCCCTTGATCGCGAGATCATGTTGTGTGCCTCGTCGATCAGTATCGTATGGCAGAATTCGTTTACCGCGAAATAACGCTGAAGGCGGATCCTGGGATGGAAAATGTGGTTATAATCGCAGATGATAACATCGCAGAAGTTCGAAGCGTCCAGCTGGAGCTCATGGGCGCAGATCTTATGCTTATAAGCCACTCTTCTGATATCTTCCGGATAGATTGCATCAAGACCGTAGAGTTCCTCAAGAGCGGCATTCAAACGGGAATAATATCCGTCGGCATAAGAGCAGAAGCGGCTGTCACAGAATTCCTCCATGGCTGTACACATCTGTTCCTTTGGTGCGAGCTGGATCGACTTAATGACCAGACCCTGATTTCTCATATCGATCAGTGCTTTGTCCGCAACTTCACGAGTGGCAAGTTTGGCCGTCGCATAGAAGATCTTGCCGCCCTGAGCGGCAGGAAGATATTTGATAGAAGGGTACAGAGTGCTGATCGTCTTGCCGATACCTGTAGGCGCCTCTGCGATGAGTGTTTCTTTATGCTTGATAGAGGAGAGGACTGCTTTCATGAAGTCTTTCTGGCCGTTTCTGACAACAGAGTACGGGAATTTCATGGAAGCAATCGATTCGTTTCGTGCTTCTTCGTAGTCACTGATCCGCTTCGCTTCTGCGGAATACAGAGCAACTGTGTTATCGAAAAACTCAGCGGCTTCATCTCGCGTGAATACCCTGCTTTTTTCGAGAAACTGATAATTCAGAAATGAGACGTATCTTAAGGTGATCGTGATATCTTCGATTTCCGGATGCGACAGGTAGTATAGATGGGCATAGATCTTCACCTGAGACTCGTGTGTGGGAAGTATAAGTGATTCAACCTTCTCGACCACGCGGTTATGTGTCTTGATTTCAATGATGTTGATCCCGTTTTCCGGATCCTCAATGATACAGTCAGCCCGACCGGATATCTGAAGTGTATAAAGTTCATATTCCAGTGTTGTGCTGAGAGAATACTCTGAAACTACGGTGTCTTCACCATATTCCTTGCGGATATCCTTAAAGACGCGCTGATGCATTCTGGTACCATCCAGTCCGGACACACCGCCATAGCCGGCGCCGAGAAGGGAACCGGAGCGGTAAATGCGCTCGCTGAGCGCGCGAACAGAGATCTTGTGAAGTGCTTTTTCCATATAAATCATTATATCAAAAGCCATTTCAAAAACACTTATAACAGGTAATAAGAAGATTATGCAATTTCATTCAGAAAAAAATTCATATCAGCGTTGTACTAGGTGAATAGTAGTGCTATACTTCACCTTGTTATATAAATATATGAAATACTAAAAGGAGAAAGTTGCAAAATGGCGATTCGAATTGGTATTTACGGTTATGGTAATTTAGGTCGCGGTGTCGAGTCCAGCATCCGTCAGAATCCGGATATGGAACTTGTTGCAGTATTCACACGCCGTGATCCTTCTACATTAAAGATTCAGACAGAGTCCGCAAAAGTCATGTCCGTTAACGATGTAGCTTCCATGAAGGACAGCATCGATGTTATGATCCTCTGCGGCGGTTCTGCTACAGATCTTCCGGAGCAGACACCGAAGCTTGCTTCTATGTTCAACGTGGTTGACAGCTTCGATACACATGCGAACATTCCTCAGCATTTTGCAGAGGTTGATGCTGCAGCAAAGGCAGCAGGCACAGTTGGTGCAATCTCTGTCGGTTGGGATCCGGGTATGTTTTCTCTGGCAAGAATTTACTCCCAGAGCATCCTGCCGGAAGGTGAGAGCTACACATTCTGGGGCAAGGGCGTAAGCCAGGGCCATTCTGATGCGATCCGTCGTGTTAAGGGTGTTAAGAACGGCAAGCAGTATACAATTCCTGTCGAGAGCGCTCTGGAAGCAGTACGTTCCGGTTCCCAGCCTGAACTGACCACACGTCAGAAGCACACACGTGAGTGCTTCGTTGTTCCGGAAGAGGGTGCTGACCTTAAGCAGATCGAGAACGACATCAAGACAATGCCGAACTATTTCTCTGACTACGATACGACTGTACACTTTATTACAGAAGAAGAACTGCAGAAGAATCACAGCGGTATCCCGCATGGCGGTTTCTGCTTCAGATCCGGTGTATCCGGCTTCAATAAAGAAAACAAGCACGTTATCGAGTACAGCCTGAAGCTCGACTCTAACCCGGAGTTCACAGCAGGTGTTCTGACAGCCTATGCACGTGCGATCAACCGTCTTTCCAAGGAAGGCGTAACAGGCTGCAAGACAGTTCTGGATATCGCTCCGTCTTATCTGAGCCCGCTTTCCGGTGAAGAACTGAGAAAAGAACTCGTATAAGTTCATCTTTCTTGAAAAGCATGAGCCGTCTCTCCAGGGAGACGGCTTTTTTATTGGGAATTAAGCGGGAATAAAAAGATCGGGAATCTTTTGATTCCCGATCTGGTGCGGATAGCAGGACTTGAACCTGTATGACCTTGCGATCACTAGCACCTGAAGCTAGCGCGTCTGCCAATTCCGCCATATCCGCAAGTGCTTAAATATAATAATATAACGAAATGCAAATTGCAAGGCATTTTTGAAATTCTTTCGGGAAAAGATTTCGGCGAAATATTAAGCCTCTTTTAGAAAATGTGATACAATGAAAACAGCATATCATGGAGGTGAAAAACATGGATATTAAAGCTAAAATTGATGAAGTTGTAAAGAAAGTTCAGAGCGATCCGTCGGTTGCCCAGAATTTTGAAAAAGAGCCGGTCAAGACAGTTGAGGGCATTATCGGTGTGGATCTTCCGGATGATGTGATCAATGGTGTTGTTGATGGCGCAAAGGCAAAGCTTTCCGCTGACAAAGCAGGTGGAATCGTGGACAAGATCAAGGGTCTGTTCTGATTTTTCACTGAATAATTGATGATTAAGAAAAGGACGGTCCGCGGACCGTCCTTTTCTTAATGAGGATGAGGTAGAAAAAATGTAATAAATCGAAGACTTAGTGAGTGAATGACAGTGATTTCAGAGCAACATCACCGCCGCCACGGTAGGTGAGGAAAAGCGATGCTTTCGGATCCGTCACCTCAGAAGTAAAGGAAGCTTCATATCTCTCCCATACAGTCATGAAACGAACAGGGATCTCCGCAAGGACAGGACCATCAATTGATGTTCTTACCTCAAATGTACCGTTGCCGTAGCCGCGTACATATAGGACAAGTCCCTTGGCCTGCTTCAGATCGAAGTACTTATAGCCGATCGTCGTTCCTTCACGGATCTGCGAAATATAGCCTGTTTCATGATCGCCGTCTCTGCCATCCTGGATGACTCGTGCGACATTGTGCTGTCCGACATAAGGTTCGTTTTTCTCATTCTTATCAGAGAAGATATTGCAGGCAATATATGACGGATATTCGCATGTGTCGCGGAGCGGTCCTCCGTTTAAGCCGCAGGATGTGATTTCAACCTGCCTGATGCTTCCGTCTTCTGCGAATTCGATCTTCTCGGCGCAGCCCTGACGGGAATACCAAGTGTTATTGGTATGTCTGTGATAGAAGATGTACCATTCACCATTAATCTCCACGATGCTGCCGTGGTTGTTCGCTCCATAGCATGCCGGCATATCCGCTTTCTTGTAAGAATCAATGCCGAGGTCGCAGTTGCTGACGATAACACCGCCGTAGGAGAAAGGTCCTTCCGGAGACCTGGATGTCGCGTAGCAGAGCTCGTGCATAACCTGTGAAGAATAAACGAAATAGAAGATTCCGTTCCTCTCACGGATGGAAGGAGCCTCGAAGAAAGCATGTCCTTCGTACTCAGTACCCTTAGAGTACATGGTGCCCGGAACGATGAATTCCGGTCCTTTTTTGATCGTGAGCATATCCGGTCCGATTACGGTGACCATAGCGCCATGACGGGATGCATCTGTCTGGCCGCAGAATCCGGTATAAAGATATGTGGTATCTCCAATGGTGATTACACCGGGATCGAACTGAGGCTCATTGCCTTCTTTCTGTCCGAGCAGAGTTCCGTCTTCGTAATGAACGTGACCATAGTACTTGAACGGTCCCTGAGGCTTGTCACTCTTGGCAACCGCAACCACGCTCTGGTTGTCCAGAACATAGAAGAGGTAGTAGTTACCATCCGGACCCACAGTGACATCCGGTGCATAAAGACAGCCTTTGTTTTCCTGATTATCCGGATCATCGGTACGTTTAAAAGAAACACCTTCATATCTCCAGTTACCGAGATCGTTGACAGGTGCAGACCACGAAACATAGTCGCCGGGGCAGAAGAAAGAACAGTTGTAATAATCGTGAGAACCATAGATGTAGAGACGGTCTCCGAATACGTATGGTTCGCCATCCGGAATATATTCCCAGGAAGGAAGATATGGATTGAAGGCCTGTTTCTTGGCGGGAGCTGCAAGAGCAGCGATACTGGCGCTCTTTCTGTTTTCAGATGTCCCGATGTTGCCCAGGGTCTTATCTGTCAGGTAATCGATAAAGAACTGGATATAATCGGATTCCTGCATCTTCGGAATACATCCGTCAGCAGTAAAATGCATCTCGTGTCTTTCCTTATCGGAATAAGCAACCCAGTTCGGCATTACCTCGCCGGTAATATCTTCACCATTCGGATTGCCGGTCTTAATGAAGTTTGTGACGTAGTTGGTCATTTTTCTGGCGATATCGTAGTGGCGGCCGACAAACGGTCTCCAGCAGGCTGCCAGAGTTTCAAAGAAGAACCACAGATCTACCGAGTGGAATGTTCCGGGATCATCTTCGCCGGGGATATCAACCTCGAAACTGTAGTAGAAGCAGGGAGCATCCGTCTTATCGAGCGCTGCTTTTACGGAACACTCAATGCCGCGCACTCCTGCATATTTGTTTCCGTCCTCCACTTCATAACTCTCCGGGAATGAGAGGAACTGCTCAGCGCGGTCGCCAAAGAGATCTCTGGCCTGCTGTTCAAAGCTTTCCTTCGAATCTGCATAGATGAAGCTCTTAAACTCGTCGAATGTATTTCCGGCAATCAGAGGAACATTTGCCTGTTTACCCTGAAGCATAAGCTTAAAAGGTTCGTCCTTAAGGAATACATGGTCGATACATGGTGTGAAGAAGAACATGTTCTTTTCACGGAACTCCGCGTACTTGGTACGGATGGTAAGTGCATCGATCTTTCTGGCTTCCTCAATCGTCTTTACACCGAGACTTTCAAAGAATTTCTCGCCCATCTTGGCAGTCTCTTCAATCGGCTTCGGAGAAATAACATTATCCTTGATATAAGGTGCTTCAATGATACCGGAATAGATGATGGCTTTCTGATAAAGACCAATGCTGGATTCAGAAGTCAGATGATTAAGAACGGAACCGCCACCGGCGGACTGACCTGCGATCGTGATATTTTCCGGATCGCCGCCAAAGTTCTTGATGTTCTTAATGACCCACTTAATTCCGGCTTGCTGGTCAAGGTTACCGAAGTTTGACGGAGCTTCCGGAGCCTCTTTGATAAGATCAGGGTGAGAAAGGAATCCGAGAGCGCCGAGACGGTAGTTCACACTAACGACGATGATGCCTCTTTTGGCCATATTCTCGCCGTTAAACTCCATCTCGCGGGGATAACCCCACTGGAATCCGCCTCCAAAGAACCATACGAATACAGGGAGATTGTCGTTATCGCTCTGTGCCGGTGTCCATACATTAAGGTACAGGCAGTCTTCGTCCATTTCAATATCTTTATCTACATGCCATTCGCGGCAATAGATATCCGTTCCGATGCCTGGCTGATCCTGAACGGAGATCGGAGCAAATTTGCTGCACTCACGTACACCTTCCCAATTGGCAGCAGGCTGTGGTGCTCTCCAACGATTCTCGCCGACCGGCGGTGCGGCAAACGGAATACCTTTAAATACTGAAATTCTGGTGTTATTTCCCTGAAAACCACGAACAAGTCCGTTTTCGGTCTGAACTAATTTAAGCATTATATCCTCCCGGACACTACAAATTCATTTGATAATATAATGATAAGAAACTACATATTTAACATCAACGGGATAAAGTCTAGGTCTGCCCCCCTAAAATTTCATAATCGAAAGAACGGATGTTGATTTTTTGTCATGCCTCTTGTAACGTAATCTTATGTAAATTCAATTTTTGCACTATATGAGCAGATCGCTGCACTGTGCGAGAAGAGTAGGAGCATCTATGTTTAAACTGATTATTGACCCGCAAAAAGAACTTGGACACATTAATCCCGAATTACAGGGACACTTTTCTGAACACCTCGGACGCTGCATCTACGGGGGTGTTTTTGTAGGCGAAAACTCTGATATTCCGAACACGAACGGCATGAGAAATGATGTGGTTTCCGCGCTGAAAGAACTGAATATTCCGGTACTTCGCTGGCCGGGCGGATGCTTTGCTGATGAGTATCACTGGAAAGATGGTATCGGCGACAAGTCGAAGAGAAAAAAGATGATTAATACGAACTGGGGTGGTGTTGTTGAAGACAACAGCTTCGGTACGCATGAATATATGGAGCTTTGCCGTCAGCTCGGCTGTAAGACCTACATCAACGGTAACGTTGGTTCCGGTACTGTTCAGGAGATGAGTGAATGGGTCGAGTATATGACTTTTGACGGAGTTTCCCCGATGGCTGAACTTCGTAAGGCAAATGGACATGAAGGAGCATGGACAGTTGACTATTTCGGCATCGGAAATGAGAACTGGGGATGCGGCGGTAACATGGTACCTGAGTTCTACGCGAACCTTTTCCGCCAGTACCAGTCATATGTTAAACAGTACGATCCGAACAAGAAGATCAACAAGATCGCTTGTGGACCGAACGCTCAGGATTACGAGTGGACAGAGACTGTACTGAACCAGTGCCATAAGCTCTCCGGTTCCTGGAATAACGCACACGGATTTATGGATGGCATTTCGCTGCATTATTATACGCTCCCGTATGATTGGGCAAAGAAGGGTGCTGCGACCGGATTTAATGAGAAAGAATGGTACATGACGCTCAGCAAGACTCTGTTCATGGAAGAACTTGTTACCAAGCATTCCGCGATTATCGACCGTTATGACCCGGATCATAACATTGCCCTTATCGTTGATGAGTGGGGTACATGGTACGATGTTGAGGAAGGAACGAATCCGGGTTTTCTGTATCAGCAGAATACGATGCGTGACGCGCTTGTTGCCGCGATCAACCTCAATATCTTCAATAAGCACTGTGACCGTGTAAAGATGGCGAATATTGCCCAGCTCGTAAATGTGCTTCAGGCTGTCATCCTTACTGAAGGAGAAAAAATGGTCAAGACTCCGACTTATTATGTTTTCTCCTTGTATAAGCATCATCAGGATGCTACACTTATAAAGAGTTTTGTTGACACGAAGACCATCGGTCTTGAGGATGAGTATAAGGTTCCGAACCTCCACGAGTCCTGTTCAAAGGGTAAAGATGGAAAGTATCACATCACTCTTGCAAATCTTTCTGTTGAAGAGTCGTACGATATTTCAACAGATCTTCTCGGTAACGTGATCAAGTCCGCTAAGGCGGAGATCCTCACAGGTAAAATGGATGATAAAAATACGTTCGAGGAGCCGGATGCTGTAAAGGTTAGTGCTTTTGAAGGATTGAAAGTTGAAGGGGATAAGATCTCTTTCTCAATCCCGAAAAACAGCGTCCTGCATATTGAGGTCGAGCTCTGATGAGTGCTCCGAAACCATGCCGGAGATGCCTTCTTGCCGATATGGATGATGAAGCGGCGAAGAAGATCATTGGTGATGGAATCGAGGCGATCCTTGATGCTGATCGAACGGAAGATGAAGTTTATCACGAGCGGTTATCTATTTGCCGTTTGTGTGATAACTTATTAAGTGGAACGTGTCTCTCCTGTGGTTGTTACGTGGAGATCCGTGCCGCTATTAAGAAGGGCAGATGCCCGGAAAAAAAGTGGTGAGGTGAAAAAGATGGAAGCTAAAAATCTGATCGAAGAAGGGAAGAGCGTACTTGGTATTGAGTTCGGATCAACGCGTATCAAGGCTGTTCTCGTAGATGAAAAAGGAAATCCGATCGCTTCCGGAAGTCATGAATGGGAGAATGAACTTCTGGACGGTATCTGGACGTATTCCGAAAAGGCGATATGGGACGGACTTGCCGACTGTTACGCTGATTTAAAGAAGAATGTAAAAGAGCAATATGGCGTCACGATTAAGAGCCTCGGCGCCATCGGTTTCTCCGCAATGATGCACGGTTATCTGCCGTTTGATGAGAACGACAATCTTCTTGTGCCATTCCGTACTTGGAGAAATACGATCACGGAAGAAGCTGCGGATAAGTTGACAGAAGCCCTTAATTTCAACATTCCGCAGAGATGGAGCATCTCGCATCTTTATCAGGCTATCCTGAACGGGGAAGCCCATGTTCCGTCGATCCGTCATTTTACGACACTTGCAGGCTTTGTGCATTTCAAACTTTCCGGCTGCAAAGTCCTTGGTGTCGGTGATGCTTCCGGTATGTTCCCGATCGATTCGAAGACCGGCACATATGATGAAGCCATGCTTAATACATTTGATGCCATGATTAAAGAAAAGAACTTTCCGTGGAACATCCGTGAGATCCTTCCGAAAGTCCTGAGTGCAGGCGAGAATGCCGGTAATCTGACTGATGAAGGTGCGAAGCTTCTTGATGTTGACGGTGATCTTTCTTCCGGTATTCTGATGTGTCCGCCGGAAGGTGATGCCGGTACGGGAATGGTAGCGACGAATTCCGTTCTGGTAGAAACCGGTAATATTTCTGCAGGTACTTCTGTATTTGCCATGATCGTTCTTAAAGAGAACATGAAGAATCTCCATAAAGAGATCGATATGGTGACTACGCCTACCGGTGATCCGGTCGCAATGGTACACTGCAATAACTGCACTTCCGAGATCAATGCATGGGTCAAGCTCTTTGATGAGTTCTGTAAGCTGATGGGTAAGGAATTTGACCGCGGTGAACTCTTTGAGAAACTCTATGGTGTAGCTCTTTCCGGTGATAAAGATTGTGGCGGTCTTATCTCCTATAACTATTTCTCCGGTGAACCTGTCACTGGTTTTTCAAAAGGCAGCCCGCTGTTTGTAAGATCCGCAGAGGATTCTTTCACACTTCCGAACTTTATGCGCATGCACCTGTATTCCGCACTTGCTGCACTTAAGGTCGGTCTTGATATCCTGACTGTGGAAGAGAAAGTCACAGTAAAGAAGATGTACGGTCACGGCGGATTCTTTAAGACTCCGAAAGCCGGACAGACAGTAGCTTCTGCAGCAATCGGATCTCCTGTTTGCGTCATGGAAACGGCAGGTGAAGGCGGCGCGTGGGGTATCGCACTTCTTGCGCTGTATATGGTCGAAAAGAAAGAGCAGCAGACTCTGGCTTCCTATCTTGAAGATGTTATCTTCGCTGGATCGACCGGTTCTGAACTCCTGGCGGATCAGGCGGATATGGACGGATTCAACGCTTTCATGAAGAAGTATGTTGATGCATTGAAGGTGGAGAAGGCAGCTGTTGATCTTTTAGGTTAATGAAGAAAAGCGGGTGCTTTTCAAGAAATACGAGGCAGAAAAAATGTTAGAACAGTTAAAACAGGAAGTATTTGAAGCAAATATGCTTCTTCCAAAGTATGGTCTTGTAACTTTTACCTGGGGTAATGTCAGTGCAATCGACAGAGATAGCGGACTTTTCGTTATCAAGCCTAGCGGCGTTCCATATGAGACAATGACGGCAGACGATATGGTCGTTATGGATCTGGACGGGAACCGTGTTGAAGGAAAATATAAGCCTTCCTCGGATACGCCGACGCATCTTATTCTTTATAAACGATTCCCGAATATCGGAGGCGTAGTCCACACGCACTCTTCGTACGCGACATCCTGGGCGCAGAGTGGCAGAAGCATTCCCTGCTACGGGACGACTCATGCTGATTATTTCTATGGCGCGATTCCCTGCGTCAGATGTTTGAACAAGGATGAGATCGAGGCGGATTACGAGACGAATACGGGCATCCTGATCGCGGACTCTTTTGAAGCCGAGAATCTCGACTATGAAGCTGTGCCCGGAGTTCTTTGTAAGAACCACGGACCCTTTACCTGGGGCAAAGATGCCCATGAGGCCGTGCACAATGCAGTCGTTCTCGAAGAGGTCGCAAAAATGGCTTACCGCACGGAAGTTATCAACTCTGAAGTGCTTCCGGCACCATCTGAACTTCAGGACAAACATTATTTTAGAAAACATGGAAAAAATGCTTATTATGGTCAATAAACAATGCTATAATGGAATAACCAATTAAGGAGGATTTAAGACATGAACAACATTCCAGAAATTAAATTAGGTATCGTTGCTGTTTCCCGTGACTGTTTCCCGATCGCTCTCTCCGAGAAGAGAAGAAGTGCTATCAAAGCAGCTTATAAGGGTGATCTTTATGAGTGCCCGGTCACTGTTGAGAACGAGCTCGATATGCTCAAGGCAGTGGAAGATGTAAAGAAGGCGGAGTGCAATGCACTGGTTGTTTTCCTCGGCAACTTCGGTCCTGAAACACCTGAGACACTGATTGCGAAGAATTTCGATGGTCCTTGCATGTTCGTGGCTGCAGCAGAAGGTGACGGAGACATGGTCAATGGCCGTGGTGACGCTTACTGTGGTATGCTCAACTGCTCATACAACCTCGGTATGAGACATCTTGACGGATATATTCCTGAATATCCTGTCGGCACAGCTGAAGATATCGCAGCTATGATCGCTGATTTCGTACCGATCGCACGTGCAGTTATCGGTGTTAAGAACCTGAAGATCATCACATTCGGACCTCGTCCGCAGGACTTCTTCGCTTGTAACGCTCCGATCAAGGGCCTCTATGAACTCGGCGTTGAGATCGAAGAGAACTCCGAGCTCGACCTTCTCGTTTCCTATAAGGAGCACGAGAACGACCCGCGTATCCCGGAAGTTTGCGAAGATATGGCTAAGGAAATGGGCGAAGGCAAGTACTATCCTGAGATGAGCGCTCGCATGGCTCAGTTCGAGCTCACTCTTCTTGACTGGGCAGAAGCTCACAAGGGTTCCAGAAAGTATGTTGCATTTGCTGATAAGTGCTGGCCGGCATTCCCGTCCCAGTTCGGTTTCGAGCCTTGCTATGTTAACAGCCGTCTGGCTTCCCGTGGTATTCCGGTATCCTGCGAAGTAGATATCTACGGCGCACTTTCCGAGTACATCGGTATCTGCATCAGCAATGATGCCATTACTCTTCTTGATATCAACAACTCTGTACCGCAGTACATCTATGATGAGGATAGAGCTGGCTTCAAGAACTACAAACTCACAGATACATTCATGGGCTTCCACTGTGGTAACACACCTTCCTGCAAGATGTGTTCCGACCGTGCGATCAAGTATCAGCTGATCCAGCACAGACTCCTTGAGCCGGCTGGTTCTGATCCGGATTTCACACGTGGTACTCTTGAGGGTGACATCGCTGCTTCTCCGATCACATTCTATCGTCTGCAGTGCAACAGTGACGGAGAACTCGTTTCCTACATCGCTGAAGGTGAGATCCTCGATGTTAAGACACGTTCCTTCGGTGGTATCGCTATCTTCGCTATTCCGGAAATGGCTAGATTCTATCGTCATGTTCTCATCCAGGGAAGATTCCCGCACCACGGTGCAGTTGCATTCGGTCACTACGGCAAGCTGATGTTCGAGACATTTAAACTCCTCGGCATCTGCCCGTGCAAGATCGGCTACAACAAGCCTGCCGGCGTTCTCTATCCGACAGAGAATCCGTTCAACTGATTTATTTAGTAACGTCTCTTTTTAGAATAGAACCATCACTGCCTCCGCTCCACTAAGGTGCGGGGGCAGTTCTTTTCTGTTATAATATAGGTATTTAATGGGAAAGAGTAGAAGAGTTTTGATCCGTAAGTCATTGGTTAAATTTCTCAATAACATAAAGCTGCATAATAAGTTCCTTATTATGTATGTCTTTTGTGTTATTATTCCACTGGTCATTACAGATGTCCTTATTTTCAATTCTATTTATACCAAGGAATATAACAGCCGTGTTCATGATCTGGATAATGTTGCTGCTAAGTATATTTCCACGATTGATACAACGCTTGTCTATAATACCCGTATTGCGCGCGCGATCGCGGGAAATAGGCAGCTGAACGATTTTCTGGATGGAGAATACGAGGATCTCAGCGATTATTTTGAACAGTACTATTCTTTTGTTAACAAGTCCTTTTTTCAGTCTCTGGTAAATCTGGTTACTACAAGAAATGACCAGCTTATGATCTATGTGGATAATCCTACTATTTTTGAAAGCTTGAATTTCAAGCAGTTATCCAAAATTGAAAATAAAGAATGGTACAAACGATTCCGGGCGACCGGCCTCGATGAATGTCTTTTAGTTTATTACGATGATACGGCCGAACTTGGTGAAAGCCGTAAGAAATTCATGTTTATCAAGAATATTCAGTCATATGATTCGCCGCATGAGAAGATCATCCGTATCGATATGAACAGTGAAGAGATCCGAAACCAGCTCCTTAAGAGTTCTTCGGAATATACCATGTTTGTCTGCAATGAGGATTACGTGGCATTTACTAAGTATGGTATTGCTGTCCGTACCATCAATATAGACTCGGTGAAAAAAGACTATAAGATCATGTCGCACAGGGCATATAACGCATTTGGAACAAAACTGGATGTATATGTTTTCAGCAATGAGCTCCTGATCAACTCCGTTATCATGGCAAATCGCTGGATCATCCTGTTTCTTGTAATCGTAACGCTTATTCTTCCTATCCTTATCATGAAACTGATCGAGAAGTCTCTGGCAACGCGAATTGTAAAGTTGGGAGACGCTTTTAACGGAAGTCAGGTCGATAAGTTCCAGCCGATCAGTTCTGTAGAGGGAAATGATGAGATCTCCGCACTGATGCATAACTACAACAATATCGTATCGATCAATAATGACCTTATTAATTCACTTTATAAAGATAAGCTGAAAGAACGTGAAAACGATCTGTCCCGTAAAAACGCAGAACTTCTTGCGTTACAAAGTCAGATCAACCCGCATTTTCTGTTTAATTCACTCGAGAGTATCCGTATGCACAGTATTCTGAAGGGCGAGGATGAAACTGCGGAAATGGTAGAAAAACTTGCGGTTATGACCCGACAGAATGTGGAATGGGGGAATGACCTGGTTACGGTCAAGAAAGAAACTGAATCGATCGAAGCCTATCTTTATCTTCAGAGTTACCGTTTTGGTGACCGTCTGTCATTTGATGTCGATGTGGATGAGAATTGTGAGAACTATCTTATCCCCAAACTGACGCTGGTTACTTTTGTTGAAAATGCATGCGTACACGGAATTGAATCAAAGTCTTCCGCGGGCTGGATCTTTGTTCGTGTATATCAAAAGAACGGGGATCTCTGTATGGAGATCGAGGATACCGGTGGCGGAATGTCGGAAGAGGAGATCAGCAGCCTTCTTGAAAGTATTGAGAATGTCAGCATCGATCAGATCAAGGGTAAGAAGCATGTAGGTATCCTGAATGCCTGTCTGCGCCTGAAACTGCATACGAATAATAATGTAACTTTTTCGATAGATAGTGAAGTCGGAGTCGGAATGTGCGTACTTATCCGTATTCCGATGAAAAAACTTCATAAGAGTGTGTGAGAAGAGGGGATGCGCATATGTTAAAAGTAATGATCGTAGATGACGAACCTTATATCCTTCAGGGTCTTCAGTTTCTGATCGACTGGAATAAGGAGGGCTTTGAAATCGATGCCCTGATGAGCAATGGTAAGGATGCTCTGGATTATCTGGCAGCTCACAAGATCGATCTTATCATTTCCGATATTAAAATGCCGGTTATGAATGGTCTGGATTTTCTGGATGAAGTTGAGAGACAGCATCTTTCCGAGGCAAAGTTTGTATTCCTTACAGGTTATGATGATTTCTCCTTCGTACAGAGAGCGATCCGTAATAACTGCCTGGATTACATCCTGAAGCCTGTCAGTAAAGAAGATCTGATTAATCTGCTGCACCGGGTTTCGAATCTGAATGATGAGAAGGAGAAGGTGCGTGAGAATCAAAAGACGATGGAAGATGCTTATCTTGCGACTAATCTGATGTCGATCATCAAAGGAAAATATGATGAGTCGAATATTGATTACGTAAACAATCATCTTCAGCTTGCAGGCGGTATACGGTTTGTTGATATCGAGATGATGACCGAACAGGTATCTGATGATGAGGATGACTATGATCTCCGCATGTTGCAGAAACAGATGTTTTCCGCTTGCAAAGATATTCTGAAAGAGAATGCCAGTCATTTTATCTTCGACGTTTCTTATGATAAAGACAATTATGATGTCGGATTCATCTATTGTGAAAATATGGCCACCAGAAGAGATATGACTGAACGCGAATTTTTCGAGATGTTCCTAAAGAAACTCGACGTTCTTCTTGCCAAACCGGTCCGTATCATGTGCGGTAAAACAGTTCCGGATGTAGCTTCTCTGTCCAAGTCATATAGTTCCTGCATCCGTATCAGCAGTATCAAGGGTTTCCATAAGCAGAAGAACCTGTATTTCTATGAAGAGGATATCCAGTTCAGTCAGAGCGGTATTGTTCTTTGTAAAAACAGTCTGGATGAGGTCATCAATGCGATACAGTCCAATAATGAGGATTCAATAAAGAAAGCCGTGCTTGATCTTTATGAGGAAATGAATAAATCCGGTCAGAATAATAATGTAATAGATCTGAATATCAACTATCTGCTTTTCCAGCTGATCCATCTTGCTTCAGAACAGGATGACAACGTTAACCAGGAGGAAGTGATCCAGTATATATCCGAGAAATCGTTTGAAAACTCGATCAAACGTGGTTCCCGCCAGCATATGGAACGTTTCGCGATCGAATATGCGGATTATCTTATGGGCCTTCGCAAAAACGTATCAAGAGGTATCCTTTCCAGCATTGAAGCAGATATCCGTGATCACTATGCCGAGAATATCAGTCTCCGAAATCTGGGTGAGAAGTATTTCATTAACAGTTCCTATCTGGGACAGATCTTCCGAAAAAAGTATAACCAGTCCTTCAAGGATTACCTGACAAATTACAGAATTAATGAAGCGGCCCGCCAATTGATCTGTTCTGATAAAAAAATCAATCAGATCGCTGCAGATGTCGGCTACCGTGACTGCGATTATTTCATCAGGAAATTCATTGAGACTATGGGCTGCACCCCGTCAAAATACAGGAAGACACACCCCGAAAAATAGGGACTTTCATATATATAGAGGCATCTAGCATAAAACGCGCATCATTTTGCGCGTTTTTTGTTGTGAAACATGCCTAGACTTTTTCATGAATTAAGTAAGAGTTTTTCGGGTTGTTTGAAATAATATGGAAATCTAAAATTAAAAAAGAATAAGTTGCAACAAGCAACTCAATTTGAAGGAGGTTGTATAATGAAATCGAAGAAGATTTTTGCTGTTACATTGGCTTGTATGATGGCAGTAGGTTCTTTTGCTGGATGCTCTAAGAAGAAGAGCGACGAGAGCAAGGATTCTAGCGCTTCTGATACTACCGCAAGTGCAGCAGACAGTTCTGCAGATTCTTCTGCAGATGGCAGCTCTACAGAGAGCTCCGCAAGTGTAGCTGAGGAAATCGATGACTACACATTCCTTGCTTTCATGGCTAACAAGGAAATCAATGATGGAAACGACATTCAGGAAGAACTGGCTAAGCGCACAGGTGTCCGTATTAAGGAAACATGGAATGCTAACCAGGATTCAGCTGAGGCTGTTGGTACCATGATCGCTTCCGGTGATCTGCCGGACTTCATCGATGGTGGTAACGGATGTAAGATGCTTGCTGAGAATGATTGCCTCGTTGCTTGGGACGATTATCTTGCAGATCCTGCTTACGCACAGCTCAAGGAAATGTTCACTGATAAGCAGTGGGAGCTCTTCCGTCAGGCTGATGGTCACATCTACTGGGCTAACGTTTTCGGTAAGACATACGGCGAGCCGAAGACAAGAGGTCACAACGACGAAGCTTTCTGGGTACAGGTTCGTGTACTTGAGGATGCTGGCTATCCGGTAATCGAGACTCTCGACGAGTACTTCGCACTTCTTGACAACTATGCTAAGAAGTATCCGAAGAACGAAGACGGCACAGATGTTATCGCTTACACAGCTCTCTGCGAAGGCTGGAGATATTTCTGCGTTGAGAACGCACCTGAGTTCCTCGATGGTTATCCGAACGATGGTTCCGTTATCGTTAACCTTGATGATCCGGAACATCCGAAGATCGAAGACTACAACGTTACACCTACAGCTAAGATGTACTTCAAGAAGCTGAACGAAGTTTACAACGCTGGTATCATGGATCAGGAGTTCGCTACAATGGACTACGATACATATATCGCTAAGTTGGCTTCCGGCTCCGTTCTCGGTATGTGCGACCAGAACTGGGATTTTTCGCAGATCAACAACACATTCATCGAGAAGGGCTTCGATAAGAAGGGTTACAACTATGTACCTCTCGGACTCGTTGCTCAGAAGGGTCAGAAAAAGAACCAGTGGCACGCTTATGCAGACGTACCGAACGTTTCTTCCGGTATCTGCGTAACAACAAAGTGCAACAACCCGGATAAGGCATTTAAGTTCCTTAACACTTGCCTTGACCAGGATATCCATGACCTCCGTTTCTGGGGTATCAAGGATGTTGACTACTTAGTAGACGACAATGGTCTGTACTACAGAACAGAAGAGATGAGACAGAACTGGCAGTCTGATGCTTACCTTGCTAAGCACGTTTGCACATACTCCTACTTCCCGCAGTGGGGCGGTACTTCCCGTGATGGTAAGAACGCTATGAAGCCGGGCGATCAGGAGTCCGAATTCTTCGCAACTCTTTCTGAACCGCTCAAGAAGGCATTCGACGCTTACGGATATACTTCTTACGGTGACTTCCTCAGATCTGAGCACATCACAACTCTCGGTTTCTGGTATCCGATGTACTCTCACTCCAATGACATGGATACAACAACTGATTACGGTATGGCTTGGACAAAGATGGGTGACTGCAAGCACGAGTGGCTCCCGAAGGTTATCACATCTAAGAACTTCGAGTCTGATTGGGAGAAGTACATGAAGGCATACAATGATTGTAAGCCGGAAGTATTCCTCGCAGAAATGCAGAAAGAACTTGACCGCCGCTTCGAGCTCGGTAAGTAAGATTTCATTAACTAAATGATCTGTGGTGGCAACCACTGTTGTACGACTGTGGTTGCCATCACTAGGTTTAGGGGGAAGCTAATCACATGAAGGTTGGTAAAAAGGGCGATGCAGAGGCCGTCGTTCTTAAGAATAAACTCAACAAGACAGAAGTAAGACGTCAGAGCGTTTTGCTTATCATTGCTGGCTTGTATGTTATTTACGGTATCGTTTTCTATTACCTGCCGCTTTGCGGATGGGCAATGGCCTTTGAGAACTTTAAGCTCAAGGATGGTATCTTTAAATCTGAGAAGGTCGGATTCAAGTGGTTTAAAGTCCTTTTTGAAGATAAGACCTTCCTGCGTGTTATCCGTAACACACTTGCAATGGGTGTTATAAACCTTATTGCTACAACAGTAACTGCTATCGGATTTGCTATTCTCTTAAGTGAAGTTCGTAACGTTATCGGTAAGAAAGCCGTTCAGACGATTTCTTACCTCCCGCACTTCCTTTCCTGGATCGTTGTTACAAGTATCGTTAAGGATGCTTTCGCAACAAAGGGTATGATCAATGAACTTCTCATGAGTTTAGGAATTATTAAGAATCCTATCAGCTTTTTCATGCACACTCAGTATTTCTGGCCGATTGTTGCCATATCCAATGTTTGGAAGGAAACCGGTTGGAATGCTATCATCTACCTGGCTACGATTACATCTATTGATCCGTCTCTTTATGAAGCGGCTTCTATTGATGGTGCCGGCAGATGGCAGAAAATTAAGAATATTACACTTCCGGGTATTCGCTCTACGATCATCATTCTGTTGATCATGAATATCGGTAATGTTATCAATGCTGGTTTTGAAGTTCAGTATCTGCTTGGTCTTGGTGTTCTGAAGCCGGTTTCTGAGACGATTGATATCTACGTTCTTAACTATGGTATGAAGAACTACTCGCTAGGTACTGCAGCAGGTGTATTTAAAACATTTGTATCTATGTTCCTGATCTTCCTATTTAACTTCATAGCGAAGAAGACAGGCGATGAACGTCTGTTCTAGGGAGGTGGAAGCATATGTTTAAAAAGAAACTCTTTAAAACCAAAATGTCAGGATGGGACTGGGCATTCGTTATCTGTAATACGATATTCCTTATTCTGTTCTGTATCGTAACTCTTTATCCTGTACTGAATACTGTAGCGTATTCTTTCTCTGACAGCTCTGAAGCTATTCTTAAGAATATTCACTTGCTTCCGAGAAAGCCTACCACGGCAGCGTATGAGAAAGTATTTGCGATGCAGGGCTTCCGTAGAGGTCTTATCGTAACGGTATCTCGTACATTCCTGGCATCCTTCCTGTCGCTGGGTGCAAACGCACTTCTTGCGTTCATCGTTTCCAGAAAGAACTTTATCTTTAAGAAGAGTCTCTCACTTTTCTGGGTTATCACAATGTATGCAAGCGGCGGTCTTATTCCGTCGGTTATCCTGATGAGATATCTCCATCTGACCGGAACATTCTGGGTATATATTTTCCCGGGTCTTGTAAGTGCATTTAATCTTCTCGTCCTCCGCACTTATATGAACTCTCTTCCGGATTCTTATGAAGAGTCTGCTCAGCTCGATGGTGCTGGTCACATGACTGTATTTACAAGAATCATTTCACCTCTTTGTAAGCCGGTTTACGCGACAGTCTTCCTGTTTGTTGCTGTATGGCACTGGAACTCCTGGTTCGACGCCATGATCTACAACAGACTTAAGGAAAAGAACACTACTCTTCAGTATGAGCTTCAGAAGCTTCTCAGTTCTCTTACACAGTTGAATCCTACTACTACAAGTGAAGGTAAGACTGAGAACATGACTACTGAGATCCAGGTTCGTGCAGCTGCTACGATCGCAACCATGTTGCCGATCATCTGCCTGTATCCGTTCCTGCAGAGATACTTTGTCACCGGTCTTACTATCGGTGGTGTAAAAGAGTAATACTTGCAAAATTCTGCTACCTGTCTGTATTCGTATGGACAGGTAGCATTTTTTTGCGTAAAATCTTTGACGAAGGAGTGAGGTAATGGATATTTTCAAGTACGATAGCCCGTTGATGTCGTTTCTGAACACAGTATTTGATCTGATGATTTTAAATGTCCTGTGTGTGATTTGCTGTATTCCGATTATCACGATCGGACCTGCGCTAACGGCAAAGTATGATGTGGCCATGCGAATCGTAAGAAAAGAAGACCCTGCAATCTTTCGTCCATTCTTTAAGGCTTTTGTTGAAAACTTCAAGCAATCCCTGATAGTCTGGATCGTTCTGCTCGGGGCCTGTTGCTTACTGATCATAGATTGGAACTGGATCTTTGATAATGGTATCGGAAATGTTTCTCCGATCTATTTAATGGCGGCCATTATTACGACAATGATCGTGTCATTTATTATCATGACTATCTTCCCGATTATTGCTAGATTTCAAGTAACTATTAAAGAAGCCTTTAAGACAGCTGTTTTATTCTCGATGGTATATTTCATCGGCCTTCTTTCTGTTGCTATTGTTGCGGTCTTTGCCCTGTATCTGTGTGTGAAATATGCACGTTTCCTGCCTGTAGTTATAACTCTTGGTCATGTGATCGTCGTATTCTGTCTCTGTCTGATCCTGATGCGTGGTTTTAAGAAACTAGAAGAACAATACGCTGAAACTACACCTGAGAATGATGAAGAAAAAGAGGAATCTGACGATACAGAGGAGGCGGACAGTTAATCATGGCGGAAAATGAATCTTTAAAGACTTCATTATCTGAAGGAAAAAAGAAACTCTCCAATATGACATTTCAGCAGAAACTCCAGTATTTCCGTGATTATTATCTGATCAAGGTACTGATTGTTCTTGCGATCCTTCTGGTTGTTGTATGGCTGGCTCACGATATTATCCAGAATAAGAAGATCGTGTATGCCGGAGCCGGAGTCGGTATTGACATATCAGAAGATGGAAATGATTATCTGTCGGACGGATTCATAAAATATCTCGGAGACGGGTATTCGAAGAAAAAAGCAAGTTATGGCGGGAATGTTATCTTTGTGCCTACAAGTGGTGACTATAACGAAAGCTCCGTTGAGATGGCGTTTATATCCCAGCTTGAAGGGGATATGTTCCAGTATCTTCTTGTGTCAAAAGAGAAATATGAGTATTTCATGTCATTTGAAATATTCTTAGATCTCTCGACTCTTACGAATTATTCGAATTACAGTCAAAGTGAGATCCTTTCAAGTACTTCGGGAACACCTGAAGCCATTAGACTGTCGGATACTATGAAAGAGAAACTCGGTGTCCGTCAGGATGAAGTATACTTGTGCTTTTCGATCAAAAAAGATCATAGGGAAATGAATGAGAAGATGTTAGATTACTTAATGTCCGAATAAGGAGGTTTATATGAAGCTTTCCAGTCTTTTTAGCGATGGCTTGATCCTTCAGCGTGATGTGGAGAACAAGATCCGCGGATCATTTGAAAAGGGTGAGACCATCTCGGTTTCATTTGATGGAAAAGCACTTTCTGTGGTATCAGATAGTAATACGATGAACTGGACGGCTGTGATTCCGGAAATGCAGGCGGGCGGACCTCATTCTTTATCGGTCAGTGTCAACGGCACGGAAGCAGAAGTGGTCAACGGGATCCTTTTCGGTGATGTTTATGTACTCGGCGGTCAGTCAAATATGGAACTGCCGATGATCTGGACGACTGATTATCATTACGATGAGATCAGAAGCGCTGATTTTTCTGAGATCCGTCAGTTTGAAGTCCCGAAGATCCCTCTTTTCGGAAAGAAGAATGATATTCTTGACGGTGGTGCATGGGTCAATGCCGATCAGAAGCATATTGATAATTTCAGCGCTATCGGTTTCTACTTTGCAAAAGAGAAATATCTTAAAGATCATATTCCGGTAGGCCTGATTCAGACAGCGGTCGGCGGTGCGCCGGTCGAGAGTCTTATGAGCGAGGAGAACCTTCGACAGTGCTTTTCCCGTATCGAACCCGAATATAAGGATTCTGGCAAATGTAACGGTGATAAGAGCAAGGGCTGTCTGTGGTGCTACAAGGAAAAGCTTGCGAAGTACAGTGATATGAACTATGTTGCCTCGGTGGTAAAAGAGGACATGGATCGTCTGGATGCATGGCACAAAAACGTGGATGACAATGATCCCGGTCTGTCTTCTAACTGGGTAGAAAAGTGGCCTGAAGCGGAATATGAGACCTTTGTTATGCCATCGACCTTCTATCAGACGAAGTATGAGCAGTATAAGGGAAGTGTCTGGCTTCAGAAAACGGTGAATATTCCTGCTTCCTGGTGCGAACGTGAAGTTGAACTTCGTCTCGGTACGCTGATGGATGGAGACACTACATTTGTCAACGGACAGATGGTAGGAGGATTCGGATTCAAGTATCCGCCGAGAAGATACTTCCTGAAACCCGGTATCCTTCATGAAGGAGAGAATACGATCACGATCCGTCTTGTAATCGATACAAATATCGGCGGAGCGGTAAAAGAATGCCCGTATTATCTACTTCTTGGCGATCAGAAGATCGATCTTAGCGGGGATTGGAATATGAGATTCGGATATGAAGCAGGACCATTGGAAGGCCAGACATTCTTTAACTGGTCACCGACGGCACTCTTTAATTCTATGCTTTACCCGATCCGGGATACTGCTTGTAAGGCTATCCTTTTCTATCAGGGTGAGTCAAACTGCGAATATCCTCAGTATTATGCTCCGCTTCTTAAGGACATGGTAAAAGAGTGGCGGGAGCTTTTCGGAGAAAAGGCGCCATTCTATATGGCTGAGGTCACGTACTGGCTTGGAGACGGTCCTGTTTATGAAGAGGATCCTTTTGACGGGGTCCGTAAAGTTCAGAATGAAGTCGTTTCTGAGATCCCGGACTGCTATGTGATTCCGACGTATGATCTTGGATTTTATAATGATCTTCACCCGCAGAATAAGAAAGAAGTCGCATTAAGGTTCTTCGAACAGTATCAGAAAAATGAAGAGTAAGAGAAAAGACCGTTGAGATGTTCAGCGGTCTTTCTTAATTCCGGCAAGTGGATTCTTGGAGACGGCGTCATGGAGCGACTCTTCGTCGACATGCGTGTAGATCTGCGTGGTTGCGACACTCTGATGACCGAGGATCGCCTGCAAGGTACGGATATCGACCTGACCGTATTTATACATAAGAGTCGCGCATGTGTGACGCAGCTTGTGAACAGAGTACGAAGCGGCATCGATACCGGATGCCGTGAACAGTCTCTTAATAATGGTCTGAATCATCGGAGCACTGATCCTGGTCCCGCGGCTGCTGAGAAAAAGTGCTTCTTTATCTTTTTTCTTCATCTTGTCGCGCTCGGGGTAGTAGTCTTCCAGTGCACGAATGCAGGCATCATTCAGATAGATAGTGCGCTCTTTATTGCCTTTTCCGACAACGCGGAGAGTATCATCGGAAATATCTGAAAGATCGATATTTCTTAATTCGGAAAGACGCATGCCGCAATTGAGGAAAAGGGTAACAATGCAGTAATCCCGTGCTGCAAACTCACTTGTTGAGTTCTCCGCGGCTTCAAGGAGGTCCTTGCTCTGCTCGAGATTCAGATACTTCGGAAGTCTTTTCGCCCTGCGGGGTGTCTCCAGATCATAAGAAGGATCATCTTTTACGATGCGCTTCTTTTGAGAAAGATATTTAAAGAAGGATTTGATCGTCGCGACTTTTCTTGCACGGGTAGCAGAAGAGGCTTTGCGCTGGCGTGAAAGAAAGATCATGAATGCAAAAAGATCATCTGAGGTAATACTGTTGAGGAACTTCGCATCAATATCATTGATCGGAATATCTTCAAAGGTGAATTCTTCGGTAAGTTTAACGATTCCACGATCCATCTTCAGAAAACGGAAAAGAAGAATAAGGTCATATTTATATTCTTTTATCGTTAACGGGGATTTTTCCTGAACGGCCTGCATATAACGCAGATACTGTTCAAGTATCGGAAAAGTGGCATTCTCGCCGGAAGATTTACCCTTAGGACGACTCATTTTTCCTCCTGATTAAGCAAAACATAAACTGTTAGGATAATCTTATCATAAATATCGAAAAATGACTTGCTTTCCCTATTTGGTTGCGCTATAATACACCCATCAAAGACAAATGTCCACGACACACGGACAGTGAAAGAGGAAAAGAAAATGGCTAAGTTAAGAGTTGGCGTAATTGGTGCAACAGGTTATGTAGGACAGAGATTCATCTCTCTGCTTGATAATCATCCGTGGTTTGAGTGTGTAGCAGTAGTTGCTTCTCCGCGTTCTGCCGGAAAGCCTTATGCTGAGGCAGTAGAAGGCCGCTGGAAGATCGATGTCGAAATGCCTTCCTATGTCAAGAACATGATCGTTGAGAGTACGGAAGATATTGAGAAGGTCTGCGAGAAGGTCGATTTCGTATTCTGTGCTGTTGATATGAAGAAGGATGAGATCCGCGCGCTTGAAGAGAAGATCGCGAAACTTGAGACACCTGTAGTTTCTAATAACTCTGCACATAGATGGACACCGGATGTTCCGATGATGGTTCCTGAGATCAACTCTGATCATGCAGCCATTATTGAGAAACAGCGCGAAAGACTCGGCACCAAGCGTGGTTTTATCGCTGTTAAGCCGAACTGCTCGATCCAGAGCTATGTTCCTGCACTGACACCGCTTCTCGGATTTGGTATTAAGTACATCAACGTCTGCACATATCAGGCGATCTCCGGCGCCGGTAAGACCTTTAAGGACTGGCCGGAAATGGTTGGTAACATGATTCCTTATATCGGCGGTGAGGAAGAGAAGAGTGAACAGGAGCCTCTGAAGGTCTGGGGTCATATCGAAGGCAATGAGATCGTAAAGGCAGAAGCTCCGGTTATCTCCGCACAGTGCTATCGTGTTGCTGTACAGGAAGGACATACTGCAGCTGTTTCTGTTAAGTTCGATAAGAAGCCGACTAAGGAAGAGATGCTTGAAGCATGGAAGAACTATAAGGGTGCTCCTCAGGAGCTTGATCTCCCGCATGCTCCGAAGCAGTTCCTGCAGTATATTGATGAGGACAACCGTCCGCAGCCGGCATTAGATGCGAAGTTTGAAGGTGGAATGGGTGTATCGATCGGCCGACTGAGAGAAGATCCGATCTTCGATTACAAGTTTACCTGCCTTTCCCACAACACTCTTCGTGGTGCTGCTGGTGGAGCGATGCTCACAGCAGAGTTCCTTTACAAGAAGGGTTATCTAACTGCGAAGGATTGATTCATCAGTAATAGAAGCGAAAATCCGGGCTCGTTGTGTGTTCTTTAAACCACGGATATACAACGAGTCCGCTGATTTTTCGAAAAGGTGTTGACGAAACATCACATTATCGCTATAATCTTTCTTGCGCTTTGAGAAATGGGTACATACTCAACAAGCGGGCCTTTAGCTCAGTTGGTTAGAGCAACCGGCTCATAACCGGTCGGTCCTGGGTTCGAGTCCCTGAAGGCCCACCAAATTGAAGCCAACTTACATACATATATATCGAGGGAGAATTCCCGAGCGGCCAAAGGGGGCAGACTGTAAATCTGTTGTCACCGACTTCGGTGGTTCGAATCCACCTTCTCCCACCATGAAAGAACTGTTCAATCGAACAGTTCTTTTCATTTCTAAATTGTCACAATCCTTAAGTCTGATTGATTTTTCGTATGTGTTTTGGATAAAATACTGTATAGATTCTTTTCGGAATCATTTTTATATGCAAAGGGAGTAAGTATTATGAATATACTTGTTACCGGTGGTACCGGATATATCGGTTCACATACCTGCGTTGAACTGCTTAATGCCGGTCATGATGTCATCGTATTTGATAACCTTTCTAATTCTAAAGAGAGCAGCCTTGACCGTGTTTTCGAGATCACGGGAAAGAGACCGAAATTCTATAATGCCGACATGAGGGATATCGAAACACTCCGTCCGATCTTCCGCGAGAACAGCATTGACGCTGTTATTCATTTTGCCGGCTTGAAAGCGGTAGGTGAAAGTGTTGCCAAGCCATTGGAATACTATAACAACAATATCGCCGGTTCTCTGAATCTGGTTGCCGTGATGAAAGAATTCGGTGTTAAGAAGCTCGTATTCTCGTCATCTGCGACTGTATATGGTGATCCTGCGATCATTCCGATTACTGAGGAATGTCCTCTCGGATCCACAACTAATCCGTATGGTGAAACGAAGAAGATGCTTGAGAGGATCTTCTCTGATATCCAGAAGGCAAATCCCGACTGGCATGTTATGCTTCTCCGGTATTTTAACCCGATCGGTGCGCATGAGAGCGGCCTGATCGGAGATGAGCCGAATGGTATTCCGAACAACCTGATGCCGTACATTATGCAGGTCGTTGTCGGAAAACTTCCTTATCTTCGTGTCTTCGGTAACGATTACAATACTCATGACGGTACCGGTGTCCGTGATTATATCCATGTGGTCGATCTTGCAAAGGGCCATGTTGCCGTTATGAAGAAGTTTGACGACGAACCGGGTGTGTATATTTACAATCTCGGAACCGGTATCGGATACAGCGTTCTGGATATCGTTCATGCTTTTGAGAAGGCAAACAGCATTGAGATTCCTTATCAGATCATCGAGCGCCGTCCCGGCGATATCGATGCCTGCTATTCTGATCCGTCCAAGGCGGAAAAAGAACTCGGATGGAAGGCTCTTTATGACCTGGAGAAGATGTGTAAGGATTCATATAACTTCGCGAAAAAAGCACTCTGATATGTCCGAATTGTGTCTGTTTTCCCTGCGTTTCCGTTGTTTGACACTCTGATATGGGTATGCTAATATAATTTCCGTCATTTACGGGGTTGTGGCGGAATGGCAGACGCAGCAGACTCAAAATCTGCCGACCTTAAATCGTATGGGTTCAAGTCCCATCAGCCCCACCATATTTGTTAAAGTGCAATAGAATCACCCTGTAACGGGTGATTTTATTGTATTTAAAAGAAATACACAGTTTTCGGCATGATGTGTATAATATAGTAAAGTACTATGTTTTCTAGGCTATAGAGAGATTTTTATATGGAAAAAAGATTTATCAAATTCAGCCCGCCGGATATCAGTGAGGCTGAGATCTCTGAAGTATGTGATGCTCTTCGTTCCGGTTGGATCACCACCGGTCCCCGTACCAAATTACTTGAAAGAAGACTGGCTGCCTATATTGAGACAGGCCGTGTTGATGTTGATACTGAATCAGATCCTTCACGCTGGTCTAACCGTGTCGTATGCCTGAACTCAGCCACTGCTGCCGAGGAACTTAATCTTCGTATCTTAGGTGTTAAAGAAGGAGACGAAGTTCTCGTTCCGGCATATACATATTCTGCATCCGCTTCCGCGGCTATTCACTGCGGCGCGACAGTAAAGTTTGTCGATATCCAGAAGGACGGCGAACCTCTTACTCATATGCCGGAAATGGATTATGAGAAGCTTGCCGCTGCGTTCACTGAGAAGACGAAAGCAATTGTCTGTGTCGATCTTGCCGGAATCGTTTGTGATTATGAGAAGGTCTTTAAGATCGTAGAAGAGAAGCGTTCTCTTTTCCGTCCGATGGAATCAGACGGTGATCCTCTTCATGATTTTTCTTCACGTGTTCAGAGAGCACTGGGCCGAGTTGCGGTTGTTTCTGACTGCGCTCATGGTCTCGGAGGAAGCAGGATCTTTGACGGGAAAGTAACATATTGCGGTGCTCTTGCCGACTTTACTGGTTTCAGCTTCCACGCGGTAAAGAACTTTACGACTGCTGAGGGTGGAGCTGCTACATGGAAAAGCATTCCCGGTATCGACGATGCGGAGATCTATAAGTTCTTCCAGCTCCTGAGCCTGCACGGACAGAATAAGGACGCCCTTGCGAAGACAAAGGTCGGAGCATGGGAATATGATATTATCGGGCCCTGGTACAAGTGTAATATGACAGATATTATGGCTGCGATCGGTCTCAGACAGCTTGACCGTTACCCGGGACTTCTTAAGAGAAGAGAAGAAATCATCAGAAAATATGATGCCACCTGTGACGAACTCGGTATTTCGCACCTGAATCATCATGTGGAAGGCGTTGACAGCAGCAATCATCTGTATCTTATGCGTATCCCCGGTATCGATGAGGAAAGAAGAAATCAGATCATTACCGACCTTGCCGAAATGGGTGTCAATACGAATGTGCATTATAAGCCTCTTCCCATGATGACGGCATATCGTGTACTTGGTGCGGATATAAAAGATTACCCGAATTCTTTTGATTATTATAGAAACCTGATCACACTGCCTCTGCATACTTTACTGACAGATGAGGACGTAGAGTATATCTGCGAATCCCTGAAATCCGTCATGAGGGCCGATAACTGATGTTAAGGAAATGGAACGACCTTCCGGAATACATGCGTGTTCCGGAAGTTAAACCATATTATGATGCCCTGAAGAAGAAGGGCGTTTCACGTTTCTTTAAACGTGTTTTTGATGTATTTGTTGCATTTCTTTTCCTGATACTCCTTGCTCTTCCGATGCTGATCATTGCGATCCTGATCAAGTGCGACAGTAAAGGTCCGGTTTTCTATCGTCAGGAACGTGTAACACGTTACGGCAAGCACTATCGTATCCATAAGTTCAGAACTATGGTAAATAATGCGGACAAGATCGGCTCTGCCGTTACTGTAGGTAATGACAGCAGAATTACGAAGATCGGATCCAAACTCCGTGGCTGCCGTCTGGATGAGCTTCCGCAGATTTTCGATATTTTTACCGGAAACATGAGCTTTGTCGGAACACGTCCGGAAGCGGTGAAATATGTTGAAAAGTATGCGCCGGAATACTATGCGACTCTTCTTATGCCAGCAGGTATCACCAGTGAAGCTTCGATCCGGTACAAGGATGAGGATAAGCTTCTGGATGCAGCGGATGATGTGGATCGTGTATACATCGAGAAAGTGCTTCCTGATAAGATGAAATGGAATCTTAAGAGTATCTCCGGATTCTCTTTCTTCGGAGATATCATGACTATGTTCCGTACAGTTGCGGCAGTTGCCGGAAAGGATTATCAATAATGGAAAAGTTCAGTGTGTTGATGTCCTTATATATGAAAGAAAAACCGGAGTACGCCCGCCAGTGCTTTGAGAGTCTCTTAAGACAGACTGTAAAAGCTGATGAGTGGCTGATCGTAGAGGATGGCCCTCTTACAGAGGATCTTTACGCTCTTCTGAACGAATATGAGAAAAAGTATCCCGGTCTGATCAAAAGAGTTCCGCTAAAAGAGAATCAGGGTCTGGGGCTTGCTCTTCGGGCAGGTGTTCCGGCATGCACATATGATCTTATCGCGCGTATGGACACGGATGACATAGCAAGAGAAGACCGGTTTGAGAAACAGACGAAGTGCTTTGATAATGATCCTGAGATCGATATCTGCGGATCCCAGATCGATGAATTTGAGACAACTCCCGATGAGATCGTGGCGCATCGTACGGTTCCTGTGACTCATGATGAAATCGTTAAATATCAGAAAAAACGTGATGCATTTAATCACATGTCAGTCATGTATAAGAAGTCCGCTGTAATGAAAGCGGGAAACTATGAATCCTGTCCGCTGATGGAAGATACATATCTCTGGGTCCGCATGATCCAGAGCGGCGCCAGATGCATGAATATCGATGAGCCGCTCGTTTTTGCCAGAATCGGTCACGATATGTATGAAAGACGCGGCGGATGGAGCTATTTCAAGAAATACAGAACCGGTCGCAAGATGGTCAAGAAGACAGGATTTATCAGTGCATGGGATTACCATAAGACGATCATCATCCAGTTTATTGTCGCGATGATGCCGGGTAAGCTCAGAGGTTTTGTGTTTAAGAAACTACTACATAATTGATTTGCAGGTGAAAGATGAAGTCGAGTAAACAGATATATTCAACATATTTCAAAGAGTATGAGATCGATTCCGAAGGAATCAAGGCTCTTCATGATGCTCTTCTTGGCATGTACATTGATATCAAGTCTGTCTGTGACAAACATGGTATCAAGTGTATGCTCAGTGGCGGTACGCTTCTCGGCGCCATCCGTCATAAGGGTTTTATTCCCTGGGACGATGATATCGATATTATGATGATTAGGGAAGAGTATGAAAAGTTCGTCAAGGTTTTTCCCGGCGAATTCGCGGATAAGTATGAGCTAGTTAAGCCACTTTCGCCAGGATACTTCAATAAGCAGCCGAAGATCTTTAAAAAGGGAACAACTCTTGTTGAGATCCCTTATGCCGGCGTTCATCAGCATGACAATCTTTTTATCGATGTCTTTATTATCGAGAATTGTCCGAAGCCGGGATTTAAGAGAAACTTCAGAGCATTCCGTTATGACTTTGCATTCAAAGCTTCCAGTGCCTGCATCGACTATAAGTACCCGTCCCCGGTCATCATTGAAAAGGGGAAGACCTGTGAAGAAGTAAAGAAGTACTATAAAATGCGCAGAAGGCTTGGTTTCATCTTCTCGCACCTTGGCGGAATGAAGTTTTATTTGACAAAATGTGATAAACTGGGTAAGTATTCGAAACAGACCGGATGGATGGCGGTTCCGTCGGCTATCAGCTATAAAAGGGAGATTCTTCCCGCTAAGGTTTTTACCGAGTTGACCGAGGGTGAATTTGAAGGACTGAAAGTCACGATCCCGTCCGATTATGATACATATCTTACGAACCTTTACAGGGATTATATGACGATCCCTCCGGAAGATAAGCGCGAGACTCACTATGCCTGCAAGATGGTATTGTGATTTACTGGGAGAAATAGTATGGCTAATATTGCACTGATTATTGCAGGTGGATCCGGAAACAGAATGCATCAGGATATTCCGAAGCAGTTCCTGACTGTTAATGAGCGTCCGGTTATCATCTATACTTTAGAAGCGTTCGAGAAGCATCCGGAGATCGATGCGATCGGAGTTGTCTGCATTGAGGGCTGGGAACAGGTTCTTCAGGCTTACGCGAAGCAGTTTAATATTTCAAAACTGAAGTATATCGCACCGGGTGGAAGTAACGGTCAGGGTTCGATCCGTAATGGTCTTTTTGAGCTCGAAAAGCACTGTTCCCCTGATGATTTTGTTCTTATTCACGATGCGATCCGCCCGATGGTCTCTGCTGAGATCATTTCAGATAATATCCGTGTTGCGAAACAGTACGGCAGTGCGATAACTGTTATTCCATGCGCTGAGGCGATGCTTCAGACAGAAGACGGCGAAGTCTCTACCGGCACATATCCTCGTGATTCTCTTAAAAGAACACAGACACCTCAGGCTTTCCGCCTCGGAGATATCTGTCAGCTTCACCGTGATGCTCTTGAGAAGGGAATCACGAACTCGGTTGCATCCTGTACACTTATGATCGAGATGGGCAAGCAGGTATATTTCTCCGCAGGTTCTGAGAAGAACATCAAACTTACGACCGTTGAAGATATTGATATTTTCAAGGCTCTCCTTGCCGCGTCCCGTTCGGACTGGTTAAAAGAGTAAGGTGAAATATGCTGTTTTGTAATTCTCTATGGCAAAGTGACATAGATTCTGTACTGCCCGTTTTCGAAGAACTCTCTTCGGAGAACGGCAGTTCGTTTTTCATTACCGGTTCTACCGGTCTGATTGGCACAGCCATTGTTCATGCGCTGCTTCGTTTTAACGATATTTACGGTACGAATCTTCGTGTTATTGCGACAGGAAGAAATGAGAAGGGCCTGTCTGAAAGGTTTTCCGACTGTAAAGACAGAGATGATCTGGATCTTATCGTCTTTGATGCCGAGCATCCGGCTATAGATGAATCTTTGAAGATCGATTACATCATTCATGCTGCCAGTAATGCATCACCAAATGCGATCGTGAACAGTCCTGTTGAGACTCTGATGGGAAATATCCTCGGACTTCAGTATCTCCTGGAGTATTCGAAGAGCCATGCCGTGAGACGGGTGCTTTTCGTATCGAGTTCAGAAGTGTATGGCCGTAAGAATCAGAGTACTCCGTCCTTAGAAACCGAGTACGGATTCATAGATCCACTTAATCCCCGTAATTCTTACTCTTTTGGCAAATGTGCAGGTGAGAACATGTGTGTTTCCTATCTTCAGGAGTATGGTGTGGATTCTGTTATCGTCCGTCCGGGACATATCTTCGGACCGACGTGTTCTAAGAAAGATGTACGAGTTTCTTCCTGCTGGGCGTATGACTGTGCCGCAGGTAAAGATGTCATTATGAAGAGCAGTGGTTCCCAGATCCGCAGTTACTGTTACTGCCTGGACTGTGCTTCTGCTATTTTGAAAGTTCTTATTAATGGCGAAAAGGGGCAGGCGTACAATATTTCGAACCCGTCATCCATTATGAGTATCCGCGATCTTGCAGAGATCATGACGTCCCATGCAGGCGTTCAGCTTGTACGTGAAATCCCTTCTGATTCTGAAGCGAAGGCCTTTAATCCTATGGATAATTCTTCTCTGGACAGTACAAAACTTCAGGGTTTAGGATGGAAGGGCGTTTTTGATGCGAAAGCAGGCGTCTGTCACACAATAGATATCCTTCGGGAGGTGAGTCATCTTGAGTAAGAATACTCCCGCGATCGAGAAGGACTCATGTTATTTCTGCACATCCACATATCAGCTTTTCTCCATTATCTCTCTGGCGATCAGCCGGAAGGAGAAGGCCGATCTTTATATTGATCCCCAGTTCAAAAACGCGGAGGTCTTTGCCGAAAGAATCGAATCTCAGAAGATCTTCGATAACGTATATATCATTGATTCCAAGAAGATTTATAAGAAGTACATCTCCCGTGAGAGCGGACTTATTAATCATCTTCAGATTGCAAGGACATATTTTCATGTGAACAGTATCGCAAAGATCATTGTCACGAACGGTGCTTCCTATAAGAACATTTTTGTCTCGTCCCGCGCTTTTATTCCGAGACTGTATATCCTCAGCTGTTATAAGAAAAAGATGGATATTCATGTCTATTATTTTGATGACGGTGTCGGCAGCTACTACGGCAACAGCGCCCTGAACCCGAGCAAAGCGGACGGAATGGTCAGAAAAGTGCTTTTCGGCAAGAAAGCCCTGGATTTTAATCAGGATCGTTTTCTTATGTGTCCGGATATGTATAAGAAGATCAACGGATACACTCCGTATCAGATATATGAGATCGACCGTTTCTTCGATCATGAAGAACATGCGGGGATCCTTGAGGCTGTTTTCCAGCCCGGAAGCGATGTGGCGCTTGACGAGTCTTCTGTAATCCTTGAAGAGATCTCGGATGAGTTTTTCGATGAAAAGAATCTTGCCACGCTTAATTCTCTTTACGAGTTTACGCTTAACTCTTTCGGTTCGGATGATCTGCTCGTGAAGAGCCATCCGAGAAGTAAAGGCGAGAAGAGAAAAGGATTCCGTTATTATCAGAAATACGAGCTTCCTTTCGAGATCCTCTGCATCAAGAATGATATGGATAAGAAAGTACTGATCTCCTGCGGAAGTACGGCGGTCTCCACACCGAAAATGATCACGGATCAGGAACCGTATGTTATTCTATTGTATAAGTTTATTAAGAATGAAGGTATGAATCAGGAACCTCTGGACCGTTTCTTCGTATCACTGAAGGAATCATACCGGAATCCGGATAAGGTACAGATACCTTCTTCCTTTGATGAGTATAAGGAATGTCTTGCGGCTATTCGTAAGGAGATGGGCAAATGACAGATTCGTTTAATGTTAAAAATTCGACGATCACTCTGGCAGGATGCCTGTATTTCGTGGCAATGGCACTGCTGACGCAGAATGAGTCCGTGCCGTTTCAGCTGTTCTGGTATGCGGCTATTCTTTTCGGCGCAGTGGTCACTTTCGTAGTGAACCTTCATATGTTCAGAAGAAACGTCATTCTTTTCCTGCTGATATTTGCGGCCACGGGCGCTGCGAACTATTTCATGGTGGGATCGATTTCGATCAAGCCGTTTGCGCTGATGTTTATCCAGTTTTTCATCGCGCTTTTATTCCTGAATAAGAGGTTTTACTACAAGTCGCTTCTTGCGATACTGCTTCTTAACGGCCTGATCGTTATGTTCAAATTCCTTACAGTAGGCTTCTGGGGCGATCTGTATATTAATTCTTCCAACAATTTCGTATCCGTTTACATGCTTTACCCGACGGTCCTTTATTACGCTATTGCGGAATCAAGAGATGAGAGACCTTACTTCTGGCCGGTCGCTTTCCTGTGGGTAATGAGTCTTCTTTCGCGAGGCAGAGGCGGTATCATTGCATCTACATTCCTGCTGGTCGGTATTTTCTACTCGATGTATCGGACGAAGAAACGCGATGTGCGTGCACTTTTCCTGGTAGTCCTGTTCATTTTCGTGGCAGGTGTCGCCGTGAATTTCGATAAGATCCTTAATATGTTTAACAGTTCGATGGTTTCAGAGACTTTCCGTGACCGTGGAATGAACAGTTCCCGAATGTATCTTTGGAAGGATTATCTGAAATACGCATTCAGCAACAGCAAGAATCTGCTTCTCGGTGTAGATATCCATCAGACTCTTGCCTGGGAGAAGTACGTCGGAAATTCCCATAACAGCTATATCAACATCCATACTTATAACGGTTTGATCGGGTTTGGCTATGTTATGGTGCTGATCGTGAAGAATTCACTGCAATCGTTCAAGTATAAGAGACCTTTCTACTTTTTCTGTCTGGTCACACTGCTTGTCCGTGCATTTACCGATAATGTTTTCTGGATGACATATGGTACAGTTACACTGTTTGTCATGCTGTTCCTGTTCTCCGTACCGGAAAAGATCACATATAAAAAAGAGGAAAAAGAACTGAACTGATATGAGTAATAAGATTGAAGGAAAAGCACTGAAAGCCGGTGCCTGGTACACGATCTCCAACTTCCTGATGAGAAGTATCGGTATTATAACCACGCCGATCTTCGGCCGACTGCTTACAAAGGCTGAATTCGGAAGTTACAACAATTTCACGACCTGGCTCGGCATACTTACGATCTGCATCACATTAAATCTGGACAGTACATTTATCAGCGCCAGATATGATTTTGAGGATACTTTCGATGAATATATTCTTTCTGTTTTGGGATTGAGTACGTTATCCTCAGCCATATCAATATTGGTCCTGAATCTCATATTTCCGCTGATACAGCCGATGTTGCTGCTTGACCGGTTCTATCTGAACTGTATCCTTGTCTATCTTGTTTTCCTGCCTGCAGTAAACATGTTCCAGGCAAGAGAAAGATACTACTACAAGTATAAGATGTCTGTATTCTTAAGCATTGTTGTTTCACTGGGATCGGCATTACTTTCCGTTCTTCTGGTTATGACAATGGAAGACCGTCTTACAGGACGTATTATCGGAAGCCTGATCCCTGCGATCCTGGTAGGTATCATTCTGTATTTTGTCATCATTAAGATAGGAAAGAGCTTCAAAAGGAAGTACTGGAAATATGCTTTTAAAGTATGCCTTCCGTTTATCCCACATCTTCTGTCCATGTCACTTCTTAATTCCATGGATAAGACGATGATCACGAACATCTGCGGAGAAGAGGCTAACGGAAACTACAGTATGGCCTATACCTGCGGCTCACTGATCTCAATTCTGATTGTTTCGCTGAACTCCGCGTATGCCCCGTGGCTCGGTCAGAAGCTTCATGAAAAGAAGTACAAAGATGTCCGTGAATTCTCGAAGTTGTATATCCTCATTTTCTGTTCGATGGCAATCCTTATCATGCTTTTTGCGCCGGATATCCTTTACGTCATCGGAGGTCAGAAGTATCTGATCGCACTGTACGTAATGCCTCCGGTTGCCTGCGGCTGTATTATGCAGTTCCTGTATACCATGTTTGTTAATGTGGAGCAGTTTACCAAGAAAATCATTGGTATGGCGATTGCAAGCGCATCAGCGGCACTTCTGAACTTTGTCCTGAATGCGATCTTCATCCCGAGATACGGTTATATCGCTGCCGCATATACAACGCTCGCAGGTTTTGTCTGGCTCCTTGGCGCGCATATGCTGATCATCCAGTTCCACAAGATGAATGAGGTGTTCCCGTATAAACTGATTATCGCCGTGGCGGCATTCTCCGTTATCATAACGATCGCAATCAACGAGATGTATGATATGCCTGTTTTAAGATACATTTTCGGCGGAGTTTATACGGTTTGTCTGATGTATGTTATTATAAAGTATAAGGATAAATTCTTAAGTGTGCTAAAGAGGAAAGAGAAGAATGTTTAATCTGGAAAAGTTTATCGGTCAGTATGTTACGCATAGAGAGAAATCTATGTTCCTGAACGACATTATCAAGAATAAAGATGAACTGTCAAATAAGATAAAAGGGAAGTCCGTACTCGTGATCGGCGGTGCCGGCAGCATCGGTTCTTCTTTCATTAAGGCGATCCTGCCATTTGAACCGGCAACTCTGGTCGTTGTAGATACTAATGAGAATGCTCTTGCCGAGCTGACACGTGATCTTCGTTCCACGCCCGGTATGTATGTTCCGGATGATTATATCCCGTATCCGATGGATTTTGCTTCTCCGGTATTTGAGAAGATGTTCCGTGAGCGCGGCGGTTTTGATATTGTCGGTAATTTTTCCGCACACAAGCATGTGCGCTCCGAGAAAGATATCCATTCTGTAGAAGCATTGATCCAGAATAATGTGATCCATGCGAAAGGGCTTCTTGATCTTCTTTCCGAGTATGCGCCGGAAGAATATTTCTGTGTATCCACCGATAAGGCGGCCAACCCGGTAAATATTATGGGAGCGTCAAAAAGGATCATGGAAGACCTGATCTTCAGTTATTCTGACCGTTTCCCGGTAAAAACGGCCCGTTTTGCCAACGTTGCATTCTCCAACGGTTCGCTCCCGGCAGGCTGTCTTGCACGTCTTTCGAAACTTCAGCCTATCTCTGCTCCGTCAGATGTACGCCGTTATTTCGTATCTCCGGAAGAGTCCGGTCAGATCTGCATGCTTTCCTGTATGCTCGGAGAGAACCGCGCGATCTTCTTCCCGAAATTAAAAGAAGCTCAGATGATGACCTTTGATGCCATTGCTACGGCATTGATCGAGGAACACGGTTATACAGTACTGAAGTGCGATTCCGATGCCGAGGCGATCGAGAAGTCTAAGGCTCTTAAGGAAGGCTCGACTGAGTATCCTGTACATTATTCTGTTTCGGATACTTCCGGTGAGAAGGCTTATGAGGAATTTGTTACAGATACCGAGACTGCTGACATGGACCGTTTTGAGGCCCTCGGAGTTATCACCGGTAAGGCGATTCCGGATCAGGCATCCGTTCTGAAACTGTGTTCTGACCTGAACAGTGCTTTTGAACAGGAATCTACAACTAAAGCGCAGATCGTCGATATCATGAAAGACTATCTGCCGAATTTCCAGCATATCGAGACAGGTAAGAGCCTCGACAGCAAGATGTAATTGAGAAAGGACATTTTCTTATATGTGTGCTTATATTCCGCTTTCTATCCCGAATTTCGAAGGAAATGAAAAGAAGTATGTTAATGATGCCGTTGAACAGGGCTGGGTCTCTACCGGCGGCGCGTATATCACGAAGCTCGAACAGGAACTGGCGAAGTTCCTTCATACCGAGAATGTGGCAGCCTGCCAGAGCGGTACGTCCGCACTCCATCTTTCGCTGGTTGAAGCAGGTGTAAAGCCTGGCGATGTCGTTCTGGTCCCGCCGCTTACGTTTATCGCTGCGGTCAATCCGGTCAAGTATCAGTTTGCCACACCGGTCTTTATTGACTGTGATGACAGTTTCTGTCTCGATCCCGTCAAACTCCGTTCTTTCTGTGAGAATGAGTGTCAGTTCGATGGAAAAGCACTTACCTATCAGGGCAAGGCGGTAAAAGCGGTCGTAGTCGTTCATGTATTCGGTAATATGGCGGATATGGAATCGATTATGGAGACGGCTTCGAAGTATTCCCTGAAGGTCATTGAAGATGCGACAGAGGCTCTTGGCACTCATTACACCGAGGGTAAGTTTGCCGGTAAGTATGCCGGTACGATCGGTGATTTCGGTGCTTTCAGCTTTAACGGCAATAAGATCATTACCACAGGCGGCGGTGGTGCGGTGACTGCAAATGATCCGAAGGAAGTTGATCATCTCAGATATCTGTCCACACAGGCTAAGAATGATCCGCATTACTACATTCACGATGAGATCGGCTATAACTACCGTATGACCAATCTTCAGGCGGCACTTGGTGTTGCCCAGATGGAAGAACTCCCGGAATTTGTAAGAAGAAAGCAGGCAAATTATGAGCTTTATAAGGAAGCTTTTGAAGGCTTTGATCTTGCCGAGCTGATGCCTTTCCGCGAGGGAACTTCTTCCAACAAGTGGTTTTATTCTCTCAATATCGACCGCACACGTATTACCGCAAGCATGCGTGAAATCATTACTGCGCTCGATGAGAAGGGAATCCAGACAAGAGCGATCTGGGGCCTGATCAACGAACAGAAACCTTATGAGCATGAGATCACATATCAGCTGGAAAAGGCTCCGTACTATGCGTCACGTATCCTGAATATTCCATCCAGCACACAGATCACGAAGGATGAGATCTCTTATGTTTCCGAGCAGGTAAAGAAACTTCTTGAGGATTTGAGCCATGGATAAGAACGAGATTGCGAACTTTATTGGTAGAAACGATCTTCCTCTGTCAAAGGCGATGCAGGCCATTGATAAGAATTCGAACGGTATCCTTTTCCTTGTAGATGAGAATGACAAGCTGGCCGGATGTATCACGGACGGAGATATCCGCCGTTTCCTGCTTGCCGGCGGTAAGATCACGGATCAGGTCAGTAATGCAGCCAATCTTACTCCTCTGATCGCACATTCTGTCGATGAAGCCAAGACTCTCTATCACAAGAAGAATTATGTTGTAATTCCGATCGTTGATGAGAATAAGAATATCATCGATCTCTATAATGGTGTTGGAAACGAGAAGAAGAGAGGAGCTCTTCATGTTCCGGTCGTTATCAATGCAGGCGGCCGCGGAACAAGACTCGATCCGTTCACACGCGTGCTTCCGAAGCCGTTGATCCCGGTCGGTGAGCTTCCGATCATTGAGCTTATCATGCAGGAGTATCAGAGTTATCAGTGCGATGAATTCCATATTATCGTTAACTATAAGAAGGAACTCATGAAAGCGTACTTCAATGATAATGAGAACCATTACAATATTAACTGGTATGATGAGACCATGCCGCTTGGAACCGGCGGCGGTTTGAGTCTTCTTAAAGGAAAGATCAACGATACTTTCTTCTTTGCGAACTGCGATGCTCTTCTTACTGCTAATTATGAGAGCATGCTCGCGTTCCATAAGGAGAACAAGAATGTCATTACTATCATCTGCGCGTATAAGAATATCAGTATTCCTTACGGTGTAATCGAGATGGGCGTGAACGGTTCCATTGAAGAAATGAAAGAGAAGCCGGAGCTTTCGTTCCTTACGAATACAGGTATCTATATTGTAGAACCTGAAGTCATTGAAGAGATGGAAGATAATGTCAGCATCGGATTTCCGGATGTTGTCGAGCTTCAGAAGAGCCTCGGTAAAAAGGTTGCCGTTTATCCCATCAGTGAAAATGAATGGATGGATATGGGTCAGCTTCCCGAGCTTGAGCGTATGCGCAAAAGACTTTATGGAGAGGGACAGTAATGGCAGACGGTAAACGATTACTTCTTATTGGCGGTGGCGGACACTGCGCTTCTGTTTTAGATTCTGTTCTCCGTGCCGGTGAGTACGAGGAAGTCGGAATCGTTGACGGTAATGCGTCTGTTTCGATCATGGGTGTTTCCGTTGCCGGTTCAGACGGTGATCTTCCGGAACTTCTGAAAAACGGATGGACGCATGCATTCATTTCAGTTGGAAGTATCGGTGATGTAAAGCTTAGAAGAAAGCTTTATTCCATGGTAAAAGAACTCGGATTCGCCGTTCCGTCAATCATTGATCCATCAGCGGTAATTGCAGGTAATGCAGATATCGCGGAGGGCGTATTTATCGGAAAAAAAGCTGTAGTGAATACAGGGGCTGTAATCGGTACATGTGCGATCATTAATACTTCATCCGTTGTCGAGCACGATTGTTCTGTAGGCGAGTTCTGTCACGTATCTCCAGGCGCAGTACTTCTCGGTAATGTCAAAGTCGGCAATAATACCCATATCGGTGCAGGTTCTGTAGTCCGTCAGGGTACAAAGATCGATGAAGATGTCCTGGTTGGCCAGGGAAGTAATGTCGTTTCTGATATTGAGAGCGGCGTCACCGCTTTCGGTAATCCTTGCAGGGTGGTGATCCGATGAGTGTATATATTATTGCAGAAGCAGGCGTAAACCATAACGGCAGTTTTGAACTGGCGAAGAAACTTGTTGACGCTGCAAAAGAAGCAGGCGTAGACTGCATTAAGTTTCAGACTTTTAAGGCGAAGAATCTTGTTTCGCCACGTGCCCAGAAAGCAGAATACCAGAAGAAGACGACCGGCGAAGATTCCCAGCTGTCCATGCTTGAGAAACTCGAACTTTCTTACGATGAATTCATACAGCTCAAAGAATACTGTGATCAGGTCGGCATTTGTTTTCTTTCTACGCCATTTGATTTTGACAGTATCGATTTCCTCGCTTCGATCGATATGCCTTTCTGGAAGATCCCTTCCGGCGAAGTGACGAATTATCCATATCTTGTTGCTCTTGCAAAGACAGGAAAGCCGGTCGTTATGTCGACGGGCATGTGTGAGATCGAAGAAATCAGAGATGCTGTAAAAGTGCTAAGAGAGAACGGAACTTCTGAGATCTCGCTTCTGCACTGCAATACTGAATACCCGACGCCTTTTAAGGATGTGAATCTGAAGGCGATCGCTACACTTAAAAAGGAATTCGGTCTGCCGGTTGGTTATTCTGACCATACTAAGGGAATCGAAGTCCCGATTGCAGCTGTAGCGCTAGGCGCTACGATCATTGAGAAGCATTTTACGCTTGACCGGAATATGGAAGGCCCGGATCACAAGGCAAGTCTTGAGCCTTCTGAGTTAAAAGCACTTGTACAGTCTGTCCGAAATATCGAACAGGCTCTGGGTTCCGGTGACAAGAAACCTTCTGAATCAGAAAGAAAGAACATCCCGATTGCCAGAAAGAGTATCGTTGCCAAGTGCGCGATCAGAAAGGGAGAAGTGCTTTCCGAGAATAACCTTACCGTGAAGCGTCCGGGAAACGGATTGAGTCCGATGAAGTGGCCTTCTGTGATCGGCACTAAGGCGGGAAGAGATTATGAAGAGGATGATCCGATAGAATTATGAAGAAGATTGCGGTGATAACAACAACACGCGCGGAGTACGGTCTCCTTAAGCCTGTGATCGGTCAGCTCAGAGAGAAAGAAAATGATGAGTTGAAAGTCGAGCTTGTGGTATCCGGCACACATCTTTCACCCCGTTTCGGTATGACGGTCGATGAGATCGATCAGCGGATCGACCATAAGATCGAGATCCCCGTAAACACGGATACGGATCTTGATATTTCGAAGAACCAGGCAGAAGCTCTGGTTAAGTTTACGGAGCTTTTTTCAAAAGAGAAGTATGACGCAGTCATCGTACTCGGTGACCGCTATGAGATGCTTTCGGTCGCTGTAGCTGCCGGAAATACGAGAACACCGGTGTTCCATCTGTGCGGCGGGGATACTTCGGAAGGCGCTCTCGATGAGTGGATCCGTCACTCGATCTCGAAGATCAGTTATCTGCACTTTGTTACCAATGAAGTCAGCAGAAAGCGAGTGATCCAGCTGGGCGAGAATCCTGACCGTGTCTTTAACTATGGCTCGACAAGTATTGATAATATTCTTACGATCGCGGATATGGATAAGATCGACGCGCTTGAGAGTATCGGAATGAATGACTGCGATTATGCGCTCTGCACGTATCATCCGGTTACCACAAAGGAAGAAGACCCGAAAGAACAGATCGATGCTTTTCTCGGCGCAATCAAAGCATTCCCGGATCTTCAGTTCATTGTGACAAAGTCGAATGCGGACCGTGGCGGCGAGTTTATTAACCGTATGCTTGATGAAGCTGAGAAGGAGATCCCTAATCTGCATGTATTTACATCTCTCGGTGTGCGCAGGTATTTGTCTCTGATGAAGTTCTCACGTTTTGTACTCGGTAATTCTTCGAGCGGTATTATCGAGACGCCTGCTTTCCGGATCCCGACTGTCAATATCGGAGACCGCCAGCGCGGACGTCTTCAGTCGGAGAGCATTATCAACTGCGGCGAGGACATGGAATCGATCATATCAGCAATCGCAAAAGCACTTTCCGAAGAGCATATGGCGGTCAGCCGAGCTGTCGTAAGCCCTTACGGTGACGGTAATGCGGCATCACGGATCGCAAAGACTGCCGTGGACTATGTTATGAATGAAAATATCGATCTTAAGAAGCATTTTTATGATCTGGAATAACAGGAGATGACATTATGAATGTTGTAGTAGTCGGTTTAGGTTCGATGGGTAAAAGAAGGATCCGTCTCATTCGTGAGCTGTTCCCGGAATATGTGATCATCGGCGTAGACAGCAGAGAAGACAGAAGAAGCGAAGCTTCCTCGCTTTACGGGATCAAGTGCTGTGAATCACTTGATGAACTCGGAAGTGAAGTCCAGTGTGCATTTGTCTGCACATCCCCTCTGTCCCATTCGGCGATTATCAAGACCTGCCTGACGAAGAAATGGAATGTTTTTACCGAATTGAATCTTGTCGAAGACGGGTATGATGAAAATATGAAACTCGCGAAGGAAAACGGATGCAAGCTTTTTCTTTCATCCACATTCTTCTACCGTGAGGAGATCCGCTATATCCGCTCCAAGATCGATAAGGAGCAGAAGTGGAACTACATATATCATGTCGGCCAGTATCTTCCGGACTGGCATCCGTGGGAGAATTATAAGGACTTTTTCGTAGGAAATGTCCGCACGAACGGCTGCCGTGAGATCCTTGCCATTGAGCTTCCTTGGCTTACCGGCACTTTCGGTAAAGTGAAGGACCTCAGTGTCCTTTCCGATCTGATGACTTCACTGAATATCAGTTATAACGACAATTTCCTTATCCAGGTCGAGCACGAGAATGGTAATAAGGGCATGCTCATTGCGGATGTTGTTTCGCCTGTTGCCGTTAGGAAACTCGAGGTGTACACCGAAGGTTCCTACTACAGCTGGGATGGTACACCTGAAAGCCTCAAAGAATTTAATCCTGACACAAAGAAACTGGAATCTGTCAAGCTTACCGAGCAGACAGAACACGAGACCGGTTACAGTACTTTTATCGTAGAAAATGCTTATAAGAACGAGATCCTGGAATTCTTCGCCGTCGTTCTTGAAAATAAGGAACCGCTTTACGGATTTGAACAGGATAAGAATACTCTTGCACTGATCCAGAGAATAGGAGCTTAAGATGAAGGATTTCCGTGTGTGTTTTGTCGGTATCGGTTCTATCGCGAAACGCCATATCAATAATCTGCGTACAGTGTGTGAGAAACGTGATCTGAATGTACAGATCGATGCCTTCAGAAGATCCGGCAGTACCTCGGGAGTTCCCGGCGTAGATCACGTTTATACCGATATGTCTGAGATCAGCGGCCGGTATGATGCGGTCTTTATTACCAATCCTACCGAGTTTCATCTGGATACATTACGTACTTTCCATGATCTTTCTGATCACTTTTTCATCGAGAAGCCGCTTGTTTCAGTAAACCAGCTTTCAACGATACCGGATTTCCCGTGGAGAGAAGATGCGGTCTACTATGTGGCCTGTCCGCTCCGTTATAATGCCGTCATCCAGTATATCGCCGAAAATATCGATCCGAAAAAGGTCATCTCGGTAAGATCTATCTCTTCGAGCTACCTTCCTGACTGGAGACCCGGCCAGGATTACCGTGATACTTACAGTGCCCACAAAGATCTCGGTGGTGGTGTGAGTATCGATCTGATCCATGAGTGGGATTATCTAACGTTCCTGTTCGGTAAGCCTCTGGCGGTCAGAAGTATGATCGGAAAGAAGTCCTCATTAGAGATCGACAGTGATGATTATGCCATCTATATCGGTGAGTATGAGGATCGAATCGTGGAACTTCATCTGGATTATTTCGGCAGAAAGACGATCCGTAAGATTGAACTTTTCATGGATGATGATACGGTGATCGGCGATATCGCTGCCAATAAGATCTCTTTCCTTGTTTCCGGAAAGACGATCGATTTTAATGAAGTACGTGATGATTTCCAGCGCCGTGAACTGGATCATTTCCTTGATATGATCTTCTGCGGCAAAGATAATGACAGCAGTTACAGCCATGCTTATGATGTCCTGAAGCTGACGCAGGGGGAGGTTTAACATGGAATACAGTCAGAAAGCGCTTACCTCACTACTTGTACATCAGCTTCGCAGCTACTGGACCGATATAGATGAAGAGTGCATCGGTACCGGTGTAAAAGACGCGATGGAAGTACTTGAGCAGAATTATAGCGATCTTCCGAACAAAAGATTCTATAACGACGGGAAAATCGTTTTTTCTCCTTATATGAGCGTTCAGTGGATGAACTTCCTTTATCGTGTCGCAAGAGCCATTTATGTGAAGAACGGATATTGCGATTCTGCGGATCAGGTCTATTACCTGAATAAAATCATGCACAGTGTCGACTGGTTCTATGCGATCGATCTTCCTGTGCACTTCCTGTGCGAGCATCCGCTCGGGACGATCCTCGGAAGAGCCGTATATGGGGATCATCTATTTGTTTACCAGGGAGTCACTGTCGGAGGCAACCGTAAAAACGGTCAGCTCTATTATCCGACGATCGGAAATAATGTGATGCTCTATGCAAATGCGACCGTTCTAGGGGACACGAGGATCGGAAACAATGTCATCGTGTCCGCAAATACTTATCTGATCAATGCTGATATCCCGGATAATTCTATCGTATTCGGTCATTCGCCGGACATTACGATCGTATCTAAGACGGAAGAACAGATAAAAGAATATACCGACTATATTTGGGGGTGGAAGAAATGAATATCTTGTTTACGATCTGCGGAAGAGCTGGTTCCAAGGGCTTTAAGAATAAGAATCTTAAGGAAATGAACGGTATTCCGCTGGTCTACTATACTCTGGCAACGATCTATCAGTATAAGAATAAGCACCCGGAAGACAGTATCACTCTGGCAGTGAATACGGACAGTGAGCCTCTTAAGGATCTTCTGAAAGCACAGGATGCAATGCCGATCGTGTATATCGACCGTAAGGAGGAACTTGCAGGAGATACTGTACCGAAGGTTGATGTAATCCAGGATACCTTCTTCCAGTGCGCTGACCTTCATCCGGACGTCGTTATTGATCTGGACATTACCTCGCCTTATAGAAGTGTAGCGGACCTGGAGAATATCATTAAGGAGTTCTCAAAGGGAGAGTACGATATCGTATTCAGTGTTGTTCAGGCGAGAAGAAGTCCGTATTTTAATATGGTCGAGAAGAAGGAAGACGGCTTTTTCCGTAAGATCTGTTCGTCGAACTACACGGCACGCCAGCAGGCGCCGACTTCCTACGAACTGAATGCAAGCCTTTACGCATATGCCCCGGCTTTCCTCGGAGGCAAGATCGAAAAGACGATCCTTGATTACCGCTGCGGTATATCGATCATGACGGATTATCTTGTGCTGGATATCGATTCAGAGGAGGATTTCCAGATGATGCAGTATCTGCACAGTTTCTACTGTCAGCAGGACGAAGGCCTGAATGAGGTCTATGAGACGGCCTGCTCATTATATGGACGCAAGTAACAGTGCTTTTCGGAGAATAAAGGCGGATTTTTGATCATCTTTTTTCCTATGATATATACACTCATTTCTCTTAATGAGGGATGAGTGTTTAATTTATTTCTGAAATTATGCAACAAAACTGAAGTTTATCTCGTCTATAACCACAGAGAGGGCATTTGGGTGAGGTTTTTGTCATTTGCAATCTATTTGAATATGAAATACTATATACTAGTTAACTGAAAAATAACAATGAATCTTTAGGTTTATTGAGAGGAGAAGAGGAATGGAGAACAACTCAGAGATTACGAATGTAGAGCTTGAAAAAAGTAAGCTGATCATTTCTAAGATCACAGACTGCTATTACAAGAAGATGGTTGGACAGACACGTCTTGGATGGTCATTGCTGATCGCGATCATTTCCAACGGTCACATCCTGCTTGAGTCTGTGCCGGGTCTTGCTAAGACAACAGCTGCAAAGACATTGACAGATGCGGTGAATGGTAAATTCTCGCGTATCCAGTGTACGCCGGACCTGTTGCCGAGTGATATCATCGGAACCCAGATCTTCAACTATACGACGAATACATTTGAGACAAAACTTGGTCCTGTATATGCGAACTTTGTTCTTCTCGACGAGATCAACCGTTCCAGTGCCAAGACCCAGTCCGCTATGCTCGAAGTCATGCAGGAGCATCAGACAACGATCGGCGGTTATAACTATGCGATGCCGAAGATCTTTACGGTAATTGCTACACAGAACCCGATCGAGCAGGAAGGTACTTATCTCCTTTCCGAAGCTCAGCTTGACCGTTTCCTTCTGAAGGAGAAGATCGACTATCCGACCAAGGATGAGGAATTTGAGATCCTGAACCGTATTGAGAAAGATGTTTTCTCCAAGTCGGATGCCGTTGTTGAACTTGAGGATGTATATTTCCTCCAGCAGATGGCCAGAAAGGTATATCTTGATGAGTCCATCAAGAGATACATCATCAATATCGTAAGCGCGACTAGAAATCCGGCAGCGACGATCGGAAAAGACCTTGCCGAGTATATCACTCTCGGTTCCAGTACCCGTGGCTGCATCGCTCTGATGGAGGTATCCAAAGCGGTTGCCCTCATTAACGGCCGTTCCTATGTCACACCGGATGACGTAAAGACTCTGATCCACAGTGTTCTCCGTCATCGTATTTCACTGAACTTTGCGGCTGTTGCGGATGGTATTACTTCCGAGCACATTATTGATAAGATCGTAGGAGCTGTTCCGACACCATGATCCTGAATTACATTACAAAAATCAGGGCGAATCTCGCGATACATACTAATATTAAGGCAACCAGTATTCTGGATGGCTCTTATAAGTCTGTCTTTATGGGTAAGAGTCTGAACTTCGAGGACCTTCGTGAGTATATTCCGGGCGATAACATCCGTGATATCGACTGGAAAGCTTCCTCCAGAAGCCGTATGCTTCTCGTTAAGCGTTATATTGCCGAGAAGAAGCATAATATACTCATCATCTTTGATTCAGGTGTAAAGATGAATGCCGAGACTGACAGTGGAGAAACGAAGAAGGATGTAGCGGTCTATACCGCCGGCACTCTTTCCTATCTTGCGTATTCCAATGGCGACTTTGTAGGTTCTATGTACAACATCGACGGCAAGATGAGGTTTTTCCCGCTTCGTACGCGTCTTTACGATATAGAGCATTTTCTTTCCCAGTACGACAAAGACGTGAAAGAATCGCAGAAATCCGACTTGAATAAGACGCTGGAGTATCTTCTTAAGAACTTCAGAAGAAAGATGGTCGTATTTGTGATTACGGATATGAAGGGTATTTCCGGGGTGTCTGAGACTGTACTGAAGAAGCTTATCTGTCAGCATGACATGCTTTTCATCAGTGTAAATGACGCTGTCCTGGCCGGCGAACGTACTTACAAAGTCGAAAAGAACAGATACCTGCCGCGATTCGTTACCACGGATAAGAAACTGGCCACAATGGAACACAATATGAGACAGAAGATACTTCAGGATAATGAACATATGCTGAAGCGTCATGCGATCCTCTCGACGGATATCAGCAGTAAAGACGAGATCGCTAAGAAAATAACCGACCTATTGGAGAGACACAGATATGCAAACATCCGTTGATTTACAAGATCCTTTCTCCTATAGCACGCTTCCGATCGTGATACTGGTATCGGTTATCATTGCTTCGCTGATTGCACTGGCAGCAGTGATTTTGATACGTAAAAAACTTAAGACTCCTGTTAAGGAGAAGAAAAAGCCTGAACCGGTACCGGTTTTCAGACTTAAAGGCAAGGAAGCCGCACAGAGAGAATATCTTGAAAAAATTGCTGTTGTTGAAAGACAGTATCAGTCAGGAGAGATCGATGCCCGTACGGCGCATCAGGAGCTTTCCGCTATCGTACGTCTTTTTGTACATGATCTGACAGGAATTAACGCGCAGAACTTCTCGCTGAATGAACTGAAAGCACATAATTTTTATCAGATCAGCAGCCTGATTGAAGAATTCTACGCACCTGAATTCGCGGAAAGAGCCGAGAAAGAGACAATGACCTCTATTGCCGAAGCAAGGGAGGTGATCATGACATGGAATTAAAAATCCCGTATATGATCGCGATCGGTATCCCGGTCATCATAATCATTTCCCTGATCACTTTCGGAGCGAGAAAAAAGTATAAAGACGGAAAAAAGGTTGCTAATACCGATCTCGTCGAGAATACTTCTTATTTCAAGCGGAAGATGTTTGAGTACAGAGTGTGCAGTGTTGTCGTTATTGTAAGTATTGTTCTTGCGCTGTGCATGCTGATGGGACTTCTTGCCAGACCTTTCCGTCAGAAGCAGAAGATCACGGAGATCCATAACCGTGATATCTTCCTTTGTCTGGATACATCGAATTCCATGATCGAGGTCGATAGTCTGGTCTGTGAAAGACTGAAAGAATTCGTTTCCGGTCTGAAAGGCGAGCGATTCGGTATTACGATTTTTAACCAGCAGACAGTAACGCTTGTTCCTCTGACAACTGATTATGACTATATTATCGAGGTCCTTGATCAGATCGAAGAGGCTTGCAAGATCTATATTGATGCTGCGAAGTACTACAGATATACCGATGCGGATGATATTGCGAAATACAAGTACATCATTGACGGAACAGAATCTGATCACTGGGATGCAGGTTCTTCGCTTATCGGCGACGGTCTTGCCTCTACAGTATTCCAGTTCCCGGATATTAAGGAAGATGCTTCCCGCACCCGAGTTATCATTCTTGCAACAGATAACGAACTCTGGGGTCAGCCGTTCGTTCAGTTAAATGAAGCGACAGACCTTTGTATCAAGTACGGAATCAAGGTGTTTGCAGCAGCTCCGGAAGACGTTGTAGATTACGATGATTACAAAACCTGCGTGGAAAGCACCGGCGGACGTCTGTTTACTCTGTTATCGGATTCGATGGCGCAGGATATTATCGAAGAAGTAGAGAAGACGGATACTTCTGTTATTTATAAGAGTGATATCACAGAGACCGAGTATCCGGAAAAATTAGTAGCGGTTTTAACGATCTGCCTTTGTGTGCATTTCGTGATCAGTAGAAGGGTGAAACTATGAAGATCAATCCGATCATTCCAATTTGGCTCATGGCGATCATATGTATCGTCATGCTGGTGATGAAGAGAAAAGGCGTATGGAATTATATACGTCAGATCCTGATCGTCCTTCTGTTATTCGCGATGAATCTGCGCATCATGGTGTTTTCATATAATGTTCCTATCAAAGAAATGAATGTGGATGTTCTTTTTGTAATTGACAACTCCATGAGTATGCTTGCTGAGGATTTTGACGGAGACGGAAGAAGAATCGATGCGGTTAAAGCAGACTGCGAATATATTATGGACATGATGCAGGGCTGCCGTTTTTCCGTAATTGCTTTCGGTAACTATGCTTACCGTCTGGCACCATATACCAGCGATACGAATGTAGTTATGTCTGCGATCAACTCTCTGGAAGGACAGACACAGTACTATGCTCAGGGAACTTCCCTGAATCTTCCGTATCCGATTATGCAGGAGGTGCTGGAGAAGGATGCTGAGCAGGATGAAGACCGTGTACAGGTCGTATACTTCTTCAGCGATGGTGAGATCACCAGCAAAAATGAGAAACTCGCTTCCTATAAGGGCGCCAGAGAGTATGTCGTCAGCGGAGCTGTTCTCGGATATGGAACTGAAGAAGGCGGAAAGATGAAAGTCCGTTCTTATGAAGGTGACGATTATGGTACAGCTTCCTACATGAAGACAAGAGGCGACAACGGCCGGAAAGTGGACGCGCTGTCCTATATTGACGAGGATAATTTGAAAAAGATTGCTTCTGATCTGGGCGTTGAATACTATCACGTTGAAAAACCTACTACTCTTCGGGATGTTCTGGGAGACGTCTCAGATTTCCTGGATGAATATGCATCGGAAGGAAAATCTACAATTGAAGGATATGCAGATACGTATTACTGGTTTGCTATTCCCTTAACCGTACTGCTGGTCTATGACCTGATTTACTACAAAAGGAGAGTCAGAGAATGATCAAACGAATTATTATCATCGCTTATGTACTTGTAGGACTGGTGCTCTTTAAGTTTGCTTTTACATACGGCTATAACGAGTGGGTAATTTCCAAGTATGAAGAAGAGAACTACGATGAGAATTTCAGTCTTCTTGAGGTAGCCAACTTCAATGAACCTTACATCGTTTACTACAACAACGGCAACGTGATGTATAAGCGTCAGGATTATGAAGAGGCCATCAAGTATTATGAGACTGCTCTTGAGAAGGATCCGCCGGAAGGAAAAGAATGCCCTGTACGTATCAACCTGGCACTGGCAAAGCTCGCTCTGCTCGGAGATGATGCTATGGCACCAGAAAATCTGGAAGAGACGATCAAAGTCCTTAAAGAATGCCTTTATATCCTTTCCGAAGAGGAATGTGCGACAGATGACGGTAATGGACATAATAATCGTGCCCAGCGTCTATATGACGAGATCAAGGAAATGCTTGAGCAGGCTGAACAGCAGCAGGAATCCTCTAATCAGGATCAGTCCCAGAACAGTGATCAGAGCAATCAGAGTGATCAATCGAACAGTGATCAGTCAAACAGCGATCAGTCCCAGAACAGCGATCAGAGCAATCAGAGTGATCAATCGAACAGTGATCAGTCAAACAGTGATCAGAGCGATACCTCCAATGGTGATCCGAGCGATGGATCCTCGTCTGATCCGAGTGACGGTTCCGGTAATGGCAGCAGCGAAACCACAATGAGTGATGAGGAAAAGAGACAGTCTGAATCACTCGAAAAGCGCCAGAGCCAGATTGAAGACGAGATGGAAAGACGCATGTCCGACTCGAACGATAAGCGTCAGTCTGACCGTAAGAAGAGCCTCGAAGATATGGATGATTGGAACTGGGATTATGATGAAGTTCCTGTATGGTGATTTCGGACAAGTGCTTTTCTGAAAAAACAGAAAACAATCGTCGAATTATCGGTTGCCATTTTCGAAGTGTTGGATTATTATCTTAACAGCGTATCCTTTAAGTCCGTTCCATGAGAGATCGGGAAGGTCGTATGTTGAAAATGTATTATCGCGTCCTTTAGGGATGCTTATATATGGAAGACCGGCTTTTGAAGGATACCTGAAGGTATTTTCAGAGTCGGTTTTTTGTACTCTGGCATCATGGAAGGAGTGGTATTTTTGAAAGAGTATCTTGAGAAAACAGTCCTTATGGATGATCAGGCTGTGCATCGTGCATTGATCCGTATCGCGCATGAGATCATCGAAAAGAACAAAGGCCTCGATAATGTTGCTCTCGTAGGCATCCAGAGAAGAGGCGTACCAATGGCTGACAGAATCGCCAAGGTTATGGAAGATGTAGAAGGAATTAAGCCGGATGTCGGCGTTCTGGACATTACATTCTACCGCGATGATCTGTCCACATTAGCTGCCCATCCCGTAGTAAACGGTACGGCGATCCACTTTAATATCAATGATAAGAAAATCGTCCTGATCGACGATGTCCTGTTCACCGGAAGAACGGTAAGGGCCGCGATCGAGGCGATTTTTGATATGGGAAGACCTGCCTGCATCCAGCTGGCAACTCTTGTCGACAGAGGCCACAGACAGCTTCCGATCCGTTCTGACTATGTCGGAAAGAATGTACCGACATCTCTCTCCGAGATGATTTCAGTACAGTTAAGCGAGATCGACGGACAGGACAAAGTCGTTCTCTGTGAAGAGGTGAAATAATGGGACTAAGAAACAAAGACCTGCTTGGATTAAAGCAATTGACTGCAGAAGAGATCATGGAGATCCTCGATACTGCAAAAATGATGAAAATGGTGCTGACCTCCGGAAATAAGAAGACATCTCATCTTCAGGGAAAATCGGTCGTCACTCTCTTTTATGAGAACAGTACGAGAACCAGACTGTCTTTCGAACTGGCTTCGAAATACATGGGTTCGGCAAGTGCGAATATTACGACATCCGGAAGCTCGGTAAACAAGGGTGAATCTCTTCTGGATACTGCGAGAACGATTGATATGATGGCGACGGATATCATCATCATGCGCCACAGTCAGTCCGGAGCTCCTCACTATCTGGCACCACGCGTAAAGGCATCAATCGTAAATGCCGGTGACGGAATGAATGAGCATCCGACACAGGCTCTTCTGGATATGTTTACACTCTACGAGAAATACGGTCATATTGATGGTCTGAAAGTCGCGATCTGCGGTGACCTTTACCATAGCCGTGTAGTACGAAGCAATGTGATCGGTCTCACAAAACTCGGTGCAACAGTTAGTGTTGCAGGACCGCGTACGATGGTTCCGGTCGGACTCGATAAGATGGGCTGCACAGTCTGCAAGTCCGTATCCGAGGCCGTCAAGGACGTCGATGCGGTTATGGGCCTCCGCGTACAGCTGGAGCGCCAGCAGAAGTCTCTGTTCCCCTCGGTAGCGGAATACTCAAAATTCTACTCCATCTCCGAGGATGTTCTGAAGCTTGCCAAGCCGGGTGCTTATCTGCTTCACCCGGGTCCGTGTAATCACGGTGTTGAGCTTCCGACATGTGTATATGACTGCGATCAGTCCGTGATCAATGAACAGGTCACCAATGGTGTAGCAGTCCGAATGGCAGTCTTATACTTACTGATGGCAAGGAGAAACCAGAATGAAACGAATTGAGATTAAGAATGCGAAGCACTTTGCTTCAGGAGAAAAAGTAACCGTATATATTGAGAATGGTGTCTTTACTGATTCTCTTTCAGGTGAAGCGGATGAGGTGATCGACGCTGAAGGCCTTACAGTCTTCCCGGGTCTTATTGATATGCACTGTCACCTCCGTGAGCCTGGCTTCGAGTACAGAGAAGACATTAAGACAGGTACTAAGAGTGCGGCGAAGGGCGGTTTTACCAGTGTATGCTGCATGCCGAATACAAAACCGGTATGTGATAACGCTGCAGTAGTTGAAGGTATCTTAAGAAAAGCCGAACAGGTCGGTTCCTGTAATGTATTCCCGATCGGCGCCGCAAGTAAAGGCCTTGAGGGAAAAGAGATCTCTGAGATGGGTCTCATGAAGGAAGCCGGTATCGTTGCTGTTTCTGATGACGGTAAGCCGATTGCTACAGCCAACCTTCTTAAGAAGGTCCTGGAATATGCTTCGGACTTTGATATCCCGGTACTGAATCACTGCGAAGTAATGTCGATCTCCGAGGGGGCTATGAACGAGGGTGCGATCTCCACATCACTCGGTCTTCGCGGAATCCCTGCGATCGCAGAGGAGATCATGATCTCCAGAGATATTCTGACAGCAGAATACCTGGATATGCCGATCCACATCTGTCATGTCAGCACAAGAAAGGGCATCGATATTATCCGCCAGGCGAAGAAGCGCGGCGTAAAGGTCACCTGTGAGACCTGCCCGCATTACTTCTCACTGACTGAAGAATGCTGCCAGACCTACGATACAAACTTCAAAATGAATCCGCCGCTTCGTACCGAGGATGACCGAATTGCTGTCATCGAGGGCCTGAAGGACGGAACGATCGACTGTATCGTTACTGATCACGCACCGCATCATATCGATGAGAAGGACATAGAGTTCTCACTGGCCAATAATGGTATCATCGGCTTTGAAACAGCCTTCGCAGTCGGATATACTTATCTGGTAAAGACCGGAAAGCTTTCACTTGCTGAGATGGTTAAGACCATGACCACGAATCCTTCGAATATCCTTAAACTCGGAAGAGGTACAATGGATAAGGGTATGCCGGCGGATGTCATGCTCGCGGATCTTAATGAAAACTTCGTATACACGAAGGAAGAGATCCTCAGCAAAGCGGCTAACTCGCCTTATATCGGAAGCGAACTGACCGGCCGTGTTAAACTTACAATCGTAGGAGGAAGTATCACATATGACGAACTTCGCTGACAGACTGACCAAAAGAATTGAAGAGTGCAATAACCCGACGGTTATGGGTCTTGACCCGAAACTTGATTATCTCCCGTCTGAAATGATTGAGGAATGGCTCAAGGAAGCCAAAGAGCACGAAGAGAAGAGCGGTCAGCCTGCGAATATGCAGATGGCAACAGGTATGGCGATCTTCGACTATAACCGTCTTCTGATCGACGCAGTATATGATATCATCCCTGCAATTAAGCCTCAGTTTGCCTACTATGAGATGTACGGTATTCACGGAATCATGGCTCTTCGAAAGACAATCCATTATGCTCATGACAAGGGTATGCTGGTAATCGCAGACGCCAAGAGAAATGATATCGGCACAACTGCAACGGCATATGCAAATGCAATCATCGGTGAGACAAAGATCATCAATGATACGACCGCCTGTATGTTTGACTGCGACTGTATCACAGTCAACGGATATCTCGGCATCGACGGCATCAAGCCTTTCATGGATGTAGCAAAAGAGAAGGGTAAGGGACTTTATGTACTCGTAAGAACTTCGAATCCTTCTGCAGGAGATCTTCAGGATCTTAAGCTCGAGGACGGCCGTCAGGTATTTGAAGCCATGGCTGAAAATGTAGAAAAATGGGGTCAGGATCTGATCGGTGAATCCGGTTTCTCCTCTGTCGGTGCCGTAGTTGGCGCTACATGGCCGGAGCAGGCTGTAAAGGCACGTGAGATCATGCCTCACGCACTGATCCTTGTACCCGGGTATGGCGCACAGGGCGGTTCCGGTAAAGATGCAGTGGCATCTTTCGTCAATGGTAAGGGTGGTATCGTAAATGCTTCCAGAAGCCTGATGTGTGCTTGGAAGAAGCGTGACGATATTGAGCCTATGGAACTCACACAGATGCACGGACCTTCCGGCGCACCGCTTCTCGGCTTCCAGAGAGCCACAAGGGAAGAAGCGCTGCGTATGCGTGAAGATCTGAATAATGCAATCAAAGAATCGATGAAAGCTTGATTTCAAGAGGATGATGAAAATGAAAGAAGAATATAGCATTCGTCTGGTAAAGAAAGAACTTCTTGGAGAGACTTGCGCTGTTCTGACATTTTACTGTCCGGAAATCGCGGAGACTGCGCGTCCGGGACAGTTTGTGAATCTGTCCTGTGCTTACTTTCTGAAGCGTCCTTTCGGAATCATGTCCGTAAACAAAGCAGAGAAGACTTTCAGTGTCGGTGTTCGCAAAGTCGGAAAAGGAACAGAAAAGATCATCTCCACAAATGAGGGAGAAGCATTTACTGTTCTTGGACCTTTGGGCAATGGTTTCCCCTTTGACGGAGTTAATAAGTTACTTCTTATCGGTGGAGGAACAGGTATCTTCCCGATTTTCTTCGCAACTGAATATGCCCGTGAAAACGGAATTCCCTGTGAAGTAGTTAACGGATACCGCTGCAGGAACGATGCATTCCTTTATGACCGATTTGCATGTGCCTGCAGTGCTTTTCACGCAACAACAGATGCAGGTGATCTTGGTGTAAAGGGAACCGTCATGGCTTATCTGGAGCAAATGAAGGATGAGGATCTGAACGGAACGACAGTTATGGTCGTCGGCCCCGGCATCATGATGAGAAAAGTATCTGAATGGGCACAGTCCAAGGGTCTTACATGCTATGTGTCGCTCGAACAGCGCATGGCATGTGGTATCGGTGCCTGCCTTGTCTGTGTATGCAAGATCAAAGCAGAACAGGAAGGCAAAGAATTTGTACATAAAAGATGCTGCAAAGACGGTCCGGTCTTTAAGGCAGAGGAGGTGATCTGGTGAGTATTGCCGTAAAAGTAGGTCAGGTAGACCTGAAAAACCCGATCATTCTTGCTTCCGGAACATGTGGTTTCGGACGCGAACTCTCCGAATATATGGATCTGAGCAAGCTCGGAGCTCTTTCATCTAAGGGACTGACACTTCTTCCCAGAGATGGAAATCAGGGCGTTCGTGTTGCGGAAACTCCTTCCGGCATGCTGAACTGTGTCGGTCTTCAGAATCCCGGCGTGGATGCATTCCTTGCTACTGAACTGGATTACATGGTCGAAAGCGGAGCCGGCGTAGTTGTAAATGTTGCCGGTCATTCGAACGAAGATTATATCGCTATGGTCGAAAAGCTCGATCCTTTTAAAGATAAGATCGATGCGCTCGAACTGAATTTCTCCTGCCCGAATGTTAAGGAAGGATGTATGGTCATCGGATCATCACCGAAAGCGATCGAGGCACTTGTTAAAGATCTGCGCAAGAGAACAGATCTTCCGATGTGGATCAAGCTGACTCCAAATGTCACATCTATCGCGGAGACAGCTAAGGGTGCAGAAGCAGGCGGTGCAGATGCGATCGTTGCAATCAATACTATGCTGGGTATGGCGATCGACATCCGAACAAGAAGACCTTTGCTTCATAACAATACCGGCGGACTGTCCGGCCCCTGTGTGAAGCCTGTCGCTCTCCGCATGGTGCATGACATCTATGATGCGGTGAATATCCCTGTCGTTGGATGTGGCGGCGTATCCACTTATGAAGATGTCCTGGAGTTCATGATTGCAGGTGCTTCGGCAGTTGAGCTCGGAACGATTACTCTCGTTCATCCGACAAGACCTGTTGAGATCGTTGAGGATCTTGAAAAATACTGTGAACAGAACAATATTGATGAACTGTCTACATTGACGGGAACTCTTGAATTGTGGAGGTAAAACATGAAGAGTATTGCAGATTATCTTTTTGAAACAAATGCCGTAAGAGTAAGTGATCCGGAAAAACCGTTCTGGTATGCATCCGGAACACTTGGCCCTTTCTATGTAAATACCCACTTCCTGATTGAATCAGAAGATAAGGCAAACCAGCTGCTCGCACTGATCGAAGAAGCCGCTGCAGGAGACAGAACCAGGTTTCTCAGCACGATCCTTTCTTTTGTGAAGAACCAGTATGAGACTTCGGAATCCTATAAGAAGGTCATTGACCTGATCGTTTCCAAAGCAAAAGAACTGGATTTTGACATCATCTCCGGTGGTGAAAGAAGAGACTTTTTCTTCTCCCTGATGCCTGCATATCTGCTCGGCAAGCCGCATCTTTCCATCTTCAAGGATGGTGAGACCTATTATTCCGAAAATGTGGAAGATACAGCCACCAAGGTGGGTGAAGGTGATCTGTCCGGAAAAGTATCCCTTCACATTGCCGATCTGATAACTGAAGCATCTTCTTATACAAACGCCTGGATCCCGTCGATCCGCGGAGTCGGTGCAACGATCAATGATACGATCGCTGTAATCGACCGTCTTCAGGGCGGTGAAGCCAACCTTGCTAAAGAAGGTGTAAACATGTATACCTTTGCCAAGATCGAGCTGTCGCTCTTTGACGAAGGCGTAGAGAAAGGTATCCTGACACAGGCTCAGCGTGATATGGTAGCCCACTTCATGGAGAATCCGATCGATTACATGAAAGCTTTCCTTTCCGCTCATCCAGATTTCATCGATGAGCAGATCGCTCTCGGAGGCAAGCCGAAGCAGCGTGCCGAGATGGCAATTGCCAGAGGTTATGTACCTGGAAGAAGCTGATCGTGGCAGCATCCGAAAGTAAAACGACCCGTGAATACATCACATCCGGTCATCGCATCCCGGTGACGATCTCCTATGGAAAACGCAGGAGATTGAAGATCACACTGGATGACGACGGGCGGGTGTGTGCTTTTGCGCCGAAATATATGACGCTGAAGGATATCGACCGTTTTGTCGAAGCCAATACTGACTGGATCGAAAAGCACCGCGCCAAGCTTGATGAGAAGATCTCTCTTCCTCAGATCGAGCCATCTGAGCAAAGAAGGATAGCCAGGATCATTAAGGCAAGGGCAAGTGCTTTTCTAGCCGTATATGACGGAAAGAAACCTGCCCGCATATCAGTCAGGAACATGACATCCCGATGGGGCTCCTGTTCCTCAAACGGGAACATATCTCTAAATATCCATCTTCTGGATGTTGAGCCAGAATTATTTGAATATGTGCTTATCCATGAGCTCTCGCACCTTTATCATATGAATCATTCTGCGGCGTTCTGGACCCAGGTAGGGAAGTACTGTCCGGATTATAAGAACTGCAGGGCCGCACTCCGAAAATACAAGATCCCGAAAAAGACGTAAAAACCTGACGTTCTTTAGGAATTCTTCTCTATCGGTTGAATAAAAAAGGACAATTCGATATACTGAAATTGTCGAATTTCATTGATTTGACGGCATCTTATGAAACGAGAGGACCGTTTGCATGAAGAACATTCCACTTTATGAAGTACGTCATATTGAAGATCTCCGTGACATGCTCAAACAGAGCGTCGATCTGTACGGGGATCTTCCGCTTTTCTATTATAAGAAAGTCAAAGGCGGAGACTACGAGTATTATACTTTTAACGAGTATAACAAAGCGGTACAGGCGATGGGAACAGGATTGTCCCATCTCTGCGGACTTGGTTCCAGAATCGCGATCCTTGCGGAAACCAGATATGAATGGTATGTTTCTTATCTTGCTACTACGAATGGAACAGGTATTGTTGTTCCGCTTGATAAAGAACTGCCCGGTGACGAAGTTGCCAGCTGTCTGAATCGCGCGGAAGTCAACTGTGTCATCTATTCTTCGTCTAAGCAGAATGTTTTAAACGAGATCAAGGACCAGATCCCCGGCGTAAAATACTTTATCTGCATGGATAAGACCGATAAAGAAGGGGTCGAGTATTTCTATGATGTCTTGGATAAAGGCCAGAAGCTTCTTGATCAAGGTGATCGTCTTTTCCTGGATGCTCCGCTCGACAGAGAAGCCATGACAGTGCTTCTTTTTACCAGCGGCACCACAGCGCAGAGTAAAGCAGTTATGCTCAGTCAGAAGAATATCTGCAAGAATCTTGAAGGCATGTGCTCCATGTGCTATATCGATCAGAATGATATGTTCCTTTCGGTCCTGCCATTACATCATACATATGAGTGCACCTGCGGCTTCCTCTGTCAGGTCTACCGCGGTTCGCATATCGCGATCTGTGAAGGTCTCCGTTATATCGTTCCGAATATGCAGCAGTCCAAAGTGTCCATTATTCTTGTTGTTCCGCTGATGCTGGAAAAGTTCCATAAGAGTATCATGTCTAAGGCAAAAGCTACGAAGAAGATGGCAAGGAAGTTCGAATTCGGACGCAAGCTCTGCAAATTCCTGCTGTTCTTCGGTATAGATAAGAGAAAGAAGATCTTTAAGCAGGTTCACGAGACCTTTGGCGGTAATCTCCGCCTGATCATCTGCGGCGGTGCCGCAATTGATCCTCAGATCCTTCAGGATATGCAGGATATGGGTTTCCCGTGTATTCAGGGATATGGTCTTACGGAATGTGCCCCAATCCTTGCGCTGAACCGTGACTGTGACTTTAATAACCGTGCTGCCGGTCTTCCGCTTCCGGACGTGGATGTTCAGGTCATTGATAAGGATGAGAACGGAATCGGTGAGTTTATTGCTAAAGGCGATAACGTTATGATGGGTTACTACAAGAACGAAGAAGCTACCAAAGAAGCTCTTGATGAGAATGGCTATTATCACACCGGTGATCTCGGATACATCGATAAAGACGGCTTCTGCATCATCACAGGCCGAAAGAAGAACGTAATTATCGCCAAGAATGGAAAGAACGTTTTCCCGGAAGAGATCGAGACGATGCTCTGTATGTCTGATTATATTGAGGAGTGTATCGTTTCCGGAGATGAAGAGAATGACGATGTCATTATTACGGCAACGATCTTCCCGTGCATGGAAGAAGTTAAGAAGTATCTCGGTGAGAAGCCGGATGATGATGCTGTTCAGAATCTGATCGAAAACGAAGTTGCTAAGGTCAATAAGAATCTTGTGAACTATAAGCACATTAAACGTGTAGTTCTCAGGGATACCGAGTTTGATAAGACTACAAGTAAGAAGATCAGAAGACAGTATAAGAAATAACGACAGATAAACAGGAGACAGTTTTCTAAAAATGTTAAGTCAGACAAGTATCGAAAGGATCCTCTCGGCGGCGCTTTCCAAGGGAGGAGACTTTTCCGAGGTTTATATTGAGAGAAGTAAGATATCTTCCGTCTCACTTCTTAACGGTGTTGTCGAAAATGCAGGTTCCAGTCTTGATATGGGCATCGGAATCCGTATTCTTGAGGGTGATAAGTGCGTATATGTTTATTCCAATGATATTTATCACGAAGATAAGCTGATCCGTATGGCTCAAAATGCTTCCGCATCACTCTCGGATGCACCAAATAACAAAGTGATCTATCTTACCCCGCAGATCGAGTATTTTTCCCAGAAGTACGAGATTGCACCAACATCAGTTTCCAAATCCGACAAGGTCTATAAACTCCGTAAGGCAGGGGAGAGGGCAACAGCATTCTCCACTCTTATTACTCAGACGGCCGCATCTTCGTCAGATCTGGAAAGAGAAGTCTGGATCGCGAATTCCGACGGATTATATGTTAAGGATAACCGTTGCCGCACAAGAGTCTCCATTCAGGCCATCGCAAGTTCTGAGGAGGATAAGCAGCAGGGTCGTTTTGCTCCGGGAAGTGGTGAAGGATACGAATTCTTTGAAAAAGTAGATTTGGATGAACTTGCTGAAAAAGCAGCGAAGATCGCTGTTACAATGATTGATGCTAAGCCGTGTCCCTCCGGTAAGATGCCGGTAGTTATCGGCAATGGTTTCGGCGGAGTTATTTTCCATGAAGCATGCGGTCATGCTCTGGAAGCTACAGCTGTTGGCATTAAATCCTCTTACTTTACCGGTAAAAAAGGCCAGAAGATAGCTAATTCTATTGTGTCCGCCTATGATGATGCAAAGATCGCCAAAGAATGGGGCAGTTACGAAGTTGATGATGAAGGCGCGCCTTCCCAGACAAATCTGCTGATCAAAGACGGTATTCTGAACAGTTATCTGATCGACAAGATCGGAAGCCGAAGAATGAATGAACCTTCTACCGGATGTTCGCGGCGCCAGAACTATTCTTATGCGCCAACTTCCCGCATGTCGAATACTTTCATTGCAAATGGTGAATCTAAGCCGGAAGATATCATTGCAGATACAGAATATGGTATTTACGCAGCCAGCATGGGCGGTGGATCTGTAGATACGTCCACCGGAGAATTCAACTTTGCTGTCAAAGAAGCTTATATGATCCGCAACGGAAAGATCTGCGAGGCCGTCAAAGGTGCAACACTGATCGGCATGGGTAATGAAGTTCTTATGAATATAGACAGAGTCGGAAATGATCTGAAGCTTGCCCAGGGCGTGTGTGGTTCCGTCAGCGGCAACATTCCGGTAGATGTCGGTCAGCCTACGATAAGAGTATCCGAGATCACCGTCGGCGGTCAGGCATGATATTTTCATTAGTATAAGCAGTCAGGAGATAACATGGATAAGAAGATACGTGAATATATAGATGAACTCTTAGCACAGGCTTTAAAAGAAGGCTTTACAGAAGCAGAAGTATTCTACGGATCAGATAACTCGATTTCCGTATCTGCAAGAGAAGGAAAGATCGTTCAGTTCGAAAACTCCGATACATGCGGAATCTCTTTCAGAGGCCTTTATAACGGACAGATGGGAAATGCAGAAACTGAAGATATCCAGCCGGATATGATCCCGTTTCTGATCAACCAGGCGAAGGACAACTGCGGCGTACTCGAAGTAAAGGAAAAGATCACATGCTTTGAGGGTGAAAAAGAATACCCGGAGTTCAACGGCTTTTCCGATGATCTTGCCCAAATCGATTATCAGATGCTTGCCGATGCCGCGCTTACTATGGAAAAAGAACTGCTTGCATATGATTCCAGAATAGAAGCAGTAGATGAATCAAATGCCGATTATTCCAGCAACATCATATATATGCAGAATACGAAGGGTATGGTCTGCGAATCCGTTACCAATGATTTCGGTGTCTACCTCGGATGCCGTGCAAATGACGGAAAAGATGTACAAACCTACGGAAAATCCTGGTCGTATGGTAAAAAATCGGAATTTGATGCCGGAGAATGCGCTAAGATCGTTGGTAAAAATGTAATTGCAAAACTCGGCGCAAAGCCGGTCAAATCTTTAAAGACACCCATCGTCCTTGACAGATTTGCCGCAAACAGCCTGCTCGAAGAATTTTCGAGTGCTTTTTCCGCAGAAGCGATTCAGAAAGGTCTGTCACGTCTGGTCGGAAAAATCGGAGAGAAGATCGCCAATGAGAATATTACGCTGGTCGACGAAGGCATGATCGACGGAAGCCGTCTTTCCTGTCCTTTTGACGTAGAAGGCGTCGCAACTAAGCGTACGGTGCTTATTGACAAGGGAGTCTTCAATTCAGCTCTGCATAACAGAAAAACGGCACTGGTCGATGGTATTGAGAGTACAGGAAATGCTTCCCGCGGATCAAGAGGAACGATTGGCATATCGCCGAACAACCTTCACTTCGAAAACGGGAAGTTTACTCAGAAGGATCTTTTCGAGAAGATGGGAAATGGCATATATATTACGGCGATCTATGGCCTCCATGCCGGAATCAACCCTATTTCCGGAGATTTCTCTCTGATGTCCGAAGGCTTTGTCATTCGCGACGGAAAAGTGGCTGAACCGGTAAATCAGATTACGATTGCGGACAACTTCTTTGATGTGCTTATGAAAGTTGAATCACTTGGAAATGACGTTGAATACACATCGCCGGAAGCATCGCATATCCAGTCTCCCAGCCTACTGATCCCGGATATATCAGTTGCAGGTGAGTGATCAGAGTATCGTCGGATTTCTGTGATTCTTAAGGAATTTTCTCCTTCTGATCATTTTGATCAGGAAAAAGACGGCAAATCCGAGAGCGATGAAAAGACACACACCCACAATTACAGGAATGATCTTATTCTTCGTTTCTTTCTTAACGGGTTCTTCCGTTTTTTCGGTTTCTTCCGCCTTTTGAGCCGGATCGGAAATCACAACTTTGAGATATCCGATACAATATGACTTGTCATTCGAGAAACGGCGCATTACCGGCAGCTTGAATACCTGTTCTTCGGAAGAAGGCGCAATCACCATTTCGGAAAGATCGATCTCGTTACTGTATCCGCTGTTTGCCAGCGCAGTCGGAATAGAATAGCAATCAAGCAGCTTAAGTTCATAAGATTGAATGGATAGATTCGATCCGTTGAGTGCCTGTTCAATCTGGGAAATCGAGTTCTGAGCCGTCACTTTTACTTCGGCATTATCGACCATTGTAGTCGTATAATTTGCATAGCAGTATTCAAAAAGATCAATCAGGGACTGATACCTTTTTTCAGCATCGGAAGCGCCCATCAGAATACCGATCAGCTGCCTTCCGTCTTTGTTTGCTCCTGCGATGATCGTGTAAGAAGCTTCGGCCGAATATCCCGTTTTACCGCCAATATACCCCTCGTATGCCGTAGCCGGATTGGAAACGAAACGGTTAGCATTATTCAACACGCGTCTGTCATTATACGTATTCGTCGGCTCTATAGTGAAAGAAGAGGTGGTCGAAATCGTAATGAAATCAGGGTGCCTCAGGGCTTCTTTCATGATCAGGGCCATATCCTGACAAGTTGTCCGATGATCGCTGTCTGCTAATCCGTACGGATTAGTGAAATGAGTAGAAGTGCAGCCAAGGCTTTTGGCCCGCTGATTCATCTTTTCTACAAAGGCTTTTTCACTTCCGCTGAGGGTTATTGCCAAAGCCATGCAGGCATCGTTAGCCGACTTCAGAAGACAGGCATAGAGACACTGTTCCACTGTGACAACTTCCCCCTCGGTAAAACCGATACGAACATATTCATCCGGAATCGATTCATACATTTCTTTTGTAATCGTAATCGTATCGGACAATTCAAGTTCTTCAAGGGCGAGAAGAATCGTCATGATCTGTGTAATCGCAGCAGGAGCGCGCAAAAGATCATATTGATAACCGATCAGTTTGGTATCTGAAGATGCATCATAAATCAGATAGGAATCCGATCCGACGATAGGCAGATTAGCAGGGGATGGGTCAAGAAGACCTTCAGCCGGATTGGAAAACTCTATATCCTCTCCGGAGCTCTCATCCGTATTGTCTTTGGCAAAAACCGAAGCAGAGAATATGGAGAAGATGATGGAAATTGAGAGAAAGACTGATATTATCCTTCTGAATTGTCCTGCTCTCTGCATAAGTCTCTCTCCCTAAATAAAAAACTTCCCGATATCGTTCACAAAATCACGTTGTTCATGTATCATTAAAGAGTCAAAAACAACGAAATAAATCGAAATAGAAATCGAGGTCATTTACGTGTCAACTGTTATTGTATCGCAAGATGAGTTATCGCGCTATAACTCTCTTATTCCGTCGCTGAAAAAGCGAATTTCCGAAGCGGGGATCGACCGCGGACAGCCGCTTACTTATCGTGTAAAGACATATGGCTGTCAGCTCAATGAATCCGATAGTGAGAAGATCGAGGGTATCCTTCAGAATATCGGTCTTATCGAAGCATCAGAAGAACAGTCTCCGGATTTTCTTATCTTCAATACATGTACGATCCGTGAGAACGCAGATATCCGTTTGTTTGGCAACCTGGGTGCTTATAAGGCACAGAAGAAGCAGAATCGTGATATGTTTATCGCTGTCTGCGGCTGCATGATGAAGCAGCAGGAGAATATAGACCGCATAAAAAAGAGTTTCCCATACGTAGATGCTTGTTTCGGTCCTGCCGATATACATATGCTTCCTGCGATCCTGGATAAAAAACTCAATCAGAGAAAACGCGTTTTCGCCGTATCCGACGAGGATTATCTCGTAGATGACGTCGATGTTCCCGTACTCCACAAGAGAAAGTTTAGAGCCCTGGTCCCGATCATGTACGGCTGCAACAATTTCTGTACATACTGCGTTGTTCCGTATACCAGAGGACGCGAGCGTTCCAGATCGTCTGAACAAATCCTTACCCAACTCAGGGAACTGGCTGCTTCCGGCTATAAGGAAGTCATGCTTCTCGGCCAGAATGTAAATTCCTATGGAAATGACAGGGAAGATGAGATATCTTTTGCCAAGCTTCTGGAAGAGACTGCAAAGATTCCGGGCTTTTCACGTATCCGTTTTATGACATCCCATCCGAAAGATATTTCGGAAGAGGTTATCTATACCATGAAGAAATACCCGAATATCGAGCGGCATCTCCATCTTCCGATGCAGTCGGGTTCGAGCAGTATTCTTAAGCGTATGAACCGTCATTACGATCAGGAGCAGTATCTGAAAACAGCGCTTCTTTTCAGAAAAGAACTCCCTGATGCGACGCTGACGACAGATATTATTGTCGGATTCCCCGGTGAGACGGAAGAAGATTTTCAGGAGACACTGGATGTTGTTGCTAAATGCAAGTTTGATAGTGCTTTTACCTTCCAGTACAGCCGACGCCCGGGAACAAAAGCCGCGGATTACCCGGACCAGATCCCGCAGGATGTTGTAACTGAGCGCTTCGGCAGACTTCTTGAACTGCAGAATGCTCTCACATTCGAGTCCAATGAGTCAGTTGTCGGAAGAACTGAAGAGATCCTGATTGAAGGAAAAAGCGCAACGGCTCCGGATGTGCTTACAGGAAGAACGAACTCGAACCGCCTGGTAAACTTCCGTATTCCTTCTGGAATCAAGTTTAACGGGAAAGAAATCGATAGCAGCGCTTCTGATTTTGACGCGGATAAATTCGAAGGAATGCTGGCAATGGTCAGGATCACACGTGCCAAGCCGTATTCAGTAGAAGGAGAATTGGAGAGTTTTGTCGATGAATAATAATGATGATCTTCTTACATATGCATCCATTGACGTATCGACGCTCTCTCCGATGATGCGTCAGTATTTCGAGATGAAAAAACTCGCGGGTGACGCGATCCTGATGTTCCGTCTTGGTGACTTCTATGAGATGTTTTTTGATGATGCGATCCTTGTATCGCGAATCCTTGAACTTACCCTGACTTCCCGAGACTGTGGTCTTGAGAAGCGCGCACCGATGTGCGGTGTACCGCATCACTCTGCATCCTCTTATATGCAGCGCCTGATCACACAGGGATATAAGGTGGCCATATGCGAACAGATGGAGGATCCAGCGCTTGCCAAGGGCCTCGTAAAGCGCTCGATCACCCGTGTACTCACCCCGGGTACAGTAATTGATACAAATGGCCTGGATGAGAAGAAAAACAACTATCTGGTATGTGTTTTCAAAGTCGGCATGCAGTATGGTCTGGCCGCTGCGGATATCACGACCGGAACAATGGAAGCAACCCAGCTGATCACCGGAAATACGGCACAGCATCTGGTTAACCTTCTTTCGAAATACAGAGCTTCCGAGCTGATTTTCAACGAGGATTTCAGCAAAGACGAACTTTTCAATTATGTATGTGATAATCTTGTCGGCTCTGTCACACTTCGACCGAACGCAGATTTTTCCTCCGGCGTATCCGAGAGAGTTCTTCCGGACGAGTATAAGAAAGATAAAAACGGAAAGAAGAAGGGGAAGAGTTCTTTTGCCGAAGAAACAAAGAATATCCTTCTGACATCCGCTATCGACGCAATTCTTGCTTATCTCGATGAGACGCAGCAGGCTCAGGTCACGCATTTCTCGACAGCGCGCATCTATGAAGTAACAGACACCATGGAACTCGATGTGGCAACAAGAACCAACCTTGAGATCACATCTACGATCCGATCCAAGTCAAAGAAGGGAAGTCTCCTCTGGGCAATCGATATGACACAGACTTCCATGGGCGGAAGACGTCTGCGCGAGTATATTGAGGAACCGCTGATCGATGTTGCTTCGATTACGGAAAGACTCGATGCTGTTGAACAGGCGAAAGAAGACTTCATTCACCGTCAGGAGCTTCGTGAAGCTCTTCTCGGTGTACATGATATGGAAAGACTTGCTTCGCGTATCGCGCTTTCTTCCGTAAATGCAAGAGATCTTCTAAATCTGAGGAACACGCTTTCCAAGCTTCCGTACATCCGAGAGTGTGCTTCGCATTTCCAGGCGGGCGTTCTTAAGAATACTGTCTCTGATCTTGAGGATCTTTCGGATATCTATGAACTCCTTGAAGCCGCACTATGTGAAGATCCGCCGATTTCCGTAAAAGAAGGCGGCATGATCAAGGACGGATATCACGAGGAAGCAGACAGGCTCCGCCGCGCGAGCAGAGACGGTAAGTCGATCATACTTGAGATGGAAGCCAAGGAAAAAGAACTTACCGGCATCAAGAACCTTAAAATCAGTTATAACAAGGTCTTCGGCTATTATATCGAGGTATCAAAAGGTAATGTTCCGCTTGTCCCGGAAAGATATATCCGTAAGCAGACGCTTACGACGGGCGAGCGCTATATCACCGAAGAATTAAAGAGCATTGAAGATACGATCGTAGGTTCTACCGCAAAACTTGTTCAGCTCGAATATGAACTCTTCTGTGATCTTCGCGAGAAGATTGCCTCTCAAGTCCATCGTCTTTACCGTGTCGCGTCCGCGCTGTCTGTTCTCGATGTTGTTATGTCACTCGGAGAACTTGCAGAGCGGAATAATTACTGCCGTCCGAAGGTAGACGATACAACGGCACTTGTTATCGAAGACGGACGTCATCCGGTAGTAGAGAAGATGCTGAAAGAAGGCGAATTCGTTCCGAACGGCATTTCGATGGATGAGGAGAAGAACCGTATCATGATCCTGACCGGACCGAATATGGCCGGTAAATCCACATATATGCGCCAGACCGCACTGATCGTTCTGCTTGCGCAGATCGGATCTTTCGTCCCTGCGTCCTTTGCACATGTTGGCATCGTTGACCGTATCTTTACAAGAATCGGTGCATCAGACGATATTTCGCTCGGCCAATCCACTTTTATGGTCGAAATGAACGAAGTATCCGGAATCCTTCGTAACGGCACATATAAGAGCCTGCTGCTTCTGGATGAAGTAGGACGCGGTACAAGCACATATGACGGCTTAGCGATCGCGTGGGCAATCATAGAATTCATTGCGAACCGTTCGATCATGTTTGCAAGAACGATCTTCGCTACACATTATCACGAACTCAACCAGCTCGAAAAGACTCTTGGCGGAGTATACAACGCGCATGTTGAGGTAGAAGAGAAGAATAAAGAAGTCAAATTCCTGCATAAGATTTCCACAGGCGGAACATCTGACAGTTATGGTATCGAAGTTGCAAGACTTGCGGGTGTCCCGACAGAGGTTGTAGAGAGAGCCAATGTGATCCTCTCTGAACTCGACAAGAAAAAGATGCAGATCAATTATACCGATGGTGAAGGTGAATCATATGAGGGCCCCATCTCCGGGCAGATTCCTCTTTTCGCACCGAACCGGACAGAACCTGCCGATTCCCACTCACTGAGAGCCGAGCTGGTCAATATGGACATATCCCGAATTACGCCACTTGAGGCGATGAATATACTTTATTCACTCATTGAAAAAGCAAAAGGAGACGAATAGTTATGTCAAGAATCCATATTCTCGATGCAGCCACCTCCAATGCAATCGCCGCAGGTGAAGTCATTGAGAGGCCTATGTCTATTGTAAAAGAACTTATGGAGAATTCCATCGATGCGGGTGCTACCCAGATTACCGTAGAGATCCAGGATGGAGGTATCCGTCTGATCCGCGTGCGCGATAACGGATGCGGAATGGACGAAGAAGATGCAAAGACAGCTTTTATCTGTCATGCCACAAGTAAGATCCAATCCCTGGATGAGTTGTTTTCACTGCATTCCATGGGGTTCAGAGGTGAGGCTCTGGCAAGTATTGCCGCGGCTTCCCGTGTAACTCTTTCAACAAAAGAACCTCTGGCAGAGAAGGGAACATGCGTAAAGTATGAGGGCGGTCAGTTTATCTCATGTGAACCGGTCGGTATGCCTTCCGGAACGACAGTGGAAGTAAGAGATCTTTTCTATAATCTTCCGGCCCGCTTCAAATTCCTGAAGAAAGATCAGACGGAAGCCAATTATATCCAGGTCCTTGTAGAACGTTTTATACTTTGCCATACCGATGTTTCCTTCAAGTTCATCAAGAACGGGAAGACGGTTCTTCAAAGTCCGGGTAACTGCGATGCTTCGTCCGCTTTATACAGTGTTTACGGTAAGGATATCGTCAGTGCCTGCCGCCCGATCGAAGCAAACATCGATGGTATCACAGTAAAAGGATTTGCAGGACTTCCAAAGATCTCCAGAGCTTCAAGATCTGAACAGATCTTCTTTGTGAATCAGCGACTGATCCGTAGCAAGACGATCACATCTGCAGTTGATGCCGCCTATACGAATATGCTCATGAAAGGAAAATATGCTTTCGTTATACTCGACATCTATATTCCTTCGCAGGACCTTGATGTTAACGTTCATCCGCAGAAAGCAGAAGTGCGATTCAGCAACGAATCCATGATCTACCGCGCAGTCTATCACGCTTTGGTAAATACGCTTTCAGCCGAAGTAATGAGCGTTGATTATTCTTTTGGATCTGACACATCTGCAAAAGCACTTCCGAAGGATGTTCCCGCGACTCCGGCTGTTTCCGCACCAGCCATCAATAAGCCTTCGGTCCCCGCTGTGAAAGCAGAACCGAAAACCATTGATTATTCGAAGAGTATCGGTTTTCAGAACCATTACTTTAATGAACCGAAGCTGTCATACACCCCTACCGAAGTTAAGAAGGAAGAACCGGTCTATACTCCTGTGGAATCGGAAACAAAGATGCCTGAACTTCCTGATGTGACAGAGAGTGCAGCACCCGCTGAGATCCCTGAAGCACCTGAAGCAACGGTTAAGGAACCGGCACAGGAAGTGATTCCGGAAGTGCAGGAGATCGTTATGCAGACTCGTGAAGAGAGTTTACATGAACTGGTTTCATCCCGTGTTATCGGAACACTCTTTGACACCTACATTCTTATGGAGAGCAGGGATCGCACTTTGATCATGGTCGACCAGCATGCTGCACATGAGAAGGTGCTGTATGAAAAACTGGTGAGAATGGAAATGGAGAAAAAGGTTGTATCCCAGCCACTGTTAGCTCCTGCCGTTGTTTCCCTGTCCCGGTCCGATATCAGTTTTATCGAAGAGCATGAACAGGAATTGAGTGATCTCGGCTTTGAAATCTCCTCTCTGGGCGACAATGAACTGGCCATCAGATCTGTTCCTGCACAAATCGATCCGCAGAATGTTTCCAGTGCTTTTATCGATATGGTCGATGAATGGATGAGTGCCAGCAAGACCAGAAAAGACGCGCTTATTCTTTCATTGGCGACATCAGCATGTAAAGCCGCCGTCAAGGGCCACGACAAGCTTCACGACATCGAAATTAAGGGACTTTTAGAAGACCTTTCCCGATTAAATGATCCGTATCACTGTCCTCATGGACGACCGATCGTGATCCGTCTGTCGGAAAAGGAAATCGAAAAAGAGTTCAAGAGAATCGTCTGATTTCGGGAGAACTGTATGGATGCTTCTGTTCTAAAACAACTGGAAAAGACCGGATATAAGGCGATCCCGATCATCTGCGGCCCTACAGCCAGCGGAAAAACATCGCTTTCAATCCGTGTCGCACAAGAGTTTCATGGTGAGATCTGCTGCTGCGACTCTATGCAGATCTATAAGCATCTTACAGTTGGCACGGCCAAGCCGACAGAAGAAGAGAAGAGGGCGGTACCCCATCACCTGATCGACATGGTCGAGCCCAGCACTCCGTTTAATGTAGCGTCTTATCTTGATGCCGCCTACGAAAAGATCGAAGAACTGCTTTCAAAATGTGTTCTCCCGGTATTCTGCGGCGGTACGGGTCAATATGTGCAGGCTCTGCAGAAAGGTTTTGATTTTGAGGGAGCTCCTATCGACAGAAGCAGGGAAGAGGCTCTTCGAAAAGAGTTCGAAGAACATGGAATTGATGGCATCTACAGCCGTCTTATCGCGCTTGATCCCGAATGTAAGGAAAAGATCCATCCGAACAATACCAAGCGTGTGATCCATACTCTCGCACTTCTGGAGACCGTGTCCGGAACTACGAAAGATATAAGAGAAGCTTCCACGAAAAACGGACCGAGATATCCGTTTGTTTTGTTTGCCATTGACTGGCCGAGAGATGAATTATATAAAAGGATCGACCTTCGTGTGGACATCATGATAAAAGAGGGAATCCTGGAAGAAGCAGAGTGGCTTTTGAAACAGGATCTCCCGTCTGATTGCACAGCAATGCAGGCCATCGGTTACAAAGAACTTTTTCCGTATCTTAACGGGCAGGATACTCTTGAAAACTGTGTGGCATTACTGAAGCAGCATTCGAGAAATTATGCCAAAAGACAGCTTACCTGGTTCCGTCACATGGACGATGTTCACTGGATCTCTTCTGATAACCTGAATGATTATAATTTTGCATTATATATTTCATAATCGATATAAGTAAAGCGTATAAAATATCGCTTATAAAATACAGATATTAATTGTCAAAAATGATATAGTTTGTACACATAGAAAAACAGGAGGTACAAACTATGATCCGAGAACAAACAAACGAACCTAAAAGAAACCCGATCAAAGCCATTGATTATTTCCTGAACAAGTGCAGAAAAGAATATACTTCTGTAGAAATCATGACGAATTCAGGAGAAATCATCGAAGGCGTAATAGACTGCTATGACCACGATACCATAGTTGTCCATAACGATATATCACAGATCGTTATCTTTAAGCACTCGATCTGCTACATTTCCCCAAGAAACGGACAAAGAGTTCTTTCTCCAGAAAAGACAAAATGGGAATATGATCCTTCAAACAGTGCGACGATCGTACTGGCTGCAGGGAAACTCAATTAACGTTAGTTCTGAAAACTCCGTCTACAACGCCTAGGATCCTGCAGTCATCATCCTCGAACGGGATCGGTGAATATGCCGGATTCTCAGGCAGAAGGATGGCATGGCCTTTGCGGTAGGTGAGACGCTTAACGGTAGCTTCATTACCGATCATAGCCACAATGATCTGTCCCATATTGGCCATATTATCTCGACGGACGATAACAAAATCACCGTCACAAATATGCGCATTGATCATGCTGTCGCCACGGACCTTAAGCATAAAGTACTCTGCTGAATTGAAATACTCGGCAGGGAAGGGCATATAGTGATCAATATTCTCCTCGGCAAGGATCGGAACACCGGCGGTAACCGTTCCTACAAGAGGAATGTCCTTAGGTACGGATGCTTCATCATTAAAGGTTTCCTTGATCATGATCGCGCGGCGCTTGCCGGGTATATATTCGATCTTACCTTCGTCCTGAAGACGGCGAAGATGAGCATGTACAGTAGAGGTAGACTTGATGCCGACTCCCTGACAGATCTCACGTACAGACGGCGGGTAGCCCTCTCTCTTAACGTATGCAACAATAAAGGCGTAGATGATCTCTAAAGTCTCTTTCAGATTACTCTTTGTAAACCTGTATGTAGCCATAAAGCTCTCCTCCGTACGTTATTTGCATTTATCTTACCATTCTATAATATCAGTGTCAAACGATTGTTCGCATTTGTGCATTAGTAGAAGTGTGCTATAATTTGAGGGACAAAGGAAGAGTATTTATGGACGAAGAACATATCAATTACGAAGAAACTGCTGAAGAAGCATATGATGAATCCTTAGAGGAAGCCTACGAGGACGAATCTGCAGCTTCCGACGGTGCATTGCACACTGTCGGTGGTTTCTTTGCGTTCTTAGGACGTACAACAGTCCGATATTTTAAGAATCTTCCGGATTCGATCAGAAATAAGGTAAAAGCCAAGATTGCAGAACGCAGAAGAATGCCGAAAAGAAAATCGATCCATAAGGTCTATGTGCTGGTAGGATATACCACTAAAGAATATGTAGACAGGAAGTATAGGAAAGAAAGAGCTTTATTGATCACCAGGAAAATTCTGATTGCAGGAATTGTTATTCTGGTATTGATCATGACGTACCGCTGGATAACTCCTAAGATCGATTATAACGAATACAAACAGATGGTCGGTATCGATAAATTCAACGAATTAACACAGAGCGATCCGTTCGCCACAGAGACAACGATCGTTGCAATCGCTCCTGATGTTCAGAACGTTACTCCAATCCCGTCGAACACAACTGAAACCAAAGAAACACAAGACCAGACATAAAGGATCATCACAGTATGATCCTTTTTTATTGTGTGCAGAAGAGGCAGGATTTTGATTTTTCATATTAGAGAGAAGTCGGATTTCTTATACAAACAATTAAACAAAATCACAGTTTTGTTTAATTGAGAAGAAGTAAAAACAGAAAAACACCCTGAAAGACCATTTTTATAATGACCGCTCAGGAGCGTTTTATTTTCTTTTAAATGATAGATTGTACTTAACGGATCATTCTATTTAATGCGCATACGACTGCTCGCAGCGAAGATTTGGTTACGGAACTCGAAATTCCTGCTCCCAGATGCAGCTCTCCGTCTTTATCAGCAATCTGTACGTAAGTTATAGCTGCTGAATCTGATCCACTCTTTATCGCGTGCTCATTATACATTCTGATCGACAGTTTAATGTCCAGCGTTTTTTCTATTCCATTACAGAACGCATCGAGTAAACCGATACCATCTCCATTAACAACAATGAGCTCTTCACCGAATTTCAGATTAACAGTTACGTGAGCTTTTTTATCTCCGAGAGATTCTTCACGATAACCAACCATATGATATGGTGTCATAACATTTACATAAACTTCATCGAACAATTCGAAAAGCTCCTGAGGCATCATCTCACTGTGACGATTCTCGGATTCGGCTGTAACGATCTGCATAAAGTCTTTCTGGAATGATTTCGGCAAATGCAGGCCATAGTTACGTTCCATAATGTATGCCAGGCCGTTTTTGCCGGACTGGCTGTTGATCCTGATGATCGGATCATAATTTCGTCCGACATCCTTCGGATCGATCGGCAGATACGGCACATACCAATTATTTATTTTTTTGACATTTTCCATGCCTTTCTGGATCGCATTCTGATGAGTACCCGAAAACGCCGTAAATACAAGCCTTCCAGCCCATGGCTGACGGTCTCCGATACGCATTCCGGTACATCCTTCATACATATCAATAGCTTCATCGATATTTGAAAAATCCAGTTTCGGGTCGACGCCCTGCATGAACATATTCATTGCAATCGTTACAATATCAGCGTTTCCGGTTCTTTCACCATTTCCGAAAAGCGTTCCCTCAACGCGGTCTGCGCCTGCAAGCAGCGCCATTTCCGAAGATGCTACACCGGTTCCGCGGTCATTATGCGTATGTACGGAGATAATAATTGAATCTCTGTACTTTGTATGAGTTGCAAAATACTCGACCTGGTCAGCAAACACGTTAGGATACGTCATTTCAACGGTTTCAGGGAGATTAATAATGACCTTGTTATCCGGTGTAGGTTTCCATACATCCAGAACAGCATCAATAATCTCAACCGCAAACTCAGGCTCGGTTTCGGAAAAGTTTTCCGGAGAGTACTCCAGATGCCAGTGTGTATTACTTTCATCTGAATCGATCTCCGCCTGGATCAGCTTCGCGCCTTTGACAGCCAGTGCTTTACACTGTTCCTTATCAAAACCGAAAACAACCTCACGCTGGAGTTTCGAAGTCGAATTATAAAGATGCACGATTGCAGATCTTGCGCCTTTGGCAGCATCAAATGTCTTCTTGATGACATCTTCTCGCGCCATCGTTAACACCTGAACCGTAACATCTTTCGGAATCAGATCATTGTCGATCAAATAACGGGTAAACTCATATTCGGTATCCGACGCAGCCGGATAACCGATCTCGATTTCTTTAAATCCGAGTTTTACGAGGTAATCGAAAAACTGGACTTTCTGATTAAGATCCATCGGGACCTCAAGCGCCTGATTTCCGTCACGAAGATCAACACTGCACCAGATAGGAGCTTTTGTGATCTTTTTGTTCGGCCATGTGCGTTCCGGAAAATCAATCATCACCGGCATACGATACTTACCTGTATTCATCTTCTTCCCTCCTCTTCTTCTTCTGTTTCAGAAGAAAAATCAAAAACAAAAAGGCTTCCGTCTCTAATATAAGAGACGAAAGCCATTACTTCCGCGGTACCACTCTTGTTCACCTCATCTATGAGGTGCGCTCATCGGATACAGGAACTAATTCCGATATCCTGCTCTCTGATAACGGTGAGCCTCCGACTTCATCTACTGCTGATCTTTTTCAATGAAGCGCACTCCAGGGCGAGTTCAAAATCTCTCTTCTACCCGGCTTCCACCGTCCCGGGCTCTCTATAAGAAGCGGAAGATCCCTA
>JAEEGL013115292.1_pt1 | contig 84618 bp, 68 predicted proteins | sample 9134231 | NCBI WGS metagenome assembly JAEEGL01 (sample SAMN16246548, study PRJNA631951) | gut metagenome | biome: gut microbiome; feature: rumen; material: fiber-attached | host: Bos | place: Iran: Karaj | collected 2018-10
AATTTGTATTTTGTATAATTATGACTGTCAGGTGCAAGTATTCCCTGCCAGTCAAATTACCGCGAGCAAGGCGACGTACGTACGTCGCAAAACAACCTGTAAACATTTTGCACATAGCGCAAAGTGTTTACATCTTGTTTTCTCGCTTACAAAATATAGGTTTTGTACAAAAAGGCGCTCTCGTATCTTCATTACACTGTCACCGTTTCGTTTTTGCGAAGCGTTAGTTTGTCGCCCCCTCCCGTCCCCCAGGGGGAGGCGCGGGGACCGGTAGAGGGGCGACGTTTGTCGTCGTCTGTCTCTGCCTCTGTCGGTCAATATCTGTCGCCGGTCGTTGTGTTTACTCGATTAATAGTGCCTCATTCGCTCCTTTCTTCTCGTCGTTTGTGTTCGCCCACTCCCCCCGCCCTCGCCCCCGGGCGAGGGAGCGGTGCGTCCATGGGGCGGCAAAGCCGCCGCAAGCGGCGGCAAGGTACGCAAAAGCCGCCCCCGTGCGCAGGAAGCGGCTTGTATCATGGTGCGCAACCGCCCAGCTGATGCACTCCGGGCGCACCTACCGGAGCCAGCTATGGGATTGAGCGGTCTTGAGCCCATGGCTCGCACCGTTCTTGATTATACCACGGGACCGGCGAAAAGTCAATACCGGAATCTTGAACAAACTTTCGAACGTCTGTTTGTGCAGTCTGTACGAAAAAACGCTCCTTGCGGAGCGGTACACCCGACCGACGAGCGCAGACCGTCAGCCGTTGTTATCGTTTGTTCTTTCGTCTGCACTCGCCGTGCGGGTGTTTGTCAAGGTTCTGACCGATCGAGCAGTTTATCGACCTTTTCGCTCAGTTCTGCCGTCATTTTGAGCAGTTTTCTCAGCATTTCGAGCACGTTTTCGCCGTTTTCCGGGGTTTTCGGCGTTGGTGCTGTCTCTTCTCCGCTCTGCCCGGTCAGCACGTCGCTGAGCGCGTATATCAGCGTCGTGCCGGCGTTGTCGTGGTTCAGGGCGCGCTGTGCGGCGTTTAAGCCCTTTTCATGGTATACCTGCACGGCGTACGCCTTTCGTGCGCTGTGGGGGCTTATATGCAGTTTCACGCCGTAGTATTCGGCGGCTTTGTGCAGGTCTTTGTAGACCGTCGTCCGCGAGCGGTGCGCTCCGCGCAAGCTCGGAAAACACCGGTCAGCATTTCCATTACTGCGCAGCCGCTCCGCGGCGGCGGCAGTAATGGTTTTGCGCGTCTGCTTCCCGGTCTTCTTCTCGGTGACGGTCAGCGTGCGTCCTCGCAGCTCCCAGGGGCGTAGCGAGAGCACGTCGTCTATGCGCAGGCCGGTCTGAAGGCTGATCTCGAGCGCCAGGGCGTTCTCCGGCTGCATGGCAGCCATGAGCACGCGGAGCAGTTCCGGCGTCGCGTAGTCCGCTCTCACGCCGTCACCACGTCGTCGTGATCGGCTCTTCCGGCTCGAGCCGTTTCAACAAACTTGAAAATGTTGAATCGTCCGCCGTGACGATCTTCAACGTCAAGCCGGCTTCCTCGATCCGGAAGCCCTCGATCTCGTCGACTGCGAGAAAGTCGAAATGCGCGTACTTGAACTGTGCCTGCGTCAGTGCGCCGCCTGAAAGGTAGTAGCGGCCGCCGATCTTCAGGGCACGCGCTTTTTCGAGGTCGTGCCCGACCTCTTTCAGCGCTTTGGTCATGTACTTGTGCACGTATTTCGAAATGGCGTCGCCTGCGTCGCCGCCTTTCGGGTTCGTGATCCGGATCGCCGTGGTGAAGCCGTACGGAAAATCGTTAATGTTGTAAACGGTTTTGCCGTTTCTCTTGTGTCCGGAGTTCACCAGGTTCAGACCGTTTTCGTTCATGACGCCGTGAAAGTGGATCCCGACGTTTCCCTGGATCCGGAAGTCATCGCCCTGGTATCTCTCTCTCGCTTTGTTGATATTGTGGTACTCCGGCACGAGGATATACGCCAGGTGATCACGTCTGACGCGGTTATCGAGCCAGACGGAGAGCTTTTTTATGATCTCGTCGTAGTTCGTGCGGCTGATCTCCTGCTCGTTCAGTGTGAGCGTGACGAAAAGATTCAGTTGTCGGTTACACTGTATTTTGTCGTACAGTCTCCGGTGAGCCGTCTTGTAATTCCGGATCATCGCGTTTATCGCTTCGTCGACGTCAGAGCTGCTCTCGTCTTTGACGTCTTCCAGGTGTATGCCCATGTTGTCGCCGTACATCGTCTCGATGAGCTCGAGCACCGGCGCGGGTGTTCCGACCGGCAGCGTTTTCCGGAAGCCGTCAAAGATCGCTTTGCTCGCGACGATGATCTGATACGGACGGAGTGATCCGTCCGGCTGCGGGTAGTATTTAATCCGGACGTTGTAATCGGTGCGGCTACGCCGCGGTGCGCCGTTCGGCGCGGTTGACCTCTTCGAGGTCGGCTGAATAGACACGGTGCATGACGGAATGATGTGCCATTAATCGAGTAGTTTTCGAGAGTGCTAATCCGTAGTAAATGTAAGTCGCACGCGCGAGGCGTGCTCCGGAATCGGTAGCGGCTGACGCCGCTTCCTGGAAGCCGGCAATTAGCCGGCTATCGCTCACTCCGTTCGCTCCGGTTCGGCGGCATACGTTCGCAAATTACGAACCGCGCCGCTCCAACCATCCCCGCTACGCCTACGGTTGAAGCGGCTTCGTTTGTGCCGCTACCCGCACGGTGACGCGTAACTCCAAATACTCGAGCGCTTTTTGCGGTAAAGTCTTTTTGTACAAAACGCCGGTATTTTGTATAATAATGCGTATTATTCCCTGCAGAGCCGGCGAGGCTTAAAAACAAGCCGGCTTAGTTCTCACCGATCACTATAAGGTAATCATCTTTATTCAACGTCACCTGTTCGTCAAGTGTGCGATCGAAATATACGTAATCGGAACCGCTCATCGCGCCAAGCAGAACGTGTCCGTTACTCAGCATCTTTCTGCGAAGTTCTCTGACCGTATACGTTCCCTCGGTCTGCATCGCGCCTGCGTTTTTCAGATACAGCTCGTTGCCTTTGTTTGACAGGATCTCGCGGAATACGTCTATCAACTCGGGGTTCTCGGCAAGCTGCGCCAGTATAAGCGACGACATACTTGACGTTACGAGAAAATCCGTTCTGTCGCCCATACCTACGAGATTCTGGTTCTGCTCTTTTTGCATTTCTACCGTTATGTTAAACCGCAGGCCGAACCTCGTTCTTATATCCCTGAGATTCAAAAGCATGAATATCACGTCCGTGTCGGCTTCGTCTGCATCTTTTTCGTGATCGTTCAGTACTACGATATGCCGCGAAGTTTTCGCCGCTTCGATCAATACGCTTTCCTGCCGCGGATCGTCTTGATTATAATTGATTTTCATGCATCTGTGTGCTGCGGCGTTTTGCAGTTCTTCCTGTTCTTCTGTTGTGATATCGGGACTGAAGATGAACACTTCCGACACGTTTTCAGGCAATTCCTGCAGTATCACCGGCAGAGTTTCGTTATGCCCTATAATGACCGCGTCTGTCTTATCAGCCGCTGTCCAGACGGTTTTTTCTTCTGTATTCGCCAATGCCGTGCCGCTTTCTTCAATCAAAGGCGGAGCGCATTCTTCGGAATATACAAGTATTCTGTCCGTCTCGGCGAGCTTATAATCGGGGCTCGGATTCAATACGGTCTTTCCTTCACGATATACGCCTACGGGTATCGCGTTGTTCAGCCTTACCGACAGCTCTTCAAAAGTCAATCCTTCGATACCGCATAGATCCTCCAGATAAAACTCCGACCCTTCAAAATTGAATACTTCCCTGAACAATTCGGACAGACCCGTCTGAGTGCAGGAATGGGCTATCATTTTTGCAAGTATACTGCTTGTCTGTAAAGTCGTTATATTGTTCGCCGCGGCGATCGACGCGGGAAATCTGTACTCGTTTTTGGATATTATCGCGTTTACGCTTATCTCGGGAACGCCTTTTTTCTGCAAAAGCGACGAGACGGCGAGTATGGCTTTGATCGTCTTAAGATCGTCAGTAGGTGCGACGATCACGGTTTTGCAAGTCTCAACCGAACATTTTTCAATAGACGCCGGATCTGTTATATCGACCGTTCTGCATACTATCCTTACGTTTTTCGGTATATCGAGGTTCTCCAGGATATTCTGCTCCATCTCCTGCCTTTCCATATCCTCAGCGATAACTATGCACGCGGGATTCTCCGCGGCGGCGAGAATGAGTTGATTCAAGAGAGTGTATTCACCCGGATAAAAACCGAGTACGACGATATGGTCTTTTTCAAGAACTAAAGAATTACCTCTTTTCAGATTATCGATCTTCTCTTCTATCGCGCTCGTGATTATACCGATAAGAACGCTCGTGAACAAAACGCCGGATATTGCGGTTATCGCCATAATGATAACGTATCCGGGGCTTCCGTCCTCAAACGAAGGCATCCATGCGTTGATAACGGTGGCTATACTGTCCCAGAATACCGACGCGACCTCTCCCTCTTCATTGAATCCGAGAAGGATTATAAGCGCCGCCATGGTGACCGCCAAGATGACGGAAACGACGATCAGCGCGCGTATAAGACCGAGCGATCCTTTTGTCATCCGGTTGTCAAACCAGTATTGAAACCGTTCTTTCAGCGTGAATCTTCTTTGTCTGTCGGTTTCTTTTTTCATATCAAGAACCTCTTCTCTTTTTATATTCCGTTTATTGATTAACAGTTATTGCCAGTGTATTTGCGGCGTCTCTGCCGAGTTTTTGTAAGCCGAGCGCGCTGAAATGTCCTCCGACGAACGGATTCATATATACGGGCTCACTGTTCATCTCCGAAGCTTCTTCGGTAAGCATAAGAAATAACCCGTCTTCTTTACAGACTCTGCTCTGCGCTTCGATGATCGCGTCGTCGCGCAGATCGTTCGTGAATCTGCCTACGCGAATAATACAGAATCTTTGCAGACCTATATCGATTTGCAGCGCGTGAGCGATCTCTTTGATCTGTCTGATATAGGTATCTGTATCTTTGCCGATTATCGCGTCGCTTTCGCCCTGCAGCCAGATCAGATATACGCGGTCCGAGAAGTCTGTTGTTTTTCTGATCGCAGCTTTCGTCTTTTTTACAGTAGCAGTATACCACGCGCCGCCGGGCATGAAATATTCGAGTTCCGCCGCGCCTTTAGCCGCGCCTACGGCGGTCACTTCCCGCTTTGTCGCTTTTATATATGTGCGGCAGAATTCAGGAATAAGTGTCGTGTTGCCGTATGCAGAACCGCCGAAAACGTGCTTTTCATGCCAGGTCATACCCATATAATCTTCATACGCTTCGCCCGCTGTTCCGTCGAAGTGCAGATTCTCGCCGAACGGATCGCACAGCGGCAACAGACTGTCGGTCGCATATTTGTATTCATATGCGCCGCTGACCGCGGAACCGTCCGCAAGCCTTTCCGTCTGACCCTCCATATTGCTCTGACCGGCGAATATTATAATATCTTTCATTTTATCAATAAGGTTTTTATGTTTTTACCCGCTTTTGCGTCTTCAAAGGCTTTGTTAACGTCCGATATGTGATAAAACGTGCCGAGTTTCAATACGGTATCCGTCAGTTCCGGACGTTCTTTCATAAATTCAAGATACGCTCTCACGTCGCAGAAAGAATACTGTGAAGAGCCGATTATATGCAGCGCCTTGAAAGTGATTATCTCCGGACGAACGGAGACCGCTCCGCTGTCGCTGTATTGACCGGGGATCAGATATACGCCGCGGTTGCGCAGTATTTCCAAACCTACCGGCACGGCGGCGGGCGCTCCGGAAGCTTCGATGCACAGATCGACGCCGAGACCGCTGTTTTCAGCCTGTAAAGCGTTTATGATCGAATCGGTACCGTCTTTTTCTATGCTGAATACCTTGTCTGCACCGAGTTTTTCAGCAAGCTCTTCTCTGTTTTTATTATCTCTTGCGGTGATAACGTAAACTTTTTTCGCTTTTACGGCCTTAAGATACGTAACTGCGAACAGACCTACCGGACCGAGCCCCTGTACTACGGCGACCGTGTTTTCATCAATATCGACTCCGGCACGTTTTGCGAGGCTGATCGAATGAAAAACCGTGGGACCGGGGCACGCGAAGACAGCGACAGCTCTCGGATCGAGTCCGTCGGGTATTTTGATCAGGTTAGTCAGCGGCGTATAGTTGATCTCTGCGTAACCGCCGTAAAGATAAGGGGGCTTGTCTATGCTCACTCCGCTCGTCTCTTTCATATTTACGCAGTTTGCGTCGTCGCCGTTTTTGCACAGTAAGCACTCGCCGCAAGGTGTCGCGATATCCGCTATGACGTTATCGCCTTTTTTCAGACCGTACTTCTCCGCTTCGCTTTCGTCACAGCCGACAAGTCTTCCGACGAATTCATGTCCGATCACTGTCGGCCCCTCGACCGGAAGTTTGCCGCGGTGGATGTGTATGTCCGTACCGCAGACGCCGCTTGCTATCAGCTCGCTTTTGCCGTAACCGGACGGCGTTTCGGCAACGGGAAATTCCCTTACTTCAAACGGTTTTTCAGCTCCGACAAATACTGCTGCTTTTGCTTTCATAACAGACTCCTATTCTATATAAGTTATAAAATATTTATTATATATTTCCTTTATTGATTCTATTTCGGATGCGCTTTGTATCGGTACGTTTCTGTAAGCGTATTCGATCCCGAGCGCGTCGTATTTTGCGCTTCCGAGGCGGTGATACGGCAAAAGACCGACGCGTTTTACTCCCAGATCAAGCAGATCCGTACAGATACGTTCACATTCGCTCACGGCTGTGTTTATGCCCGGTATAAGCGGTATCCTCACGTGTACCGTCCTGCCTGACGATATGAGCCTTTTAAGATTGCAGCGCACAATATCTATGTCGCCGTTTATAATGCTGCTGTATATATTGCGGTCGGCAGACTTATAATCAAAGTAGAATATATCCGTTTGATCAATTACCGATTCAAAATACCGCCACGGCACGCAGCCGGCGGTATCTATCAGAGAAGTTACTCCGTTATCGTTAAGCATACGGCACAGTTCGCCTAGCGCCTCCGCTTGAAGCATCGGCTCACCGCCCGAGAAAGTCACACCGCCGCCGCTCGCTCTGTAATACTCGACGTCTTCAAGCACGTCCGCAAGCACTTCTTCCGTACTCATGATTTTTCCGCAAGTCACTTTTTTGCCGGTATTATAAGCAAGCGTCTGAGGCTGTGAAGAAATGTTTTCGGGGTTATGACACCACGGGCAGCGCAGATTACAGCCTTTTAAGAAGACGGTCGTTCTTATGCCCGGTCCGTCGCCGGTCGAAAATCTCTGTATGCTCGATACGTTCAGTTCTTTCATACCGTTTCGTGCTGAGTTCTGCTGAGTATGTCTTCCTGTACTTCTCTGCCGAGCGTTACGAATATCGCCGAGAAGCCCGAAACGCGCACGACGAGCGTCGGATAGTTCTCAGGGTGCTCCATAGCGTCGATCAGCGTTTCTCTCGACGTTGAATTTATCTGTATCTCCTGCCCGCCGCGACTGAAATAGACGCGTATCAGCTGAAGTAGTTTTTCGCGCTTGCCGTCTTTAAATGCCGCAGGCGTGAATTTCTGATTGACGACCGTACCGCACGCACAGCGCGTATAATCGGGCTTGGAGAGGCTCAGAAGCGTCGACGTTACGCCTCGAGTATCGCATCCGTACGTAGGCGACGCCGCGTCTGATAACGGCTTGCCGGCGAGTCTTCCGTCAGGAGTAGCCGCAAGGTCTCTGCCCGCGTGTATATTCGATACATTAGCCGCCATGGCGGTGTAGACGGCGCCGCCGTCATACGTAGTATAGTTATCGAACATATCGTTAAGCGTCTTTGTATACCATACCGCGTATTTGTCGGCGTATTCACTGTTGTTGCCGTATTTGGGCGCCGATCTGCAGAGTTCGCGCAATTCTTCATATCCGGCGAAATCTGCTTTCAAGGCTTCTGCTATTTCGGAAAGTTTTGCTTTCTTTGTTTCATAGACGGTTTTTTCGATAGCCGCAAGCGAGTCGCTTACCGTACCGATGCCCATAAGAGCCGCACCGTGCACCGAAGGATATTTGCTGCCGCCCATGTTTATGTCGAGACCCCGTTCGATACAGAAGTCGCAGAAACACGACAGAAACGGCGACGTCATATTCTCCGGATCCTCCACGTACGCGTTCGCTCTCATTCTCTGTATATACTCTTCGACGCCTATGGCGAGTTGAGCTTCGTATATGCTCATGAACTCGTCCATATCGGTTATGTTATCCAGCGCTTCCGCGTCGTATTTCAAAAGTATATCTTCAAGATAACAGATCGGATCGAATCTGTTGTCTGACCACGGCGGCTGCATACCTGTTATGAAATTTTCGATACAGCCGACCATGCAGTAATTACGCACGTCTCTTATATCATAGCCTTTGCGTGATAACGCTGTGATATTGACAGGATCGTTCATAAGCGCGGGATAACCGAGACCGGTGCCTATGACTTTGAGGCATTCATCGAGAAATTCATCCGGGCAGTCGGGCGTTATACGCGCGGAGAGGTTCGGCCCCGGCAGATTTACGTCGCGCACGGCGTGAAGCACACAGTAACTCAGTCCGTTTACGGAACAGTTCCCTTCTTCATCAACGCCGCCGATACATATATTAACTACGTCGTCGCCGCCCGAGAATCTGCGTTCGCATATCTTCAAAAAAGCGTTTGCAAGCAGTTCTGTCGCATACTCGTCTGTAAGCGAGCCGTTTTCGATATCCTGTTTATAAAGTGGATACAAGAACATGTCGATGCGCCCTATCGCCATCGCGTATCTGCCTTCGGAGACAAAGCAGTTGTGGATCATCCATACGAGCTGAAGCCCCTCCATAAAAGTCTTAGGAGCGTGTTTAGTCAAAGCAATGCAGTTGTCAGCAATAAGTGTAAGACGTTTTTCATCATATCCCGGCGTGCCGATAAGCGCTTTAGCGGCTTCGGCGTAAGCAGTCAGCTTATCGCACAGAGCGATAAGCGTTTTTTTCATACTGTCAAGAAATGCGATCTTTTCGGCGTCGTCTTTATGAGCTTCTTTAGATTTTTCGATTTTCCCGATAAGTCCCGGTATACCGATATTCACGGCTGTGAAATAATCAGGCGCGAAATGATCTACTCCCTGCCAGAAATTGCGCTCAGGATATTTTGCCATATATTGCGAAACAAGTTCCGCATCCTCCTGCGTCGGCGCAACGTAATAAGGCCTTATACTGCCGACGATCAGATCGTTTTTGTAAATATAAGGTTTCGGTTGAGTGAACACGGCGGCGATCCCGTCGGCGCGTATATCCGGCAGGCATTCCGACCGGGACGCTTCATACCCGCGGCATTTGAACAGATGCGGACAGAATACGCCCTGCGGCGCATTTTTCATTTCTTCTTTAAGACCGTTCAGAATACTCATAATGACCTCCTTTATGATTCTTCAATGGACGTGAATCGCCATGACATTATCGTATCTCTTATGATCCCCGATCCGCAGTACGGGCAGACTGTCTGCGCGGTCGAGTCAAAAGCACCGCCGCATTGCGGGCAGATCAGCGTCTTCTGTTCTATATCGTTTTCGCGCAGTTTCAGCGTATACTGTACCGCGTAACGCTCTTCGAAAGGCTTGCCGTCGAGCGAATACCCGACCGACGCCTGATACGTAATAGTCGCGTATTCTTTCGTTTTTTCATATTTGGATATCGCTACCGCGTGTACCTTTTCTCCGGTCACGTTTCCTTTAGCTTTGGCGGTGTCAGCCATCCGTTCAAGACCCGGTTCGGTAACACTGTCCGTAAAGCTCTCTTTACCTTCGTATTTTATCGACAGATATTCGAATATCAGTCTTTTTACGGCGCTCACAGCGTCACTTTCGTGAAAATCGGGAAAGTCCTTCAGTATCTGCGGCAGATATATAGAGGTCGCTCCGAAGACCGTTCTCGGCTCGGGGTTGAATTCCGCTTCTTTCGCGCTCTGTATCGCGTATTTGAGATCGCTCATTTTAAGCCCACCGAAAAGCGAATCAGCGCTCGATCTCACCTTTCGTTTGATTCTGCCGATAATAAACGATATAACGGCAATACCGACGATTATCCATATAATCCACATATTTCTGCCGATGAACGAGATTATCTCTGCCATATACGCGGCTCCTTTTCATTATGTTTTTCTGTATTTTGCGTTTTTGCCTACGCTCATTCTGAAATCTATCTTTGATGGCGCCGGATGTTCCGATTCAGCCGTCTCAAGAAGTTTTTCGCGGTTTTCATCAAAACTTACGCCCGTCTTTTGCGCGATAAGTCTTGCGTGATACTCGAACCAGAGATCAGTAAGGCTCGTCTCGCCTTCTCTGACCGCCGACAGATCATGTTCGAACAGTTTGCCTACATACTCAAGTTCGTTCAGCTTGAGCGCGCACGCGGCGGCGAGTATCATAATTCTGTCTTTATTCTGAAATTCGGTTTTAAGCGATCGAAACAGCTCCCACGATTTTTTATACTTACCGTTTTCGTTGAGAAATTCCATATACTCGACCGCAAACGAGAAATCGCAGCCGGAGGCAGGGTCTGCAAAGATGAGATCGTAATACTTCTCAGCTCTTTCTTTATCGCCGCGCAGCCTGTATAATTCAGCAAGATTGCGTTTGGCCCATACGTTAGGCTCGCACCTGTCGGATAGAAGCCATTCGTCTTCGGCAAGTTTTTCATATACTCCGGCTTCGCTCCAGTATCTCGCTTCATCTGCGACTTTTGTATCGTCCCAGTGTTCAAAAAGCATATTGCCGTAATGCAGATGCGCGTACCAGTTATCTCTCTTCGATAAAAGCCTCATCCATTTATCAGACACCATCCATGAAGCCGGTATCTTATCGGGCTCGGTCCTCTTCAATTCTCCGCTGTTCAATAACGATATCCACACGGACTGTTCTTCCGAAAGTGAGCTTTCGGGAAAACAGGCGGTATCAGGAAGTTTTTTCTCACCGAATTTCTCCCGGCGCATATTCTCAAGAGCGCCCCAACCGCTCGCGCGGTGCACGATATCGCGTTCGGTCACGGCGATATCCGCGCTTTTGCGGTATTGCTCATCGCAGGCAAGCAGAAATTCTTCGCTTACCAGTCCTTCGACCGTAAGGCCGAACGCTGTATCCGCCTCGTCCAGACTGACGCCGTGTATTTTATCCGGCTCTATGAAAGCGCAGCCGAAGCACTGCGTCCACTCAATAACCGAGTTCTTCGGAAACGGTCTGTCGTGCATCTGACTTCTCGCTATACCCGCCTGTATCTCGATATATTCGCCGTTTACGCCGTCTGACAGATACTGCTGCCAGTGTCTGCCGCCGTCATGATTGCCCCAGCAAAACATTTTGTGATATATCAGCGGCGCGTTCGATCTGTCATAGAAAGCGTAACCGTCTTTATTTACTGCCGCTTCCCACGAAGTTGCAGCGCCGTTTTCGGGTTGAAAGAAGTAGTCAAAACTCCTCGTCGCGTTGATCGAATACGACAGATCTCCCGGCATGACCGACAGATAAGGCAGTTTTTCGTAGGTCAGTGTGTTGCCGCATACCGCTATAACGTCCTTCGTCGACGAAAGTACTCTCGTGCATCCGTCTTCCGGTACCGCAACGTTCGTCCACCAGTAAGTCGTTTTATCGGTATCGTCAGGATTTATGAGACGTACGTGAGAAAACAGCTGTCTTGAGGCCCGAGGCAGATGAAAATCTATCTGCCATATACATTCTTTAGCTCGTTCGAATTCGTATATACGCAGAAATTCTTCGCCGTCGCCGCCTTTAAGGATCGCCGCCCATATGTCATCACAGGTGAAATACGTATGACCCGGAGCGCCGAAATTCCATTCGATACCGCCTGACAGCCACGCGTCACGCACTGCAAGATTGCCGGGTTGCACGACCGTATTAGCCATAAGCATTTCGCGCCCGTGCTCTTTATCGTACATAGACCACAGCTTACCGCCGAGAGACGGAGTGAAAACGGCTTTGATATATTCGTTTTCCATAACGACGGTATCGAGGCGCAGTATTTTGCGATCCCTCCCGTATCTGTTCTGCATTCTGTAAGGCAGAGTGCGCGGACAGCTGTTGAGATCCTTCTCAGCCTCTTCGGGAAAACCCTCGCCGGTCCTGAACACCCAGAAGCCGGTGCGGCGTCTGAATCGGGGCAAGGGGTCGGTCCCCTCCGGTAAAGCGCCCGGTATAATGAGTTCGTCTTTTCTGACAGACATTTCGTCACCCTTTATTGATCGTCGTCATCATCGTCGACTGAGTTGAACATACTGAACATGGTTATCTGATTCGTTTCGTCAAGACCGCTCAGTACGCCTTCATTTCTCAATATGTCTATAACGCCGTTCGTTAGCTTAGCGTACTGTTTCAGTTCGAGTATAGACGTGATCTTGTGTTTACTGCAGGCTTCAGCTATGTTTTCAGCCGCCGCCTCGCCCAAGCCGTTGAGGCTTGCGAACGGCACTCTGATCTTGCCGTTTTCAGGCAGAAAAGCTTTGCCGTCCGATTTGCCGAGTTTGACCGGCAGAAACTTTATACCGCGGCACATAGCTTCAAGTATGAGCTGACAAGCGGAATATACTTCGTTTTCCCGCTGAGTCGTTTCTTTTCTCTTTTCATAGTCCGCCATCCATTCACGCACCGCGGCTTTGCCTTTCATTACAAGGGCGGCGTCGAAACCGTCCGGCGCGGCGGTAAAATATGCAGCGTAGAATTCGAGAGGATTATAGACCTTGTGATAACCGAGCCGCAGAGCCGATATAACGTATGCAGCGGCGTGGGCCTTAGGGAACATATATTTGATCTTAAGGCACGATTCGATATACCATTCCGGTACGTTATGCTCGCGCATCGCCTGAAAATGTTCCTCTTTAAGGATTTTCGGCGGTTTATTTCCCTTACGTACTATCTCCATTATATTGAACGCCATCGAGGGTTCGAGACCTTTATACATAAGATATACCATTATGCTGTCGCGCGTTCCTATAACTTCGGATATGGTACAGGTGCCGCTCTTGATTAGATCCTGAGCGTTTCCGAGCCAGACGTTCGTGCCGTGCGAAAGTCCCGATACCTGCAGTAAGTCGGTAAAAGTTTTCGGCTGAGAGTCTTCAAGCATCTGGCGTACGAATTTCGTTCCGAATTCCGGCAGACCGAACGTACCGCTCTTGAGCGGATCGGCAGAACCCGATACGTCGATATCAGACGGAAGTATGCCGAGCGGTTCGCACGAGGTGAACAGCTTCATGACCTGCGGATCCGTAAGAGGCGTATCAAGTATATTCGTATGCGTGTATTTTTCAAGTATCTTGTATTTTGTCGGCACATCGTGACCGAGTATATCGAGTTTAAGTATCGTATCGTGCAGATATTCAAATGCAAAGTGCGTAGTTATGATATCCGACTTCGGATCGTCCGCCGGGTGCTGTACCGGCGTAAAATCGTACACCTCGTATTCTCTCGGCACAACTATGATGCCGCCCGGATGCTGACCTGTCGTACGTTTACTGCCGACGAGCATACTTACAAGATGCTGTATCTCTGCGTTGCGAAGACTTATATTGTTGTCTTCAAGGTACTTCATCACGTACAGTCCGTACGCTGTCTTTGCCGCGAGCGTACCTATCGTACCGGCGCGGAAAACGTTCTCCGCTCCGAAAAGCACCTCGGTATACTTATGCGCGTTAGCCTGAACGTCGCCCGAAAAGTTGAGATCTATGTCAGGCGATTTATCGCCTTTGAAGCCGAGAAACGTTTCAAACGGAATATCGTGACCGTCCCTTACGTATTTTGCTCCGCATTTCGGGCAGTTTTTCTCCGGCAGATCGAAGCCGGAGCCGTAAGAACCGTCGGTTATGAATTCCGAATTTTTGCAATTCGGGCATCTGTAATGAGGCGGCAGCGGGTTGACCTCGGTGATATTCGCCATAGTTGCAACGAATGATGAACCGACCGAGCCTCTCGAACCAACGAGATATCCCTGCGCCTCGCTGTTTTCAACGAGTTTTTTCGCAATGACGTACAGAACGCCGAATTTATGCTCGAATATAGATCCGAGTTCTTTTTCGAGTCTGTTTTTTACTATATCTGGCGGATTGTCGCCGTACAGGCGGTGCATGTTTTTATAGCAGATATCGCGCAGTTCGTCGTCAGCGCCGGGTATACTCGGAGGATAACTGCCTTTCGGTATCGGGCGTATGTTTTCGATCATATCTGCAACGGCGTTCGTATTTCTCACAACGACGTCATATCTTGTCTCGCTGTCGAGATAATAGAATTCGTCAAGCATTTCTTCGGTCGTACGCATATAAACGCCGATATCGTTATCCGAATCTTTGAGTTTCTTGCCGTGATATATTATGCGCTTGCCGATCTCGTCGAATTTCTCTGTGACGTGAGCGTCTGTCGTCGCGCATACGGGTTTGCCGTTCTTCTGCCCGAGTTCTATGATACGTTTATTTATGGTAATAAGCTGTTCAATGCCGGAAACGGTCCCCTCTTTTACAAGGAACTGATTGTTAGAGAGCGGCTGTATTTCGAGATAATCGTAATACTGAGCTATCTCGTTGAGTTCTTCGTCGGATTTGCCGTCCAGTATCGCCTGATATAACTCTCCGGCACAGCAGGCGGAGCCTATAATGAGTCCTTCTCTGTATTCGTTCAGTACCGATTTGGGTATCTGCGGCTTTCTGTAATAATACTTGAGATTTGACAGAGAGACGAGCTTGTAAAGATTTTTAAGACCGGTTTTGTTCTTTGCGAGAATGATAATATGATGTGTTCTCTGCTTGAGAAAATCCGTACCGCCCGCCATGGCGGTATTCATTTCAGAGATCGTCCCGATCCCTTCTTCGCGCAGTCTTTCTATCATACGGAAGAATATGAGCGCGAGCATTTCCGCATCGTCTGAAGCCCGGTGATGGTTGAAATCGCCTAAACCGTAATAATTGGCGATCACGTCGAGCTTATGCTTTTTCAGCTCCGGGTTGACGTAACGCGAAAGCGCGACCGTGTCTATATATACCGGTTCGAATTTTATATCATGGCGTTTTGCCGCCGCGGAAATGAAGTTGATATCGAACGACGCGTTATGCGCTATCAGCACGTCGTCGCCGGCAAACTCGAGAAACGCTTTTACCGCTTCTTCTTCAGACGGAGCTCCGACGAGCATCTCGTCGCTAATACCTGTCAGTTCCGTTATATTTTCCGGCACGTGACATTCGGGATCCACATACGTATTGAATACGTCTGTCACCTCGCCGTCCTTAACTTTTACGGCGCCGATCTCTATCAGTCTGCACGACAAAGCGGAAAGACCTGTCGTCTCGGTATCGAACACTACGAATTCATCCGAAAAAGTGCCCTCTCCCGCGCCGTAAGCCGCACGCTGGGTATCGTCTGTAAAATACCCCTCCATACCGTAGATGACTTTTATATCGATATCTTTGTCTTTTTTGAGTTTTTCCGCGGCGATCATAGCTTCGGGAAAACCCTGAACGTTGCCGTGATCTGTTATCGCAACAGCTCTGTGACCCCACGCCGCGGAGATCTCAACCGCCTGATCCGGCGGTATGGTGGCGTCAAGCGCTGACATCTGGGTATGCAAATGAAGCTCTACGCGCTTCTCTTCCGCCTTATCGGATCTTAACAGCTTTTTGACCGACATAACGCCGTCCGGAGACATAACGTAATCGCGATCGAACGTATCTATTTTTATTCTGCCTTTAACGGCTACGGCTTTGCCGTCCTTCATACCTGCCAGATCGGACGCCTTGTCCGCAGGCAGAACGGCTTTGACCTTCATGGTCGAGTCGCCGTCGGTCACGTAGAATGAAACCGACGTTTTGTCCTTGCCTCTGATCTCTCTCGAATCACATCCGAAGACGGTACCGATTATACATACGTGAGACATCTGGCCGCCGATCGATCTTATCGGCACAGGTTCAATGCTGAATTCGCTGCCGTATATAAGTCCCGCGCCGACGGTATTGAACCTGAATCTGCCGATCATGACGTTTTCGGGATCCCGGTTGTCGTCGAACGGCGCTTCTTCGCAAAGCGAAACGAGCTTTTGCTTTATCTCTTTCTGTATCGCTTCTTTTTCGTTTGCGTTCTCTTCGTTTTTCCAGCGCTCATAGCTGTGAAGCTGCTGTATCGCTTTCTGAACCGTGTCGCGTTCTAATTCAGCCTGCTCGGCCTCGAACCGTTCGTAACCGGTACGGCCGTCGTCTACCAGGTGCAGATTGACTTTCTTTCTTATATCAAATTCTTCTTCTATTATCTTACTTATCGCAAACGCTGCGTCGGAGCATTCTATAAGCGCCATGCCGCTGCTCGTCTGGTGTACGTATATATCGATCTCGTCGCCTATATCGGCTTCGTAGTTGATTATAAGTCCTCTCGTGAGCGCTTTTCTTGTACTTGCTTCTATAAATACTTCGCTAAGATATTTTGCACCGAAGAATTCCGACGGATATTTCGGAGCTATTCTTACGGACTTCATATCGTAAAACGCTCTTATGTTTTCTTCGGTTTTATAAAGCTGCTGTTTGCCGTATAGCCGAGAAAACTTCGCCGTGACGACGAAGTTCGTTTTATCCTGATCTATCTTGGTGCTGACGACGATACCGTCGGAGAGCAGTTTTTCTTCATCTCTGTCCTTCGGCTCGTATTTCTGGAAAATCTCTTTAAGTGTCTTGTTTGCCATTACAGTTTATTTATTTCTTCCCTTAGAACTTGCAGTATTTTATCGTACGGTATTTTCTTTTCGGGTCTTCCGCGTTTGAAAAGCAGAGCTTCGCCTTTGCCGCCGGCGATACCTAAGTCACATTCAGCCGCTTCGCCCGGTCCGTTTACGGCGCATCCCATAAGCGCGACCTTGACGGGGCGCGAGGGTCGAAGCTCCGGTATGATCGAATCGAATTCGTCGCAGAGTTTTATCAGATCGATCTGCGTTCTGCCGCACGTAGGGCATGAAACGACCGATATGAGCGGAGATGACAGACCGAGCGATTCGAGCAGAGCCTTTGCCGCTCTGACCTCTTCGACCGGATCGTCCGTAAGCGAGACCCTTACCGTATCGCCTATACCGTCGCATAAAAGCGAACCTATTCCGACCGCGCTTTTATATAAGCCCGTTCTCTTTGTTCCCGCCTCGGTAACTCCGAGATGTATCGGATAACCGCATTTTTCCGCGATGATCCGGTTAGCTTTTATCATCGTGATAACGTCGGACGATTTGACCGACAAAACTATATCGTCAAAATCGAAACGCTCAAGAAGCGACGCGTGATACAGCGCGCTTTCCGCCAAAGCTTCGGGCGTCGGCGATCCGTATTTTGCAAGTATGTGCTTTTCGAGCGAACCGCCGTTGACGCCTATGCGTATCGGTATTCTTTTAAGTCTTGCCGCGTCGGCTACCGCTTTTATCCTGTCTTCGTCGCCGATATTGCCGGGGTTTATTCTGATCTTGTCTATACCGGCGTCAATGCAGGCAAGCGCCGTCTTGTAATCAAAATGTATGTCCGCTACGAACGGCATATACGGGAATTCGCTTTTGAATTCGTATATCGCGCGCGCGTCTTCGGGTTTTACGACGGCGAATCTGATTATATCGCAGCCGGCTTCGGCAAGTCTTTTGATTTGAGCTTTTGACGCTTCTGTATCGGCTGTGTCTGTGTTGAGCATCGACTGTACCGTTATGCGCGAGCCGCCGCCTATACTCACGCCGTTTGCTCTTATTTCTTTTGAAATCCTTCTCATGAAAACAGTGAAATAATATCTTTAAACGTTACGACGACCATAAGTATAAGCAGAACTATTATGCCCGCCAGATGAACGTAACCTTCGTATTTGGGATTTATCGGCTTGCCTCTGATCATCTCGATCAGCACGAACACTATACGCGAGCCGTCGAGCGCGGGCAGGGGCAGAAGATTGAATACGCCGAGATTCATCGTGATGAATATGCTCATATACACGAGATTCGCCACGCCGAGTTTGGCGCTTTCTGCGACGGCTTTCGTCACACCTACGGGTCCAGATACGGCGCTCAGTCCGTACCTGCCGGTTATAAGATCGAACAGCGACTGCCAGATCATTTTGATAGTAGAAAACGACGCGTGGACCGAATATGAGACGACGTTGCCGAACGTCTTCTCCATAGCCGATACTTTGAAGAACATATCCCCGAATACAGCGCCCTGTTCCTCGATAACGGGAAATACGACGTTATGCAGAGTCACCGTCTCGCCGTTGCGGACTACGGTTATATCGGTCGGTTCGTAACACTGGTGCATTATTTCGTACGCGAGCTCCTGGTAATATTTTACCTTTGTATCGCCTATCCGTACGATCCTGTCGCCGAGCAGTATCTCTTCCGACTGCGTCTGCGTATAACTCTCGTCAAATTCAGCGACGGTAGTTCCGCCGACTAAAAAATTCGGAGTCGCAACGAGAATGAACATGGCTATCACTCCCGTCAGAATATTCATCAGCGCGCCGGACGACAGTATTATCAGTCTTTTCCAAGGTTTGGCGGAATTGAGCGCGGCGGGATCGTCGTTTTCTTCATCCTCGCCGAGCATTTTGACGTAACCGCCGATCGGAAAAAGACGCAGAGAATATTTGATTTCCGTTTTTTTGCTCGTATACGATACGAGCGCAGGTCCCATACCGATCGAAAATTCAAGCACTTTTACGCCGAGCAGCCGCGCGGCGGTATAGTGACCGAGTTCATGTATGAGAATAAGCAGACCGAATATGAAGATCGCCACTATAACGTAAAGTATGTTCGTAACGATCTCCGGCATCAGTATGCCGCTAAATAAACTTATCGACATTTAATTACGGTTTCTCCTTAAGTGAATACGCTTTTGCTCTGACGTAAGCGTCTGTTTCAAGTATATCGGGCAGAGACGGCTCCTTGACGTCGCCGACGTCCGTTATGGCTTTGCTCACCAGTTCGTATATGCCGTTGAAACTGAGTCTGCCCTGCAGAAACAGCTCGGCAGCGACTTCGTTCGCGGCGTTATACGCGCAGGGTAATACCCCGCCTTTTTCCGCGCACGATTCAGCGAGCGCGAGCATCGGGAACGCTTCTCTATCGGGTTCAGCAAACGTAAGCTTCGATATCTTACACAGATCGAGTTCCTCAGCGACCGCGTCGCATCTGTTCGGATAAGTCAGAGCGTACTGAGCCGGATATCTCATATCCGGAACGGAAAGTTGAGCGATAACGCAGTTGTCTTTGAATTCGACCATCGAATGGACGATGCTTTCGCGGTGTACGAGCACTTTTACCTTACCGTACCCGACGCCGAATAGGTGCATCGCCTCGATTATCTCAAGGCCTTTGTTTGCGAGCGTCGCGCTGTCTACGGTGATCTTTCTGCCCATCTTCCACGTCGGATGGTTCAAAGCGTCCGAGAGGGTGACTTTTTCAAGCTCTTTTTTCGTCATACCGAAAAACGGACCGCCGGAAGCTGTAAGAAGTATTCTTTTGACTTCTCTTTTACTGCCGTTTTGCAGGCATTGAAAGATCGCGCAGTGTTCGCTGTCTACCGGCAATATCTTCGAGTTATGCTCTTTTTTGATCCTGTTGACTGTCTGACCGGCGCATACCATGCTTTCTTTGTTGGCAAGCGCAAGCGTCTTGCCTGACCGGAGAGCCGCAAGCGTCGGCATCAGCCCGTTTTTGCCGGATACCGCGTTATATACGACGTCGCACTCGACCTGTTCGGTCAGTTTGCACATCGAATCATAACCGGAGTATACTTTGGTATCCGTATCCGCCACGGCGGCTTTCAGAAGCGACGCGGCGTTTTCGTCAACTGCGGCGCAGTAAATCGGTTTGAAACGCCGTATCTGCGTTTCAAGCGTTTTTATATCTTTGTTCGCCGCAACGAAGACGACGTCTGCGCCGAATCTGCCGCATACGTCCGCCGCCTGTGTGCCTACGGAACCGGTGGAACCGAGTATCGCAACTTTCTTTTTTATCATATTATGAATACCTTGAACGCGTCTATGACAGTACACAGCATGAAAAGAAACAGAGATACGGGGATAACGCTGTCAAATCTGTCAAGTATGCCGCCGTGACCCGGCAGGATGTTGCTGAAATCCTTGATCCCAAACCTGCGTTTTACGAGGGAAAGGACAAGATCGCCGAGCTGCGATATGACCGACGTTATGACTGCGAGTATTATAAGCGCACCGAATCTGATCTCTACGTTTTTGAAAAAGATTATAAGTACGAGCGCGTACAGGCAGAAGAAGAATATATTACCGAATACGCCGCCTATCGCGCCTTCTACGGATTTGTTCGGCGATACGACAGGAGCGAGCTTGTGTTTGCCGAACATCCTGCCGATAAACCACGCGAAAACGTCCGTACCCCACGCTGCAAGAAAGATGAGCGGTACGAGATAAGCGTTCATTTCCGATATCATCACCGCCGACTGAAGACCGGCAAGAATATAGATAAGCATAAACGCTGAAAAACCGTTTTTCTCTATATCGTATTTGTCGGGCTTGAATATACAGAGCGACATCAGATAGAAAGCCAGAAGCATATCCGCGAACACGATTATGAGAAGCAGAACGTGCCCGTCGGAAAGTCCGTCGGCTTTTATGAAATTGTATCTGCACAACGGCACTGTCAAAGTCGCCGCGACTGAAGGTATCAATACGGCAGGACTTGCCGTACCGACGCATTTCATAATTTCAAAAACGGCGATGACCGAGACGGCGGTCATATATACGGTCATTATCGGCGTATCGGGTATCAGCGTCGGAAGCGTGAACAGTATTATGAATATCGCCGTTACTGATCTTTTTACGGTATTGCTTTTCAATTCGTCAGATGAGCGCGGCGGTCATACGCCGCCGTAACGCCTGTTTCTCCTCTTGAATTCTTCTAATGCGAGATCTACGTCTGAAGGCGTCATATCCGGCCACAGAGTATCTGTGATATACAGTTCCGAATAAGCCGCCTGCCAGAGCATAAAGTTTGAAATACGGTATTCTCCGCCTGTCCTTACAATAAGATCGGGGTCGGGCGCCGGATACGTATAGATACAGGACGAAATATCGTCTTCGTTTATCTTCGTTTTGCCTTCGGCTATAAGTCTGTTCACCGCGCCGCATATTTCAGCTCTGCCGCCGTAATTGAGCGCAATGAAAAGTTTCTTGTCAAGACCATCCGTCTTCTCTTCGAGCAGGTCGATCTTTTTTATCACGTCTTTGCTTATTCCCGACCGTTCGCCGATGAATTTGACGCTGACGCCGCGCATAACGAGCTCCGGCAGATAATTGTCTATATATCTGCACAAAAGGTCGAATATCGCGTCGACTTCTCTTTTCGGCCGTTTCCAGTTCTCGGTCGAGAAGGCGTAGACGGTGACGTATTTGATGCCGATATCGCCGCAGTAATTGACGATCCGGCGAAACGTTTCGGCTCCGGCTTTGTGACCGTGTTCACGCGGCAGACCGCGTTTCTGCGCCCACCTGCCGTTGCCGTCCATTATAAACGCTATATGCGAAAGAGGCGCCGGGCAGTCCATCAGACTTCCATTATCTCCTTAGTGCGCTTTGCGACGGCGGCGTCGATCTCTTTGATATATTTATCGGTAAGATCCTGCATCGCTTTGTCTGACTGTTTCTGTTCGTCTTCGGTCATTTCCGAATTTTTTTTCATCGCTTTGCTCTTTTCGTTAGCGTCGCGCCTGATGTTTCTTATGGCGACTTTCGAATCCTCGCCCATTTTTGCGATCTGCTTTGTAAGCTGGCGTCTGACTTCTTCGGTGACCTGCGGGAAAACGAGACGGAGGACTTTACCGTCGTTTGCCGGGTTGATGCCTACGTCGGAGGTCTGGATCGCTTTTTCGAGTTTTTTGAGCATGGACGGATCCCACGGGGATACGACGAGCGTTCTCGCGTCGGTGACGTTGAGGGCTGCTACCTGAGATATCTTCGTAGGCACGCCGTAATAATCGACCGTTATTTTGTCAAGAACGGCAGGATTGGCTCTGCCGGCGCGGATAGTGGAAAGCTCATACTGGAGCTGAGCGAGCGTTTTGCCCATTTTTTCTTCATAAGGTTTAGTGTCGAGTTTCATTTTTTATTCTCCTTTTCATTCTTATTCAACTGTTATCGTGGTCCCTACGCGCTCGCCTCTCGCCGCGCGAAGAATGTTTTCTGCGGTGAGCGCGAACAGTTCCATCGGCATTTTTGCGCCGTCGGCTATCGTCGACGCGCTTATATCGATCACCTTGAGACCTTTTTCGATCATGGTCTTGCAGGGTATCGTATCATATTTTACGGCGTTCGGATTCTTTTTCGGGTCGGCGGAATATACGGCGTCGATATTTTTAGCGAGAAATACCGCGTCCGCGTTTATTTCGCAGGCACGCAGCACCGCCGCCGTGTCGGTCGAAAAGTACGGGTTGCCGGTACCTCCGCCGAATATTACGGTATAGCCCTCTTCAAAGTAAGATTCGGCGCGGCGTTTCGTGAACAGTTCGGCGACTTTGTTCATCTCCACGGCGGTCATTGCGACCGACTTGACTCCGCTGAGATTGAATATGTTCTCAACCGCCAGCGCGTTCATCACCGTGACGAGCATACCCATATCGTCCGCTCTTGCGCGCGAGAATTCCTTCGCCTGCGCGCCGCGGAAGACGTTGCCGCCGCCTGTGACTATGCCGACCTGTACGCCGCCTTCCGTAAGCGTTTTTACGGTCGCGGCGATCTCTTTGAGAAATTCCGTATCGTAAGGACCGACGATCTCGGTCTCTCCCGTTACTTCGTTTTTCTTTTTCTTTGACATAGCTTCGCCCGAGAGCTTTAAAAGTATCCGCTTATATTTGTATTCCATAAAGATCCGACCTTTCGAAAATATTTTACTTCAATATATATTGTACTATATATTTTTTAATTTGTAAAGAGAAAAATATAAAAAAACAGCCCGTTTACCGAAAATTTCGGTAAACGGAGCCGTTATTTTGTTACGCTCAGTCCTTTTTGACGAGTTTTTCTATCTCAGCCGCAAAGTCGTCTTCGCGTTTCTGCAGACCTTCGCCCTTGTTGTAAACCACGAACGCCGCGACTTTCATCGCTTTGCCCTGTTCTTTGGCGACGGATTCAACGTACTTGCCTACGGTGTAATCGGAATCCTTGACGTATTCCTGCCAAAGCAGACAGTTGGTGTCATAGAATTTCTCTATTCTGCCGGTTATCATCTTTTCGATGACCTGTGCGGGTTTGGAGGCGAGCTTCGGATCGTTTTTGATCTGCGCCGCAAGTATCTCTTTTTCGGATTCGATAACGGAAGCGGGAACGTCGCCTTTATCAAGATACGTCGGGTTCATGGCCGCGATCTGAAGAGCCACGTTCTTGCCGCATTCTGCGTAATCAGCGCCTTCTTCGCATTCCATCTTTACGATAACGCCTGTAACGCCGCCGCCGTGGATATATGTGACCACGTTGCCTTCTACGATAACGAAACGGCGGATGCTCATGTTTTCGCCTATAGTGAATATCTTGTCTTTCAGGCTTGCTTCAACGGTAAATTCGGAACCGTAAAGCGGGAGCTTGAGCAGATCTTCAACGTTAGCGGGTTTATATTCGAGTATGGTCTTTTCAACCTGTTTGACAAAATCGCGGAAAGAAGCGTTCTTCGCAACGAAGTCGGTTTCGGCGTTGACTTCGATCATAACGGCGGTCTTGCCATCTTCGGATACGAGTATGTCAACGACGCCTTCAGCGGCTATTCTCGCCGCCTTTTTGCCGGCTACCGCAAGACCTTTTTCACGGAGGATCTTGATAGCTTCTTCAAAATCGCCGTCAGCCTCAACAAGAGCCTTTTTGCAGTCCATCATGCCGCAGTTTGTTTTTGCGCGGAGTTCCGCAACGTCTTTAGCAGTGAAATTTGCCATGTTTTTATCCTGCCTTTCTTATTCTGCCGAATCGTCGGAAGCGGGAGCTTCTTCAGCTGTTTCGGCCGGTTTTTCTTCTTCGGGAGCGTTCTGCTCGCCCTGTCTGCCTTCGATAACGGCGTCTGCGAGAACGGAGCTGATCAGTTTGATCGCTCTGATGGCGTCGTCGTTGCCGGGGATGACGTAATCGGCGTCATCGGGGTCGCAGTTGGTATCGATGATGGCGATCACCGGGATACCGAGTTTCTTCGCTTCGAGAACGGCGTTTCTTTCTTTCTTCGGGTCGACTATGAATATAGCGGACGGAAGTTTGTCCATCGTTTTGATGCCGCCGTAGTTCTTCTGGAGCTCTTCGATCTCTTTGCCGAGCTTCGCGGCTTCTTTCTTCGGAAGATTGCTTATCGTTCCGTCAGCCTGCATCTGTTCGAGCTTTTCAAGTCTTTCGATGCTCTTCTTGATGGTTCTGAAGTTGGTAAGCATACCGCCGGGCCAACGAACGTTGACGTGGTACATGCCGCATCTTACCGCTTCTTCTTTGATGGCGTCGGCCGCCTGCTTTTTCGTACCGACGAAAAGAAGTGTACCACCCTCTTCGGAAAGCTGTCTGACGAACATATAAGCTTCCTCAAATTTCTTGACGGTCTTGGAGAGGTCGATTATATAAATACCGTTTCTCTCCGTGAAGATGTATTCCTTCATTTTAGGGTTCCATCTTCTGGTCTGGTGTCCGAAATGGACGCCTGCTTCAAGCAGCTGCTTGATAGTTACTACTGCCATTTTATTTTCCTCCTCAGGTTTTTCCTCCACGGGTGATCCGCTTACCGTATATACGGACCTGTGCGGACGGTTTGAGCCGTGTGCGGATTTATTTTTATCCGTGCAGTTTTCGGATAAATTCAATGTAATATAACACAAAAAAGCTATTTGTGCAATAGCTTTTTGAGTGATTTTAATTATAATTTACATTTAATTTACAAATTTAAAGAACTTTTTCTTCGGTTTCGGCATCCTCCGGTACTCTCCCTCGCACCGCACGAGTATGATATCTCTTCCGAGCCGCTCTATGCACTCCCACGGTATGACTATATCGTCGCCTTTTGATATGCCGAGAAAATTGCATTCGCCGGGCACGATGAGCGCCGTCAGTCTGCCCGTACAGAGATCGAGCTCGGCGTTGCAGACGTAACCGAGGCGTCTGCCGTCGCAGACGTTTATCACTTCTCTTTCTTTCAGAGAATCGAGCGTATCGAATTCAGGCATACAGCACCTCCCGGCAAACCGTTATTATATCATATGCGCCGGAAGAAAGATATATGATCAGCCGAGAATGAATTTATGGAATATTTTTTTGCCTTTTTTGATAACTACGGCTTTTTCGAGATCTTCTTTGGTCACCGCCGCGTATACGTCCGTGACCTTCGCTTCACCGCACATTATGCCGCCCTGCTGTATAAGCCGTCTCGCTTCGCCCTTGGAAGGAGCGAGACCGGACAGAACGAGCATATCAATGACGGATATCTTACCGTCAATCAGATCGCTTTCGGCTATTTCGGTCGACGGCATGTCTTCGGAAGCACCGCCCGTAAACACGGATCTCGCCGCGGCGAGCGCCTTATCGGCCTCTTCTTTGCCGTGTACCATTTCCGTCAGGCTGTGCGCGAGTATCTCTTTGACTTTGTTGAGCTCGCTGCCCTCGCATTTTTCATATTCGGCGATCTTTTCGATCGGTATGAAAGTGAGCATCTTCATGCACTTTATGACGTCGGCGTCGTCGACGTTTCGCCAGTACTGGAAGAAGTCGTAAGGCGAGGTCTTTTCGGGGTCGAGCCAGACGGCGTTGCCCGCGGTCTTACCCATCTTTTTGCCCTGGGAATCCGTAAGAAGCGTTATCGTCATCGCGTGCGCGTCTTTTCCGAGCTTTTTGCGTATCAGCTCCGTACCGCCGAGCATATTGCTCCACTGATCGTCGCCGCCGAACTGCATATTGCAGCCGTAATTCTTGAAAAGATAGTAGAAGTCGTAAGACTGCATGATCATATAGTTGAATTCAAAGAAGGAAAGTCCGCGTTCCATTCTCTGCTTGTAGCATTCGGCGCGAAGCATATTGTTTACTGAAAAGCAGGCTCCGACCTCGCGCAAAAGCTCCACGTAATTGAGTGAAAGCAGCCAGTCGGCGTTATTGACCATGATCGCTTTGCCTTCGCCAAATTCGATAAACTTCTCCATCTGTTTTTTGAAGCATTCGGCGTTGTGGTCGATATCTTCTCTCATAAGCATTTTTCTCATATCGGTCCTGCCGGTGGGGTCGCCTATCATCGTAGTGCCGCCGCCTATAAGCGCTATCGGTTTGTTGCCGGCGAGCTGTAGTCTTTTCATAAGCGTAAGCGCCATGAAATGACCCGCGGTAAGGCTGTCGGCGGTGCAGTCAAAGCCGATGTAAAACGTGGCTTTGCCTTCGTTTATCATATTTTTGATCTCTTCTTCGTTCGTTACCTGCGCTATAAGTCCGCGCGCGACGAGTTCATCGTACAACTTCATTTTCTTTATCCTTTCAGGTTTCTGTTTTGTTCTTTTTAAGCATTTCTTCGGCGGTCTCGACGACTTTTTTCGTTATCTGCACGCCGCCTATTATTCTTGAAAGCTCCTCAACGCGCTCCCGGTCGTTAAGCGTTTTCGTAAAAGTCTGCGTTCTGTCTCCGACGTCTTTTTTATATACGAGCACGTGATTGTCTGCCTGTGCGGCGACCTGCGCCGAATGGGTTATTGCGATCACCTGGCACCCTTTCGCCGTATAACGGAGCCTTTGTCCGATGCGTTCAGACGTCGCGCCGGATATCCCGGTATCGACCTCGTCGTATATGACCGTATCTATATCGTCCTTACCGGCGAAAACGCTTTTGAGCGCAAGCATGATCCTCGACAGTTCTCCTCCGGATGCCGTCTTGTCAAGCGGTTTAAGTTCGTCGCCGGTATTCGCTGCGAGCAGAAATATCACGTCGTCGGCGCCTTTTGCGTTGAGCTGGACCCTTCTTACCACGCTCGTTTCGAACCGGACCTTTTTCAGGTCGAGATAATACAACTCGTCCCTTACGGCTTTCGTAAGCAGCGCGGCGCCCTTTTCTCTCTTTTCCGACAGCTTTGCGGCAAGAGCTACCGCGGTCGCTTTTTCTTTTTTGATCTCTGCTTTGATTTCGTTGATCTCGTCGTCAACGGCGCGGAGCTTTTCGAGCTCACGCTTCATTTCCGCCGAATAAGCTTTGATCTCGTTTATGTCGGAACCGTATTTGCGTTTCAGCTGTCTTATCAGTCCGAGCCGTTCTTCGATCGCATCGAGCGCGGCGGCGGGATCGTCGCCGTATCCGTCGATCAGTTGTCTCACGGAATGGGCTATATCATCGATTTCGTATCGGAAACCGGAAAGCTTTTTTATATATTCCTCTATCTTGTCGCTGTGCTCCGTCTGATTAAGAGCCTCGAGAGCGTTCACGGCCAGTGCGATCTTATCAGACGCCGAAGCGGATTTTTCGCTTCTGTAAAGGCTTTTATATACCGTTTTTACGTATTTTGCCGTTTGTTCTATATTTTTTATCCGCTCACGCGAAGCGATAAGCTCGTCTTCTTCGCCGTCTTTCAGCTTTGCCGAATCTATCTCTTTGATCTGCCTTTGAAGTTCTTCTATCCTTCTTGCCTTTTCTTTTTCGTCCATCATAAGTGAACGCTGCTTCGATATCAGCCCGTTGAGCGTCTCAAAGCTCTTTGAATATTCGCCAAGCAGCGGCTTGTTTTCGCAGTAAGCGTCGAGATACGCTATATGAGTTTCCGTATCGAGAAGGTCCTGCGCGGAGTTCTGCCCGTGAATCGAGATCAGATTTTTCGTCACCGTTTTGAGTACGTACATCGGTACGGTCTTACCGTTGCATTTTATCAGATTTCTGCCGTTATCCGAGATCTCTCTGCAGATCAGCAGTTCGCCGTCGCAAGGTATGCCGGCTTCTGTTATATTTTTGATTTTATCCTCGCCGAGGCTGCAGAACAGCGCTTCAACGGACGCTGAAGTCTCGCCGGCGCGTATCAGATCTCTGTTTGCTTTTTCGCCGAGAAGTAAATTCACGCTGTCGATAATGATCGATTTGCCGGCACCGGTCTCGCCCGAGAGTACGGTAAAACCACGGTCGAATTCGATGTCGACCGTTTTTATCGTTGCCACGTTCTCAATATGAAGCGATACGAGCATAACAGACTTCCTCAGTTAGGTTTTGAATTAAGTATCTCCGTAAGTTTGTTTTTGACGTCTACTGCGTCTTTTTCAGTCTTGCAGGCAATGAATATGTTGTCGTCGCCCGCTATCGATCCGAGCACGCTTTCCCAGCCGAGATAGTCGACTGCGGCCGCGGCCGCAGGCGCCATTCCCGAAAATGTCTTGACTATGACAAGGTTCATCGCCGACGTACAGCTGATCACCGCCTCATACAGGACCGTCGCGTATTTGTTCTCCGTATATTCCGACGCTGTCGACGGGCTTTTATATTTATAAATTCCCTTTTTATCTGTAGCCTTGGTCAGCTTCAGTTCTCTTATGTCGCGCGATACCGTCGCCTGTGTAACTTCAAAACCCGAAGCGCGGAGCAGGTTCATAAGTTCTTCCTGCGTTTCGACGTCCTTTGAATCAATGAGCTCAAGTATCCTCATATGACGCATTTTCTTTACTTTGTTGCTTGTGTTCATGATCTACGTTCCGATCCTTTTGAGTATTTTTGAAGCGAAATTCATATCGTCGAAGACGACCGTTTGAGCGGTCAGCGACGATCTTTTTATTGCCGCCGTACAGCCGCGCCCGATTTTTATATCTTCGGCTCCGTCAAGAGTCATATATACCGTCTTATCGGGAGTCGATACGTTTCTTACTTCTATCTCGCACCCGTCGTCGAAAACGAAACTGCGCGAAGACGTAGTATGAGGGCAAACCGGAGTCACGATCAGGCACGGAGCCGTTGTATCGACCGCGGGTCCGCCGGCAGACATATTGAAGCCGCTCGAACCGGTAGGGGTGCATACGATAAGCGCGGTACTTGCGTAACGCATCGTCTTTTCACCGTTGACCGTTATCTCCGTGTTTACCATTCGCGAAGCCCGCGCTTCCGCAAACACCGCGTCGTTCAGCGCCAAACGCTCCCTGCCGTCGTAAGTAACGGAAAGTACCGTTCTTTTTACTATTCTGTATTTACCCTCCGAGAGATCCGAGAGCTTGTACAGTTCGTTCTTTTCGAGCGCCGAGAGATATCCGACTCTGCCGAGGTTTACGCCGACGACCGGTATACCGAACGCGGCGGCTTTTTTTGCACGGTCGATCAGCGTCCCGTCGCCGCCGAAAACTATGAGAAAATCCGTATCGGTATAAAGATCGTCTTCGCCGTCTGCGCGGACGGCGCCGTCGAACTCACCGTATGAATACGGTATTTTAACCGTATTGCCGTTTGATAACAGTATCTTCACCGCTTCTCTTATCAGATCGGCCGCTTCGGGTTTATACGTATTAGCCGTTATTGCAAAACTGGACATTGTCAGTTCCTCATTCCTTGATATAATAAGAAAGAAATTCAGTATTGCCGTCGCCGCCTTTGACCGGCGAAACGGTAAGACCTTTATTAGTTAAACCCTGACCGGCGCAGAATGAAACGATTTTTTCGCATACAGGCCGGTGATATTCCGGCTTGGCAATGCCGTTTTTGCCTATCCCCGCTTTGCCGGCCTCGAACTGAGGTTTGATAAGCGAGACGAAAACGCCGCCGGGTCTTAGTATCTTCACTATATTCGGTATAATAAGCGTCTGCGATATGAACGAGACGTCTATCACGACGATATCGCAATACTCGTTTATAAGCTCGTATCCGAGTTCTCTTGCGTTGAAGCCTTCTATATTTATGACGCGCGGATCTGACAGAAGAGACGGATCGAGCTGACCTCGCCCTCCGTCTATCGCGTAGACCTTCGCCGCTCCGCGCTGCAAAAGACAGTCCGTAAAGCCGCCGGTCGACGCGCCTATATCGGCGCAGACGAACCCTGAAACATTGATTTTAAATTTATCGAGCGCCGCTTCGAGCTTATAACCGCCTCGGCTGACGTATCTGGGCAGCTCTCCCGTTATCTCTATAACGTCGCTGTCGGTCATCTGATCGGACGGTTTTGAAACGGTTTTGCCGTTGAGTAAGACCGAACCGTTTTTTATAAGCTGCTGCGCCGCGCTCCTGCTTTTTGCGTAACCTTTGTTAAAAAGAAAAACGTCCGCTCTCATATCTTCTACTTTCTTTTGAAAAACGACAGGAATCTCGATACCGCAAGGACGATATTATAACTCTTTTTGATGCCGACAGATTTGCCGAGCGCCTTGCCGCCGACGGTTATACCCGTAATAAGAGACGTTATTATCAGGTTTGCAATGAATTCTCTTTCCGGATCGGAAAACAAACTTATTATGATCGCTGCGCCGGTCGATCCGGATACGACGCCCGCGATGTCGCCGACTATATCGGCGCAGATGTTGTTGACCTTTTCGGCGTTTCTGATCAGCGATACGGCTACCGTACCGGCTTTGAGCTTACGCGCCGACATGGACAAAAAAGGTTTGATATCAGCCGTTGTGACGGCGATACCGATTATATCAAATACTACGTTTATAAGTATAAAGATCAGAAGCACTATGAACGCCGCGGCAAGATTCAATCTTTCAAGCACTGAATTCGATATCAGCGCAAGCAGTACCGAGCCGGCAATACTGATGAGCACGGCTTTGAAAAACCAGCTCCAGTCGACGGATCTTTTTTGTTTCGATCTCTTTTTATCGCGTTTTTTTCGCGGTTTTTCGTCTGAATTATCCAAAAACAGACTCCTTTCAAATAAATAAGACGGTAACAGACTGCGTAAACCTTGCGGTATGAGGTCGAGTACTATTTCAGCATCTTCCGCCTCTCGTTACCGATCGGCGGTTTCCCATTATGGAAGAAGCCCGCCCGTCGCCGGCGCGGGGACTCGATTGCCTTTCCGTAGGATAGCCGCACTGCAATCCGCAGTCTGCCTTATTTTCATAAACAGCCTAGGGGATTTCCCCGATCAAGAGGTAGACCGATTTAGCCTCTTTTGCAGCGACGGTTTCAGCGAGCAATAGCATTGCCGCCCGGCCAAGGCAAGCAGCGCTTGGATCCCGCATTCGCCGGCACCACTCAAGGCAGGCTACACTATCCACAGCAACAGATTCGTACCGCGCGATAGGTTTAATCCCCTGCCCGTAATATATTTCCGAATGCCGTCAATACCACAGACAGGGGCCTCCACGGTAAGAGGGTCGCCACCGTATGCCGTTACGGCGCGCCCTCAGACCTATCTCCCAGCACCCACCCCAAACTGGGCGTAAGAAGCAAGCACAAGGAGCTTCATCGATATGCCCTTTGACGGATTTTTAGGCCCGTTTTCAAACGATTTCTCTCAAACTAGGATACTGCACCGTCGAATTTTTATTATACCATAAATTTTCGGAATTTCAATAGTTTTTGCAAAAAATATGCAGAATTATTAAATAAAAATTCAGTATTATACGTTTCTTTCGAGCAAATAATCGGCTAAATCCATAAGATCTCTGCTCTTTTCACCGTATTTTGATATCGCGTTTTTCGCCGTTTCTGTAAGTTTTGCCGCAAGAGACTGAGCCTGACCGAGCGTCATGAAAGACAGTACGGTAGTTTTGCCGTTTTCGGCGTCGCTGCCGACAGGTTTACCGAACACCGCTTCATCGGCGATCACGTCAAGAATATCGTCACGTATCTGAAAAGCTCTGCCGACGCACGAGGCGTAGATATCCGCGTTTTTATAGGTGTCGTCGTCCTCGCATCCCGCGGCAATAAGACCGAGCTTTGCGGCGCAGCGGATCAGCGCGCCGGTCTTCAGAGCGTTCATTTTTTCGTACTCTCTTTTATCGAGAGTTTTTGATTCGCCGATAAGATCCATCACCTGACCGCCGACCATGCCGAACATACCGGCACAACTCGACAGCGCTTTGACCGCTTTGACCTTGAGTTCCGGCGCGGCGTCCGAGTCTGCGATGATCTCAAATGCGTAAGTGTTCAGCGCGTCGCCTGCAAGAGTAGCGTTCGCCTCGCCGTAGACCTTATGGTTCGTCGGTTTGCCGCGTCTCAGATCGTCGTCGTCCATACACGGCAGATCGTCGTGTATAAGAGAATAAGTATGTATACATTCGAGCGCCGAGGCGAAATACAGAGCGGTCTTGGAAAACGGATCTGCACCGGCAAGTTCCGAGAATTTCAGAACGAGAAACGGCCTGATCCTTTTACCGCCGTTTTTGACGCTGTAATTCACCGCCTCAAATATCACCGGATAATCGGCGTCCGTCATATCTAAAACGTCATATAAGAAACCGTTTACTTTCTCATTATATGACTTCATTGTTTCGGTTATTTTGCTCATACTTCGCTCTCCGTCAGAAATCTTACTTTCTGCTCCGCTTCTTCAAGCATTTTGTTCGCACGCCCTATAAGTTTTACGCCTTCTTCGAACAGCGCGACCGATGCGTCGAGCGACGAATCAGGGCTCTCAAGCTGCTTGACTATCTCGTTGATTCTGGTTATGATCTCTTCATACGTGCTTTTATCGTTTATTTCAGTCATTTTCATTAACCTCCGTTATATTTGCGGTAAGATAACCGTCCGAAAACGTTACTTTTATCATATCTCCCGGGTTTACGTCTTTAACGCCTGTCAGCGCTTTTTCATTATATTCAACGTAGGCGTAACCGCCCGACAGTATCTGCAGCGGACTTTTTGCGTTCAGTCTTGACGCCGCAGTCTCGAACGACGAGCGTTTTTTCATCAGTACCAGCTTCATCTCCGATCCGAGTTTATCTGCAAGCGAATCGAGCGCGAGACGCTTGTCAATTATGAAATTCCGTAAAGATTTCATCGAACCGGACTTTGAGATATCCGCAAGCTTCTTTTTTTCGTTGTTAATCTTTGATTCGAGCGAGCGCTTCATCACGCCGTACGATGAAGCGAGTTCCGCTTTGAGCGACAGTTTGTCAGGCACGGCGAGTTCCGCCGCGGCAGAAGGAGTGGGAGTGCGCAGATCGGAGGCAAAATCGCATATCGTGAAATCCGTCTCATGACCTACAGCCGATATCACCGGTACCGCAGAAGCGCGGACGGCTCTTGCAAGCGCTTCCGAATTGAATGCGTACAGATCCTCAAGAGAACCGCCTCCTCGACCGATAATTATTAAGTCCGTCTTCTCTTGACGGTTGAAATAAGACAGACCGTCGATAAGCGTTTTTTCTGCGTTTTCGCCCTGTACAGTCGCCGGGTATACCGTTATTTCGCAAAGCGGGTAGCGCCTGCCGGTTATATTAATTATATCCCGTACCGCCGCGCCGGTCTGCGAAGTGATTACGCCGATTTTTTGAGGAAACTTCGGTATCGGTCTCTTCAAACTCTCGGCAAACAGCCCTTCTGATTCAAGTTTAGCCTTCAGCTGTTCATAAGCAAGATACAGCGCGCCGACGCCGTCAGGCAGTATATCCGATACGTAAAGCTGGTAAGAACCGCCCGCCGTATACACGCGGACCGAACCCGTGCAAACGACTTTCATTCCGTCGTCCGGTTGGAAGCGCAGATTCGCCGCGTCCGAGCGGAACATAACGCATTTGAGCTGAGAAGCGCTGTCTTTGAGCGTAAAATAAATATGACCGCTCGCATAATGGTATTTGAAATTCGATATTTCACCCGATACGCCGACCGAGCGTAAATACGGAGAGCCGTCAAGGGTCATCTTAACCAGCTCGTTTATCTGGGTCACAGTCAAAATCTCATTTTTCATTTATATATCTCTCATAGGCAAGAAGCGCCGTGCCTGCGGCGTTGTCGGACGAAAACGCCGATTTTGCAAAATACGCTCCGTATTTATGTTTGAAATATTCCTTTATTATCCCGTTGGAAGCCACCCCGCCCGAAAACAGGATCGGGAGTTCTCTCTTTTTCAGCGCGTTGCCGGTCATTGAATCGAGCGTCGTTATAACGGTCTGCAGAACGTAAGCGGCAACGTATTCCGTCGGCCTGCCGGATCTGTACAGTTCTTCGGCTTTATTCTGAAGCCCGGACAGATTGCAGAAAGTATCTTTGACAGATGTCTTTATATCCGTGACCTTGCGTGAATTTGCGGAAGCGAGTTTTTCAAGCTCCGTTCCGCATGGAAAAGAAAGACCGAGCATTACGCCGGTCCGGTCGATGATCTGCCCCGCCGTCACGTCGAGCGTGCCGCCGACGACAGCCGTATCATATCGCGCGGCGCTTCGCTTCACAAGAAGCAGCTCGAACGTGCCGCCGGATAAGTGGTATGCGTAGAACTCTCCAAATTCGGGCATTTCCGACGAAAATACCGCCGCTTTTATATGCCCCTCCTGATGAGAAAACGGGTATTCCGGAATGCCGAGCGTCTTCGATACCGCCGCGGCCGAGGCTCTGCCGGCAAGAAAACACGGCATATATGACCCTTCCGCGTTTCTCGGCTTATCGCTGTAACCGACCGCCGACACGGTTTTCAAATCGGTCTTTATCATCTCAAAGCAAAGCGGCAGATTTTTCGTATGTGCGAAAACCGCGTCGCTCTGACGCAGACCTGCCGCGCCTTCTGGCACCGGCAAAGGCAGTTTGACGTTTTCAGCGATCTCACCGTCAACGCAGACCGACAGCGACGTCGTGTAATTGCTCGTGTCTATGCCGAGTACGGTCACGCTCATTTTTTGATACCTTCGCCTTTTACCGCCGCGTTGAGCACGCCGTTGATGAAAGCCGGGGCCTGTTCGGTATCGTATTTTTTGGCAAGCTCTACCGCTTCGTTGAGCGCGACCTTTACCGGCACGTCGCCAACGTTGACAGCTTCAAAAAGGCACAGTCTCATTATCGCGAGCGATACGCGCGACAGTCTGTCGAGAGTCCATCCGGACAGATATTTAGATATAATTCCGTCGAGCCGTTCATAGGATTCACAGACGCCGTAGAATACCGTACTGACGTAACTGTCTTCTTCGTATCCGTAGATCCTGATCGCCTGCTCGTACATCTCCGCAGGAGACACGCTCGGATTCATCGAGAATTCAAATATGAGGCAGAACGCCTGCTCGCGCAGTTCTCTTCTGCTTATTCTCGGTTTGTTTTCACTGTTCATAATATTTCCTTAAAAAAGCTCCGAGCGGGTTTACACCCACCCGGAGTCTGATTCCTTTCGGGATTTATTCCGCGGCTTCCGTGACCGTATCGGTCTCGGCAGGCTGTTCGACCTTGACCTCGACGTATTCGAACATTATCTCGTATCTTTCGTCGATCATTGTGTTTGAAAGATCGCCCTCGATCTCCTCTTCGTCGATGAGGCAGATCCATTTGTGAGTGTCGTCTTCAGCAACGTTGCCGATCTTGACGACTCTCTTGCCGTCTTCTGAAAGCGTAAGACCGAGCGTCTGGTCGATGTCGATATGCTTTTTATCGTAGGTATCGTATTCGCCCTGCAGATAGTATGCTATCGTCATATCGGCCTTTTCGCCTACGTATGAAAACTTCTGATCTTCAAAAAGCGTCACGGCGCCGTTCATCGCTTTGAAATTTGCGGTAAACGTGCGGTAAGTCTGTTCTTTATACTTGAACTCAAGCAGATCGTACGTATGTATCTCGTCGTTTACCGGATCGGCTTCCTTACCGTTGATATAGAAACGCCATTCGTACATATCGTTCGACGTCGAACTCTTGCCTGCGGCAACGCCGAGAACCGTGTCAAGCGTATATTCGACCGTGCCTTCAAACTGTGAAACGATTATCGTCGGCATCGGCTGTTTTTTATCTTTCTCCGCTATAGCAAGTTCAAGCGCGTAAAGGCCCGTCGGTTTCGTGCGGTAAAGCTGACACGCCGCCTCGTCGGTCAGAAGACCGTCCTCGTTCGTTGCAGGAACAGCGACTTCGTCTTCGGGAGCGACGCGAAGTCTGTCAAGGCTCATTTTGGGCTTGGCGTTGTCGGCGGGGTTCGTATAGATATATACCGAAACGTACGCGTTTTTCTCGCTGTAAAGTCCGCCTCTCGTGTTGCACGCGGTAAACGACGTTACCGTGACCGCGACCAGTACGATAGATAAAACTGTAATCAATAAGTTTCTGATTTTCATATCGGAATAGCTCCTCCTGATGGTTCTTTTATGATTATACATCAAATTGTCAAGATTGTCAAGTAAATATTTAATAAAATTAAGGCGTCTGCACCGAATTATCCGGTGAATTATGCAGCGAACAGTATGAATTGAAATACTTGTCGACTTTTCTCACGCGTCCTACGTACGTTTTGGGTTCGAGTGTGTTAGAATAGAACTGTGACAGCGGCGAATAATCGGGCGACGCGTCGCCGAGCGGTCTGAACGTATACTGAGCGTCGGTCACTTCAAGCTGGAACGGGAACGCTCTTTCCGTCTCTGAAACGAGCGCGTACTGGATTATATTCTCACAGTTCGGACCGGCTATCTGATTGGAATCCGCGCAGAAATCTATCAGCACGTGACGCGTGCAGTATTCCTTCGGCTCAGTGCCGTTGACGTAATAACCCGTTTCGTATCTGCCTCCGCGCGGATCGTGACCGCACAGTTCAGGGTTGTAAAGCTGACCGGAATCCTTGCAGATCGTACACGTGACTATATCGCCGTACTGTTCGAACTGCTGTATCAGCTCGCCGCCGTTCTTTTTCGCTTCATCGTACATCGGTTTATGAAGTTTCGTCATGATCTTATCGAAAATGAACATGCCGGGGTTGACGGTGTACGAATGCAGGGCCGAAGGCTGAACGAAACCGTACCAGACTGCGCCTACATAATAAGGAGTGAACCCGCAGAACCATCTGTCGTACTCGTACATCGACGTACCGGTCTTACCGGCTACCGCGGTCATATCATCGATCTTGAGATACTTCTTATAGTTTTCAACTACGTTTTCCATCATTTTGGTCATTATCGTGCAAGTATCGCTTCTGAACACTTCCGTAGACTGCGGTTCGTTGTTGAGCACGACGTTGCCCGCCGAATCGACGACCTGATAATATGTTCTGCTCTTGTTGTGCACTCCGCCGTTCGTAAACGTTGTATAAGCGCTCGCCATTTCGCGCACGGTGATACCGAGCGTCGTCGCGCCGAGAGCAAGCGGCGCGAGGTTAAGGTCGGTCATAGTCACGCCGTTCTTATTCGTATAAGACTCCACAAGGTTCGTGATGCCGAGTTTCAGCAAAAACTCGTAAGAACGCTCGACCGTGACGCGTTCGAGGACCTTGACGGCGACCGTGTTGAGCGATACCGTCACGGCGTAATTAATGTTTTCAAGACCCGTATATTTCTTATTGACGTTTTTCGGCCACGTGTAACCGCCGCTGCCAAACGTATACGGCGTATCGTCCACTACCGTGCCCCAGGTTATAAGCCCCAGTTCAAGCGCCGGCGAATACGTCGAGAGCGGTTTTATCGAAGAACCCGGAGACCTTCTCGCCTGAGTCGCCAAATTTAGTATACGGCTCTGTGTTTTCGGACCTCGTCTGCCGATTATACCGAGTATGTCGCCCGAATACGGATCGCATACGACCATAGCGGACTGAGGGAGTATGACGAAAGACTCTTCCGGAAAGTTACTGTCGTCGAGGTAGCATTCTTCGAGCGTTTTCTGTACGAACGGATCCATGGCAGTGTATATCTTATATCCGCCGGAGAACACAAGGTTCGACGCGACTTCACGTGTGACGTTCCTCTGCTCCATGAAATCTGCTATAAGGTCTTCGATTACCGCGTCGATATAGTCGGATGAAACGCTTTTGCCGGTATTCTTCTCTTTGCTCGAACTCTTTGTTTCCTTATAGATCGTAAGAGGTTGATCCCACGATTCGTTGAATTCCTCCTCGGTGATATAACCGTAAGAGAGCATCGTTTTGAGTATCGTATTACGTCTCTCCTGATTATATTCCGGGTTCTGTATCGGGTCGTATTTAGTGGGATACTTGACTATGGCGGCGAGAGCCGCGCCTTCGGTCAGAGTCAGCTCGGATACCTCCTTGCCGAAATACTTCTGAGCCGCAGTTTTCAGCCCGTAGCAGCCCTGAGACAGATAGATAGTGTTCAGATAAAGTTCAAGTATCTCCGATTTGTCGAGTTTCTGTTCAAGATACAGCGCCCGGAACATTTCCTGTATTTTACGCTGGATCGAATAATCGTCGTCGCCCGTAAGATTCTTTACGAGCTGCTGAGTTATCGTTGAACCGCCGAAGGTGGAACCGGAAGGCATGATAAAGTTCCGCGCCGCGCCGAGAGTTCTGTACCAGTCGACGCCCTGATGATCCCAGAATCTGTGGTCCTCAATGGCGACGTAAGCTTTTATGACGTGATCGGGCACTTCCTGTATCGAGACCCAGATCCTGTTCTCGCCGCCGTTGATGCGCTCGCTCTCCATTTCAACAGCCGCGCCGTTCTCGTCGTAATAATAGAACATCGTAGTGGCGTTCTGCTCGGTTTTGAGCAGCTCCGTATCGAGCACGGGATCTATGTTGTTCTTGAGATAAAGCGCGAATACAAAGCCTACGATCAAAGCCGTAAGCACGCCGATAACGAGTATCGTGATGAGGATATTTATTATATAAGTGAAAAGTCTGAAAAGAAAATGCGCCGCAAGAACGAAAGCGTGTTTTATAGCTTTGAACCAGTTGATATGGTAACCGCGCTTTTCATCGCGCTTTTTTCTTCTCTCTTTTCTTTTTTCTCTGCATTTTTTGAAAAAACTTACCGTTTTTCCGAAAGCCGCGGCGATCTTTTCGCCGACCGTTTTGAGAAACTGTTTGAATTTGTTTATGACCGGCACCCCCTTCCTGTCATTCGGTGAAGCGATCATTTGATTTATTATAACACAACCGCGATACGGTTTTCTATATTTGTTTTTTAAATTTTATATGAACGGCGAACGGCTCATTTTACGTTTTCATCGCCGCACAGCGCTTTCAGAAACGCCGTAAGACCGGGTGTGAGCGTGACCGGGGCCGACATTCTGTAATATTTCTTATTTTCTTCGGAACAGATCGTCACCGCCGTTTTTGAATATTCGTCGGTATAGACGGCAAGCGCGGCCTTGATCTTTATTATGTCCGGATATTTCGTCTCATCCATCGACGGGACTTTGATATAAAGTCTGCTTACATCCGTCTTCGTCTGTTCCGTTTTATCGGCGGGTTTATATTCGGTATCGCTTTTGAGCGCCGTTACCGTGTCGGCAGAAAGCCTGACGTCCTCGTCTTCGCGCTTAGAAAGCGTACCGGTGACCGTCACCGCCGAGTCGGCGTAAAGCAGATATCTGTACTTATCGTACCTGTTGGGAAAGATTATTACCTCGATCTCTCCGTATCTGTCTTCGAGCCGTACGAAAGCCATCGTCTGCCCTTTTTTCGTGGTCTTGACCGTCATTGACGAAACAATGCCGCATACCGTGACCTTCTGCCCGTCTTTGTAGGTTTCTTCCGCGTCTTCCGTATCGTCGGCGAACGAAGCGGTTATCTCCGATATCTCGTCAGGCGACATCGCTTCTCTGTTTTTCGAGTATCCGTCAAGCATATGGCCGGAAAAATACTGACCCGTCGTTTCTTTCTCCATGGTCAGCAGATCGCGGAATGCAAATTCGGGTATATCTGGGTATTTGAACTCCCCGCGCTCCGAATCGTCTTCGATCGCTGAAAACATGTCGATCTGACCGGTGAGATTCTTTTTCGCCGTGCCGATCTCCCGTTCGAGTATCTCTTCGAAAGATATGAGCATACGGCTTCTGTATACTCCGAGGGAATCGAAAGCTCCGCTTTTTATAAGCGATTCTATCTGTTTTCTGTTCGAATCGTACACCGCCATACGCCTTATAAAATCGTACAGCGACGAGAACGGCTTTTTCTCCCGCTCCGTTATTATGCTGTTGACGAAGTTGACGCCGACGTTTTTGATCGCGAGCAGACCGAAGCGTATATTGCTCCCCTTCTCGTTTCTCACGACGTGATAGAACATTCCGCTCTCGTTTATGTCCGGCGGCAGGACCTTTATGCCGCGCTTTGAGCATTCGCTTATATATTCGGCGGTCTTCGGCGTGTTCGAAAGCACGCTCGTAAGGAGCGCCGACATATATTCGGCGAAATAGCGGCATTTCAAATATGCGGTTCTGTAAGTAAGGAACGCGTACGATGCGGCGTGAGATTTGTTGAAAGCGTATTCAGCGAATTTTGCAAGCTGGTCAAAAAGCTTCGACGCGTCTTCTTCGGACAGTCCGTTAGCGACCGCGCCTTTGATGATGACCTCGCCGTTTTCGGTCTGGCCGTGGATGAAAATATCCCTCTGTTCCGCCATCTGATCCGTCTTTTTCTTCGACATAAGGCGGCGGACTATATCGGCTTTTCCGTACGAATATCCGGCGACGGCGCGGAATATCTGCATCACCTGTTCCTGATATACCGCTACGCCGTTGGTCACGTCGAGTATCGGTTTCAGCAGCGGCGTGATATACTTTATCTTCGACGGATCTTCCCTGTTTTCGAGAAACTGAGGTATGGAATCCATCGGGCCGGGTCTGTACAAAGCTATTGCCGCGATTATGTCTTCGAGCTTGTCGGGCTTCATCTGTGAAAGCATCCTGCGCATACCGGTGCTCTCAAGCTGGAACACGCCTTCTCCCTGACCTTTTGCGAGCATTTCATAAGTCTTAGCGTCGTCAAACGGGACTTTGGTTATATCGAAATCCGGTTCGTACTCCCTTATCTGTTTTTCCGTATCTGAAATTATCGACAGATATCTTATGCCGAGAAAGTCGAATTTGACAAGACCGAGCTTTGCCGACGTATCCATATCGTACTGCGTTACGGTGATGTCGCCGCTCGTCGCGAGCGGAACGTACTCGTAAACGGGACTGCCCGTAATTATGACGCCCGCCGCGTGAGTCGAGACGTTGCGCGGCATGCCTTCGACCTGCATCGCGGTGTCTATAAGCGTCTTGACGTCGCGTTCGCTGTCGTAACGGTCTTTCAGATCTTTGCCCTCGGGCGACTCCAGCGCTCCGGCAATGGTGATGCCGAGCTTCTGCGGAATGAGTTTGGCGACGGAATCCACGTCGCCGTAAGACATACCGAGAGCGCGGCCCACGTCGCGCACGGCGGCTCTTGCGGCGAGCGTACCGAACGTAATTATCTGACAAACTCTGTCTCTGCCGTATTTTTCGGTAACGTATTCTATGACTTTATGACGCTGCGTATCGGCGAAATCCACGTCGAAATCGGGCATCCCCTTACGTTCCGGGTTCAGAAATCTTTCAAACATCAATTCGTATCTCACCGGATCGACGTCGGTGATCCCGATGAGAAAAGCTATAAGGCTGCCGGCGCCCGATCCTCTGCCGGGGCCGGTCGTAACACCGTGAGTTTTGGCGTAGCTGACGTAATCGGCTACGATGAGATAATATTCGTTGAAGCCCATTTTGTCGATGACCGACAGCTCGTATTCGATCCTTGTTCTGTACACATCGTCATTGTTTTCTTCAGTAAAGACGAGCATACCGTCCGCCATGCGTTTTTCGTAGCCTTTGTACGAAAGTTCACGCAGATATTCGCGCGGTCCGACGCCGCCGGGCGGCGAAAACTGCGGAAGATACAGTTTGCTGAAATCAAAATCGAAATCGCACATATCGGCGATCTTCTGCGTGTTTTCTATCGCCGCGCCGTTCGGGCCGAATATGCGGCGCATCTCGGCTTCTGATTTCAGATAGAACTCGTCCGTATCGAAACCGATCGGTCTGCCGTCGGTTATCACGCTGTTCGTCTGCACGCACAAAAGCACCGCCTGGGTATCGGCGTCGCGTTTCGCTATATAATGCGCGTCGTTCGTCGCGGCGAGAGGTATGCCCGTTTCTTCGGAGAGCCTGATGATCTCCGGCATTATTTCCTCTTCTTCTTCGGTGCCGTGATCCTGTATTTCAAGATAAAAGCTGCCTTTGCCGAATATCTTATTGAGCCAGAGCGCGTATTCTTTCGCCTTGTCGTAAAAACCGCGTGCGATCATCCTCGGTATATACCCGGCTATACAGCCGGATAGGCAGACGAGTCCCTCGCTGTGAGAAGCGAGCAGCTCGTTATCTATCCTCGGGCGGATATAAAAGCCTTCGGTAAATCCTTTCGAGACCATATAAATCAGATTTTTATAACCGGTTTCGTTTTTGCAGAGCAGGATCATGTGATTGTACGCGTCTTCTTTTGTCTTCGTCTTTTCGAACCGCGTGACCGGCGCGACGTAGACCTCACAGCCGATTATCGGCTTTACGCCCTCGGCTTTACAGGCGTTATAAAACGCCACGGCCCCGTACATGGCGCCGTGATCGGTCAGAGCGACGGCGTTCTGCCCGAGCGATTTTACGGCGCGCGGTATGTCTTCAATCCGGCAGGCGCCGTCAAGAAGACTGTATTCGCTGTGAACGTGAAGATGAACAAAACTCATTTTCTACTCCGATACGATGTTTTTTGCAAATTCTATGATCCTTTTCAGTCTGTGGTTTATGCCGGATTTAGTAAGCTTGGGCTCAGACATCTCGGAAAGTTCGTTTAAAGAAGCCTGCGGATTTTCATACCTTAATACGGCGGTAGTTCGAAGATCCGGCGGCAGCTCGTCAAGCTTACCGGCTTCCATTATTATCTTTATCGCAGACAACGCCTGTGTAGCCGCGTTCACCGTTTTTTTAATATTTGCGGTATCGCAGTTGACGGCTCTGTTCGCGAGACTGCGGCTCTCTCTGATTATCGACTCGTTGATATAATCGAAACTCGCGGCGGATGCTCCGATAAACCCGAGAAAATCGGCGATATCATCGCATTTTTTAAAATAAATCACGTTATTCGAATTTCTGACCGTAAGATGAGGGTTAAGACCGTTTTCGTTGAGCAGTTTTACCGTATCGTTCACGAGATTCTTTCGCGGAGACGATATTTCAAGGTGGAACGAGCTCTGCGGTTTACTGACGGTACCGGCGGCTATGAACGCGCCGCGCATGAAAACGGAAAAGCATCTGCCGCATCTTTGATCAAAAACCGCTTCGTTGATTCGGTATAACGTTACGGGATCAGACGGAAAAAGCTCGGACATTTTCGCTATCTCTTTTCTGTCGTTTACCGTTATCTTACAGCTTCTGTCTTTCGTTGACGAGGCAACGCCGTATTTTACGCCGTATAACTCGCTCATAAGCGCACAGACGGCGTCGGCTGCGTATCTGTTTTCGGTTATGATCTTTATCCTGTCTTTACTGTAAACGTTTGAATAGGTCAGCATACCCATTAAAAGAGCCTTTTTACAGCATGACTTCGACGGAAGATCTGTCAGAAGCGTATCTTTTGTTTTACTTGAAAAAGACATATCAGTCAATAAACCTCAATTCACATTCGAGTTCGACACCCTCGCGCTCTCTTATAACGCTTTTAATATACGTGACAAGTTCTCTAACGTCCTCTGCTTTTGCTCCGCCTATATTGACGATGAAACCGGCGTGTTTTTCAGAGACCTGCGCGCCGCCGACGGTATATCCTTTAAGGCCCGCCGCCTCGATCATCTGACCGGTGTATCTGCCCGGATAACGCTTGAAAACCGAACCCGCGCTCGGATAATTGAGCGGTTGTTTATCCTTTCTTCTTTGAAGAACGTCTTTCATCAGCTCCGCTATTTTCTCTTTTTCACCGTAAGATAAAGTGAATTCAGCTGACAGAATTATCTCGTCCGAACCGTCCGAAAACCGACTGCGGCGGTATCCGAACTCGCATTCATCGTTCGTATAAAACTTTATAACGTTTTCAGTAGGAGAATACGCGGTTACGGAAGTACATATATCTTTGATCTCTCCTCCGTATGCGCCTGCGTTCATGAATACAGCGCCGCCGACGCTGCCGGGTATTCCGTAAGCAAATTCAGCGCCTGAAAGCGAATTCTCGCACGCAGTTTTGCAGACGTTATAAAGGATCGTCCCGCAGCTCGCTTTTATCACGCAACCGTCGATAACGGTATCTTCGTCAATGTATTTCGTAAGCAAGACGACGCCGTTATAGCCGTTATCCGAAAACAGAACGTTTGAGCCTGCGCCGATAACGGCATATCTTATATTTTCCGATTTGAGCTGATTTACTGTATTTATAAGTTCACCGGCGTTTTTCGGATATACGGCGAAACAGCTTCCGCCGATCCGAAAAGACGTAAATTCCGAAGCCGGTTTGTTTTCTTCAAAAGCGATACCGGCGCCGTTAAGAAAATCGATAAAATTTTTGTTCATGATCCACCTCGGATATTATTCAATTATATCATACTACGAATATTTAAAAAATTCAATACCGAATTTGAAATTTCCGCTCCGTTTTGCATTGAATATACTGTATATTTATGCATCAACCCGTCATTTTGCACAATCGCGTTCTGCGCCGTTCGATTTTTTCGAAAATCCGAACGGAATTTTGCACGTATTTTTGAAAACGCTATTTACATTTCGGCGGATATATGGTATAATCGGTCAGAACTTATCGGAGGCGACTATGAAAGATCACGATATCATCAAACCCGAAGATTACGCCGAGCCGGAATGTCCTCTCTGCATGGATGCGGACAAGACCGTTAAACCCATCGACGTTAAAAGGTTTACGGCGAAGCTCGATTCGTATTTTGATAAAAACGATTACGAAGGTGCGCGCCGTCATCTTGAATACTGGTACGCCGAAGCTGTCGCAGGCAGCGATCTGCGCGGCCGTTTCAGCGTGCTGAACGAAATGCTCGGCTATTACAGAAAAGTCGGCGATAAAGAAAAAGCTTTCCGTACCGTTGATGAAGTATTGCGTGTTATCAGTGAACTCGGAACCGAAGAAAGCGTCGGTTCCGCCACGGCGTATATCAACGTCGGAACGGTATATAAATCATTCGGTATGGCGGAAAAAGCTCTTCCCTTCTTTACGCATGCTCTTTCAATATATCGAGCCGATCTTAAGCCCGACGACGTCAGATTCGGAGGCTTATATAACAATATGGCGCTCGTGCTGGCAGATCTGAAACGGTATGATGAAGCGTTTGAATGCTATAATAAAGCGCTCGGTATAATGCTGAATACCGGAAACGGAAAACCGGAGGCTGCGGTCACATGTCTTAATATGGCTAACGCCGCCGAAGCGAAGCTGGGTCTCGAAGAAGCTGAAGAGACGATCACGGAATATCTCGATCTCGCCGAAACGTACCTTGACGACCCAGAAAACGAAAGAAACGGCAATTACGCTTTTGTGTGTGAAAAATGCGCGCCCGTGTTTTCGTATTACGGCAGATTCTTCTACGCCGAACAGTTAAAGAAAAGGATGAGTGCGATTTATGAAGGGACTTGAGATATCACGTTCGTTTTATGATGAATTCGGCGCGCCGATGCTCTCCGCTTTTACAGACGTTTTACCTTACGTCGCGGTCGGGCTCTGCGGATCAGGTTCGGAGTGCGGCGGCTTTGACGACGAAATATCGCGCGATCACGATTTCGAACCCGGATTCTGTATATTTATCCCCGACGAATCAACAGTCGACAGAAAGACGGCTTTCGCGCTTGAACGCGCATACGCAAAACTCCCCAAAGAATACTGCGGTCTTACGCGTCTGGCCGTGAGTCCCGTCGGCGGCAGCCGCCACGGAGTTATCAGGACCGCCGATTTCTTTACCGAAAAGGTCGGTTCGCCCGACGGCGTTCTTACGGTTGAGCGTTGGCTCCGCACTCCTCAATATGCGCTGTTCGAAGCGACTAACGGCGCGATATTTTCCGACAATTACGGAGAAGTCAGCCGCATCAGACGCGCCTTGCTTTCCATGCCCGAAGACGTAACGAAAAAACGGCTTGCCGGAAATCTGCTTATAATGGCGCAATCCGGTCAGTACAATTATATGCGCTGTATATCGCACGGCGAGACCGCCGCCGCCCAACTGGCTGTTTTCGAATTCTGCAAGGCCGCCGTAGAGGTCATATTCCTGTTAAACGGCAGATATATGCCGTATTATAAATGGTGTTTCAGAGCTTTGCGCGAACTGCCGCTTCTATCTTCCGGTGCGGAATCATTTGAATTTCTTATAACGACGGAAAACACGCCGGACCTGTCCGAAACAAAGTATTTTATGATCGAAGAGATCGCTTCTTCCGTTATTTCCGTACTGCAGCAACGCGATCTGACGAAAGCGATCTGCGGCGATCTTGAAAAGCACGCTTATTCCGTAAACGATTCGATCGACGATCCGAATATCAGAAATCTCAATATTTTTTACTGCGTATGAAAAAAAGCCGGGCGACCCGGCTTTTTTCTTTTTATTTTTTAACTCAGCGCGTTATATAGTGCGTCGAGCGTTTTTCTGTCCAGTATCTTTTCGTTCGCTATTATCAGCAGGCCGTCAGATGTGACCGTGACTTTTTTACCCGCAGCTTCGATCAGACTGTCCGCTTTTACGTATTTAATGCCGTAATGGTCATACGTCTTCTGACCTTCGCAGTTTATTCCGAGCCGGTGTTCGACAAACGACGCGGGCAGATAGAATTCGTAACCCGATGCGAGCAGCGTCGCTTTCGTGCTGTTTTGTATCAGCATGATCTGTTTGCCTTTTACAAACGCGTTGTAGCTGTTCGCTTTGAGCACGATCATATCGTCGGTAAGGCAGTCAGGCGTCGCGGTCTGCGCATCGGAAAGCGTATAGTGATAACGGAATCTGCCGTCGGGAGCCGCGTCGCCTTTGTCGATGAATCCCATTATATCGCCGTCGTTTACCGAATTGTCAGCCCATTTGAAATCGAAAGCGTCGCCTTCACAGCCGACAAGCGATTTTTGAACTTTGATCACGAGGACTTTACCGTTTTGGGTTATTTCAGCTTCGCCGACCTGCTCGAAATTCCAGCCGTCTTTAAATCTTTCGACGCTTACTCTACCGGTACCGTCGTTCATATCGCCGTACATGATCTCGCGGTTTAATACGTAGTTATAACCTTCCCAGCCGTCAGCCGCGTCGCCGTTGCCGTCAATGAACAGATTCATCCAGCTGCTGCCTTTTCTCTCTGTTATATCTTCCGCGCATTCTGCGTAGAAATACAGATATTCGCCGTCGCCGGATACTTTCGCCGTGATTATATCGTTTCTGCCGGTATCGTTTGTATAAGTCAGTTCGCCGACGTGAGAGAGGTGATCTCTGTGCGCCGTATCGCCGTATGCGTCGCGGTATTCGGGACCTACGTCGTACCATTGTGTAAGAGATCCATTGATATTGACCGTCTTCTGACCGAACGCGGTCTGGACCGTTCTCGCGCCTTTATATTTACGTACGTTGTCGACAGTCTGATAATAGTAGTTATCTCCGAAACCGCCTTTCATCGGTTCTATATCGCGCGAATATTCAGGATCGAGATTGTCAACGTAATAATTGAACTCTTTGACCTTGGGGTCGCCGGATACTTTATACTCGAGCGCGATCGTCTGTCCCTTGGCGTCGCCTTCCCAGCGACCTGCCCACCACTCGTTCCAGCCGGTTATCATTATCAGTTCGGGCGCGTTCTGCAGCGCGTGATCGAACTGCTCCTGATAAGCGAGCCCTTTACCTGTAGTTTTGTGATACAGACCGAAGCCCATATCCCATTTACCTTCTTCGACAAGGTATTTGGGTTCGCCTTTCTTGAACGTGTAGCTTCTGCCGGCGTTGGTGCCGTAGCTGCCGTTTGCCCAGAAACCGCAGGCGACCGTCATCTGTTCGAGTTTTCTCGTTCCGTCTTCCTGTCTTACGAATCCTCCTTTCTGCGGGTACATCGTAGCCCACGGCCAGCAGTCGCAGCCTTCAAGATCCGTATACCAGGTATCCTTGTCGTTTGCCCACGAATATCTGACGGTGAAAAAGTCTCTCTGTTCCTTATTCAGTATGCTGACCGCGGGTTTTTCCGTAAGCATTATAACGGGTTTGCCGTTCCAGTAAAACCACATATCTTCATACAGTCCCGGTTCGTAAAGCGCGCGCCAGATATTGTTCAGCTCTGCGGCGTTCGTGCCTTTTATAATGAAGCAGACGTCGGGCGTTTTCGTACCCTCCTGCCGCATCTGCGACCACACGCGCAGCACGGCAGTATAGTTCTGACTGTAAAGCGGTCCGTTAGTCGCGTCAAAATAGACGAAATCTACACCCGCCTCCGCAAGCATCGTACCGTGCTTTCTTATCACCCATTCGTCGTCGGACGCATAATATCCGAAATACGGTTCGCCCCAATAGTGTACCGAGCCGAGAGATCCTTGCTGCATGACCTTCCACATCTCGTCTATACCGCCTTTTTCGTATGCGGCCGTATGGTCGTATATCGGCAGTTTGTTGTTTGACGTCTCGTGCCACAGAAAGTAGAATATACCGACCTTCGCTCCGTTTGGCGCTCCGGCCGCGGTCGTTACGGTTCTGCCTTCGGCGTCGGTCGCTGTCCACGTATCCGCGAACAGATCGCGCGTGTTCGGTTTGATACCGTTGTTTTCGGTATTTCCGATTTCTCTTATCGTCGTTATCCTGATATTGTCAAGCGTTGCATCGTCGCTCGATATATGGTTCCAGAAATGAGCGTAACCGCCTTTTGTGATATCGCTTTTAACGGTATCGGTAACGGAAGGTCTGTCCGCTCCGGGTTTATACATATCGATCTTTCTGCCGTCGATCTTGATATACGCAAGTTCTTTGCCTTCTGCTCCTCCGTATATCTTTATAACGTTTTCATTCGGATCGTCTACGATCTTAATATGCTCGCCGGCGGTGAAATCAAAGTCGACTTTCATATATGCCGTCGTCGGCCATTCGCCTCTTCTTATACCGAGCTGATCGTTGCGCATCGCTATCCATACGCCGGTGTGATCCGTCGGTATAGCCTGTTCCGATCCGAGCCTCAGCCCTATGTATAAAGTGAACCATTCGTACGGGCTGTCGGTATGACAGCTGCGCACGTCGAAATCGTACTGCGTCTCCGTAGTTTCCGACATTGCAAAGACCGGATATATGCCCGATACTTCTTCTTTCGGTAAAACCGCTTTCGTTCCGTCCGAATAAGCGTGCAGATAATACGAGAACGGCCCCATTTCGCCGTCGCCCTTATATTCATATTTGCCAGTCTCGAGAACGTTGTCGATATTATAATCGGCAAGAACTATCTCAGTCGAGTCTTTATACTCTATCGGTTCTTCGACGTAAGGCGCCTCCGTTTCTTCTTCGGTCGTGCTTTCCGTCTCGGACGCAGCCGCGGTGACTGCGGATGTGCCTGCCGTTACCGGCGGATCGGCGCCGCCGTCACAGCCTGTCAAAAGCGCCGCGGCGGTGAATATGACGATCACGAGGCTCAGTATTTTTTTCAACATAAACAATACCTCCGGTCTTGTTGAGTACAATATACCACATAATAACAAAAAAATCAATAGAAAATCAAAAACTGCGGCATAAAACCGCAGTTTTTACAGTATTTGTTTATTTTGCCTCTTTTGTTCTCACGGTGTATTCCGTAACGTTGAGCACCGTCTCGCCGTCTATCTGAAGCGCGGTCGGCGCGTCGAATTCGACTTTGACCTCTCTGCCGGTCCTGACTTCGCACATCTCGGTATGCTTTACGTGTTCGCCTTTGAATATCGACGGGAAGACCATAAGCGTTTTGAGCTTGCCGGAGCCGTACATGACGAGCGTCGATACTGTACCGTTGTTTTTGCGGTCCTGATCGGGCGTCGGCATCATACCGCCGCCGTAAAATCTTCCGTTCATCGTCGGGGCAAGCCAGACTTTTTTATATTCCTTCGTTACTCCGTCTACGGTGACCTTCGCGTTCGTTCTCTTATAATGGAACAAAAGACCCTTTATGGCTATTCCGGCGTAATTGATCGGTTTATCAGACTTCTCGCGCAGCTGATCGCCGACTTCACAGCAGTATCCGTCAATGCCGTAACCGATGCCGTTGATGAATTTGCACGTCTTGCCGTTTACCGTGACCTCGGGCAGACCTGAGAGATATTCGTTTATCTTTACGAGCGTACCGGGTTCTTTGCCGAGATCGTGCAGAAAGTCGTTGCCGGTACCCGTCGCGTAAAACAGTATATCGTTTTCAGGCAGTATATCAGATACGTCGTTTGCAAAATGATTGAGCGTTCCGTCACCGCCGCAGATGACGACGGCGTCTTCGCTCCCGAGTCCGGAAAAGAACTCATTGAAATCTTTTACGGTAGTAACGTCGATGAACTCCTTTTCTTCCGTAAGAAGTCCTTTGAGTTCTTCGACCACCTTGCCGCCCGTGCCGTTACCGGACTTCGGATTATAGAGAACGAAGTATTTTTTCATGTTTTTTATCCTCCACAATGCAAAAATATATACTTTTTTCGACAAATCCGGTTTTATTTTAAAGGACTGAAGACGATTATTCTATACAAAATCTTAAACAATCTATGAATTTATTCAATCGTATAACGATTTTATGATATTTACCGTCTTTTCGGCGCAGAGTATCTCGCCCTCTTCGGTAAGATGCAGCATATCGTCGCTTCGGATATACCTCGGAATGTCCGCCATCACCGCGGAATGCAGATCGTTTATGATGACGCCCTGCTTTTCAAGTTCGGGCACGATCGCCTCGTTATATCTTTTTATGACCGCGTTATCATCATAGACGTTGCCGGGATATACGGGCGTTGTCGTTGCGAATATGACTTTACCGCACGTTTCGGTAAGCTGTCTCGCTATGCGCTTCATCGTATCGGTATATTCCTTGATATAAGTAAACGGACCGTCTCCGAAGAGGTCGCAGATATCCCACAGGCCGTTGTTCCAGTGTACTATATCCGATCCCTTGATTTCGTTCTGCAGATCGAACAGCATTCTCAGAGTATACGCCGCGAACCGGCAGTTGTCTTCGGGCTGATATACCGTATATCCGTCTCCGAGCATCGCTCCGACGTGCTTGCCGTAACCGATAAGTCTGATCGAATCGCCGAGAAGCGTGACTTTTTTCTTGTTTTCCATATTAACCTCCGTTTGTTATCTTACAGGTATGATACCATTTTTACGCCGCGTTGTCAATACGGTTATTCAAAAAATCGAAACAATGCGCGGCAAAACAGGCCGCCTTAAATCGGACGGCCTGTTTGTAATTCATTATATTTGAATAAACCTTGATTTGCGCCGGTCAAGCGTTACGCTTCGTCGGTGAAAAGCGGGGTCGAATAGTATCTGTCGCCGCTGTCGGGAAGCAGAGCGACGACGGTTTTGCCGGCGTTCTCAGGTCTTCTCGCAAGTTCCAGTGCCGAGAAAAGCGCCGCGCCGGAAGAAATGCCGACCGAGATACCTTCTTTTTTGGCGAGCAGTTTCGCGGCGGCAAACGCGTCTTCGTTCTTTACTCTGACGATCTCATCGTAGATCTTCGTATTGAGGACCGCGGGTACGAAGCCGGCTCCTATGCCCTGGATCTTATGCGGTCCGGCTTTGCCTTCGGAAAGGACCGGAGACGTGTCGGGTTCGACAGCGACGATCTTTATATCTGGATTCTGTTCTTTCAGATATTCGCCTGCGCCCGTGAGCGTGCCGCCGGTGCCGACGCCCGCCGTGAAGATATCGACTTTGCCGTCGGTATCCGCCCAAATTTCGGGGCCGGTAGTCGCTTTGTGTATCGCGGGGTTGGCGGGGTTGACGAACTGCCCGGGAATGAACGAGCCTTCGATGGCTGCCGCGAGTTCTTCCGCTTTAGCTATCGCGCCTTTCATGCCCTTCGCGCCTTCGGTGAGCACTATTTCCGCGCCGTACGCTTTCAGAATGTTTCTGCGTTCGACGCTCATCGTCTCGGGCATGGTGAGTATGCAGCGGTAACCCTTTGCGGCGGCGATCGACGCGAGGCCTATGCCGGTATTGCCGGAAGTCGGCTCGATTATGACGGAGCCTTCTTTGAGAAGTCCCTTTTCTTCGGCGTCTTCTATCATCGCCTTCGCTATTCTGTCTTTTACGGAGCCGGCGGGATTGAAGTATTCAAGCTTTACGAGTACGGTCGCTTCCAGACCGAGTTCCTTCTCGATATTTGTTATTTCTACGAGCGGCGTATTGCCGATAAGACCGAGTGTGCCTTTATATATCTTTGACATTTTCTTTTCTCCTTTACTGATGCAGTGCGGTGAAACCCGCTTCAAGATCGTTTATTATATCGGTTATGTGTTCCGTGCCTATCGAAAGGCGTATTGTGTTCTGGTGTATGTTCTGCTCGCCGAGCTCTTCTTCGGACAGCTGCGAATGAGTCGTCGAAGCAGGATGTATGACAAGCGATTTGACGTCGGCAACGTTTGCAAGAAGCGAAAATATTTTCAGCGCGTCAATGAATTTCCACGCCTCTTCTCTTCCGCCTTTTACGTCGAAAGTGAAGATCGAACCGCCGCCGTTCGGAAAATACTTTTTATAGATCTCGTGCTGAGGATGTTCGGGAAGCGACGGATGATTCACTTTTTCGACGAGAGGATGTTTAGACAGATACTCTATAACCTTTTTCGTATTTTCGGTGTGTCTGTCTATACGGAGCGACAGAGTCTCTATGCCCTGAAGCAGAAGAAACGCGTTGAACGGCGATATCGCCGCGCCCGTGTCGCGCAGGATGACCGCACGAACGTAAGTCACGAACGCCGCGGCTCCCGCCGCCTGAGTGAAAGCGACGCCGTGATAACTCGGATTCGGAGCGGCTATCTCGGGATATTTTTCCGGGCTCCATTCAAATCTGCCCGAATCCACGATAATGCCTCCGAGCGTCGTACCGTGACCGCCCAAGAATTTTGTTGCCGAATGCACGACGATATCGGCGCCGTGTTCGATCGGGCGGATAAGATACGGCGTGCCGAACGTGTTGTCAATCACGAGCGGAATACCGTGAGAATGAGCGATATCGGCCACCGCTTCGATATCCGGCACGTCCGAATTCGGATTGCCGAGCGTCTCGATGAACAGCGCTTTCGTTTCCGGTCTGATCGCCGCTTCGACCTGTTCCGGGTCGTTTATGTCAACAAAAGTCGTTTCTATACCGAAATTCGGCAGCGTATGAGCCATAAGGTTATAACTGCCGCCGTAGATCGTCTTCTGAGATACTATGTGGCCGCCTTTTCCCGCAAGGGCTTCGAGCGTGTAAGTAATTGCGGCCGCGCCGGAAGCCAGTGCAAGCGCTGCGACGCCGCCTTCAAGGGCCGCGATACGCTTCTCAAGCACGTCCTGCGTGGAATTAGTAAGTCTGCCGTATATGTTGCCCGCGTCGGTAAGGCCGAATCTCGCCGCCGCGTGTTCGCTGTTGTGAAATACGTATGAAGTAGTCTGATATATCGGTACGGCTCTCGAATCGGTCGCGGGATCTGCCTGTTCCTGCCCGACGTGGAGCTGTAAAGTTTCAAATTTGTAGCTCATGCTATACCTCCTTTTTTCTTTTCCGGATGTTTATTGTAGTAATCTTCAAGCGCGCCGCGTATTGCTTCTTCAGCAAGCACCGAACAGTGCATTTTATAGTCCGGCAGACCGTCGAGAGCCTCGGCGACGGCTTTATTCGTCAGCCGCATCGCCTCGGATACGGGTTTGCCTTTTATGAGTTCGGTCGCCATCGAGCTCGACGCTATCGCGCTGCCGCATCCGAACGTTTCGAATTTGACGTCCGTAATAATATCGTCCTCTATTTTCAGATACACTTTCATTATATCTCCGCAGCGGGCGTTGCCTACTTCGCCTACGCCGTCCGCGTCTTCGATTATACCGACGTTGCGGGGATTTCTGAAATGATCCATCACTTTTTCACTGTATAATGCCATAGTATTTTCTCCTTAAAGTAAGAATTTCGATTTACCGGCGCAGAGATCGCGCCATACCGGTGAAAAGCCGCGCAGATATGAAACGACTTCTTTAACAGATTCAATTATATAATCGACCTGTTCTTCAGTCGCATCGTTGCCGAGCGTGAGCCTGAGCGAGCCGTGAGCGACGTCGTGCGGTCTGCCGATCGCCAGTAGAACGTGGCTCGGATCTAGAGAACCCGACGTGCACGCCGAGCCGGACGAAGCAGAAATGCCTTTGTCGTCGAGCAAAAGCAGAAGCGATTCCCCTTCTATCCCTTCAAAGCAGAAATTTGCGTTTGACGGCAGTCTTTGTACCGGGTCGCCGTTTAGCGCGGAATGAGGTATCTCATTCAGTCCTCTCATAAGTCTGTCTCTCAGCGAGGTGAGCTTTTCGGCGTGTAGACTCATATTGGAAACCGATTCTTCGAGCGCCGCCGCGCAGGCGACTATGCCCGGCACGTTTTCGGTACCGGCTCGTTTGCCGCGCTCCTGCGCGCCGCCTTCAATAAGATTATGAAGCCTTATACCTTTTTTTACGTAAAGGAATCCGACGCCCTTCGGTCCGTGGAACTTATGCGCGGACGCCGACATCATATCAATATTGTCGTCGACGACGCTTACCGGTATATGCCCGACCGCCTGTACGGCGTCGGTATGGAACACGACTTTTTTGTTTATGCATATCCCGCCTATCCGGCGTATCGGCTGTATAGTGCCGATCTCATTGTTGGCGTACATCACCGTAACGAGAAAAGTTCTGTCGTCAATCGCTTTTTCTACTTCGTCCGCGTCGACGATACCACCCGCTCCGACCGGCAGATATACGACTTCAAACCCTTCTTTTTCAAGTTTTCGAAGCGTATGAAGCACGGCGTGATGCTCTATCGCGTCTGTTATTATCTTTATTTTGCCTTCTTTTTTTCCGTTTGCGGCGGCGGTCAGTATCGCCTGATTATCCGATTCCGACCCGCCGGATGTAAAATATATTTCTTTCGGCGAAGCGCCGATACATCGCGCGACTGTTTCGCGCGCGTTCTCTATCGCTTCTTTCGCCCTTTGCCCTTCCGAATACAAACTCGACGGGTTGCCGTATATATCCGTGATATAAGGCATCATCGCTTCGACGGCTTTTTTGCTCATTTTCGTCGTAGCGGCGTTGTCTGCGTAAATTCTCATCTTTCAGTTCTCCTTTCGGCTCTATTATACTCGCATTCACCTATTATGTCAATAGGTAATTAGCCTTTTATTTTTTACAATCTGTAAACTTTTTGCGCTTGATTTACCTATTTACCCTGCGGTAAAATATGTTTTGATGAAAGGAGTGACTGATATGATCTCAACGAAAGGTCGCTACGCTATGCGCGTTATGATCGATCTCGCCGAAAACGGCGGCGGTCCTCTGCCGCTTAAGGATATTGCCGAAAGGCAGGAAATATCTAAAAAATATCTTGAAATAATAGTAAAAGAACTCGTAGAACACGGTCTGGTAAAAGGCAGCAGCGGAAAAGGCGGCGGATACCGTCTCTGCAAACCCGCGGCCGAGTATTCCGTGGGCGAGATACTCGAAGCCTCCGAGGGACCTTATAATGCCGTAGCGTGCCTCGGTTCGGATCAGGTCTGCCCGCGCGCCGACAAATGCAGGACTTTGCCGCTCTGGAGCGAATTCGACAGGCTCGTACACGACTTTTTCTATTCGAAAAAGCTCACAGATTTATTATAAAGGTTCATACATGTTTTTCTCTGTACTCGTTCGGCGTCATCCGCGCGTATTTTTTGAACGTGCCGGAAAAGTGACCGCACGACGAAAAGCCGAGATAAGCGCTTATTGCCGAGATCGGTTTATCTGAATAGCGGAGGAGGCGTTTCGCCTCTTCCGTTTTTTCTTTCAGTATGAATTCCGTCAGCGTCACGCCGGTCTCCGCTTTGAATTTTGCCGACAGGTAAGGGCGGCTGAAAAAGAATTCCTCCGCCATTTTCTCTACGCTGATCTTCTCGGATAAATGATGCCTTACGTAATTCGCAACGTCGAGAGTGAGTTTCGTCTCATATCTGCCGCGCCGCAGCTTGCCGACCTGCTCGGTGAACTCGAAAAGCATATTGTACTGCAGATTCATGATCTCGTCGTAACCCGAGAGCATTTCAGCGCGTCGGATATAAGCGTCAGAGAGCGTAAAAGCGTCGTCTTCACTCATGCCGCCGCGGATCGCGGCGCGTGAAACCAGAGTCGCGGTAACGATAAAAGTATTGCGGAGCTGGCGCAGCTGATCTGCGGCTATCGTGCCGCCGCTTATCGCCGGAGCCGATTCGGTCCACCTTTTCAACGCCGCCGCGTCGCCTCTTCTCACGATATCCATGATCGCCTCTTCGAGCGCGAGAGTGTTATGCGATCTGGTTCTCGCTTCTTCTCCGTCATATACGTATTCCGTTCTCTGCCGTTCGACGTCTTTTTTTATCTTTACCTGGTCTGTCTGCCTTATCGAAAGCTCGTGTATCTCGAGCGTCTGCCCTCCGTTCAGAAAGTGGTTGAGCAGACATACCGTCTGTAATAATTTTTCCACCGGCATACGGGCGACGGAGTTCATCCCTTCGACAAAGGCGTTCACCTCGTCCGGCGCGACGTCCGCCTTGAATGCAAGTTCTCTGAGCTTTTGGCCGTTTGCCATTATCTGTGCGGTCGGACCGATAACGATCTTTACGTCGCCCGAGTTTATAACGCCGTAATAGTGGAACAGCGGCGTTGCGTAATACCCCACGTCTGAGGCTATACCGAATATTTCTTTTTTATATATTTCCATCGGATCGCGCGGCAGATATACCGGAAAACTGCGGTAAAACTCTTCTCCGCCCTTATAGACTCTGACCGGTACGCCCGAAAGCTCCGCCGTTGATTTCGCTATATACCTGTAATCAATTCCGCTCACTTTTTCGGCTCCTTTTTCAAATTACATTACCATTATAATATATTCATTACGAAAATGCAAGACTTTTTGCATTTTTTAAGATATAATGTTATTGTGGTCAAACAAGGAGGTATATTGCATTGGATACAGAAAAGATTCTTGCAAAAATGACGGTCGAAGAAAAAGCGGCTCTCGTCTCAGGCACCGATTTCATGTATACGAACCCGATACCGCGGCTCGGCGTGCCGAGTCTCTGCACGTCCGACGGACCGCACGGCCTGCGCAAGCAGAAAGGTTCGGGAGATAACGGTATCAGCGCGTCCGAGCCGGCGACGGCGTTTCCGACCGCCGCCTGCACGGCGTCCGGCTGGAATCCCGATAATCTCCGCAGAATGGGAGAGGCGATAGCTGAAGAATGCCGCTATTACGGCGTGCATACGCTGCTCGGTCCGGGCATGAACATAAAACGCAACCCTCTGTGCGGCAGGAATTTCGAATACTTTTCTGAAGATCCCCTGCTTGCCGGCACGCTCGGGGCGGCGATGGTCGAAGGCGTGCAGTCAAAAGGCGTCGGAGTCTCGCTAAAGCATTTCGCGCTCAACAACAGTGAGAATTACAGATTCATGGGCAATTCCGCGGCGAGCGAAAACGCGATACGCAGTATATACCTCAAACCGTTCGAGTACGCCGTAAAGCGCGCACGTCCGGCGACCGTCATGTGTGCGTACAACCGGATAAACGGCACGTACTGTTCAGAAAACAAACGGCTGCTTACCGGTATCTTACGGGACGAATGGGGTTTCGACGGCGTTGTGATGAGCGACTGGGGCGCGGTGCGCGACAGAGTCGAAGCGCTGAAAGCCGGTCTCGATCTCGAAATGCCGGGCGACACGGCGATCTGCCGCAGAAGGATCCTCGACGCCGTCGCCGACGGGTCGCTCGACGTAAACGATCTCGACAAAGCATGCCGCAATATTTTGAAATGGATCGATAAGTATTACAGACCCGCAAGCGAAACTACGCCGGACTGGGAAGCGCATAACGATCTTTGCGCCGAAATCGCCGCCGACTGCGCGGTGCTGATGAAAAACGACGGCGTACTTCCGCTCGATAAGCGCTCTAAACTGTATATCACGGGCGAGCTTTTCAAAAATATGCGCTATCAGGGCGCCGGCAGTTCCATGATAAACCCGACGTTTCTGACTTCTCCCGCCGACGCTTTTGAGACGAGGGGCATTTTCTCCGTGCCGCTTGACGAATGCGACGCGGCCGTCGTCTTCGCGGGACTTACAGATATGTACGAATCGGAAGGCTGTGACAGAGAAAACATGAAACTGCCCGAAGACCAGCTTTCGGAAATAGATATGCTGTGCGAGACCGGCAAAAAAGTCGTCGTCGTGCTGTTCGACGGTTCTCCCGTCGAGCTGCCATTTGCCGACAAAGTTTCGGCGATACTCAATATGTATCTGCCCGGGCAGAACGGTGGGACCGCGGTCGCTGATCTGCTGTTCGGCGACAAAAATCCGTCCGGAAAGCTCGCCGAAACGTGGCCGGTCCGGTATGAAGACGTGCCCGGTCACGACACGTTCGGCAAAAGCGTCGTCGAGGTCTACGCGGAAGGCGTTGAAGTCGGTTACAGATACTATAATAAACATAACGTACCCGTCCGTTATCCGTTCGGTTTCGGTCTGTCGTATACGACTTTTGAAAAGACCGACTGGATAAAAGACAAAAACTCCTATTCTCAGACAGTAACGAATACAGGCGGCCGTTTCGGCGCCGAGGTCGCACAGCTTTATATCGGCGGCGAGCTGTGCGGATTTGAAAAAGTTTATTTACAACCGGGCGAGTCGAAGACGGTGACCGTCACGGTCGACGACGGACAGAAGACGGTCTATTCCGACGAATTTACCGTGCCCGATCCGCCGCCGAAACTGCCGATAACGCTCGAATCGCGTTTTTCCGATCTGCGTCAGACGTTTTTCGGCAGGATACTATATAAAGGTATGATGTCTTACGCCGACGGCGAGCTGAAAAAAGCAAACAAAATGCCGGACGGGGCCGATAAAAACAACGCGATAAAAGGCGCTCTGTTTCTGAAACGCATATTCGACAGCAATTCTCTGCGCTCCCTCTCGATGTCGGCGGGAAGATCTCTTCCGTACAACGTCGCGTCGGGCTTGGTTGAGATATCGAACGGACGGCTGATCCGCGGGCTTCGCCTTATACTCACGCCGATCAAAGTACCGAAACTTCCGAAGGAGGAAAAAGAATAATGAAACTTCCGAGCAGCCTTGTAAAATCGCCCGACGTTACGAAAAAAGAAAAATGGCTCGGGTATCTCATAGGTCCCGCCGGAGCGCTGCTCCTCAACGCCGTGCTCGCAACGTATCTGAACGTCTATTATACCGACGTGCTTAAACTTAAAGGACTGTGGGGTGGTCTGTTTCTCTTCATATTCCCGATAGTTTCAAAAGTCATCGACGCGGTCACGAACATCTTTATGGGAAGAGTTATCGACCGGACGAAAACGAAAGAAGGCAAGGCGCGTCCGTGGCTGTTCTTATCGGCGTTTCTCGTACCGCTGACCGCCGTTCTTCTCTTCACCGTGCCCGAATCGAGCGATACCGTAAAAGTCATCTGGGTCATACTGTCTTATAACCTGTTTTACTCGTTTGCATATACGATATTCAATATGAGCCACAGTCTCATGGTGCCGCTGTCGACGAGAAACGGCAAAGACAGAGGCGGCCTTTCCGTATTCAACCAGATCACGACGATAATGATGTCGGGAATACTCGTAGCTCTCGTCTTTCCCATGATCATCATGCCGGCGATAGGGGTCGACAAAGCGAAATGGATAACGCTCATGGCGATAATATCCATAGTCGCGCTGCCTCTGACGCTGCTCGAATATTTCTTTACGAAAGAACGTCTTACCGAAGAAGCCGACGACAAGACCGATAAAACTCTGTCGTTCAAAGACGCTGCAAAGATCATATTCGGCGATAAATACATGGTTCTCATCTACCTGTATTTCTTTGTCTATACTGTCGGTATGTGTATGAAGAACATAGGCCTCGTATATTACTGCAACTATGTTCTCGGCACTTATAACGACGGCGTTACGCAGATGCTCGTTTCGGTCATCGGCGGCATCCCCATGGGTATCGGTATATTCGCCGTCTGGCCGCTCGCAAAGCGTTTCGGCAAGCGAAACGTCACGATGTGGGGATTCGTTTTATACGCGACAGGTTCGCTCATATGCTGGATATTCCCGACGAACATGGTATTGGTGCTCGTCGGTCAGTTCATCAAGAACATCGGCGGTCTGCCGTGCGCTTACGTGTTCATGGCTCTGTTCGCCGACTGCCTTGATCATCTTGAATGGAAGACGGGCAGACGCGTCGACGGCAATGCGATGTCGATATACAACATCATCGCCGTGGCGATGGTCGGCATCATCACCGGCGTTTTCAACCTGCTGCTTTTCAAGACCGGTTACATAGAACCGATGGAATTCAAAGCCGTAGCCGACGCGGGCTACCCCGCCATATCCGAAGCGGCGTCGCTTATCGGCGACAGAATACCGCAGATCGCGCTCGAACTCATCAAGCCTGACGGCAAAGGCATATACACCGTCGCGTTTGAACAACCCGAGGCTGTCGGGCGTATGTTCACTCTCGCGTTCGTCGGTATCGAAGTATTCACCGGCGTTATATCCGCCGTGATACTGAGATTCATAAACGTAGAAAAGACGATAGACAGTGAACAGGCGGAGATCAAAGCGCGGCACGCCGCGAACAAGCAGGAGGCGGAAGCGGAATGAAAGCTGTAAAATTACATACCGAATACCTGATAAACCCTCTCGGTATCGACATACCGCGTCCTCGCCTTATGTGGAACTGTGAGGGCGGTATAAAGCAGACCGCTTATCGCATAGTGACCGAAAAGTGGGACAGCGGCAAAATCCCAAGCGCTTCTATGTATGCCGAATATCCGGTCGATACAGCCGACCGCGAACGCGTTACGTGGAAAATAACTCTGTGGGACGAAAACGGAGAACCCGGCGAGATCAGCGAAGCTTTTTTCGAGAACGGCATATCGTCATGGCGAGCGAAATGGATAACGGGCGGCTATAAGGTAAAAAAGAAAAACAGATATCCGGTCGACTGTTTCCGCAAAACGTTCAGCGCCGGAAAACCCGTCAAAGCGGCGCGGCTCTATATCACCGCGTGCGGTCTGTATGAAGCGAAGATAGACGGCGTAAAAGTCGGCAGTTTCTGCCTCGCGCCGGGTCACACCGATTACCGCAGGCGCGTACAGTATCAGACGTATGACGTGACCGGAATGATTAAGCGCGGCGAAAACGCTCTCACGGTACAGCTTGCCGACGGATGGTACCGCGGCTCGTGCGGCGCGTGGGGACGCAGAAATCAGTACGGATCGGAAACGAAACTGCTCGCGCAGCTCGAGATAACTTACGAAGACGGCGCGGTTCAGACCGTTTGTACCGACGAAAGCTGGCAATGGTCAAACGACGGCCCGATACGCTTTGCTGACAACAAAGACGGTGAGACCGTCGAATCGTTCCGCTCCCCGTCGTATTCAAAAACCGCCAAAGTCACGCGTCACGGCACAGTACCTGTCTGTTCAAATAACGTACAGGTCGGCGAGCACGAAACGTTCGCACCGATCCTGATCACAACGCCGTCCGGCAAAAAAGTGCTCGATTTCGGGCAGAATATAGCGGGATATATACGTTTTTCGATGAACGCTCACGAAGGGGACTGCGTCGTTCTGCGCTTCGGCGAGATGCTCGACCGTAACGGCGAATTCACGCAGAAGAATTTTCAGCTGTCATATAAAGAACGCACAACTCCGCTTCAGCGTATAGACTATACCTGCAAAGAAGGCTTGAACGAGTATAAAACGACGTTCGCCGTCTTCGGTTTCCGTTACGCGCTTATTGAGACGGAAGCGCCTTTCGATCCTTCAGACTTTACCGCCGTCGCCGTTTATTCCGATCTTGAGCAAACGGGAACGTTTGACTGCTCGAACGAACTGCTCAACCGCTTTTTCGACGCAGCGTTATGGTCTGCGAAAGGCAATCACCTCGACGTGCCGACAGACTGTCCTACAAGAGAACGGCACGGCTGGTCGGGCGACGCGCTGATATTCGCAAATACGGCAAGCTATCTCTTCAATTTCGCGCCGTTTTCACGCAAATACGTAAACGATCTGAACGACGCACAGCATAAAAACGGCTGTTTTACTCAGATAGCTCCCGTCGGCGGCGTCGATTTCTATATGAGACCTATGGACGGCTCGGCGGGCTGGTCGGACGCCGGCGTGCTTATACCGTGGACGGTATACGTTAAATACGGCGACAGGCGTATACTTGAGCGGAATTATGAAAATATGCGCAGATTCGCGTTATACAAAATAAGGTCGATCGGCAGACTGTATCCGACTGCAAAGCCGACGGGCGTCGGTATAAAATATCGCGGTTCGATCTCCAATTATGGTCAGTCGTACGGAGAATGGGCGGAGCCCGTCGACGTCAACGCTTTCTCGGTATCAGATTTCATATCGCCGCATCCCGAGGAAACTACGGCTTATATCGTTTATATGCTGCGTCACATGGTAAAGATCGCCGGCATACTCGGTAAAACGGACGACGCGGCTTTATATGAAAAGTACGCGGAAAAAGCGGTAAAAGGTTACAGGACGCTCGTCAGAACTAAAAAATACAGCCTCGATACCGACAGGCAGGCGAAACTCGTAAGACCGCTTTATATGGATCTGCTTGACGAAGAACAGGCCGAATTTGCAAAAAAGCGTCTTATAAAAGCGCTCGACAAATACGGCTGGCGGCTCGGCACGGGCTTTTTATCCACTCCTATGATACTTTACGTTCTTTCTGATATAGATACGGAATACGCTTACCGTCTTCTTGAAAACGAAGAGATCCCCGGCTGGCTCTCCATGCCTAAGCACGGCGCGAACACGGTTTGGGAAAGCTGGGAGGGTCCGTACAAGTCCGACGGCGGTACAGATTCGCTGAACCACTACTCGAAAGGCGCGCTCGTCGAATGGCTATTCTCCTTTATGTGCGGCATCAACGTCACGGGCGAAAACCGATTTACAATCTCACCTCATCCGGGCGGCGGATTCACGTACGCAGAAGCCCGCTACGAAAGCGTATACGGCGCGGTCGTCAGCCGGTTTGACAGAACGATAGGTAATACGGTCTATACAGTGACCGTTCCGTGCGGATGCACGGCCGAAGTCATACTGCCGGGCGGCAAGACGTTTACGGCAGGACCCGGAGTACATACCTATACAGAATAAAAACTAAACGCGGCGTGCAGACGGAATGTGCGCCGCGTTTTTGTAATTTTTATATTCGGATACTTGACAAAATGAATAAATGAAATATAATTATAGATAGATTTATACTTACGCGAGGTAACCGAATGAAAAGAATAATTGCATTTTTGCTTGTGATCTTCACGCTTTCCGCGCTTGCGGCGTGCGGCGGCGCTAAACCTGCCGATACCGCGGCAGACACGAAAACCCAGGCAAACACTCAGCCTGCTCAGACGTCCGCACTGACGGAAAATCCTTCCGACCCGGGCGCCGATACGAAAGCGGCAGAGACCGAAACGCAGAGTGGCAAAGAACCGATCGCCGGCAGTGAAGGTCTTGCGGTATCCGAATCGATAGACGAATGCAGGATAACCGGCTTAGGCACGAGCACCGAAAAAGATATCGTGATCCCGTCGCATATTAACGGCAAACCGGTAACGCTTATTGACGAATGCGCTTTTCAGGAAAACAAGGAGATAACGAGCGTCGTCATTCCCTGGACGGTCAAAAAGATCGACGAAGACGCTTTCGCGGGATGCACGGCTCTTGTTTCCGTCACTTTTTCGGAAGGTCTCGAATACATAAGCGAAGGCGGCTTTTACGGATGTTCTTCGCTTACGAAACTTACTTTGCCTGCGTCGCTGATAAGCGTAGGCAACCGCGGTTTTGCTTACTGCGGAGCTCTGACCGAGTTAACTTTTCTCGGCAATACGACCGTTGTAAACAGCGGATTTAATGATTGCGAGAATCTCAAATCCATTGTATTTGAAGGCAAAACGGGCGAGTCTTATATGATACGCGACAACGCTTTTCAAAGCATCAAAGCTCTTGAACGCCTTGTGCTTGCTCCGGGACTTACGGAGATCGGATCCTGGAATTTCTCCGAATCCTCGCTTCTGAAAGCGGTATTCCTTCCCAAATCGATCACCAAGCTCGGCGCCTGCGCGTTTCTGCGTTCGGGTGTTGAAAAAGTATATTACGAGGGCACGGAGGAAGAATGGAAAAACGTGACGGTTAAAGAAGCGACGTTCACACCTGAAATAATATACAATTCAAGCCCTGAAGACGTAAAATGATGAAGCTGTTGAAAATCACGTCGCTTATACTCGTCATCGCCGCCGTCATCTCTGTTTTCGCCGGATGCGGAGCCTTTATAAGAAAGAATAACAGAACGGACGGTTCAGACGGCAGACCTACCGGCAAACGTGCTGAAGCGGATACCGTCAGGCTCTCTTCCGCGCTTGAGGGCGCAAAGCCGGGCGACAAGTTCGATCTCGGCGCGTGGGAACAGGACGGCAGCGCCAAAAACGGCGCGGAAGGCATATCGTGGACCGTTCTTTATCAGGGCGTAGGCAAAGCGCTCGTGCTCGCAGAAAACGTTCTCGAATACGTTTATTTCAAAAATCCCGACAAAGACGTCAAATTTGCGCGCTGTCTATACAGAGATTCGGATATAAGAGCGTATCTGAACTCCGATTTTTACACTAACGCTTTCACGGAAAACGAAAGATCGGTCATTTTAAAATCGTCGATAAAGACAAATTACGTAGAAGACTATCAGAACAAAACGTACGTGACGGAAGACAGAGTGTTTCTTCTGTCGGTAGACGAAGTCTCGAGATACGTGATCGGTGACGGCACCCGTCTGCACGGTATACCGACCGATTATCTCAACAGCAGATACGGCAAATACATGAGCCCTCTGCAGGACGTGCCGGGAATCGAAAAAGCTATGTCGTGGTGGCTGCGCGATATGGGTTCTGACTCGGGCAGCGCCGCGTACGTCGCGGGCTTCGGCAAAAAGCCGGATACGATCGGCTGGGATATCGACAGCCGTGCCGGTCTCCGCCCCGCCATGTGGATCGTATATAACGAAACCGACATGAAGGCTTATGAAAACGGGCAGATAGAACCGAAGCCCGATCGGGAGCTTGACGGGAAGATCGCTTCTCTGCAAGTCAGAGACAGGTTCGCTTTCGGCAGATACGATCTTGATCCGTATGAACTGAACGGTTATGAAGATTTCGAATGGCTCGTACTCGGTGAAGACGACTCTTCTCTTCTGATCATGTCGGTCGGGCGAACGGAGCAGATGCCGTTTTTCGAGCGGTCGGGAGACGCGGTACCCGAAAAAGTCAACTGGGCTGTATCTACTCTTCGCGCATACATAAACAGTGCAGACTTTATAAACGGACTTTTCAGCCCGCAGGAAAAGGCTAAGCTGCTTCTTACTCACGTCACTACCGACGAATCCGCTTCTCTGTCTTACGGGCGCGACCCCGGCGGCGATACGGACGACTTTCTGTTCATACCGGAACGGGCGGAAATCGAAAGATATTTCCCGGATGAAGCGGCAAGAGGCCTCGGCGGCACGGCGACTTACTGGCTCCGCTCACCGGAGGGAAGTCTGCCGTATATGTATTACGTGTACGGCGACGGCAGATTCGGATCGAATGAAGCTTATGCTTACAGCGGCGTCAGACTTATGGCGCGCATCAAAAAATAAGAGGTGTAATTATGAAAAAAATACTTTTGATTTTCACTGCGGCGCTCCTTCTTTTCGCTCTTACGTCGTGCGGCCTGATTTTTTCAATTCTTGAAGACGAAACCGACGAGCCGGATCAAATAAAGAACGGTAAAACGGTCGAATTCAACGGCGATTCGCTCGTTTTGGATTATGAAACGCACCACGGAAGCTTATTTTATAAGATCGATTTACCCGAAATGCACACCGATACCGTCGGCTCGTTCTGCAATGTCAGCTATATGCAGGAAGGAGACGTCGCTTTCGATATAAGACTCGTGTATTATGCAGGTAAGACCGTCGACGAAGTTATGGATGGCAGCGAGTACGTTATGAGCGAAAAGACCGTTAACGGACTTACTTACAAGTATTTCGAATACGTCGATAACGACCGTCCGGGACACACTTACGTATATAATTTCGACGGTACGACTTATACGTTAAGCTTCGTTTCCGCACACGATATGACAAGCCTTGAAAACGGATTTCTTGAGGCCGTCAGATTTGACGCTGCCGAATAAAAACAGTATGAAAGGATTCATAGTTATGAAAAAACTGATATGTTTACTGCTTGCTCTCGTAATGCTCGCCGCGGCGCTTTCCGGCTGCGTCGGCCCCGCCGCATCTCCGGATGATACGGGATCAGTCAAACCGTCCGATACGAAAAACAGCGGTTCGAACGAGAACAATCAAGGCGGTCAGCACGGCGGCGAGACCGGCTCCGTCGCTTCTCTGCTCGAGAATGCAAAGATCGGCGACACGTTCGAATTCGGCAAATGGGAACAGGACGGCAAAAACGGCGGCGAACCGATAAAGTGGATCGTTTTGTGTCAGGACGTCGGCAAAGCGCTCGTCCTGTCCGACAAGATACTCGAATGCGATTATTTCAAAAAAGGAACGGACGATCAGCCGTATCAGCCGTGTCTGTACAAAGATTCCGACGTACGCGCTTTCCTTACCGGCGAGTTCTATAACAATGCGTTTTCCGACGCCGAGAAATCAATGATACTAACCTCAAAAATAACGACCGAGTATAAAGACGAGCATTACAACGAGCTTACGTACGAGACCGAAGACAAAGTCTTCGCGCTCTCGAGAGGCGAAGCGGCGAGATACGTCTGCGGCGCCGGTACGGCTGTGTTCGGGCTTCCGACAAAACGTATCGAAGACGATAACCCTTATGAGATGAGCTCTATCACCCCGGTCGAAGGCATCGAAAAAGTCATGTCATGGTGGCTGCGCGACATGGTAGGCGACTCTTCGAAATACGCGGCGGTAATATACGCGTCGAATACGCAGAAATCGACAAATAATCTGAACGTATGGAAAAAAGCCGGCGTACGTCCCGCGATGTGGATAGTCTATAACGAAGCCGATATGAACGGCTATGCGGAAGGCAAAGTACAGCCAAAAGCCGACGCGGCGCTCGATCAGAAGATCGCTGCTCTGAAAATCGGCGACAGGATCGAATTCGGCTCATACGACGTCGATCCTTACAGCATGAACGGCTACGAGCGTCTCGTATGGACCGTTGTAGACGCAGACGACGAGAGCTTCACGCTTATAGCGACGGATACCGTAGCCAAAATGGAGTTCATGACGAGCCCCGACGGCGGCAATCTTGAAGAGGCGACCTGGGCTGAATCCGATATACGCAAATACGTAAACAGCGTCGGTTTCATAAAATCAACTTTCACCCCGCAGGAAGAAGCAAAGCTGCTTATAACGCACGTCAAAACGTCGGGATACGACGACCGCACCGGCGGCGACGAGACCGACGACCGTCTGTTCATACCGGATGTATCAGAGATAAACAAGTATCTATCAGACAGCGAAAAAGGCATCGCTGCTAAGAGATACTGGCTTCGTTCACCCGAATCGTGGGCGCCGTATATCGCCTTTGTATACTCGGACGGAACCATAGGTTCATCCAAGCCGACCGAATCTCTCTACGTCAGGCTCATGGTTCGCATCAAAAAATAATCAGTTTCATAAAAGATAAAATCGCCGGCGAAGAACCCGCCGGCGATTTTTGCCGTTATAATAGATATATTGCAACAACTTATATTATTTACAGGTCAGCTTGATATTTGATATGTAAACGCTTGAAATAACAAAAGTGAAATGTCTCGCTTCGCTCGATGTGAAATATTTGCCTGTCGGCAAATATGAAATATTCGGCTTGCGCCGAATGTGAAATGAAATTTGCCCTTAACATTCGCGCAGCGAATATTTCACACGCGAAGCGTATTTCACATGCCGCAGGCATATTTCACTTGCCCGAAGGGCAAATTTCGTTGAAAAAACCGTTCCGAGAGGAACGGTTTTTTCTGGCCTACCCAGGGGGACTCGAACCCCCAACCGTCAGAATCGGAATCTGATACTCTGTCCAATTGCGCTATGGGTAGTTTTATACGTTGAATCTTATCACAACGACGTCGCCGTCGCGGAAGACGTAGTCTTTGCCTTCGCTTCTGATAAGTCCTTTTTCCTTTGCAACGGCGAGGCTGCCGCCGATGGCGATGAGATCGTCATACGCGATGACCTCGGCTCTTATGAAGCCGCGCTCCATATCCGAATGTATCTTGCCCGCCGCCTGAGGCGCCTTTGTGCCGTTTCTTATCGTCCACGCTCTGACCTCTTTAGGTCCGGCGGTGAGAAAGCTGATAAGGCCGAGTATACGGTAGCTCGCTTTGATTAGTTTGTCGAGACCGCTTTCTTCAATGCCGAGATCACAAAGAAACTCTTTCTTTTCATCCGGTTCGAGCTCCGCAAGCTCCGCTTCCATAGACGCGCAGATCGGTATTATCTCGGACCCTTCCGCGTCGGCGTAGGCTTTGAGCTTCTTATACTGTTCGTTATTCGAAAGATCCGAACCTATCTCGTCTTCCGCGATATTCGCGGCGTAGATCACCGGTTTTGCCGAAAGCAGCGGCGCGGTATCGAGCATCGCTTTTTCGTCATCAGTGCACTTTATCGCTCTCGCGCTCTTGCCTTCGTTCAGCTCTTTCGTGACTCTTTCAAAGAAAAGCGACTCCGTCTCGAACTTTTTGTCCGCTTTCATCATTTTTCTCGCCTTGTCGGCTCTGCGCTCGGCGATCTCTATATCCGAAAGTATCAGTTCGGTATTGATCGTCTCGACGTCGCGTATCGCGTCGATACTGCCGTCTACGTGAATGACGTTTTCGTCTTCGAAGCATCTTACGACGTGAACTATCGCGTCGACTTCTCTGATATGCGACAGGAATTTGTTTCCGAGACCTTCGCCCTTCGACGCGCCGCGGACCAGACCTGCGATATCTACGAATTCAACTATCGCGGGCGTGTATTTTTCGGGTTTATATATTTCAGCGAGCTTGTCGAGCCGTTCGTCCGGCACGCATACGACGCCGACGTTCGGATCGATCGTGCAGAACGGATAATTCGCCATTTCGGCTCCTGCTCCGGTTATCGCGTTGAACAGAGTGCTTTTTCCGACGTTGGGGAGTCCTACAATACCAAGTTTCATAAGGATACCTTCTTTTTTCGATTGCACAGATATTATAACGCGCTTTTGACCTTATTGTTTGACGTGGCTGTGAAATATAAATGAATTTTTATTATTTTATTTAATATATTTAATTGCTGTCATTTTAAGATTTACACTATCTTAATATTTTTGTTACAGTTATTTCATCCATTTTTACGCAAATGTTATATAATGAACTTAGTGAAAAAAATCACGATTTTAACAAAATATTATTTCATCGGAGGTACAAACAAATGATGGGAACAAAAATACTCGTTGTTGACGACGACATCAACATCTGCGAAACTTTACGCGTTTATTTCGAACACGAAGGCTATGAAGTCAAGACTGCAAACGACGGCGCACAGGGCGTCGAATACTTCAAAATGTACGAACCCGACATCGTCCTGCTCGACATAATGCTGCCGAAGAAAGACGGCTGGGCGGTCTGCCGCGAGATCCGTGAAGTATCTTCAAAGCCGATCATAATGATCACCGCGAAAGGCGAAGTTTTCGACAAGGTCCTCGGCCTTGAAATGGGCGCTGACGATTTCGTCGTCAAGCCGTTCGATCTCAAAGAACTCGCAGTACGTATCAAAGCCGTTCTCCGCCGCTGCAACTCTCATGACAGTCAGTCGAGCGAAGAGGTCATCAAATTTGAGAACATCGAGATCAGCCTGCAGAAATACGAACTCAAGCTCAAAGGCAAGAGCGTCGATATTCCGCCTAAGGAACTCGAGCTTCTCTATTTCCTCGCATCCAACTACAACCGCGTTTTCACGCGCGATCAGCTCCTTGACAAGGTATGGGGCTTCGACTATCTCGGCGACAGCCGTACGGTCGACGTGCACGTAAAGCGTCTGCGTGAAAAACTCGAAGGCGTTTCCGACAAGTGGATACTCAAAACCGTTTGGGGCGTCGGTTATAAATTCGAAATTCTTCAATAAGAGACTCGCGTCATCAGGGGTTTCGCTTTCGCGGAACCCCGTTTATGACTTTTGACTGGAGGTAACACCTTGTTTCGAAGTATCACTACGCGATATATAACGGCTTTTATGGTCATTATCATCGTCGGATTCGTCGCTCTCGGGATCATTCTTTCGTCGTTCGCTTCGAGCTATTCACAAAACATGAAAGACGATTCTATGAGGTCCACGCGTGACACGCTGATCTCATATCTCAGCACGGGATATAAAGCGTCTCTTACGACGGATTTCGGCGCGTACATCTATTTTTCCGACGTTTCATTGACCGTGAAGCATATAATCGCCGCAGTCAATCAGGATATTTACGTTCTGATAGCTGATTCGTCCGGCATGATACAGATGACCGTTTCGGCACCTGACGGTATCGACAACGGGCAGAAGCTGCCGCAGAATACGGTTTACACAATAAAAAGCGGCGAGACCTTTGAGAAATATACCGACCTCGACGGATTTTTCGGATCAAAAGCGCTCGTTTACGGCGGTACGGTCGAAGACCGTTCCGGCGCGACGGCGGGCATCGTTTTAGTCTGTTCTAACTCGCCGAGCATTTCGGGTTTTGCCGAAAAGACGGTGCAGACGGTCGTGATCGCCATAATCTGGGTCGCGGTCGCCGCGCTTATTTCGGTCATATTCATTACCGATAAGATCATAAGCCCGATAAAGCAGATGTCCGAGGCCGCCAAGTCGTTTTCGCAAGGCAATTTCGACGTTCGCGTACCTGTCAAGGGCAACGACGAGGTCGCCGAACTTGCGGACGCGTTCAACAACATGGCGTCGTCGCTTGAAAAGAACGAGGATATGAGACGCGCGTTTCTCGCAAACGTCAGCCACGATCTGCGCACGCCTATGACGACGATTGCCGGTTTCGTCGACAGCATACTTTCAGGCGCAATACCGCCTGAAAAACAGAACGATTATCTCGAAATAGTATCGAGCGAGGTAAAGCGTCTTGCGCGCCTCGTCAATTCCCTGCTCGATATCTCGCGCATCCAGGCGGGCGACAGAAAATTCGTCAAAGTTCCGTTCGATATCTGCGAGATGTCGCGCGAGATAATCATATCTCTCGAACAGCGGCTCGAGGCGAAAAATCTCGACGTCAGATTCGAGCCGGAAGAAGACAAGATGTACGTCAACGCCGACAGAGACGCCATTTATCAGGTATTATACAACATCTGCGACAACGCCGTCAAGTTCTCTAAAAAGGGCGGTATCTACCGTATATCGCACATTAAGCGCGACAACAAAATATATACCGCGGTATATAACGAAGGTCAGGGCATTTCAAAAGAAGATCTGCCGTTCGTTTTCGACCGCTTCTACAAAAGCGACAAGAGCCGCGGTCTCGACAAGACGGGCGTTGGTCTCGGTCTTTATATAGTCAAGACCATTGTCAATTCGCACGGCGAAGAGATCTGGGTCAACAGCGCCGCGGGCGAATACTGCGAATTCGTGTTCACTCTCGCTCCGGCGGACGCTCCGGCTCCGAAGAAAAAGACGCCGAAGACCGAAGGCGAAACGTTATCAAATTGATTTTTTGTAAACATTTTTCGTGTATTTTATTCAATACACATCTTTCAAGATTTATTCAAAAACTGCGGATATAATAAAATATAAGCAATCCTAACAATACGTTTCGGTAAAATTATGCAGGACACTACCCCTAAAAACAAAAATACCGCCGCCGACGAAGCCTCCGAGGCTTCATACGGCGGATCGCGGTATAAAAGAAATTACGATAAATACAAGGCGAGCGGAACTAAAGGCGACGCTTTGAAAAGTTCGTCCGTCAACGGCGGTGTCATTACAGCCGTTTCGGTCGCAGCGTTCGTTCTGCTTATCGTTTGTCTTGCGCTTTTTGTCGTAAACACTATCTTGCAGACGAAGGGCATGAGCCTTTTCGCCGTGTTTTCGCACGCCTCCGAAACAGCGCCGCTGCCGCCTCAAACCTCCGAACAGACCTCTGACAAGGCCGCCGGAGCCGCGCTTGACGAGACGGTAACGGTCGAAATAACCAATCAGACGGGCTCGGTCAGCGGCCGCGGCGTCGTTCTCACCGCGGACGGATATATAGTGACCTGCTCCGATCTTATATCCGGAGCGTTGAATATCAGCGTCGTTTTATTCGACGGCAGGGTCGCGCCGGCATATGCCGTTGGTCTCGACGAGAGCAAGGGCGTAAGCGTTATAAAGGCCGACGTGGAAGGTCTGTCTGTCGCTAGGATCGGCGATTCTTCGGCCGTTTCAGTCGGCGAAACGCTCTTCACCTCTGACGTATCGGGAAAGACGCTTGCGGAAAACTCGTTTGCCGGCATAGTCTCTTCCGACGCTCGCGTAAAGTTGTCCGGCAAAGTCGCCTGCCCGATCGGCTGTCCCGTTTTGAACGCTTCGGGCGAAGTAGTCGCGATAATATCCGGTCCCGATCAGGCGATACCGATGAGCGAAGCGCTTACCTCGATCAACGAGATGATCAATTCAGGCAACGCGATGCTCGTAACGGACGAAAGCTCCGCTGAGATCGACTTGCTCGGTATAACGGTGAGGTCCGTGACCGATCAGCTTTCCGACATTTACAACATACCGACAGGCTGTTACGTCGTGAACGTATCGGTCATAGGTTCGCCGATCAAGAAAGGCGACATAATAGTATCCGCCGACGGTAAGACCGTCTCCGACGCGGAACAGCTCGCCGCCGCTCTCTCTTCTTCGGGCAGTCTTTCGGTTTACAGAACGAACAGATATATAGATATCGCGTATTGACGGTGAATATATGAGATCTAATTCAAGTTCAGCCGTCAGAATACTGATCGCCGCTGCAGTCGTCTGCGCGGCGGTCGCGGCGGTACTCTTAATAATGAACGCCGTAAACGCCGGCTCTCCCGCCGTTACGGACGTTCCTGCCACGGAAATGCGTACTTACGCGAAATTCTACGACGGTTACTGCATAAAACTGCTCGCCGCCGATAACGACGGGCTGCCGTTCGATATAAACGCTTATTTCGACGAGAGCGGCACGGCGTGGCTTTTTCTGCCCTCCGGCGCGAACGCCTCCGCTTTGATTGCGAGAGTGTACGACGAGGATCTCAACGAGACCGACGCGGTAAACGTCAGATGCGGGCTGAACAAGACCGGAAAGATAGAATTCGAGAATACTTCTTTGCAGATCGGCGTTATGCAGACCGATCTGCCTTCTCTGTGTATAGACCTTGACGGCGAAAGCCCGACTCTGTACGATATAGTGTCGGACAAGTATAAAAGTGTTACCGGCTACGGCGATACCGCTCTGTACGTGCCCGCCGCGGCCGCGAAAGAATACGGATGCGACGAAGTGTTCATATCCGGCGATGAAGACGATTCTCAGCCCGGCTCGGTCACCCTGAAAGGCAGAGGCCATTCGAGCTGGATGTATCTCGACAAAAAGAACTTCACGCTGAAATTCGAAAAGAGCGTTTCTCTGCTCGGCATGTCGAAATCCAAAAGCTGGGCGCTCGTATCGAACCACTTCGACAGATCGCTTATACGCAACATGATCGTAAACGACGTTGCCTCCGCGCTCGGATTCTATACCGAATACAGATGCGTGGAGCTCTACGTCAACGGCGATTACTGCGGTTCTTATCAGCTGACGGGCAAAATAAAAATCAGCTCGTCGCGCGTGAACATAACCGATCTTGAAAAGAAAAACGAAACTCTCGCAGGCGACTCGTATCCCCCGTCATCTGCCGTGACGGTCGATCTGACGTGCGGAGCAACAGTCAAATACTGGGAGGGACTCGAATCTCCCGACGACGTGACGGGCGGCTACCTGATCGAAGTCGATATAGCTTCGAGGGCAAAAAAAGAGACGAGCTACGTAAAGACGTCGCGGGATAAATATTTTATTGTCACATCGCCTGAATATCTGTCGCGCGAAGAGGCGTTTTACCTCGGCGAATTTCTTCAGGGCTTTGAAGACGCTCTGTATTCTCCCGACGGTTACAATCACAGCGGCAAACACTTTACCGAATACGCAGATATAAAAACTCTCGCTCTGCGTTATCTCGTCGACGAGATGTGCCGAAACCCAGACGGCGGCGAAACGAGTACGTTTTTCTATAAAGACAGCGACAAAAAAGACGGCAAACTCTATTCCGGCCCGTTGTGGGACTACGATCTTGCCATGGGCAACTATTCGGGCTTTTCCGCAACGGACGGTTTTGAGACGAAAAACAGGTTTTACTATCCTGAGCTTTTCAAGCACGAGGAATTCAAAAAAGAAGTCAAAGCGCGTTACGGCGAGGTCAAGGCGCTGCTCGAAGCCGCCGCCGGCAAAAAAGCCGACGAATTCAAAGAATACATAAAAAAGAGCGCCGATATGAATTTCAAACGGTGGGACTGCATGGGCAAGGAGATAAGAGTCGCGCCGGAAAAGGCGGCGAAATCTTTCGATCAGGCGTGTTCTTACGTCAAAGACTTCATAAAAGCGCGTTTGCGCTGGCTCGACAAAAATCTGTATAACGAACTGTAATAAAAAAGGGCTGATCACGTCAGTCCTTTTTTAACGTCTTTTGTGCTTCGCGGATAAGTTTCAGCGCATCAGCGGCGTTAGCGTATTTCCCGGAAAACCGCTCGAATGAATCGACTGTGACTATGCGTTCGGCGTATCCTTCGGGTTCGTTATACTCGGTCACGGCGACGGAATAGTTATCGGCGTAAACGCCGGCGCTTTCACGATCCGCGACGCCGTACGTATAATCAAGCCCTTTGAACTGCGCTTCGATATACTCTCTGCCGGTATTCTCCGCCGCTGATTTCAGATATCCTGCGAGCGAATCGCAGTTATAAAACTCAGTACCGGTGCCGAACAGCTCCGCTTCGCCGCTTATCACGATCATTCTGTAAAGCGCCGCCGCGGTTATCTCGTCCTTAAGCGGATCCCCGGCCTGTTCGCTCCACGCTTTCATAAGCGCCGAGGCGACGTCATGCGCATAACCGCTTTTATAGATCTTTCCATAATAATAACCGTAAGTCTGCGAAAACTCTTTGAAATCGGAGCATCCGTCGGAATAAGTCAGAAGCAGAGCCGGCAGCTTGTCAGCCGATGCGTCTTCGAGCTTTTTGATCTGATCCTGAGACGCGCCGTCTTTTATTCTGTCGGTGCTGCCGACAGAGTAGCTGCTGCCCGACGGAGGCGCGTAGTTTTTCATCCTGTTGACAATGATATTGAACCATATTATAAAAGCGAGCGCAAGAGCTGCCGAAACGACGGTGCGGAAGGTCTGCGAATAAAACAGACCGGTTCTATGCCTTTCTTTATACGAATACTCTTCGGGCTTATCGTACCTTATATTCCGTTCGAGGCTTTTCGCTTTCGTTCTGAGTTCTTTTTCCAGTTGTTCGTAATCGTATTTTTTCATTTTTTACCCTCCGAATCTGCGATCTTGCGTAATCCCCTGTAATAAGAGGATTTTACCGTCGAGAGCGGGATCCCGAGCATGGCGGATATCTCGTCGAGCGAATATCCGTAGAAAAAGTAAAGGGTGATGATCTTTCTCGTGCGTTTGTCAAGCGCGGCGCGTGAGAGCGTGTCGAAGAAGCCGAGATCTCCGTCTGACGCTGTATCGGCAAAGCAGTCCTCAAGGTCGTCGAGGTTTACGTACATACGCGACTTTGATCTGAGTTTTTTCGCCTCGTTGTACGTTATCGTCAGCATCCAAGCGTCGAACTTGTCGTCGTTGTTCAGTTTGCTGAGATTCTGCCACGCGAGAAGCACGGCGTTGCCGACCGCGTCTTTCGCGTCTTCTTCGTTTCGCGTTACGGACAGAGCGGAAATAAAGAGCTTCTTTTCGATACTTCCGAGCCGCGCCGTGAACATCGATTCCGTCACGATCTCACCCCCCTGTATATCAGATACGAAATGCGGGCAAAAAAGTTTCACCGTTAACGGCATTAATTAAATTTATTTTATTTCTTCAAAATCCACTCTGCGTCTCTGCACGTCCGCCGAGACGACTTTGATTCTTACACCGAGTCCGACCGAGTAGACTTTGCCTGCGTAGACGATCGTCTGCCTGTCCTCGTCGTACTTGTATGCGTATCTGTTTTCGAACGCTATGAACCCTTCGCAGGTGTTTTCGAGGCGCACGAATACGCCGCCGGGTATCACCGACGATACGGTGCCGGTGAACTCTTCGTCGATATGACGGCTCATATAATCGGCGCGGTACAGATCTTCCATATCGCGCTCGAGCTCGAGAGCAGCCTGCTCGCATTCGTTAGAACGTTCGGCGCTGACGCGCGCGGAGATCTCAAGCTCGTATTTTCTCTTATTCGATCCGGCTCTTACAAGCAGGTTTTTGATCGATCTGTGGACGAACAGATCGGGGTAACGCCTTATGGGCGACGTGAAATGACAGTAATTCTCCGCCCCGATACCGTAATGCGGCATCGGTACGCTCTCATACTTCGCTTTCATCATACTGCGCAGTATCAGATACGAAAACGCTTCGGCACAGTCTTTTTCGCTCGCCTGACCGAGCAGCGCGCACAGATCGGAAGGTCTTACCTTTTTGCCGTTCAGCGGTTTAACGTCGAGCCCTGCGTTGTGAGCGAATATTTTCAGTTTTTTGATCTTCTCTTCGTCGGGCTCGTCGTGCGTTCTGTATATGCACGGAAGCCCGCGTTCTTTCAGCGCGGCCGCGACCGCTTCGTTAGCGGCGATCATGAATTGCTCGATGATACGCTCGGCCACTCCGCGCCGCGCCTGAAGCACTTCTTTGACCTCGCCGTTTTCGATAACGAAAACAGGTTCGGGCGTTTCAAGCTCCAGCGCACCGCGGCGCTTAGACTTAAGCAAAAGCGCGTTGTATAGACCGAGCAGCGTATCAAGACCGCCGCCGCCCAAAACGCATTCGTATTTGCCGTAAAAAGCGCTTTGCTCTCTTTTGTCTATCACGTCGTTCACTTCGGAATAAACGCCGCGCACTTTTGAGTTTATAATGCTCTCGCAGATCTCGGCGGATACCGTTTCTCCTTCCGCGTTTATACGCATAAAAACGGATACGGTCCGTCTGTTGGCGCCGGGATGGAGCGAACAGGCGCCGTTTGACAGCTCCTTCGGAAGCATCGGTATCACCTTATCCGCGTAATAAATACTCGTTCCGCGTTCAAAAGCCTCCCTGTCGCAGAGCGAACCCTCGGTAACGTAGGAAGACACGTCGGCGATATGAACGCCGAGGATATAATATCCCCCCTCGGTACCGACCGATATCGCGTCGTCAAGGTCTTTGGCGTCCGCTCCGTCAATCGTAAAGACCGGCTGATCGGTCAGATCGGTCCTGCCTCGGCGCGTGACCGGATTGGAAGATACGCGCACCGCTTCTTCCGTGACCTCGGGCGGAAACTCCGTTCTCGTTTTGTGGTAAGCAAGGAGCGATTTTTCGTTCGCGGCAAGGCTCTCGGAATCACCGAATATCTCAATGATCCTCCCCCACGCCGGTTTCTCTTCGGTCGTGTTCGGATACGATATGATCCCGCATAATACCTTGTCGCCGTTTTTCGCTCCGTTTGCGTTTTTTTCCGACAAAAACGTATCGAAGCACAGCTTCGGATCGTCGGCGATAACGATATGCTTCGTTTTTCTTCTGCCGTTTTCAATTCTCGATACCGTTTTATACGTGCCGGTGAACGAATCAAAACCGCGCGAAATGACGTGCGCTATCCTCGCTTCGTCGCCTGCGCCGGTCAAAACGAAAGCGACCTTGTCGCCGTTCACGGCGTCGAATACGTATTTTGCCGGGACAAATACGTCGCGCGCGAACCGGTCTTTATACTTTTCGTCGGGTTCAATAAAGCCGTAACCGGATTTCGTCGATCTGAAGATCCCGCAGAAGGTGACGGATCTCTTTTTTGACGCGGTCCTCGCTCTGCTTTTCGCCGCGGCTTTTTTCAGCATTTTTTTCTTTTTTGATACTTTTTTCATTATGAACTCCAAATACTGCAAAAGCCGCCGTATCTACGGCGGCTCATACAAGTGTCAAATCATTCGGCGGCGGCTTCGGTAGCGGCTTCGGTAGCGGCTTCCGTCACAGCTTCGGTAGCGGCTTCCGTCACGGCATCCGTCGCGGCTTCGGTAGCGCCGGTATCGGCTTTTTCCGTCGTCTGAGCGGCGGTGCTCTCCGCATCCGTATCGGGATGGTTATACTTATGGTTCGTCAATATCGCAAAAACTATGACGAGAATCGCGAACACTATCGCTATTATCGTGGTGACGCGCGCATATTTTTTATCCTTGGCGCGCTGTTTGTTTTTGCCCGTGTAGTTATCGGGGCTTCCGCCAGAGATAGACTGGGACAGTTTGTTCGATCTGCCGCCGGTCTGGAAAAGAACGAAAACAATAAGTGCTATTGCAAGCAAAACGAGTAATACTGCAAGTACGATATCCATTATAAATCCTCCAAAAGCTGTATCGTAATTTTAATATATAGATCTTAATCTCCGGAAAATACTGTCCGTGATTTGATATACGGGCATATTGTATCACAAATGTTTTAAAAAAGCAATACGAAATAATAAAAAAATAAATATTTTTTTGAATTTTATTCGTTTTTTTTCTTCATCAGTGACGAGGCAAACGCCAAAAGATCGCTTTTTTCGTTTTTGACTTTGTTTTCCGTGACTGCGTCAAGCAGAGCGGCAAGTATCTCGCCGGTAAGTCTGCCGGGCGCGACGCCCGCGGCGGACAGATCGCCGCCGTCGACGGCGAGATCTTTGATAAACACCGGCTCTTTACTTTCGTAAATATATCCGGTCATCAGATACAGTTCTTTGGCTTTTTCGCAGAATAACGATCTGATCCTGAAGATGTCTTTCGCGGTATCGAACCCGATCCTGCCGATCAGCTTTTTCAGTTCCGGTACGGTCGTCACGTCCGCTCCGCCGTATCTTACCGCGTTCACTACTCTGGTTTTGTCGGAGTTTTTCGCTTTCAGGCTTCTCATCGCCGCGGCGGCTTTTTCCTCGCCTTGATCGAACAGAAGCGCCGCGAGCCTCTGACGCGGGTCGGGTTCGAGCATACCTATCTTTTCAGCGGTATCTGTAAAACGGTCGCCGGTTTCGATGCCGAGAATAAGACAGATAACGTCGGCGTAGCCGACAAGCACGTTTGAAGCGCTCTCTCCCGTAAGCAGACGGCACAGCTCCGAATACACCCTTTCGGCCGAAACCGTAAGTATAAGCTCTTTACTGAGCCTTATCGCCTTTGCGGTATTCTCTTCTATGCCGAAACCAAGCTCCGAAGAAAACCGCAGCGCGCGCAGTATGCGCAGACGGTCTTCTTCAAAACGCTGCCGCGGATCTCTCACGCATCTGATCATCTTCGCTTCGATATCCTCGCGGCCGCCGTACGGATCAGTCAGCGCGCTGTCGGCGCCGAGCGCTATCGCGTTGATCGTAAAATCGCGTCTGCCGAGATCCTCTTCAACGCTCGAGGTAAAAGAGACGGAATCCGGATGTCTGCCGTCGGAGTATCCGCCGTCACGCCGAAACGTCGTCACCTCTACGGGATAATCTCCGCAGATAACGGTGAGCGTGCCGTGCTTCAAACCGGTATCGAACGTCTTGCGGTCGGCAAACACCCGCCGTATGTCTTCGGGCGGTGCGGACGTGCAGACGTCGTAATCGTGTATCTGTCTTCCGATCAGCATATCGCGCACGGCTCCGCCGACGGCGTACGCGCTGTACCCCGCCGATTCAAGCTTATTCAGGACTGTTTTTATCTCATCAGGCAAACAGAACACGGTCTCACCTTCCCTACCGGTATTATAACACTTTTTTTCTGTTTGTCAAGCGTACTTTATTTCGATTAACACTTGCAAATCGAAAAGAAACGTGATAGAATATATAAGGAGGATAAGAAAATGAAAAAACCTTTGATCTTGATTTTTGGCTCAAACGATAACGGCAGGCTCATGCTTCGCCGCAATTACTCAGATTCCGTGACGGGCGCCGGCGGCATACCGCTCGCCGTTCCGTTCGGTATAGACGAAGACGGGCTTAAACAGCTCGCCGATACAGCCGACGGCTTTCTTTTCGCCGGCGGAGTAGATATAGACCCGTCGTATTACGGTGAAACGGTGTTGAACGATACGGTCGAGATCGATCCGATACGCGACTCGCACGAGGCGATCGCCGTATCTCTCGCGCTCGCTTCGGGCAAGCCCGTGCTCGGTATCTGCCGCGGCATACAGAGCGTCAACGTGTTCAGCGGCGGTTCGCTTTATCAGGATATACCGTCGCAAATAAACACCGCGATAAAACACCGCCAGACCGAATCCGCAGAGATCGGCACGCATAAGGTCACGACCGAGCCGGATTCCCTCATTCGCTCGATAGCGGGCGAGTCGACGTTCACGAACAGTTTTCACCATCAGGGCGTGAAAGTCCCTTCGCCTCTCTTCCGCGTTACCGCGAGAGCCGAAGACGGTATGATCGAAGCGATGGAAGGCACGGGCGATCAGTACGTTCTGCTCGTCCAGTGGCATCCCGAATTCACGAGCGGTACGAACGAAGTGTCGCGCGGTATTTTCGCGTCGTTCGTCGACGCCTGCAAACGCCTCCATGTGTAAATACATTCTTCACAGAATCTTTACACAATGGGTGTAACCGTTTTTAAATAGTCATTGAAAAAACGGTGCGCGGTATTATAATTAAGGATAAAGGAAACAAGGATAATGACGTTTGGAGGTTTTATGGAAGACAATAAACCGCTGATCAACAAGGTCATGCCCGAGTCCGCGCGAAATTTTGCCGAAAAACAGATCGGCGACGGCGAAAAACTCCTTTTTTCGATCGTCGGCGACCTTTCCCTTGACGAAAAATACTCTGAATCCGCAATGCTGATAACAAGCTGCCGGGCCGTATTCATAGACGATACTTATGATAACGGTTTCTTTTCGGCGGCTTTTTCAGATATTGCGAAGGTCACCGTCAAGCGGATGTACGGCAACGTTCGTATGGACGTCGAATTCCGATCGGGCGAAACAATGACCGTTTTCCGCTACACATACGCCGTAGCGGACTTATGCGACGTCGCCGCCTCGTTCATCAACGCGGTCGCCTCGGGCGGCAGCGTCGACGCTGAAATGGACGCGGTCAAAGCCGTATACGAAAACAAGATGCGCGTATGCCCCAAATGCGGCAGACCGCTCATCCGCCCCGGCGCGGAATGTATCAAATGCCAGTCGAAAGGCAAGCTGCTGTCAAAACTGTTGAAATACGTCAAGCCGCAGCTCGGGCTTCTGATCGCAGCGCTTATAATGTCGATGATGAGCACCGCGCTCGCGCTTCTGCCGCCGTCGCTGACGCAGAGGCTCGTCGATGAGGTTCTGCCGAACGACGATATAAACGGCCTGATAACCATCGTGTTCGTTCTGCTCGGTTCATACCTTATCGGTACGCTGTTGAACGCCACGCGAGGATATACTCTGCGTATAGCGGGCGACCGCATCGTGCGGTATCTGCGCAACGACGTATATGAAAAAGCCCAGCACCTGCCGATGAAATTCTACGACAAGACCTCGACCGGTTCGGTGATAAACCGTATCGCAGGAGATACGAATACGATACAGGCGTTCATGCTCCGTATTTCCCAGGAAATAATCGTACAGTTCTTTATGCTCGTCGGCATCACGGTGATAATGTTTTTGAAGGACTGGAAGCTATCTCTGCTCGCGCTGTGTCCGGTACCTATAGTCGTGCTCGGCGCAAAGTATTTCAGCAGAAAGATCGCGCCGTTTTACCGGAAGATATGGAAAAGATGGGCGGCGGTCTCGGGCGTTCTTACCGATACGATCCCGTGCGTTCGCGTTGTAAAATCGTTTGCGGGCGAAGAGCGCGCAACGGAAAAATTCAAAAGATACAACGACGAATGGTATAAGGTCGACACGAACTCCGCAAAGATAACGACCACGTTTCCCCCGATCGTCAACTTTGTCGTGACGTGCGGATCGCTTCTGATCTGGGGCATCGGCGGCAAATGGACGATAATCGGCTACGGCGGTCTTACGGTCGGTCTGCTCGTCGCTTTTCTCTCCTACGTTTCGATGTTCTACGGCCCGGTAAACTTCTTCGCATACCTTTCCGACAGCTATCAGGGCGCGCTCGCGTCGGCTGAACGCGTGCTCGACATTCTCGACGCCGAACCCGAAGCGGACCTCGGCAAAGGCAACTGCCCCGAGAAGATAAAAGGCAAGATCGAATTCAAAAACGTCAACTTCAGCTTTGACCGCGCCAAAAAAACGCTGTCTGATATAAATCTGACGATAGAGCCGGGAGATATAGTCGGTATCGTCGGTACGACCGGCTCGGGCAAATCGACGCTTATAAATCTGTTTCTGCGGTTTTACGATAATTACGAGGGCGAGATACTTCTCGACGGAGTGAATATCAAGGATATAGACCTGTCGTATTTCAGAAGCCGGATCGGTTACGTTCAGCAGGAACCGATGATGTTCTCCGATACGATATTCAATAACATCGCCTACGGCGTGCCCGACGCGCATATCGAGCAGGTCATAAACGCCGCCGATATCGCAAACGCTCACGACTTCATAATCCTACAGCCGGACGGTTACGACGCAATGCTCGGCGAGCGTGGCGTCGGATTATCTGGCGGCGAACGGCAGAGGATCTCAATAGCCCGAGCGGTGCTTAAAAACCCGAGTATTCTCGTATTCGACGAGGCTACGGCGTCCGTCGACTCCGAGACCGAGAATCAGATACAGGAAGCGATAGAGAGACTCATCTCCGGCAGAACGACGCTCATGATCGCTCACAGGCTTTCGACGCTTCGCAAGGCGAACAAGATAGTCGTCGTAGACAAGGGACGTATAATCGAATGCGGCACTCACGACGAGCTTATGGCTAAGAAAGGCAAATTCTACCGCCTTATTCAGATACAGTCGATGTCGGAAGAAGTCAGAAAACAAAAAGCCGAAGAGAACTTCGACTGAGGAGGTGCGATATGTCAGAACGTATATACATAAACGCAGACGAGGCGAGAATAACTTATAAAGGTTTCTGCAAAGTAAAGCTCGAGATGTACGACGGCAGAGTATTCGACGATCTTGAACCGCGCAGGCTGTTTCCGTTAAGCGGCCTTACGAAATACATTACTCTGCTCTCGCCTGAGATGAAAGAGGTCGCGCTGATACGCGATCTGCAGCATCTGATGCCTGAATCGCGTCAGGCTGTCGAAAAATGCCTTGACGAGTATTACATGATACCGAAGATCAGCGCGATACTCGACAGAAAAGAAAAAAACGGGCTTTTGAAATACACCGTGATGACGAATTACGGGCAGCGGTCGTTCGATATAAGGAACCGTCACTCAGATATCAAAAATCTGTACGACGGCAGAGTCTTGTTCCGCGACTCGAACGACAACCGTTACGAGATACCAGATATAACAAAGCTTGACAGAACGAGCTTCCTCAAAATAAATATTGATCTGTAAAGGAGATAAAGATATGAAACTTGTACTTGCGGTAATACCGAACGACGACAGCGTGACCGCCACCTCAGCCCTTACGAAAGAAGGATTTTTCGTCACCAGATTATCGACCACCGGCGGCTTTCTCATGGTCGGAAATACGACTCTGCTCATAGGCACCGAAGCCGGACGCGTACCGGAGCTTAAAGAAATACTGAAACAGCACTGCTCAAGCAGAAAACAGATAAACAGTACGAAAAACTCCTTCGGAAGAGGTCTCTCCGATCAGAGCGTTGCCGAAGAGACCACCGTCGGCGGCGCGACGATATTCGTCCTCGACGTCGAAGGCTACGAAAAAATATAACGACCGAATAATAAATCCAGCCGGATCAGCGATCTGGCTGTTTTTAACCTTAAATATTGTCTTCTTATTATGTTTTGAGATATACTTCTATTTCAGCCGCCTGGAACAGATGACCGTCGTTGAAGCCGGCCTGGTCGCGCAGCTTGTAGGCGTAGATCCTCACGTATCTGGCGGTATACGTTTTGTCAAGCAGACAGACGGACGGCTTCCCGTTCTGCGGTACCGTCTCGCTGTCGAAATCATAGACCGTCTCGAAGCTTTCACCGTCGTTTGATATTTCAACTCTGTATCTGAACGGGAAATACGCTCCGCCCTCGCGCGGATATAAGTCGACCTCGTTGAATTCGAGCGGCGCGGCAAGATCGACCACCACCCATTCAACGCCGTCCTCGGTCTTGTTGCGGTTCAGCTGAGAGCTGTAACACGATTTTCTGTCGCCGTCGGTAAGATTATTGCTGCTCCAGTCGCCGCCGAGCTCCGACAGTACCGTTACGCCTTTTCCGAGCGCGACGTTGTCGCCCGGTTTGACGTCGGTCGCGTCTGCGTAAAGCGCAGCGT
>JAEEGL017247656.1_pt1 | contig 84611 bp, 69 predicted proteins | sample 9134231 | NCBI WGS metagenome assembly JAEEGL01 (sample SAMN16246548, study PRJNA631951) | gut metagenome | biome: gut microbiome; feature: rumen; material: fiber-attached | host: Bos | place: Iran: Karaj | collected 2018-10
CCGTTTGCGATCAATGTCTGTTCGTCGGTAAGCGATGACATGAGCATCAGGAAAAAGGGTGCAAGCACACAGATAACTAAAAAGATCATCAGTGCATTTGCAAAGATTTGAAATCCTCTGTCTTTTTGTACCATGTTTTCTGCTCCTCCCCTTAAAACAACGAACTATCGTTGTCGATCTTTCTGACTATACCGTTGGCCACACTAACCAGAATAAATCCGACAACCGACTGATAAAGACCTGCCGCCGAAGACATTCCCACATTGTTGTTCTGTATTAGTCCGCGGTATACATAGGTATCGATAGTCTGTGTTACATTGATAAGCGGTCCCGAGTTCATGGGAACCTGATAAAAAAGGCCGAAATCAGAGCGGAAAATTCCGCCGAGCGCCATAAGTGTCAATATAATGATGGTAGATTTAAGACTCGGCAGAGTGACATTAACTATTTTCTGCCAGCGGGTAGCCCCATCCACAACAGCTGCCTCATACAGCGTACTGTCAATACCGCAGATGGTGGCATAATAAAGGATCATATTGTATCCCAGACCCTTCCAGATATTGATGATGACCAGGATAAACGGCCAGTATTTAGGCGTGTTATACCAGTCGATCGGAGTTATTCCAAACAATTTTACCAAGGTGTTGTTGATAAATCCGTTACTTGTGCTTAAAAAAGCAAACGCAAGATAGCTGACTATGACCATCGAGATCAGGAAAGGGATAAGAATTATCGTCTGATATCCCTGCTTGGCCGCTTTGTTGCGGATCTCATTGAGAATAATGGCAGTTGTTACGGCCAGAATAGTCCCCAATACTATAAATACGACATTATATAACACCGTATTTCTTATCATTATCCATGCGTCTTTGGTCTTGGTGAGGAACTCGAAGTTCTTCAAACCGCACCACGGACTCCCGTATACCCCTTTAGTAGCATTGTACTGTCTGAAAGCTATCTGTATACCGAACATCGGGATATATGAATTTATAAAAAGATATATTACTCCCGGTAAAAACATCAAATACATCGGCCAGAAGTGCTTTACCGTTTTCTTAAATTTTTTCACGCCAACGCCCTCCTCATTAACGTGACATCATTATGCAGGTGCCAAAAGAAAATTTGACACCTGCACTTTTGTGTTAATGATTGTCAAGCATTATTATTTATTTGCAAGAAATGCATCAAGCTGTTTCTGCTTTTCTGCGATGATATCATCGATACCTGCAGCCTTAAGTTCATCGATGAACTTAGGAATGTTTTCGTCGGGATCGATCGAACCCCACATAAGAGCGGTTCTGTAAGTGGATACCACGTTGTTGCAAGCCGTTACCTGGTTCATAACAGAGCTGCTGTCCCAGGTGAAGCCCATTGCGGGACTTGCTACACCACTGTTGTTGAACTCGTTGAGCTTCTTCCAAAGATCGGGATCCTCAGCACCTTCCCAAACGGGAGTGATCTGCTGGTTAGGCCAAGCCCAGTCCATTGATGAATAACCGGATGCATTGGGGTCAACACCTTCGGGTGTTGTGATCATAGTATGAGTGTCATCGGTATATACCCAGTGCTTTCCTTCGATACCGTTAATGAAGAGATTGGATACTTCGGGATCTGTATACATGAGGTTCCAAAGTTTCATTGCTTCTTCGGGATGCTTAGCGCAATAAGGGATCATCCATGAGTTACCGTTAGGGATGGCCGTATGCTTGATGGGGCCATGTATCTTCATGAAATAAACTTCCTTACCGTTGCCCTTGTAAACTTCGAGTTCTTTACCGGGCTTCCAGTTTTCATACATAGCAAATCCGTTGTTGGATAAAAGAGCGTTCTCTGTAGTTGTTGTTGCATCGGGCATGATAAGACCTTCCTGATTCCACTGCCACATCATCTTACAGAAATCCTGGAAAGATTTGGTCTCAGCCTGGTTAACAACCGTTGTGCTGGATTCACGTGCATCTTCAAGAATTCCAAGGCTGTCGCCGAGAGGATCGTTGGGAAGTGTTGTCTGCATACCACCCTGTGCCCATGTGGGAACAAGCGGATACATTTCGGGATGAGCTTCGTGAACCTTTACAAGAATATCATGCATCTCATCGTATGTACCAAACTCGGGAACTTTGATACCAAGTTCGTCACAGATGTCCTTACGCATTGCAAATCCGGCTGCACGGGATGTATCTTTCTGGTTGGGAAGTGCATAAAGTACGCCGTTGTTTTTGCAGGCTTCAAGGTCATAAGGGTTGATAACAGCTTTGGCACCCTGGCCGTATTTTTCCAAAAGATCGTCAAGGGGATAAGCCCAGTTGTTGTTAACTACGGTATTGAACTGACCGCTTACGTTGTTGTAGCACATAAGGTCGATGGGTTCACCTGATGTAAGAGCCAGGTTGATCTGTTCTGCATCCTGTCCGCGAACGAGTTCGATCTCAACACCGATCTTTTCACGTGTGATCTTGCTGACAGCTTCAGCTACTTCGTTACAGTCTTCGGTATCGGCACTACCGTTGCCCCATACCACGAGTTTTACATAATCGCCCGACTTGGCTGCTCCGCCTTTGTCAGCGGGAGTGCCCGCTCCACCGTCAGTGTTTCCGCCTCCGCCTCCGTTTCCGCCACAGGCTGCAAGACTGAATGCCATCGTTGCAGCGAGCAGTAAAGCTGCCAGTCTTTTTGTTTTTTTCATAGTAACATCCTCCTCCATTGTTTTTGCATGGTTTATAATTTAACATCCCTTTCGGATGTCTCCCATCTTGAAGAAAAACGGATAAACAACCATCATATTTTTACCGTTCTGACATTTTCATTTATAGCGTATACATTAGATGCGTGAAATGCACTTTTGTTTGCTCTTTTTGTACATTTCTTATAGTTGTACAAATCAGTGTTTCACAATAAAAAAGAGGCCCGGAATCATATTCCGAACCTCTTTTCTTCTTGGTTTTTCATAACAGAAACATCGTCCGCAAGTTATCCGAGTGCTACATCAAGCACCATCATAAGACTGAAACCGACCGCAAAAGAAACCACTCCGATATTCGAATGTTCTCCCGCGGACATTTCGGGGATCAGTTCCTCGACAACAACATATAACATCGCACCTGCCGCAAACGACAAAAGATACGGCATGGCGGGGACAACGAGACTAGCCAGTAAAACGGTAAGTCCTCCGAAAACCGGTTCGACCGCTCCCGAAAGAACGCCCAGACCGAAAGATTTCATTTTCTTTTTACCCTCCGCAAAGAGCGGCATGGAGATTATGGCTCCCTCGGGGAAGTTCTGTATCGCGATACCTATCGCAAGTGCCATGGCACCTCCCGCGGTAACGATACCGGAACCGCTTATGAGACCGGCAAATACAACACCGACAGCCATTCCTTCGGGAATGTTGTGAAGCGTTACCGCCAGCACCAGCATGACCGTCCTGGAAAAAGAACTTCTGGGTCCCTCAGCCTGTTCTACCCCGACGTGAAGGTGCGGTATTACGTGATCTAACAGCAAAAGAAACAGTATGCCGAACCAAAATCCGATGAAGGCCGGCAAAAATGCAAAACTGCCTTTATCTTCCGATTGTTCGATCGCCGGGATTATAAGGCTCCAGATCGATGCCGCCACCATTACTCCGGCGGCGAACCCCGTAAGTGCGCGCTGAATGCCTAACTTTATTTCGTTCTTTAAAAAGAAAACACACGCCGCGCCGGCAGCCGTGCCGACAAAAGGGATCAACAATCCGATAATAATGTTTTTCATTGTATATCTTATCTACTCCACATTCTTAAGTGCCTCGTCAAGAGGTATTCTCTTGATCCTCATATAATCTATGAAAGATACAAAGGCGTAACCGATCAACAGATACAATATTGATAATACCATTGTGCCCGCCGACATGTAAAATGCAAAATATCCGTTCAGCTTAAGCATGAATGCCTTGAATACCCAAAGCATCAGGTAATATCCGCCCACAAAGCCGATAAATGTCACAACGATGACCACAAAGGCGGTCGGAATGATATACAAAGACCCGATCTCACCGTTCATAAATCCGAGTATCTTGGCCATTGATATCGCATGCTCGTTTCTTTCGATGATGATCTTCGCAAGCAGATAAATGAGTGCTGCCGAAAGTACTATCAGGGCATATTTAAATACCGCGATTATGCTGCCGAAAGAGTGCTTAAGCTGTGTTGTGACTTTTGTAACATCCTCGGCGGTTATGACCGTTGCTATATACTTTTCGTCGATGTCGTTTATCTCGTTTCGTGACATAAAGCCCGTAAACTCTTCGCTCTCACGGTCAAACACGGAATCGAAATTGTCTTTTTTCATAAATACGGCAACCGCCCCGTCATAATCGACGATACCCGCAACATCAAATTCATACGATTCGTTTTCGTATTCTTCGTTTAATTTGATCTTATCGCCTTTTGAAAGATCGAACTTACTGGCAAAAGCACTCGATATGAACACTTCGCCTTCTTTTTCCGAATCCGGAATATCAATGTAAGAGCTGTCATCAACGATACCGTATACTGTTACGCTCTCGTCGCCGCCGCTTCCCATGCCTTCGCGGAATTTAACCTTTTTCTTGGGATACATCAGCGTTGTCGCACTGAATTTTTCAGCGCTTTCTTCGGCGGTTTTGATAATCTCGCCGTCATCGTCTTTATGATCCATCAGCATATACTGATAATCGGCAAACATCATATCCGTGGCAACATCCGCATAATGATCGAGCGAATCGGGAAGTCCGAATGCGAAGCATAACATAAGTTCGATAAAGATCACACCGAATATGAGTATCACGTAATTCGGAAGATTCTGGAAAAAGATCCTTAATCTGAACCTGTTTAAAAACGACCATCTCGGAAGTCTTCTTGCCTTGGATCTTTTGGTCTTTACAAGATCGTGCCTTAAAAATCTCAAGGGACTTAACTGAAGTTTCTTTACGATAACAAACAGATTTATGACAAACATGAGTATAAGCGGTATTATCGTAGTTTTTGTAAGTGCCGTATTGCTCCACACAAGCCGGCATGTCGGAAGGCTGTAGCTTTCGTAATAAAGACTCACCATCAGATCCTTAAAAGCGGTATATCCCAGTATATTTCCGATAAGAGCACCTATGAGCGTTACAAGGACCGGCATGGACATATAGTGGATAACAAGTTCTGTCCTGCTGTAGCCCGACGCTCTCAAGGTTCCGATGACGGAACTTTCCTTGTCTATCGTATTGCTGATGGTAACCGCAAATATAAATGCTATGACACCTATCAGAATGTAACAAAGTATTGCCGCACCGGCCGAATCTCCCTCGATATCGGTAGGGGCAAAATTGCTTGCCTGCCTTAAGTATTCGGGAAGAAACGATTTTAATTCATTATCGTATACGAGAGTCTGAGTTATAAGTGACTTTAAAAAGTATTCGGCACTGTCGGCTTTTTCGACTTTGCCTAAAGGCTTATCGTTATAAAGGTATGCATAATTGTAATGTATCCTGGTTTTTAAAGCGTCAAATGCCGCAGGCGTTACCATTGCTACATCGAATCCGAATGCGTCAAACATAAGATCCGAATTGGATTCGTGAAGCGTTAAATAATCAACGTATGACAAAAGTCCCACAACTTCGAACTCTTTGCCTCCTACAGTGATCGTATCGCCTGTTTTGATACCGACATTGTCGGCATGCATTCTGTCAACAGCTATCTCTCCGTCCGTTTGGGGTGCACGTCCTTCGTTAAAAGAAGCCATATCGATGACTCCGTCACTTTTAAATACCCTTACGGTTGCATCGGTATTTCCGTCATTTCCGACATCTTCGGTTTCATCACGATAAAAGTTCTCATAAACCGTTACGGCAACAGGGTCGAATTCATCGTTAAGACCGTATTTATCAGCCGCCTTGTTCCATTCTTTATCGACTTCTTCCGTGACTTTTTCGTGAGCCTCATTATAGGCATCTTCCACGGCTTTCTTGAATTCATCCGACTTCCTTGCTTCTTTTACGGCATCGTCAAACGATGTCTTTACGGCATTGTCGATCTGCTCTTTTATAACTTCTTCATCTGTTATCCCGAATGCCGCACACTGTGCACGGACGCCGTCTTCTATGGCTTTTGTGACTTCTTCGGTAAGTTTTTCGTCTATTGCTTTTTCAACTTCTTTGTCAGCTTCTTTTGTGGCCTTTTCGATATAATACTCGCGAACGTCTGCTTTCTGCCCCGATTCGATATCGCTTAAAAGCGCCTCGGAAGCTTTATGAGCAAGTTCAAAGGATCCGTCCTCGATATTTAACTCTTCTCTTCCGATATCGATCGAATAAAGCATACTGTCATGTCCGACATACATTCCCGATATAACGCCGATCATAACGACCATAAATAGAATGATGACAAGGTATTTATGCCAGTCCGACTTAAGTTCCCTCGGAACTCTTTTGATAAGCGGGTTTCTCATGACTTTACCTCCTACCATTCAAGCTCTTCGGCCGTTATCTTGTTTTCGTTGATATCGTTGTGACGTACCACACCGTCTCTTAACTTGATCACGTGATCCGCCATGTTCTTGATGGCCTCGTTGTGGGTAACCATTATGACGGTGTTTCCGAACTTTTTGTTACAATCCTCGATAAGTGCAAGTATCTCCTTGGAAGTCTTGTAATCAAGGGCGCCTGTGGGTTCATCGCACATGAGTATGTCGGGGTTTTTGACAACGGCACGTCCTATCGATACTCTTTGCTGCTGACCTCCCGATAACTGATTGGGATATTTGTATTTGTGATCCTGTAAACCCAGCGTGGTCAGTACCTCCTCAACATCAAGCGGGTTATCTGAAAGATAAGCACCCACCTCAATGTTTTCTTTGACATTAAGATTCGGTATTAAGTTATACATCTGAAATACATATCCTAAGTGCTTACGTCTGTACATCGTAAGCTGTTTTTCGTCCATATCTTTGAGTTTATCGCCGTTAATGCTCACATATCCCGAATCGGGTGTGTCGATACCTCCTATGATATTAAGAAGCGTTGATTTACCGGAACCGGACGGTCCGAGAAGAACACAAAATTCTCCCTTCTTGACCGTAAAGTCCATGCCTCTTAAAACATCCTGTCTCGCTTCGCCTGTTCCGAAACTCTTTTTTAAGTCCTTGATCTCAAGGAATTGCTCGTTCATAATGCCTCCTTGTAGTTAGTTTGTGCTAACTGTCCTTTATTTTTTTACCGCTCCGGCAAACGATCCGCCGAAACGGTATTATTTATCTTCTTTGACCAATGCCAGTTCTATCCAGCCCTTTACGAGCCAGTTAAGTGTCGCTCTTATTCTCTGTGCGGCGACCTCGGTGTCTCTTTCATGCTTTATCACGTGTATGAAGGCATCCACGGTAATGTGCGACATCCAATGTGTCATATACTCATCATATGTATACCCTCCGAGCGCCATCATCATCTTGGGGATCGACTTCTCCGCAAGATCCACCAGCTCATCCACACAATGTTCGTAAACCGTATTTTCCGCGGATGTAAGGAGTATCAGGAAATTGTCGTAGTATCCGTAAATGTATCTGACAAGCCTGTCGCTTATTTCGGTGTGATCAAGATTGATATCCTTAAAAGAACTTAAGTTATGTGCCAGTTCCTCATCTTCCTTAAAATGTTCGATAAGTATCTCCTTAAGTCCGTTCAGCGGCTCATCCACTATGGCTTTAAACAGATCTTCCTTGTTTTTGAAAAAGAAATAGATCGCTCCCGTGGTGACACCGGCATTGGCGCAGATGTTTCGAAGGGATGCCCTGTTATAGCCTTTTTCCAAAAATTCCCGCTTGGCACATTCTATCAGAAGTTCTCTTTTCTTATAGTCTGTGTTCTCTTTCATTCCTTCACCGTAAAATGAAAACCGCTAAGATAACAATGTTACGTAACACTGTTATCTTAGCGGTCTGTTAATCATTTGTCAATAGTTTTTGAAAAATTTTTTATGCGATCTTCCAGGATACGGCTTCTTTTCTTTCGTTTACGAAATTCCTGTATATGCCGTCCTGCGCCATCAGTTCGTCATGCGAACCCTTTTGCGTGATCTTTCCGTCCGCAACAACAAGTATCTGATCCGCATGTCTTACTGTCTTAAGTCTGTGAGCGATCATTATTATGGTCTTGTTTTTTGTAAGTTCTTCTATCGCCTTGGTAAGTTCCGCCTCATTCTCGGGATCGACATTGGCAGTCGCCTCGTCAAGTATGATGATCGGAGCGTCTTTCATAATAGCTCTCGCGATCGATATCCTCTGCTTTTCGCCTCCTGACAAGGACGCTCCGCCTTCGCCTATGACAGTATCATAACCTTCAGGAAGACTCATGATGAAATCGTGACAACGGGCTTTCTTAGCCGCCTCGATAACCTTCTCCATCGACGCCTCGGGACTTCCGAAACGTATATTGTTGGCAATGGTATCCTCAAAAAGATATACTCTTTGGAACACGAAACTGAAATTCTTCATAAGTGAATCAAAACTGTATTCTTTTACATTCTTGCCACCTAAGAGTACTTCACCCGATCCCACATCCCAGAATCTTGCCATGAGATTAGTAAGAGTCGTCTTTCCTCCGCCTGAAGGACCCACTATCGCTGTTGTCGTATTCGCGGGAATCTTTACGGATACATCATTGATGATCGTCTTATCTTCGTAGGCAAAAGAAACATTCTTAAGCTCAATATCCATTTTCGCAGGCGTTATGTCCGCACCGTCGATATCCATCGGAGGAATAGCGAGCACTTCATTTGCCTTATCAACGATAATGTTGACGTTTCTCATAAGTGCCGAAAAACCGCCCATCATGTCAAGACTTTCGTAGATCATAAACGATGAGATCGTCATGATTATCGCGTATAAAAGCGGCATGGAGCCTTTAAGGTAAAAGAATACGGATGTGATGCACATCAGTACACCGGTAAGCTTCGTGGCAAGTCCCTGCAGGAACATATAAGGGATTACCGTAAATTCCATCTTTGTATCCGCGATCTGTTTTTCTTTTATCGCGCCTTCAAGCTTCTTGGCGGTTTTCTCGGTTAAATTGAAATTCTTAACTTCAGCAATGCCCTGTATATATTCGATGACCGCGCTTACAAGTCCTTCGCCCGCTTTGGCTACCCTCGGAGCCGCAGGTATCGTGGCACGCTGCATTAAAGTATTGAAAAGTGAAAAGATGAGTATTCCCGCCAAAAGGATCAGCGCGATGCGTATATCGAAAAACGCTATGAATACGAAAATGACCGCGGTTGTAATGATACCCTGTGTCGTGATCATTACGACAAGTGTAGCCACATCGGCAAGCTGTTCCATTGTGTTTGTCGTGATATTGGTGATGCGCCCGAGACTGTTTGCATTAAAAAATCCCATGGGAAGATATCTTAAATGCTCGGCTATCTCAATACGCTTACCGGAACAGGTATTGTATCCTGCCTCGGTCTGAAGCATCGTTGTCTTTAAACCTATGAGCACCTGTCCCGCTATAGAAACACACATTACCGCAAATGATGTCAATATTGTCCGGGAACTCATATTATTTTCAAGTATACCCTGTATGATCGCTGCAATCGCAGGGATTTTAAGCATTGCAAACATAGCTTTGAGTACGCCGAGGAGCATGGCCGTGATCAGTTTTTTCCTGTTTACTTTATTGGCAAAATCAAAATACATTTTTAAAGTACGAAACATTACGCCACCTCCGAATCTTTGGATGATATATGAGCTTCCCACATTTCTTTATACAAAGAAGATTCTTTAAGAAGTTCTTCCTGAGTTCCTTTTGCCACAACATTTCCGTCATCGATAACAAAGATGCAATCCGCAGAGGCAATGGTTGAAAGCCTGTGGGCAATAACTATAAGCGTTCTTCCCGCGATAAGTTTTGCGACACTTCTCTGGACAAGTGCCTCATTCTCGGGGTCGGTATAGGCCGTGGCCTCATCAAGTATCACAACCGGCGCGTTTTTAAGCATGGCTCTCGCGACACTGATCCTCTGCCTTTCTCCGCCGGAGAGATGTCCTCCTGCGCCTCCGGTCTTTGTTTCATACCCGTTTTCAAGATTCATGATGAAATCATGGCATCCGCAGGCCTTGGCGGCATTTATGACATCCTCGTCACTTGCCTCGGGATTACCCATTCTGATATTTTCCATGACAGTCTCGTCAAACAGATAGTTATCCTGAGAAACATAAGCAATGTTTTTGTTGTAATCCGCCAGAGGGATATTTCTTATATCCACACTGCCGTAGGTGACAGACCCGCTGTCGGGATCCCAGAAAGATGCTATCAGTTTGGCGATAGTGGATTTACCCGATCCGGAAGGACCTACAAGAGCGTTAACGGTCCCCTCTTTTATCGTTAAGTTCACTCCGTGGAGCACTTCGGTCTCATTGTATCCGAAGTGAACATCTTTAAATTCTATCGTATTGCCGACAAGCTTTTCCTTAAGTGTATCGGGACGGACAAGTTCTCTTTTTCCGATGATCGAAGTTGCTTCCGTTATGATCGATCCCGTTTTCTTTAAATTATCCATATGCCCTGCCACTACCATGAAAGGCGATACGAGTCCCAGCGTTAAAATGATCAAAAGCATGGCATTTGTTCCGTCAATCTTACCTCTCATATAGAAAAGACCCGCGAAAGGAAGAAGTGTTAAAAGCTGTGCCGGCAAAAGAGTGAGTGCCAGATTCTGCCAGATGTTACATCTTCGCATCCATTCGATAAAGCAGTCGGCACCTTCTTTGGCCGCAACTCTGAATTTCTCGTATGAAGTCCTGGTCTTACCGAAGGCTTTTATAACCTCTATACCGTTAATATACTCAACCGCGGTATCATTTAAAGCCTTGGTCTTTACGATCGTATTGTTAAAGCTTTCTTCGGATCCGACCATCATAAGACTGTAAAAGAACATTCCCACGGGAACGCTTATGAGCGAAAGAAGTGTAAGTTTCCAGTTTATAGTGAACATGATGATCAGAATACCGATTGGAACGACCGCGTTCGAAATAAGTTCAGGAATTATATGTGCCAAAGTGGTCTCTATGGAATCCACTCTTTCTACGATTATATTTTTGTATGATCCCGACGAATCCTCCAGAACATCTCCAAGGGGCATAACGCTTAATTTCTTGGTAAGCCTTCTTCTGATCTCGGCTAGCACACCGAAGGTTGCCCTGTGTGACAGGGTTGTCGATATGCTGTGAAATGCTTTGTTTACAAGCCAGCAGCATGAAATAATGCCGCATTGTATAAGGTAAAACTTCATATCCCTTTCACCGTCGATCAGTGCCCTTACGATCTTAGCCACGTAAAAGTATGGTACAAAACCCGCCAAAACGCTTATTATTGCGAATAAGACGCTTAGGATGTATGAGCTTTTATTCATACCGGCAAATTCAAGCACCCAGCTGAGTGTAGACCTTTTTTTAGTACTGTCCATATCTCTTTCTTCTCCTTTATTGATTTATAATTGCTTGGTGAAAGTTAGCAGCTGCTAACCTCTGCCCATTATAAACCCCCGCTAAAAGCGGGGTAATAATGCTTATACTCCGAAGAATTCCTTCCATGCGGGTCCGTAGAACTTTTCCACCGTTCCGGCAAAGTGAACCGCTTCCTTTCTGGAAAAGCCATGCGTAACGGTCTGAAAGAGAGCTTCAATACAAGCAGTCACGAGAAGATGGAATTCTTTCTTGTCAATCTTCTTAACGGAAATCCCGTTCTTTTTGATCTCCTCCATATATCGAAGTGTTACCTTCTCCTCAAGACCCGCTATATCGTGTTTGAAATTTTCGTAAACGGAGCCTTTTGACTTGCATATGATAAGTTCAAATTCATCAAAGTGATCGTAAATATATTCCATGGCTCTTACGAGTTCACCTTTTGAATTGCTTACATTTGCTTTCCCCGTATGGGAAAAATCGTCAAAATACTCTTTTTCGATCTCACGATACAGATCCATTAGGCCGTCCAAAGCCGGCTTTACCAAAGAAGAAAACATCTCTTCTTTTCCGGGAAAATGTTTGTAAAGACCTGAAGCACTCATCCCGCAAGCTGCGGCAATACGGCGCATGGATGCATCTTCATACCCGTACTTTTTAAATTCGTCAAAAGCTGCTTCTACAATTTTCTCATGGTTCTCGGTCTTATCTCTTGGCATGTTTTCTCCCGATTGAGTTCCGGTATGACTGTTACATTTAATAACAGCTATACCGGTGTACAAAAGCGAACAGTGTACGCTAACACCTTTTTGTTAGAGTACACTGTTCGCCAACATTTGTCAATACTATTTATAAAATTCCATAGCTTTCTTTGCAAATTCCTTAGGATTCATCATTACAAATTCTCCATGCATCATGTCTGGAATCTTTACAAGTTCAAGCTGCAGAAGGTATTTTTGATACCACTTAAGATCGCGGAATCTCGAACCCCATTCCTCGGTTCCTACCCAAAACTGTATCTTTGTGTTAAGTTCAGGGGCCGGATGCGGTACCGCGTAGTTATTCGCGGACCAGAATATGTTCCATATCGTCTTGTTGCTGTATGTTTTTAAATACTTCTTTATCTCTTTATATTCTTCGTCGGCATTTTGTGGATCTCTTGCAAAGCGTTCGGGCGGAAATGCTGCTTTCATCATAGCCGTAGACGACTGGCCAATCTTTACCATCAGATAATCCCGTACGCACAATAACTTACATACCCACTTCGGATACGTATACGGCGCGGTTCCGGCATCAATGATCGCTTTATCTGTCTGTATACCCGAACTTACCAGAAACCTCACAGCCATTCCCCCGCCGTAACTAAGCCCGTAGAGAGCGTCAAGCCTTTCGATCCCGTGTTCTTTTAACCAATCGCATACATCTTCAACCGTTTTCTCAACCGATATAAAATCCGTATGTTCCTCGGGGTCCTGCCCATCCGGCACGACCAGAAGAACATGAAAGAATCCGGCAAGCTCTGCTGCCGCATATGCATGTTCCTGCCACGGCTCACAGCTTCCCGGAAAAAATAAAAGTACCCTTTTGTTTTCTGTCCCGTATTCTCTTATATACATCTTTTCTGTTTCTTCCTTAACGATCAGTCATCGCACACGTGTGTACATTCCATATATGTTAACGGAATCGTAGAGGGAAGCTGTTTTAAAAGCTTTACCTCAAATTCGTTTTCGATAAGAAACTCTTTGTAACCCTTTGCATCCCATTTTGCCTCAAATGTGACTCCCGCGAGTGAAAGCGCTTTGCTCATCACATGACTTATACCGCTTTTGTTGTCATGCACAAAATTGGGCGCGATAAGTACTCCGTAAGGACGCAGTACACGTTTGATCTCCGATAAGACCTTCTCGGGATTCGGTACTACATGCAATGCATTGGCTATGATAACAACATCAAAACTGTTATCCTCGTATTTAAGAGCGTGTGCGTCGGCATATTCGAATTCCAGATTTTCGGGAACAATGCCCCTTCTTGCAACGGCAAGCATTTTATCCGAATAGTCCGTTGCGATCATGCTCTTTGCTTCGGACGCCACCTGTTTTGCGATCACTCCGGGACCCGTTGCGATCTCAAGAACTTCTTTACCCCTTACTACTTCCTTGATCCGTTTATACATGGTCTCGTATGCTTTTTTGTTTCCGGGAGTTCCGGTCACAAAATTCGTATATACCGGAGCAAACCTGTCCCACACGTTAGCATTGCGGCCGCTCAATATCTTCATATCACTTAAAACAACGTCGCTTTTCCATTCTTTCGGAATATTGTCCGGTTCATAGACCATTCCGTACAATTCGACACCATCGGTAAAGTGCTGTGTTGTAACGCACTTCATGCCGAGATGCTCATATTTATCTTTCTTTAAGACCGCGTCCGTATCAAGTACGACCGGAAGCGCATGTCGCCTTCCTTCCTCGAATGCGATCTCAAGAAGTTTTCTCATAAAGCCCCTGCCCTGGAACTCTTTTCTTACGACCACCATTCCCACATATATATGCGGAACCTTGAGCTTATCCAGTATCTGACCATAGGACTTGCCGGATTTAAAAGCACCTTTTGCGAAACTTAACATGTGCCCGTTATTCACGTTTCCGATGATTCCTCCAAGCAGTTCTTCGGCAGCTCCGAGGCTCATGTTAACGCCCGACTTTTTAAATGCTATAAACGCCTCATGCTCTTCGCTTGTTGAATACATGATACGTTCTTTTAAAGCCATCCTGACATAAGCACACATGTAATCGCTTATGGCCTGCCTGTTCTTTCCCAGATACCCCATACCGAATTCCGATTCGGCATATTCAAAATCCGCGAATGCATCGCCTATATCGCGTATCTCATTTTCTTTTAAAGAATTGATCTTTACTGCCATCATTCTCTCCCGCTTTTAAAACTCTATCTTTGCTATGATCATCTTAACCGACTTATCGCAGAATCCGATCATCAGCTTGTAAAACAGTCCTACGTCTTTCTTTATATCCCGGTAACCTCTCATATAACTCTTGGAAGATACCTTCTTAAAGTCGTCACTCCAGCTTTTGAGTTCACTTACGTCTTCCAGCGAAAAGAAAGCGCTTACATCTTTTATCCCCGCGTCCTTAAGCCAGGTCTTTGTCATCATCTTAGCTCCGCGCGCGTTACAGGCGTCAAACACTATGACCGCACCCGGAAAACGCTTAGCCAGTTTACTAAACAACGCCTTTACGTCTTCTTTCTTGAAATAATAAAATACCCCGGTAGCATAGAATATGGCCCCTCCGGCAGCATCTATCTCATCCATCCAGGATGCGTCATTTAAGTCATACCCCAGATTCTTTTCCCTTTGCCTTGCGGGCAGAAGTTCATCCCGCACCGCGATAACATCGGGCATATCGATGTTATATCCCTTGCATGTTCCGTTGTCGCATTTTCTGTAGGTGTCATCGAGTCCGCATCCTAAATTGACGACCGCGGCATTCGGATGAGATTTAAGATAATCCTTAACCTCGCAACCGATATCGTACTGCCGTTGCGCAACTTCAAGTGCGCCGAACAGTCCGACTCCCGACTCCATTTTTTTACTTTTCCCGGCAAAATCATAATCGAGCATGTCGCAGATCCTCTCGGCTTCGGGATCCTTGAAAAGATCCGGGAACCGGTCCGAACATACTTTTCTGCCGTAAAGCGGTATTATCAGTGTTTCCTGAACCGTATTTTTTTCTATATGATATTTCTGCATTCCGTTTTCTTATCCCTCTGAGTTTTCTTTGACATTGTGTTTGTTGATATATTCATCAAGACATTCATATGTCTCATCGCTGATAGCATGCTCCATAAGGCATGCCTCTCTGTCCGCAGTGTCTTTGTTTACACCTACGGTCATCAATAACTTGGAAAGCAATGAATGCTTGCTGTATATGCTCTCGGCGATCTTTCTTCCTGCTTCTGTAAAAAGAACACATCCGTCCTTGCCGAAATATATCATTTCCTGTTCACGGAGCTTTTTCATGGCATTACAGACGCTTGGCTTTGTAACGCCCATCTCCTCGGCGATATCTATGGATCTTACCGATCCGTTTCTGTTATGAAGGATAAGTATGCTTTTTAAATAATCCTCAAGTGAGTTACTTTTTCCCATTTCAAAAATCCCCACACGAATATCAGTTAACAACTTCCCACATCACGCCCATATTCTGAAAACCGTTTTCGGGCATACACCCGGCACAGGTTTTGCCTCCTGTGCCGCAGCCCGTACAGCCGGTGCAGGAATGTCCCACTTTTCCGTCACCGGAGAATACGATCCTTTTTATCAAACCGGCCCGCTCCAAAAAATCAATATCTCTTTTTACATTCTCAATTGAGGTGTTCATCTCTGTTGCGAGCATTTCAAGCGTGCGCGACTTTCCGTCTTTTAATAATCCGATCAATTCTTCCATTTTCTTTTACCAGATCATTAATCCTATGTAATAAGCGATTCCCGCAAGTATCAATGCCACTCCCGTATAATAGAGCGCTATCCTTGCGGTCCACTTAACCGAATGAGTCTCCTGATATGTTGCTGCAAGAGCAACGATACAGGGCATATTGAAGGTCATTGCAAATATAAGTGCCAAAGCCTCGGGTTTTGAAACGTTGGATACCAGCAGTTCGTTGATATTGGCGGCTTTGACACCGCTTACCACCGAACCTACCGATATGGTACCCGTTCCGGTATATATGGTGCTCAGAACACCGAGGGCGCCCTCTTTACCAAGGCTTGATGCGATAAATGCCATAAATGTCTGCCAGCCCATTCCGAATAACTTTGTAACGGGTTCGATAAAATGTCCGACCTTGTAAAGTATGCTTGAAGTTATATCTCCGGTTGATGTGTAGGAAAGAAGCCAGAAGGCAAGCGCAACTATGACAACAACCTTTAAAGCTCTTAAAAACGTATCTTTTGTGCGTCCGAATACATATCTTAAAAGTGCGCCCCACTTGGGCTTATGATAAGGAGGAAGCTCCATGATCATACCGCAGCGGTCCTCTGCCTTTACAAGTGAGCGTCCGAACAGTTTGGCTGTAAGCCACATATGAAGGATCATGACAAGCAAGATGACTATTATGATGACAGGCGTCCATACACCAAAGAAAATAGTTGAAAGCATGGGGATTACAGCCCATGCGGCACCGCAGGGAACAGCCCATGCAAGCGCTATAGTTAAGACCTTCTGTCCCCAGTTGTCTATTACTCTTGTTCCGGCAGCGCCGCCCATCGTACAGCCGAAACTGATAAGGAAAGGCATTACCGACTTACCCTGAAGGCCGAACTTGGCCATTGTATTATCGAATACATAAGAAATACGCGCCATTACACCGATCTCTTCCAAAAGTCCGAATACAAGCGTTACACCGAACACAAAACCAAGCATCTGCACTATAAATGCCAGCGATCTGAACAACACATCGCATAATATCGAAGCTATGAATGCGGGACAGCCGATGTTTAAAAGCGTTTCGTTTAAGGGATCGGGTATCTTACCGATAAGCTGTCCCACTCCCATAAGGGGAAGCGCCGGGATAAACGATGCGATAAGTCCAAGGATTATGGTGAGGACAACGACAGGTTTGCCCCATACACGGTGTGTAATGAGTCTGTCAAATTTACCGAGCGATACCTTGGTCTTTTTATTGGTGGCCGTATCCGCAAGCAGTTCATCGATCCAGGCGAATTTCCGTTCACCCGTAAGAACTACGCCTTTGTCTACCGTAGAAAGAGCCGTATCAAAATCCTTTAAACCGGCACCCGAAAGAGATGCTTTGATCCTGGCGATCACGGGAGCATCGCCCTCAACGGCTTTTGTTGCAAGCCATACATTCGAATATCCCGGGATTATTCCGCCCGGTATAACTGCCTTTATGGTCTTAAAAGCCTCGATCTCATCGAATCTTTTTATGAGTGATTCCGGATCGAGTACCGTCTTACCTTTAACCGCACGCTCAAGCGCATTATAAAATCCGTCGTATGCCTTTGTGTCGGGTGCTGAGAAAAGCACGACCGGAATGCCTAATTTCTTCTCAAGTTTTGCCGCGTCTATCTTCTTACCCTGCATGGCGGCAACGTCACTCATGTTAAGTACAAGAAAACACGGTACCGTTATTCCCGCATAATCTGCAAGCATATAAAGGCTTCTCTCAAGCTGCGAGCTGTCGGCAAGTATGCAGACAACATCCGCTTTTCCCGATGCTATATAATCACGCGTGATCATCTCTTCATCGGAATTGGCTGATAAACTGTAGGTTCCCGGAAGGTCCGCAACAAGATAATCCACTCCGTTGTGATTAAAATTTCCTTCTTTTTTCTCAACGGTCTTACCGGGCCAGTTACCGACATGCTGTCTCATTCCCGTAAGGGCGTTAAAAAGAGTGGATTTACCTGAGTTGGGCTGTCCGAGTAAGGCTATTACCGTTTCTTTTTTATCCGTCATGCTCCCATACCTCCTTCAACTTCGATCTGCTCGCTCTCAGACCTGTTAAGCGCGATCATCGTATCGCGCGAGTATACAAGGAGTGGTCTGTTCTTTTCGTTCTTGATCACTGTTACCCTGCAACCCGGGGTAAGGCCGATCGATGTGATCCTGCTTACAAAACGCGCATCACCGTTTACGGCAGTGATAACACCTTCTGCATCCTTGTTAAGTTCCGATAATTTTTTCATTGGTTCCTCCGGTTGTGTCATATTTTTTTACACGAAAGCATCGTATATCCGGTCATGGCTGTGATCGTTCTTAATTCGCTCTCGTTTTCTTCGTGTTTGGAGCGGACGATCACCTGTCTTTTGCCGATATCCGCCGATGCCCATCTTTCTTTGTCTTCGTTGAAAGCATTTTCAATACGCCTTGCACAGTTCGCACAGTGCATTCCGTCAACATTCAACAGATAAACAAACGGATAATGTGATTTGTTTCTGTCCGCGACTCTTATCTTCTTATCGGCGGCATCATGCTCACCGCAGCACGAAGATCCGAACCGGATCCGACGTATGGTTCCGTATACCGCCAATACAACGATCGCTATGAGCGCCGCTATTATGATAATATTTCCGGGATTCATGTTTTGATTCCTTTCGAGTTAGCCTATGCTAATCGCGGGGTGTTATTAAACTCCGCCGTAAGCGGAGTTTAATTTTTTAAGCGGCAGCCGTATACCGGCTGCTTCCCCTATTTCTTGGGACGACATCCTGCGCACGCATTACAGTGTGCGCAGTTTCCGCCGCAGGTCGATCTGCCCTGCTTTTTGTCTCTTATTATTGTTAAAATGATACACGAAACAACTATTATTAGAAGGAGTGTGATCGTAATTGTCCCAAGATTTTCAATAATCAATGTGAGCATTTTTCGTGTTGCCTCCGTATCATAAGTAACCTGTTTTAAATTTTTGCGGTAAGTTTTTCCGCTTCTTTGTACTTCTTAAAGAACAGCATGTAAACGATTCCGGCAAGTGCGGCGATGGCAAATATAAGACCCAAGATGTTTACATTTCCGGTAAACAGCCATCCGAACTGTGTGATCATAAATGCTATAACATATGCAAATCCGCACTGATAACCTATTGCAAACCATGTCCACTTGGCATTGTTCATCTCTCGCTTAATGGCACCGATAGCTGCGAAACAGGGTGCGCACAGGAGATTGAATACCAAGAATGAGAATCCCGTGATGCCTGTAAATGCTGCGGCAAGAGCCTGCCATGCGGTCAGTTCTCCGCCTCCGTATAAAATACCCATTGTTCCGACAATATTTTCTTTTGCCACAAGGCCTGTGATAGATGCAACGGCTGCCTGCCAATTACCCCATCCGAGAGGGATGAATAACCATGCGATGGCATTACCGATCTTTGCAAGGATCGAAAGATCGAGTTCTTCCTCTTCAAGCATTCCGAAACCGTCCGCACCAAATCCGAAACGGCTTGTGAACCATACAACGATGGTAGAAAGAAGGATTATGGTACCGGCCTTTTTGATGAATGACCATCCGCGCTCCCACATTGAACGAAGCACGTTTCCGAGTGTAGGCATGTGATATGCCGGAAGCTCCATAACAAAAGGTGCGGGATCGCCTGCGAACATCTTTGTCTTTTTAAGTATGATACCCGATACAACTATTGCGGCCATACCGATAAAGTATGCCGATGTTGAGATCCATGCGGCTCCGCCGAAAATCGCTCCCGCGATCATTGCTATGAAGGGAACCTTGGCTCCGCAGGGAATAAATGTCGTTGTCATGATCGTCATTCGGCGATCGCGTTCGTTTTCAATCGTACGGCTTGCCATGATACCGGGAACACCGCATCCTACGCCGATAAGCATAGGGATAAAGGACTTGCCCGAAAGGCCGAACCTGCGGAATATACGGTCCAGTACGAAAGCTATACGTGCCATGTAACCGCATGCCTCTAAGAATGCAAGCATTAAGAACAGTACAAGCATCTGGGGCACAAATCCGAGTACGGCTCCGACACCGGCTACAATACCGTCGAGTATAAGACCTTTGAGCCAGTCGGCTGCATTGGCCGCATCGAGTGCCGATTCAACAAGTGCGGGAATACCGGGAATCCAGACTCCGTAATCTGCGGGATCGGGCTCGTCGCCGGTCTCATCAAGAGTCTTAACGGCTTCCTCGTAATCTTCAAGACTTGCTGTCTCTTCGGATATCTCAAGCGTTTCCTCATCTTCTATTGTATAAGGGAACTCACCTGTAGGTTCAGCGCCGTTTTCTTCAATATAAGCATCATATCCGTCAATAATTGCGGATGCTTCTGCGTAACTTTCGGAAATTTCTCCGTATCCGCCATCCGTTCCGAAGAGATGGAATCCGTCTCCGAAAATGCAATCATTAGTGAAATCGGTAGCCGGAGCTCCGACTCCTACCATTGCGATCCAGTAAACCAGGAACATTACCAAAGCGAATATGGGAAGACCGAGCCATCTGTTGGTCACGATCTTATCGATCTTATCCGATGTTGTAAGGGCGCCTGCGTTTTTCTTTTTGTAACAGGACTTAATAACTTCAGCTATATACACATAGCGCTCGTTTGTAATGATGCTCTCGGCGTCATCATCAAGCTCTTTCTCCGCTGCCTTGATGTCGTTTTCGATATGAGACATCTTGTCGGCGGGAATGTTCATCTGTGCGAGCACTTTGTCGTCTCTTTCAAAGATCTTGATGGCGTACCATCTCTGCTGCTCTTCGGGCATGTCGTGTACGACCGCTTCCTCGATATGAGCGATGGCGTGTTCAACGGGGCCCGAGAATGTGTGAAGCGGTACGGTCTTGCCGTTCTTTGCGGCCTTGATCGCTTCCTCGGCGGCTTCCAAAGTGCCGTCGCCTTTAAGTGCCGAGATCTCAACCACTTTACAGCCGAGCTGTCTTGATAACTCGTCTTTGTTGATCTTGTCGCCGTTCTTTTTAACCACATCCATCATGTTAACGGCGATAACTACGGGTATTCCGAGTTCCGTAAGCTGGGTTGTGAGGTATAAGTTTCTTTCAAGGTTTGTACCGTCTATGATGTTTAAGATGGCATCGGGACGTTCATTTATAAGATAATTTCTGGCAACCACTTCTTCGAGTGTGTAAGGGGATAAAGAATAAATACCGGGAAGGTCGGTGATCGTCACATCATCATGCTTTTTAAGCTTTCCTTCCTTTTTCTCAACCGTAACACCCGGCCAGTTTCCGACAAACTGGTTGGAACCGGTGAGCGCGTTGAACAGTGTGGTCTTACCGCTGTTCGGGTTTCCTGCAAGAGCAATACGTATACTCATTTCTGTCTGTCCTTTCCGTTATTCAACTTCGATCATTTCTGCGTCCGCTTTACGAAGCGACAATTCATAATTTCTGACATTGACCTCGATAGGGTCGCCAAGGGGTGCTACTTTACGAACATACACTTCCGTGTTCTTGGTAATACCCATGTCCATGATTCTGCGCTTTGTGGCGCCTTCACCGTGGAGTTTTAAAACTTTCACGGTCTCTCCGACTTTTACGTCTCTTAGTGTCTTCACTTATTTCTCCTCCCTAAACCATTATTCGCCTGGCCAGTTCTTCACTGACGGCCACCCGGCTTTCCTTGACCTTTACTATCAGGTTGGAACCGAGCGAACTTACAACGCTGACTTCCGAGCCTACGTTAAATCCAAGATCTTCCAGATGTTTCTTGACTTCGGGACTGCCGCCGATCTTTTTTACGATCACCGGAAGCCCTGTTTCTGCAAAAACAAGAGGCATCATACTTCCTCCTTGTTGATTAGCGTGCGCTAACCGTTCGTCTTGATAATTGGTTAGTGCACGCTAACTCCGGGTCCGAAAAAATGGTTAGCGTCGTCTAACCATCGTTCATTATAGTTAGCGCCCGCTAATCTGTCAAGCATCATTTTACAAAAAATTTATATTTATTCCAAATCCGTATTATACAAAACAGATTGAGAGATAAACGGTTTTATGATAATCTATTGCTATATGAAAAATAGCGTTTAAGCTGTGATCACGCGCTTTGTTCGGTCAGGGGGATCTTACTATGGCTTTACAGGAATCCGGAGAAATGTATCTTGAGACAATATATGTTCTTTCCAAAGAATCAAATGCTGTCCGCGCAATAGATATCGGCGAATATATGGGGTTTTCAAAGCCTTCTGTAAGCCGTGCGCTCGGACTGTTAAGAGACGCCGAACTGATAAGCAAAGACGCCGACGGGTTCATTAAACTCACCCCGGAAGGCGAAAAACATGCGAAGCGTATCTACGAACGTCACACACTTCTTACGAAACTTCTTATCAGCATAGGCGTAGACGAAAAAACGGCATCCGAAGATGCCTGCAGAGTTGAACACTATATAAGCGATAAAACTTTTAATGCCATCAAGGCACATGTAAAAAAATACGGCAAATGATTAAACCGCACCCCGAATGTCAGACAGACATTCGGGGTGTTTTATGTAAATTTATCCGATCTGCAAGCTTATGATGCCTGCAGCGATACCATATGTGCATAGGTTCCGCCTTTTTCCATAAGAGATGCGTGATCTCCGCTTTCAATGATCTTTCCGTCGGATACGACCAGTATCTGATCCGCATCTTTAATGGTCTTAAGTCTGTGTGCGATGACAAGAAGCGTCTTGTCTTTGCAAAGTTCCGATATCGCCTCCTGTATAGCTCTTTCATTATCGGCGTCCACGCTGGCGGTCGCTTCATCAAGTATTACGATCGGCGAATCTTTAAGTATGCACCTTGCGATGGAAATTCTTTGCTTTTCACCGCCCGAAAGTGATGCTCCTCCTTCACCAATCATGGTGTCAAAACCTTCGGGAAGCTGCATGATAAAGTCATAACATCTGGCTTTTTTCGCCGCTTCTTCCACTTCTTCCCTGGTAGCGTCAGGTCTGCTGATGGCTATATTGTTGTAAATCGTATCCTGGAAAAGATATACCCTCTGGAATACCATACTTACCTGATCCATAAGGCTTCCGAGAGATACATCTCTTATATCATCTCCCCTTACAAGTATCCGTCCGCTCTTAACATCCCAAAATCTTGCAAGAAGTGATGCTATGGTAGATTTTCCGCCTCCGGAAGGTCCGACGAGCGCTGTCATCTGTCCTTTTTTTACCGAAAAAGAAACATTTTTGAGAACATCTTTCTCGGTGTAGCCGAAACTTACGTTGTCGTATTCGATCTCATCGATCGGGGAATCGTTGTCCACAGATGCATTTATTTTCTTTTTGCCGTCATCTCTTAATTCTTCGGCGGCAAATACTTCCTCTATCCTGTCAAGACTTGCGTCTGTTACCGTAAGTCTGGCCATCTGCCCGTAGTAACTCTTGATCGAAACAAACATATCGAACAAGAAAAGTGCCATTCCGACCATATATACATCCGTGATCTGCCCCGCGTTAAAAAGATATGCGCATAACGCAAGCACGAGCGCCGTACCTATTCCGAAGGTGAGGTAAAGTGCTCTCGCCCAGGGGCCGTATGCCACTTCGAAATCTATGCTCTCCTTGCAGCTCTTTTCAAACTCGTCCGTCAGTCTTTTGGATTTTTCGCCAAGCATGTTGTATGACTTGATGATACCTATGCCCTCGGCAAAATCGAGCACTTCTTCGGTCAGTGACTCGCTGCCTTCCTGCTTGATAACGGAATGCTTCATCGTAGTCTTAAGCATCAGATTTCCGATCAGTATAAATACCGCGACGATAATAAGCGATAACAGTCCGAGACGGTAATCCATCACAAACATAAATACTGTCATTAACCCCTGCGAAATGATGAAGGTCACAAGTTCCGATAAAACTCCCATGCAGTTTTCTTCGATAAAAACCATATCGGTCGCTAGTACGGAACTTATCTTTCCGATATTACCCTCGGTAAAATAGCCCATCGGAAGTCTTCTTAAATGATCACCGAGCTTAAGACGCATATCCGCAAACACCATATAGCCTGCCGCAGATTGAAGAACGTTGGATACATGTTCCAATACTGCCTGCAGGATAACGCTTGCAAAAACCGCGATTCCGAGATAAAGGCACTTTTTCTTATCCATGCTGCCCTGCATAAAATAACTTATACACAAAAAGCAGAGTATTAAAGGAGCCTTCATCATGATCCCTTTAAGGAAGGCCGTTATATAGGAGGCGCGTATCCTTGCCTTATACTTTCCCGTTATACCGATAAGTCTGTGCATTATTTTAATCATTGTTTACGCCTCCCTCACTTTCCATGTGCTGGCCGAAACCGATGCATCCCATAGTCTCTTGTATTCAGGACACGTATCCAGCAGTTTTTCGTGAGTATCTGCCGCGATACAGTTACCTTCTTTCATCACACAGATCTTATCGGCATTCTTAATGGTCGAAAGTCTGTGCGCAATAACAAGCACTGTCTTATCCTTTACTATCTCATCGAGTGCCGCGTTCATCTTTTCCTCGTTCTCGGGATCCATAAATGCCGTTGCCTCATCAAGCACTATGATCGGAGCGTTTTTAAGTATGGCCCTTGCAAGAGATATTCTCTGGCGTTCTCCGCCGGATAACTGTTTGCCGCTGTCTCCTGCCTGGGTATAGATACCATCGGGGAATCTTTCCAGAAATTCATTGCATTGAGCTCTCTTTGCGGCTTCAAAGACCTCTTCTTTTGTCGCATCCGGCTTACCTATGAGAATATTCTCATACAAAGTTGTGTTAAAAAGAAACTGCTCCTGCGAAACAAAAGCCACCTGATCGTTAAGTGCTTTAAGCGACATATCGGTGATATCCTGACCGCCTATGGTTATACCGCCGGAATTTAGGTCATAATAGTGCACCAACAGTTTTGCGAGTGTTGACTTTCCGCTTCCCGACTCGCCTACCAGCGCGGTAGTAGAGCCTTGTTTAAGTGACATGCTAACGCCGTGCAAAACCTCAGCTTCTTCGTACCCAAAGTGTACGTCTTTGAATTCAACATCGAGATTGTCTCCCTTAAACTCTGACGTTCCTTCTTTAAGCGGCGGATGGTCCATCATCTTCTCAAGTTCCGCGATCTTATAATCAAGCTGTGGGAATTTACCCGCAAAGTTAAGAGCTTTTAAAACCGACGGACCTACGGCAAATGACATACAGAATACCAGCACCATCTTATCAAGTGTGATAGTCCCGCCAAGTACCATCAGCGAACCGAACGGTAACATCAAAAGAACAAGGCACGGAAGAACACTTGAATATATCGCCATCCACGGCCAGCATACCTTGTACCAGTCGATAGTGAAATCACGGTAACTTTTAACCATATCACCGAACCGCTTATATGATTCGCCGTCTTTGTTAAATACCTTTACTACTTCCATTCCGTTTACATACTCGATGATGGTATTGTTCATCTTCGCGGCAGATTCATAATAGGCGTTCATCTTGGACATTCCGGATTGCATCATCATGCCCATCGCGAACATTCCCACTACGAGTGGTACGAGCGACAATAATCCCAGTCTCCAGTTGAATACAAACATGAGTATAATGATGATAACCGGGATCGCTATGTTGGCTATTCCCTCGGGAATGGCATGGGCAAGCAACAGTTCTACCTGGTCTATGTCATCCGTAAACACTTTCTTGATACGTCCCGTGCCAAGCTCACTTATATTTCCAAGCGGCTGCTTCTCAAGTTTCCCTTGAAGCGAGACTCTTAAGTTTTTCAAAGTATTGTATGCGCTTATATGCGAAAACGTGAGTCCCTGCACATACGAAACCGAAAAGATGACCTCGCATACCAAAACCGCAATGACCCTCATCAGAATAAAAGATGCATCGATGTGTTCTCCACGCGTGAGCGGTGAGATTATCTGATAAAGGAAAAAGTACGGCAGGATATTCGCTATTATACCTATGGACATCATTATCGTCGCCCATACGGTATACTTCTTGTACTCTCCGATATATGGAGATACTCTCTTAAACATTTTCTTTCCTCCGTTTTGTTATTTTGGTTAGGCATTGCTAACCATGGGGTGTTTTAAAATCGCGCCTTACTTTCTTCCGACAAGTATTGTCGATCCCGAAAGTTCCATCCAGAGAGCCTCAAATCTGCTCATGAACATACCATTTGTGGTATCAATGAGTTTCACTTCCGAATAACCCATACTCTTAAGTTTTTCCGCAAAAGCCTGCATGTCTCCGTATCTTCCCTTTGACATGATGTCGTGGATAGCAAAAGTACCGCCCTTTTTAAGAGTACGTAAGGTTTCAAGCAGGATGCTCTGCCTGTCTTTACTTGGGATATTGTGATATACGTAATTGCTGGTCACCGCGTCGAATGACTCATCTTCAAAAGGCAATTTGCAGGCATCGCCCTGCATAAACGACGTGTTGTTAACTCCTTCCGCTTTTGAATTGCTTTCACAAAGATTTTTGCTAAAAGAAGCATATTCTATGCCCCAGCGGTCTATCCCGAGCATCTCTGCTTTCGGATTTCTCTTCGCGCACGCTATCGTAAGTGCTCCGCTTCCGCATCCCACATCAAGACCTTTTCCGCCATCGGGGATTGTTACATAAGCCGCAACACCTTCTATGATCTGCCTGGACATCTGACGCTTTCCGTTATAAGAAAATGCCCTGTACATTAGAAACATCCACAAAGCAACAATTACCATGATGATCGTAAGTACAAGAAATAAAATACTGAGTACGGTCTTCGGCGTTCCTTTCTGTAATAATGGTGTTAACCCGAATACTATATAAAGAATCAATGCAACACCTGCTCCGCAAGCTGTTCCGAGTACCATACCTTTCGGCAACCAGTTTTTATAATCCGCTTTCATTTTGTTTATTCCTCCTGTTCTTTATTTTTTATGCAAAAACACCCAGCCACTGCCATTTTCCTTTGACCCTAAGGTACATCTTACTCGTAAAGTCTTTCTTAAGTGCCATGAGAAAAATGGTAAAAATAATGATCAACCGCGAAGATCAGTATGATAAGTAATATCCGAACAAGCAGCGGCTTTTTCAGCATCGATACATGACTCCTCACTTCTTGGCTATAACTGTGATCCAGGGTTTACTCTTATGATGATCGGATTTTACCTTTGAAAATCCCGCACTCTTAAGAGCCGCCTCAAGTTCTTCGATCGTATGGCATTTCATACCTTCGATGATCTTCTCATATTTAAGGCTGGTCTCGTCCGTACCGTCGGATTCATTGACGATCATAAATACACCGCCCGGCTTAAGTACTTTGGCCACCTGGGCGAAGCACTTTTCAAGTCCCGGCCAGAAATATACGGTCTCAAAAGCCGTAGCAAGATCATATTTTTCTTCGGGAAGCGTAAGCGCAGATACATCTCCCTGTTTAACCTCGCATCGTCCGCTCTTTATGGCATCAGCGTTAAAAACCGTTGCCTTACCTACAGATACTTCGGAATAATCTATCGCTGTAACTTTCGCGCTCGGGTATTTTTTAAGGAGCTCGCCGGCGTTTCTTCCTCCGCCGCATCCAAGCTCCACTATTTCTTCGGGTGCGATAGTCGTAAGATGAGACATTCCCCAGTCTGCCATCTTGGCATGACCGCCGTTCATCCCGTTCACCATCATCTTCCCTAAGAAACCCTCAGGTTTTCTGGTCTGACTCACAAATTTTGTAAAAAGACCCATTTCATGATCCCTCCGTGTTTATATTTAAACCCTCTTTTTATATCCGCAGTCACAGTATGGACCTCCGGACGCGAGAGTATATTCTCTTACAAAGTTCGAAGCGCCACCCATATCGCTCATAACATAATCCAGATGACACATAGCAGGAACCAATTCAAAAAAGCCGTATTCCCGCATAAGTACACAAATGCCGCACTTCGTAAATCTTGCCTCATATCCGCTGTTATCGTCATAGGGAAGGTATTCCATGTTCCAGGAATAAGGGTTCCTGTCGGCTGCGTTAAGTGCTGCCGTCTTCTTCATTCCCTCAATATCCTGTTCGGAGAATTTTCTTTTTCCCGCGCTCTTGCAAAAGAATCTCGTAGCCTTAGTGGACATTGCATTTTCGTAAAACTTTGTAAGTTCATCTACCGAAGGCCGCCTGTCCATGCTTTGCAAAAAGGCAACGAGCATAGCACAGTTTACGATATTCGTTTTAAAACGATCCGCCTTCTCAAACTCGGGGATTTTTTCTATGATCTCTCTGTACTTTGGCTTTGCCTTTGCGGTTATTTGCCCGGCAGATTCCACATCAAACTTAAGATCCGTTACCAGATGATCTCTGAACGACTTTTTATAAAGCCCCCACATGGCCGCAGGCATTCCTGAATATTTCATAACTTTTATACCTGATCCCTTTCCATTGCTTTTTTCGTATTTATCAGCAGCCCGGTAAATGTAATAAGACTTCCGATACTGAGCCATCCGGTCGACAAAGCATAGGCCCATGCATGATTTCCGGCCAACTTCATGATCAATATGTCAAGCACTCCTGTTAACATCGTGAAAACCCAGCACCACTTGGGATAAGGAGTTTTTCCCTTAGCAAATGCCATGATCTGAACTATATTCATGAACATAAAGAACACAAAGAAAATGACCGTGACCGGCAGCAAAAACATTTTTGCGAATTGCAAAGCCTCTTCGACGGCCATATCAGGATTTATCCTTGCGATAGTGTTATGCTGATAGATCGTTGCGCAGCATACTACATGGCAAAAGGGACCGAACAGGAGCATTCCTATAAGTCCTGCCCTGAAGGCATGCGCGTATCTATCGGAGCATGCGGCAATGACTCTGTATACTCCGAAAAAGCACATCGTCTCTATCGAGATTCCGATCATTCCAAGCGTAGCCGCCCAGAATATTCTTGTATCAGAAACCCCGTTATATCTTGAAAAATACTGAGTCATACCGGTAAGCGACATATCGGCTGTTCCCCAGCCAAGTACCATGTCCCCTCCGATAAGAGCCAGTAAAGATGCAAATATTCCCAGTTTAAAAAGATGTTTTATCCTGTCCCAGTCAGGTTTGTTATATTCTGTCTTCATATCGTCCTTTCAGATCTTCCTGCTGACAAGAAAGCCGTTTTCATCGGTTACGATCTCATATTCTGCTGCAAGCGGGTTTTTGTTACCGACAACGCAATAATCACACACTCCACTGTTTCCGCAGGTTCCGCATCGGATAAGCGTACCGTGTATCTGTTCTATGCCAAAGAAATCGGAGTTACAACAAAGCGGCAATACATGCAAAAGATCATGGCTCTTGGCAAATTCCGCATTGGGACATTGAGTAAAACTATACCGGGCTATATGATTTTTCTTATCATACGGCTCATCTATATTGATAAACCCGGCCGGATAATTAGCGATATCCTTACGGTCTCTGTTTCCGGACTTTCTGAATATCTTATCTATCAGCCAAATGTCAAAAGACCTGTTAAGATCAAATACCTTCCCTAACTTTGCAAATTTTCCCATGAACAGATTTTGTACAAAGTCCTTAAGTTCCGAGACAGGCGGCTGATCCGGCAATGACGGATATAATGCGAATACCAGAAGTCCGCCATAAATGGCCATGGCATGGCCGTTTTTCTTTCCGCCGTAATCCGGGAGATCCTTAAGATATTCTTCGTACTGATCTTCAACCTTTTTCCATATTAAGACTGCCTGCTCGTCGCCGTATCTTGCGCTGAGCCACTCCTTTACCGGTTTGCAATAGGGAAGCTCCGATATCTTTACATGCTCAACTGCCATCTTTCTGACTCTCCTTCTGTAGTTAGCCTTTGCTAACTCAAGATAATAGCACAAGTTTTTACAAAATGCTACACTCTTTTTTTACCATTTGTCTTCCGCCGAAGAACATGATCATCCAGCCCATGCTCTCAAACCCGCTGCAGAAGCCGTTAAACTGCCATGGGAAAACAATTTCAATAATATAGCCTATGCCTGCAACAATTAATGGCGCAGCAAGGATCCAAACCTTTTTAATTCCGAATGTGCCTCTTAAGACCATGCCTATCCAGCCAACAAGAGCCGCCAGTTCAAAGGCAAAAAAAGTAGTCCAATAAGGTACCGCCTGCACCATATATGATGTCCCAGAGCATCAATTTATCTATTTTATTAAGTTTTTCCTTAGTCATCCTTTTCCCTCCCCAAGCCAGCCGTTCACAGCGGCATTCACTCTTCTGTCTATATCAATACGGGCTTCTTTGCATTCCTTTTTGTAATCCCTGCCGGCTTTGAACAATCTTACAAAGAAAGCACCTCCGATAGGCATCATCTGCTTAAGCAGACTCTCCGGAAATACAAAGTGTGTAGCATGCTCATAGATCATGCTCTCAACTTCACATTCGTGCGGTACCCTGGATAAACGTTCTTCCATGCGTCGGATGTATTTTGCGGTATCCCACAAAACATCGTCTTCCGCGCCGATCAAAAGAAGTTTGCCCTTAATGCGTTCGACTTTTATAAATTCTTCTTCTTTTATCGGGTGAGCCTTCTCGGAATCGTCAAAGACTCCCCTTGACACGATCAGATCTTTACCGGCCTTCGCGTCGTCTTTCATCTTTTGATAATATTCCGGATGACGATAAACAAACGGAAGATAAGGAAGAGGTTTTCCCTGCCAGGAAGCTGTCGATTCACCTTCTCCCGGCCATTCTTCCTGACCGTCCCTTTTTCCGCGGTAAAATCCTTCCATGACAAAATCGCTGGGCGTCATAGCTATCGTAAGTGTTATTTCAGGATAGAAAGACGCAGCTATCAGAGCATACATTCCCGTTGTCGAAGCCCCTGCGATCCCGAATCTTTTATTGCCTTTGCTCTTAAGGTATTCGATCGCGGCACCAATCCTCTCAACCGGAAGATTATGATGTCCGTAATCCTTATGCGCGGGAGACAATGTCATTACATTCACCCCGAAGTTTTTATGAAGCCACTTAGCACCCGACCTTGCGACATGGTCTTCACAGTCATCTCCAAGCATTGCTATTATCGCGTTATCGGTATCTTTTCCGGGACAAGGCCAATAGCATCCGTAAAATCCTTTATCTGTTTCTTTGATCTTTTTCATTTTAATCATCCTTTCTCAAATATAAGATTCAACATTCCGTCGATTGCATCTCTTATACCTTTAAATTCTTCCCTGTAAATTTTGTAACGCAGTTAGTCTTTGCTAACTATGTATGATAGCATTAACATGTCGAAAAGTCTATATCCCCCTTTAATAATAAAAAACGGATAGCCACGTCTAAACGCAGCTATCCGCCTATTTTTTCATGACTCTTTATGGATCAAAAAGCTGTTTAAATTCCTGTGCCATTACAGTTAGCTCTTATAACAAGTCTTCTACACATTTATCAACGTTTTCCATTTTCTCGGTGGGCTCAAATCTTGCAACCACATTTCCGCTTCTGTCTACAAGAAACTTCGTGAAGTTCCACTTGATCTCGGGATTGTTCTTGTAATCCTTATCGATCTTTTTAAGCATTGCGCTCATTGCAAGTGCCGTAGGGCCTTTTCCGAATCCTTCAAATCCCTTCTGTTCCTTAAGATATTTGAAAAGCGGTATCGCAGTCTCTCCGTTTACATCCGCTTTCTTCATCTGAGGAAACTGTGTCTTATACTTAAGCTGGCAGAATTCGTGGATCTCCTCGTCGGTTCCGGGCGTCTGTCCCGCAAACTGGTTACAGGGAACGTCGATGATCTCAAATCCTCTGTCATGATACTTTTCATACATAGCCTCAAGATCTTTGTAATGAGGAGTAAATCCGCATCCCGTTGCGGTATTCACTACAAGAACTACCTTTCCCTCGTAATCCTTCATAGATATCTCTTCGCCTGCTGCTGTTGTTACGCTCTGATCATAAAATCCCATGTCATTTACCTCCTGTTGAGTTATCGGTCATCAATTATCTTTGGTCATATTATATTTTGTCAAATATAAAATGTCAAGAATAATTTTTTCCCTTTTTTTCCTGTAGTCCTACAGTTCTTTTTTAAAAAACCTGTTCATTGTACTGTGTCCGACTTCTTTGGGGCGTTCGATCTCTTTGTATCCCGCTTTCTCATAGATATGGATCGCGGCTTCAAGGTTATCATGCGTTTCAAGATATGAAAACTTAAACCCCGCCTCACGCATCCTGTCTTCAATGAATGATATGAGCTCGTAACCGAGTCCCGAGCCTTTTGCCGCATCTGCAAGATACAGTTTCTGAAGTTCTGCCGTATCTTCCATTTTTTCAAATCGGGCAAATCCGATCCCGCCTATGACCTGTTTGTTGTCATCTTCAAGAACATAGTATCTGCCGTCGGCACTTTTGTAGAGATCGCTCAGCCGGTCCAGTCCCTCATCGAAATAGACTGTTCCCGGAATATCGAGTTTATGCTTTTTAAGGTTGTCTCTTATGATCGCGGCGATCGCCGCATTGTCTTTTTCCGCTATTTCCTTCAATTTCGGCGCATATCCGGTTTCACGCTTATATACAAACATCCCGTTGCCGTAAGGATCGTCTTCGGCGCCGTATTCTTCGTCCATGAAACAGTATCCGCTCTTCTCAAGAACTCTCACGGAGACATCGTTTCCCTTCATGACGCGCCCGTAAAGGACTTTACAGTGAAAAACGGAAGTAAAATGATCGCTCATCTGCTTTAAGACTTCGGTGGCATATCCTTTTCCCCGGTAATCCCTGCCGATCACAAAACCGATCTCAACCTCACCGGGTTTTCCCTCAACTTCATTGACCCCGGTATCTCCGATCAGTTCTCCTGTTTCTTTTAACACCACCGCCAGTACATAAGGCAGCCTCCCGTTATCAGCACAGTCTGCGAAAAACTCTGTTCCTTCCAGGGCTTCATCAATATCCTCATAGTATTCCCCCGGTATCCATTTTTTAACATCGTCATCCCTGTGAATCTCATAAAGGCGCTTTGCGTCTTCGGGCTTAAATTTCCGCACCGCCAGGCGCTCTGTTTCAAAAATGTATTCTTTCATGACTGCGATCCCCCGTCGGTCAATACGTATAATATCCTATGTCGTCAATAATGATCTCACCGGCAGCCGTTCCGTCGGTGCTTATGGTAATGCCCGTAACTGATGCAAAGTCAAAACCGGATCCTTCAAACATATCCGGAGTTATCATTACCGTCTGAATCTGATGTTTATATTCGTAGGAGCCAAAGAAAACGTCCTGTTTATACAGCTGAACCGCAAAAGAGTGATATACGGGGACGGGAGTTTTTAAAGAAGCCGTTCTGCCCGAAGAATCGGTAAGGGTAACCGTATAATCAAGCCCTTCTTTAATATCTTCCGTGTCTTCCCTCATATCTGCGATCCCAAAACCGATCGCGCCCTTCGAAATATCGATACTCTTAAATGCGGCCGAAACCGACGGTTCCGACTCATCCTCCCATTTTACGGAAAGAACATATTCTTCGCTCTCACCGCCGAAACCTCTTGAATAAGGCACATATGTCCATGAATCGGCTCCCGTGACATTCAAAGATGTCCCGTTTCCTGCGTTTACTATATCAACCGTATCATCAAAACTGCACAGCGTGATCCTGTCCGAATCCTCGTAATTGGTCACATATACCGTGTCGGGAAGGTCTCCCTCATACAATGAGATATCCTTAAATAAAGAAGCATATGTATCGTCTTTAAGGATCGTATTATCCAGAAATGTCCTTATATAAGCTTTTGCGATCAGTTTCTGATCCGCTTCGTCGATAAAGTTATATGTATTAAGATACCCTTTTCCCATGGGAGCCATATCGTATCTTCCCCACTCCGAGTTGAACTGACCATGATTTGCGCCCAGGATATATAGGGATGCCTTAATAAATTTCTCGTCCGTTTTGCCGGTGAAGGTTATGTTGTTATACTGTTTCTCACCCATCATATCACTTACATCCTGATCGTTGCTTCCGTGAATGAGAAGATAGTTCACATCGGATATCTCAACCGCGCGGCCTACCGGGGTATACTGGTCGCAGACCGGAGCAATCGCAACAACGGAAGTGATATTAAAGTGATAATCAAACCTGATGTTACCGTTTTCGGGATAAGCATCAAGATCATTGAAAAGATACGCGGTCGCGACCATTTCTCCGCCTCTTGAATGTCCGCCGACAGCTATTCGGTCCGGATCCAAAAGTCCCGAGATACGTCCGTTTTCCTGTTTGGACAAGTCAAGCAGCGTTTTCATGTTCTCCAACAACACGTAGGCTCTCAGATCATTGCCTGCACCAAGTTCATTGATAATGTTTTCATCTACCGATATAACCGCATATCCGTTGCTTGCCAGATACTGTCCCAGGTACTCATATCCGAGATATGAAGGAGTTGTGGATTCATGATTGCCGTGCACTATAAAGAAAACGGGACACCCCAAGCGGCCTTCCGGATACCATATCCTGCCTTTTATCGGTGTTTTGGCATAATCCCTGTCGCTTGCGAGCCATGTGAGCGAGGTTATCGGATCTCCCGCTTCTTTGGTGGATTCAAAGATCGTAAGATCTATCGATCCGGTAATGATATCATCGGTCTCATCCGGACCGTAAGACAATGAAGAAACGGTATAAGGTCCGTCCTTAAGATATGAAGAAAACCCGTCAACAACCGATGTCTGTTCACCCTCGATCGCATTATAGAAATCCACTCTGCTCTTACCGAACTTATCGACACGGTAAAAAACCGCAAATAAAACCAGATATGCCGTGCAAAGAGTCGCCGCGACATATGCGGCGATCTGTTTAAAACGCTTTGTCCTTATAAATCCGAGAATGACTCTTCCCAGCACATCAGCCGAAAGCACCAGCAAAAAGCTCATGATCAAAGCTCCGCCCATTGCATTGGCCTGAGTGGCGCCGGCATTCATACCGCATACGGCTGTCCAGGCAGCGATGAAATAGGTTTTACTCCTTTTGCCGGTTCCGAAAACAAGCTTTAACACAAGATTCAACAGTTCGGCGGCCAGAGCCCATAAAGCAACGGCAATCAAAAGGCCCAAGATAAATGGGATCTTATAAAGCATGGTCTCCTGTATCGCCGAAGCCCAGAACTGCGCGCCCACCAGGATCTCAAGTATCATACCCGCCGATCTTCCCTTTTTAAGAAATTCTCTTGTGGGAGCTGTTTTCTTTTTTAAGAATTCGAAGGGTCTTCGTACTCTTTTTTTACATTTAAACCTGTTGGGCGTCGGTTTTCCATGTCCGTAGTAAAGCGTTCTTTTGCCTAATGACCCGATCCTTTGGGCGCTGTGTTTTATATCCTCAAAGTCACTGTAAAGGTGCCCGGTTGCCGGTCTTATCCAGTTATCAAGAGCATCCCCGACCAGAAGGCTCTCCTCTTCCACATCAATACCCAAAGAGCCCTTTGTATGTCCGGGAAGGCTTATTATCTTTGCATCTATCCCGTACGCGGAAAGATCGTCTCCCTCATCGACATATACGATGTTTTCGGGCTTTTCAACCTTTGTGTCCTTAAGAAGCTTAACAGACATTCCAAGGACAACTCTGCCCGTCAGGCCGTATGACATAAGGGACTGCGCAGAATAGTTGTCGAACAGTTCCTCATCCGCCTTATGAAAAGCAACCGGAACGTTAAATTCCCGGGAAAGTTTTGCCGCATTCTCGGCGTGATCGAAATGAACATGGGTAAGCACGATAAGGCGGAGGTTATATTTCCTGCATTCCTTTAAAACCGTGTTATATGCCTCGCCGCTTCCCGTATCCACAAGTATGGCGCTTCCGTTACTTTCAACGATATAACAGTTATCCGTTTTATATCTGATGCGATGTATATTGTGCACTTTTTACTTCTCCTTCTGACTTGTTCAAAATTCTATTTATCATCTCTTCCGCAACATGTCAAGAAACCCCGCGCCGTATCGTCTTACCGAAGAATGATATTGTATTTACATACATAAGATAATTGTGTACACAGACTTCCCGCTTTGTTATAATTGTCATGCACGAGACTAAAGGAGAATATGGGGAATGAAAAACTGGAAAAGCTGGAAAATCGTTCTTTTTATCGCAATTTGTGTGTGTCTTAATGTAGGCGGAAAACTCCTGGCGGTACGACTCAACCTTCCGTTGTGGGCAGACTCTTTCGGTACCGTGTTGTGTGCTTATTTTGCAGGCCCTGTCTGCGGAGCTTTGGTGGGAGTGACGGGAAACCTCGCATATTGCGTTATCAATCGCATGTCAGCGGCTTATTCTCTCACCAGCATCGCCATCGGTGTCATCATAGGTGTTGCTGCAAAAAGAAAATGGTTCGACCGTTTCTACGGCTTTATGAAAGCAGCTTCTTTGTCTATGCTGACGGCCCTTATCGTATCCGTGCCGATAGATCTTTTGCTGGATGGCGGTCATACCGGCAACGAGTGGGGAAACGGCGTTATAGACTATCTTCTTGAGAGAAACTGGCCTGCCATCGTTTGTACCGTACTCGGTCAGCTTTCGATCGAATTTGCCGACAAGGTACTCACGGTTGCCGCCGTTTATATCATCATTCTTATAACACGCATAAATACCGAACATAATAAAGATAATACCGTAAAGATCGGGACTGTCGAAAAGACCGCGGTATCGATGCTTTTGGCATGCGGACTTTTCTCACTTATGTCTTTACAGGTCAGGGCCGATGTGACCGCAAATACCGAAACACCGGATTACAACGATTACGTTCAAAGCGTTTACAGCAGCAATAACGGTCTCCCCTGCGGCGAAGCCAATGATATAGCACAGACCAATGACGGCGTATTATGGATCGGTACATATGCCGGTCTTTATCGCTATAACGGAAGAGAATTCCGTTGGATCGACAGCTACGAATCCGTTAAAAACGTTAACTGTCTTTATGTTGACGAAGAAGGCCGAATGTGGATCGGTACCAACGATAACGGTCTTTCCATCGTGATCCGCGAAAAGGTCGTAAATATACTCGATCAGTCGGAAGGTCTTCCTTCCAACTCCGTACGGTGTATAGTATGCTCGTCCGACGGATTCTACTATGTCGGCACCACGGCAAGCATGCAGGTCCTTGTTATGAACAACGGACTCAAGGCCACAAGTACGCTTGATGAGATAAACTACGCCGACAGTATCACCGCCGACAGAAACGGAAATGTGGCAACGGTCGCTTCGGACGGAAGGCTGTTTTTACTTAACGACGGAGCCATAAAGTCCTCCGCCCAGCTGCCCGATGAACAGGAGTTGTACAACTGCTGTGCTTTTGCTCCCGACGGGACATTGATGGTCGGATCTTCAACCAACCACATATACTGTTATGATATTTCAAACGGTGATTTCAAGCAGATCAAAAAGATAACCTGCGATGATGTCACAAGCATCAACAACCTTAACTACATACAGGACGGAACACTGTTCATATCAACCGACAGCGGTGTCTCTTATATGGATAAAAGCGGATATCACCGCCTGAATACCAACGATTTCAACAATTCCATTGACAATATGTTATATGACTACCAGGGTAATCTCTGGTTTACCTCTTCAAGACTCGGACTGTTAAGACTTGCCAAGTCTCCTTTCAAGGATGTATACGGATCCGTAGGTATGGAACGAAGAGTTGTCAATACCATCGTATACTGGCAGAACTGTTATTATATCGGTACCGATAAAGGACTTGATGTTGTCGACAGATCATGCCGCAGACAGTTAAACAACGATCTTACCGATGAACTTGCCGGAAAACGTATCCGCTGTATGTATGTCGACAAAAACGATCATCTGTGGGTATGTACATACGGAAACGGTCTCATGGAGTATGCTCCGAACGGCGAAACGTGGGTATACAATGCGGAAAGCGGAAGCTTCGGAAACCGTGCGAGGATCGTGACAGGTCTTTCCGACGGCACTGTGTTTGCTGCCGGAGATACCGGAATTAGTTATATAAAAGATCACAAGATCGTTAAAACCATCAAAGGTGATGACGGACTTATAAATTCAATGATCTTAACCGTTACGGAACAAAGCGACGGTACTATTTTGGCAGGAACGGACGGCGACGGTATCGCAGTCTTAAAAGACGGGGAAGTAACCAAAATGCTGACCCGCGAAGACGGTTTGAGCAGCGGCGTTATACTTCGTACCGTCAAAGATCCCAAATCCGACGGAGTATTTATAGTTACCAGTAACAGCTTATGCTATATGGATCCCGAAGGTTCGATCCGGGTACTTGAGAATTTCCCTTATTTCAACAACTACGATATCTGGGTCAAAGACGAAGATACACTCTTTGTCATGTCAAGTGCCGGAATCTATGTCGTGGAACGTGACGAACTTGTTAAGGGCGGTGATATGGTCTGGGAACTTCTTGACGCAAGACGGGGTCTGGGAACTTCTCTTACCGCCAATTCCTGGAACTATTACAACGGTAACGGCGAGCTGTTCCTTCCCTGCGATACCGGTGTTTATATAATAGATGTGGATAAATACAACAGTGATGTCCGTTCTTACCGTATGCAGCTTGCATCCGTGAAAATGGAAGGTATTACACAGCCGATCTCCCGTAAAGGTGCCATTACCGTAGGACAGGGTGTCAACCGCGTGGAACTTTCTCCCGAGATACTCAACTATACGATCCAGGAACCGAATGTGGGTTATTTCCTGGATGGCTTCGATCCGCAATGGACGATCGTTCCCCAGAACAGTTTAAACAATATCATTTATATCAATCTTCCTGCGGGCGAATATGTATTCCACCTCGCGATCTTTGACAGCGCCGGTTCAAGGGTTTTGGAGGAACGTAAATTCACTATCGTAAAAGAAGGGGAATTTTTCGAACGTACTTCTTTTAAAGTATATATGTTGCTGTTACTTGCCCTGATCGTTATCTGGTTTACGTGGTTTGTTGTTCAAAGACAGCTAAATCAGCAGCAGATCAAGTTAAATATGGCCAACGAGACCGTTATGGCCATAGCAAACGCAGTCGATGCCAAAGATGTGCGTACACATCAGCATTCCCTTCGCGTAGCGGAATATTCGGCACTTATCGCTCAGGAAATGGGCTGTTATAAAGGTATTCACAAAAAGAAAGAACTCTCAAGCCTTCGTAAAGCCGCACAGCTTCACGATATAGGTAAGATAGGTGTTCCCGACAGTGTGCTTAACAAAGTCGGTCGTCTTACAGACGAGGAATATGTTCAGATGAAGTCGCACGTCACCAGAGGTGCCGATATCCTTAAGGACTTCACACTTGTCGAACATGTCGAAGAAGGAACGAGATACCATCACGAACGCTATGACGGCAAGGGATATCCCGACGGCTTAAAAGGAGAAGAGATCCCGCTGATCGGCAGGATCATCGGAGTTGCCGATGCATTCGATGCCATGACTTCCAACCGTGTTTACCGTAATCATATGGACACGGATTATGTTATGAACGAAATGAAACGCGGTCGCGGCACTCAGTTCGATCCGAATGTCCTTGATGCGTTCTTTAGACTGATCGATAAAGGTATCATCGATCCCGACAAGATCTATGCTCAAAAGAGTGCCGAAATAAAGCAGGCGGATCAGGAAGCTCACGCCGAACTTGCGCGCAGAGTTGAAGAGGATAAGCAGATCCAGGAAGCAAAGATGCACAATGAAAGCAAAAAAACACTTATGGCTGAAGGAGGGGACGCAGAAGAATGAAACGAGTTTATATAATAACCGTATCGACATGTGTCGTCATACTGGCTGCTCTGATCCTGTGTTTTCGTCTTTTAAATCTGTCCGGCGGAAGAGATCATCTTACGGTAGGCTTTATATATGACAATGACGAAAGCACACCATATACATACAACTTTTCGCTTGCCAAAGATGCGGTTGAAAAGAAATACGGAAAGCGGGTTGATATTTTAACACGCAGCAACGCTCTGGATGACGAGATCGATGAGCCCTTACGTGAACTTGCAAGTCTGGGATGCGACATCATCTTCTTTAACGGCTACAGTGAACTGGTAATGCAGCTTGCCCCCGAATATCCGGATATCCAGTTTTGCCAGACATCTTATATGGATATGAACGGCCGGTCCGTTCCGTCCAACTATCACACATTTAAAGGCGAGGCTTATCAGGGCAGATATGTAAGCGGTATCGCAGCTGGCATGAAGATAAAGCAGATGATCTCGGACGGTCTTATAACAAAAGATCAGGCGGTCATCGGATTTGTGGCTGCATTTCAGACCTCGGAAGTAATATCGGGATACACCGCATTCCTGTTAGGAGCAAGATCGATCGTGCCCGAAACGGTGATGCATGTATGTTATACGGGAACCTGGAGCAGTTTCCCTCTTGAAAGAGACGCAGCATACAAACTTATTGATGAGGGTTGTGTGGTGATCTCTCAGCACACCGACACTATCGGACCCGCAATTGCCTGTGAAGAAATGTCAGCAACCAGACCTGTCTGCTTTGTAGGCTATAATCAGAGTATGTCGGAAGTTGCACCCGCGACATCACTCGTCACCTCAAGGATCTGCTGGGAACCTTATGTACTGGGCGCTGTTGATGCCGTAATGGCCAACAAGAGCATAGAATCATTCTTAAGCGGAAGAATTCACGGTTCGGACGTATCCGCCGGATTTGAAAACGGATGGGTTGATATGGACGACTTAAACCTTCAGCTTGCGGCTCCCGGAACTCAGGAAGCCATGGACGAAGCCATTGAAAAATTTAAGCGGGGAAATATCGATTTTGTGTTCAAAGGTGATTATATCGGTGTTAACCCCGAAAACCCTTCCGATACGCTGGATCTTAACAAGGGTTACATAGAAAACGAAAAGACTTCCTATCCCTTATTTAACTATATCCTTAAAGATGTGATCACAATAGATGACGGGCCGCTAGACAATCCCTGACGCCAAGGCCGATACTTTCAAGATATTATTCAAAAACAAAACGGAAGAAACAACAATGTTGTCTCTTCCGTTTATTTTTGTGTTTTATCGCTTATACGGCTTGGCCGGCCGGACGATCTTTATCAATAATTCTCTGCGCGAACTTCAAAATAGCTCTGAGGATGAGCACATACGGGACATATGTCGGGAGCTTCGGTTCCCACTACGATATGACCGCAGTTACGGCATTCCCAAACCTTGACTTCGCTCTTTTTAAATACTTCCTGAGCTTCAACGTTTTTAAGAAGTGCACGATATCTCTCTTCATGCGCTTTTTCGATCGCTGCTACCGCACGGAATTTCTCGGCAAGTTCCGGGAAACCTTCCTTTTCGGCAGTTACGGCAAATCCCACATACATATCGGTCCACTCATGATTCTCACCGTCGGCTGCAGCCCCTAAGTTCTCGGCGGTAGATCCTATTCCGTCAAGTTCCTTAAACCACATCTTTGCATGTTCTTTTTCGTTGTCGGCAGTGTGCAGGAAGATAGCTGCGATCTGCTCGAAGCCTTCTTTTTTGGCTTTTGATGCAAAGTAAGTATATTTATTACGTGCCTGTGACTCGCCCGCGAACGCTGCAAGCAGGTTTTTCTCGGTCTCGGTTCCGGCATATTTGTTGCCGCCCTTTACTTCCTCAACCTTATCGCCCGAAGCCTTACACTTGGGACATACGGGAGCCTCTCCGTCAGGTACGGAAAAAACTTCGCCACAGATAAGACATTTGTACGTTTTCATATGATCATCCTCCCTTATTAAGCCTTCCACAGTCCGTGGAGGTTACAATATTCATAAACAGCCTCAACTTCGTCGCCTTCACAAAGAGCAAAACATACCTTGGGCTCGTCACCGGGCTTTAATGCTTTTCTCTGATTGCCGAATTTGGTCTGGATCGCAACCCACTCAATGAAATGCTCTTCAAGCATGGGGTGAGCAACCGAACCTACGGTAACAAATACCTTGCCGTCCTTAACCTCATATACGGGAACGTGCTTTTCAACGGCTCCGTCGGATGTACCGGGGATGATCTCCTGCATGGCTTCTCCGCAGCATACTACGGGAACGCCGGTCTTTTTAACGATCGCAACGATCTGTCCGCAATGATTACATCTGTAAAACTTAAGTTCCATGATAACCCTCCTTTACGATCTTTCGGCGATTCACGCCGAAACAGATACAAATGTGGCTTTATCGCGCCATTACGCATATCGGACCCGATAAATCCGTTGCGTTAATTCTATCATTTTATGACGGATAAAGCCACATGAATTTGCCTAAAGAGTTATTAAGTTTTTTATTACCTAAAATCCGATCACTTTAACCGATAACGGCTTTAACTTAAGCGCTTCGCCAAGCTGCATCTTTGCCTCAGAAGGTGTTATCTTGTCGGGTTCGTTTATTGTGTTAAAGTCATCCTTTCCGCCGGTCATTTCGGTGACATCGACGGTGGTGTCAACGGAATCTGAACAGACGGATGAAATATCAAGAACCGCATCGCTTTCGGATGTATTGACAGCCTTGATGACAAGCTTTCCGTCAGGGGTTTTGACCGCACTTGCGAATATCCCTTCCGTCGTCGGGAGTCTGAAGTCTTTGATATATGTACCCTCATTGGTACTGAACATCTTTTGTACATAGTAACTGGGCGTCGCATATGCCGTATCACCGTCAAACCATATCATATCGGGCGACCACTGCGAATATCCGAGCCTTGAAAGAAGCGGTGCATAACTTGCCATTACGACGACATCTTGGTTTCTCTCAAGTCCCGTCATAAATGCTGCCTCTGCAAGTGCCGCATATAGAGTATTTGCATCCGGTCTTTCGTATTTACCGCTGCCGTCGCCGACATGACACGCATACTCGCCCGCAAATACCTTTATATCTCTGGGATAATTGTCATAAAAATCATTGTGACCGATAAACCAGTCGGGACCCACATAGTAATGCTCATCAACGGCATAAACGAAGTTGGGATTGGCCTTACTGTTTTCACGTATAAACTGCCATGAAGCACTGTATTTATCGCTGTGAACATCGGGACCTGCCGTTCCGATCAGTTTAATGTCGGGATAAACCTCATGTATCCTCTTTTCAAACCGCTTATATCTTTCAAAGAACTGTGAGTTTTCATCTTCCCATTGTTCGTTGCCGATACCGATCATTTCCATGTTAAAAGGTTTTGAATGACCCATCTCGGCTCTTACGGCGCCCCACTTACTATCAACGGGACCGTTTGCAAATTCTATAAGATCGATGGCATCCTGAATGTATTGTTCAAATTCGGGATCGTCAACGTCAACTTTTTCGAATGTCATATACTGGCATGCCAGACCTACGCTCACCACGGGAACCGGTTTACATCCGAGATATTCGCACAGCATAAAATATTCAAAGAAACCGATCTCATAGGTCTGTCCGTAATAGTAATAAGGTCCTTTTTCGGGTTCAAGCCATGATTTGTGAACAGCCCATCTTGACCAGTTAAACTTTCTGTCTGCAACGGGGCCTATCGTACGCTTCCAGTCGTATCTGCTTTCGAGCGTACCGCCTTCAACCACGCATCCGCCGGGGAAACGCAAGAAATCGGGTTTAAGGTCTTTTAACATATTTGCAAGATCTTTTCTGAACAGTCTGAATACCGCATCATTGGGCTTAAGTGAAAAGAAATCAAAGAATACTCTTCCGGTCTCTTTAACACTTACCTTAAAGGTCGCTTTCTTAACGGTTTTGAGTGCTTTGGAGGTAAGATCGTAACTCTTCCATCCGCCCCCCGTAATCGCAACATCAACATCAAATGCGATCTCATCACCCAGGATCACGCTTACATTGACGGTTCTGTCGGTATCGGCCTTTGCATAAAAAGAAAGCCTGTACTCGGAACCTTCGTTAAGATATATTCCGTCATAGGCTTTATTTGTAAATCCGGCATTTGCTTTTAAAACATCGCAAACAAGGAAATGCGGATTGTTAGTTGAAACCGGATCGCTTTCCGAGATCGCGAGCATTGCCTCACCTACAGACTCCCAGCCGTAAAGTCCGTCATATTCGGTTTCAAACTTTCCGAACTCCGGCATATCCGCCCTGATCATCTCAAAATTGCGATTCTCAAGCATCTGTGCGTTAAGTCCGCCGTCAAGTCCGTAATTGATATCCTCAAAGAATATTCCGATCATAATCTTTCGTTCCTTTTACACGATCGAATCACGCGGAATTATCTCACACATTACCCTTAAGGGCTGAATGTGCTCATCGCGTTTTTCCTCGTTCTCTATCTCTTCTATGATCAATTCACCGCAACGGGTGCCGATCTTTTCAAACATGATCTCGCTGGTAGACAGTCCGGGATAGAGATACTCTGAGATCTCACGGTTATCAAATCCCATTACCGAAATGTCTTTACCTACGATAAGCCCTCTCTTACGCGCACTGTCATAAGCCCCCGCCGCCATAAGGTCATTCATGCAAAAGATCGTATCAAGACCTTTATCGAGCAGGATGTCGGCGCATCTTTCTCCGGACTCTCTTTCCCAGTCTCCGTATACAACTATACTGTCATCGAAGAGGATCGAATGCTTTTTAAGTCCGTCCCTGTATCCGTCCATACGCCACAGTGTATGGGGGTTATCGGGTTTTCCGCCGATAACACCGATCCTGGTATGTCCGCGCTTAACAAGATAATCAACTATCGCCTCAGCGCTGTTGGAATCATCTATCACAACCGATTTGTATTTATTGTTATGAGACATTCCGTATGCAAATACAACGGGAATGTCAAAATCTTCGGGTACACAGTCAAGTATACGCCCGTGTGCGGCCACATATATGACACCGTCCGCCCTTATTGCCTCAGCTTCGGCAAAAGCAGGTGCGGTATTCTTTTTAAGAAGTCCTTCATCGCCGAGATTTCCGTTGTAAGCCTTTTTCCATTTCTCATACATGCTCATGTTTATAAGAAAGGTCCTGTAGCCCTTTGACTCGGCATATTCCATTATCGCTTCAACTATAAGAGGAGTCGAGAACTGAATAAGTTCCTCGGCTATGATACCGATGGTTTTGTTATTGGTCCTGCGCATTCCCTGCGCAAAGTAATTGGGTTTATATCCCGTTTCCTCGACGGCCTTTAAAACTTTTAAACGGGTCTCCTCACTCATGTTGGTCTTGCCGTTTAAAATGTTCGAAACCGTACTCGGAGAAACATCGCACATTTTTGCGATCTCTTTTACTGTTATCAAGTCTCTGCCCTCAAATACAAATCAATTCCGGTAAATCCGTAAGGATTTACGATCCGTGCCACGTATATTATACACTATCCCGGCACCGATCCTGAACCCTTATTAAGAAATACCCCCGCCGGCAGAACCGGCAGGGGGGGACATTTCATTGCCGTAATTATTCAGCTGCTTTGATAGCTTCAAGTTCGATGGTGAATTTATCTACGTCAAACTTGTAAAGATCCTGGAATCCAAGGCTGTCAAGGTTCTCAACCATGGTATCCCACATTGAATCGAATTCAGCTTCGCTGGATGCGAAGATCATTCTCCATGATGCATCCTTAACTTCCTGACCAACCTGGTTTCTGGTTACTTCGATATCAGCGGTATCGCTGGGAAGAGATACGGAAACGCTGGGTCTTACAAGAAGTGCATTGTGAGCCTTCATCCAGTCAACGGGTTCTGCAACACCGAATCTGTCAGACCATTCGTTCTTGGTCTTGGTAGCTGTTGCTGCCTTCCATGATGCCCAGTGAGTGTTACCGAAAGGTTCTCCGGTAATGGGGTTGGTGGAAAGTGCACTTACGATCCACTGGTTGATAGCGTTGTTACCGTCTGAGTAACCTGCTCCGCCGTACTCTTCGGGAACCGGAAGGTTATCCATTAAAGCGTTGTCGTTGATAGCGGTATACTTGCCGTCAGCGCCTACTTCATAGTTGAATCCTTCAATACCGCAGTGCTGGAACTGACATCCTTCGGGTGAAGCATACCAGTCAAGGAACTTCATGATCCTGTCATACTTTTCGCCTTCAACACCTGCGCCTACACCGAAGAGACGTCCCGATCCGTAATAAGTATCGGATGTGGTGTAATAGAGCTGATCTTCAACAGGGATGAAGATCATACCTTTACCTTCTGCAAGTCTGTCCTGGCTGTTCCAGAAACCAACCTGCCAGCTGTACCAGAATGTGTAAACCTGTCCTGCGCTCATTTTAGCACATGCAGCGTCCCAGTTCTGAGAACCTGAGTCGGGATCTACAAGACCCATCTGATTTGCTTTCCATAAGAACTTAAGCATCTTGTAGTATGTTGCGTTCTTGTCTGTAAGAGGAACAAATGTGTCGTCCTTGGTAAGGATTGCGGAACCTTTGATCTTTTCGCCGTACCATGTGGTAAGCTGAACAACGTTTGCAATACCGATCATGCCGTCGTTGTTATCCCAGTCGGGCCAAAGTGAGAAGCCGTAAGCGGGATCGCCGTTTTCGTTGGTAGGATTTGCATCCTGGATCTGCTTGATAACATCAAGAAGGCCGTCAAGGTCTTTGATATCGGGAGCGCCGATTCCTGAGTAAAGATCCCAACGAAGCATGGGGCTTGAATAAATAACATCATCCGAGAAAGATGTGGGAGATGTATTTACCATTTCACAAGGAATACCGTAAAGTTTACCTTCGTTGTTGATACCTGCGTTGTAAGTTGTGATCTGGTCTTCATATACCATAAGGTTACTGCAGTTCTTGAGTTCTGCGGTAATGTCCTTGATGAGACCTGCGCCTACACAGTCGTTAAAGTGTGTGGGATCGAGTACAACGATATCACCTAAGTTACCTGTTGCTGTTCTTGTCTGATAAACAGCATCACCTGCTACCTGGGGAGCAATGATGTTAAGTTCGATGTTGAAACGATCCTTAACAACTTTTGCAAACCAACCGGTCTGTGTTCCCTGATAGTTGGCTGCCTCGTCATAAACTTCGATAACGAGAAGATCTCCTGCAGCTGCGCCGTCATCACCGGCGTTATCGCTGCCACCTTTGTTGTCCGTTGAAGCAGCGGGAGTATTGCCGTTTCCTGAAGCTGCGGGCTCATCGCCACAACCTGCGAAACAAGCTGCTACCATTGTCAACGAGAGTAACAATGCAACTAATTTCTTCTTCATAATATCCTCCTTTAAGATTATGAAATAAGATTATATATCTAACGGCCCACCCGTTAAATAACGTTTTGTCAACCCTTTACCGCACCGATCATGATACCTTTTGTAAAATACTTCTGGAAGAAGGGATAAACCAGAAGAATAGGTGTAACAACCACGATCGTAACCGTCATTCTGACGGATGTAGCAGTCTGCATCTTGGCCATGGAAGCCGCGATGTTGGCCGATGAGGAACTGCCGTTCAGAAGTGCCTTTATCGAACTTGACTGCGTAATATACTGATACAATACATACTGCAGTGTATTAAGCTTTTTATCCGTGACGTAGATCAGCGTATCCTGGAAGGAGTTCCACTGGCTTACCGCCGTAAATATCGCTACCGTTGCAAGTATCGGTTTAATGACCGGAAGCATGATCCTGAAAAATATCGTAAGCGTTCCCGCTCCGTCTATAAGAGCCGCTTCCTGAAGTTCACCCGGTGTAGCCTCGATAAACGTCTTACATAAGATCATGTAGAAAGGACTTATCGCCGTAGGCAATATATAGATCCAGAAGTTGTTGGTAAGCTTTAAGTTTGTCATCGTGATGTATAACGGAATGATACCTGCGTTAAAATACATCGTGGCTGCGATAAATCTGTACCAGAACTTTCTTCCCCACATGTTCTTGCTGGTAAACATGTAACCGAGGAATGCAGATGTAAATACAACCACAAGCGTTCCTACAACCGTTCTTGCCAAAGAGATCTTAGCCGCATCAAAGAGACCTTCAAGTTTCATTACCGAAACATAGTTTGTAAAATGGATCTCCTTGGGCAGGAAGATTATCTTACCTCTGTCACTAAGCTGGTTGGAGCTTATTGAGTTTATAAAGATGTAGTAAAACGGATAAACACAAACAAAAGCAAATATCGAATATACAAAATAAGTGATAACGCTTATCAGTTTGTCACCAAAGGATGTCTTGTAATGTACGGTCGATGACACGAATTCTTTTTCTTTCTTTCTCATCCGGGCCACCTCCTAAATAAATCCTTCGCCACGCACAAGTTTGGAGAATCCGTTTGTGAGTGTCAGGAGTATGATACTTACTATCGTCTTAAGTATACTTACCGCTACCGAAAGCGAATATCCGCCGCTTCCCATTGCCAGGTTGTAAACATAAAGGTCAAGCACCTGTATATATTCCTTGTTAAACGAGTTCTGGAATACATAGAACTGTTCCATACCGTTTGTAAGGAAGTTTGCAAGGTTAAGCATTACGATTACGAAGTATGTGGGTAAGATACTCGGGATCGTGATATGACGGATGATCTGCATACGGTTCGCTCCGTCCACCTTGGCCGCTTCCATCATCTGCTCATCTATACCCGTGATCGCGGCTATGTACATGATCGCGGCCCATCCGGCGTTTTTCCATGTCAGCCACAGCCATTGTTTAAAATATATGTGACTCGCAGATTTAAGGAAATCTATCGGTTTATCGATAACATGGAGACTTAACAGGATAGAGTTAACAACACCCGTACTGTTAAGAACCGAGTATGCTATCGAGAATACGAGTACCCAGCTTATGAAATTGGGGATCGTGGTAACGGTCTGTACGAATTTCTTGAAGGGAACACATTTGATCTCATTAAGAAATACCGCAAACATCATGGGGAACCATGAAAACAGAAGACTCAGTCCGCTGATGGCAAAGGTGTTTCTTAAAACTCCCAGTATCTGTTTAACCTTAACGGGATTTTCAACCATCTGCTTGAACCACTTAAGTCCCACGAACTTATCGGGAGTAAGTGCCTGCGGCGGTTTATAATCATAGAATGCATATACCCAGCCGTAAAGCGGATAATAGCACACAACAGCTATTAAAATGATAAAGGGAAGCACCAGGAGAAATTCTTTGAAGCCCTGGCGCTGCTTCCGGGTCTTAAACATACCGACACCTCATTGAAACAAATTATGTAAATCGATTTAATAAATCGTTTTATTAAATCGTTTTACTAAAATATACGCTCATAGTTTTTTTGAGTCAATGGGTTTTGGGTAAATTGCATACGTTTTGTAATTATTCAACAAATCTTTATGGGAATATTTGTGAAAAAGAAACAAGAAAGATCATAATCCCAGAAAAGCCTTCATGGGATCGACGTCTTTGGCTATTGAAAAGATGTTGGACCTCTCGCTGTCAAGATAGTCCTTAAGCTTATCCGCTTCTTCGTCGGAAAAGCCCGTGTTTTTAAGAAGTTTTAATTCGGGCAGCACAAACTCCGCGCTTTTGTCACGATCCGAAAAGAGGACGTATATTTTCTTTTCGCCCTCTTTACCGACCACACAGGACACGTTCATGGTGATATCCTTACCGATCTCAATCCCCATCTTCATCCTCCGCGAAGTTTTTGCTGTACAATACGTCATTGAGTGTCTTTATCAGCTTACCTATATTTATGGGCTTGGCTACATGCGCATCCATGCCGGCCGCAAGCGCCGTTATCCTGTCTTCGTCAAACGCGTTGGCGGTTATGGCGATTATCGGAATATTGGATACCTTGTGGTCTTCCATACGTCTGATGGTACGCGATGCCTCATATCCGTCCATAACAGGCATTCTGATATCCATAAGTATCACATCGAAATTCGGATCTGTCGCAAGAAGGTCCGTTGCTTCTTTACCGTTTGTAACAGATACGACTTCAAAAGAAAGCGCCTTTAATATACCTTCCGCTATCTCACGGTTAAGGTCGTTGTCTTCGGCCAGTAACAGTCTCTTGCCCTCAAAGTTCTGCTGTACGGGAGCATCATTCGTTTTCTTTTCGATAACCGACGATTCCTTGACTTTAAACTTAAAGGTCATTACTACCGTGGTACCTTCGCCGGCCTTACTTTTAACATCTATCGTACCGCCCATAAGGTCCACGATACTTTTGGTGATGGCCATTCCAAGGCCGGTTCCCTGTATGCCGGAAATGGTCGAAGATCTTGCACGGGTAAAGGGAGAAAACAGATCTTTTAAGAAATCTTCGGTCATACCCATACCGTTATCCGATACCACAAACGTAAAGGTACCGTAATCGTCGCGGGTGTTGCCTTCTTCTATGACAAAATCGACTCTTCCGCCGTCCGATGTATACTTGATGGCATTGGAAAGCACATTTACCAGCGCCTGTTTAAGACGTATAAAGTCACACAGTATTTCCGTATGTTTAACACCGTCGTATCTTATATTGAATATAAGATTGCGGTCCTTTATCTGCGAATCAACCATGCTCTTTATCATCACCACCATATCTTTGATGTTTTCATATGTTTCGGTGATGGTCATCTTACCGGCTTCGATACGACTCATGTCCAGTATGTCATTTATAAGAGAAAGAAGATAATCCGAAGACTGCTCTATCTTATAAAGGTATTCGCCGACTTTTTCCCTGTCATCGATATTTGCCTCGGCAAGGTTTGCAAATCCTACGATGGCGTTCATGGGTGTACGTATATCATGCGACATGTTGCTTAAGAACTCCGTCTTGGCACGGTTTGCGGATTCCGCCGCCTTTAAGCTGTTAAGCAGCAGTTCTTTACTCTCGGCTTCCGCCTTGGCTTTTGCTTTTTCCTCGGCCGCTATCTCCGCACGTATGAGCTGTTTTTTAAGGTCACTCAAAAGCCATGTTATATATAACGCAAAAAGTGTAAACTCCGAAGCCAGTATCCAGAAAGCTCCGCGACGAACGGAATTAAGTGTTTCAAAAATGATCTCTCTGTCAGCGATTATGAACAACGTCCAGTTTTCAAACTGTGACGGAGTCGTATAAACAAATTTGCCCTTGCCTCCGACAGGAGTCTTGTTTTTGGATTTAACGGTCTTTTCGTCCTCAATATAACCGCGCCACTTGTCGTAGTCTTCATAGGAAGCAAAGACCTGCGATGCGGGAGCGACTTTACGGGTTGACGTATTGATAAATACCATTCCGTTACGCCTGTCAAGCATTAAAACATCGGCCTGACCGTTGTAGGACTGAATGGTAATATAATTCGGAAGCTGCGAAAGTTCCACAATGCCGGCCAGTATTCCTATTATCTTGCCGTTTTTACGGACCGGATAATAGTGCTCCATAATAAGACTGTCCGGGTAAAAAGGATCGATGCGGGCTGTTGAGATATAGGGTATCTCGGTATAAAGATCTTCATATTTTCGAAGACCTGTCGTATCGGCTAAAGAGCCTTCTTCGGTAATGACCTTCCCGTCGGGACAGTAAAAACGTGCCTTGGAGTGCATGATACCGAGATCCGTCTCGCTAAGTATCCTTGCGACAGCTTCGTCGGTAAGGTTCTCTTCGCCGGCAATAACCCTTGAAAGGTTTTTGAGCATTGTCTCATTGCCAACCACCATCCACATGACTTCATTGTCGACTTCGGCGGCCGACTGTTCGAGACGCTCTCTGTTCTTGTCGCCTACAACTCCGTAATAATGGTAAAGAAAAAGAATGGTTCCGCAAAGTATCAAAACCATTATCGCTATTGAAAATATGAGCCTTCGGCTGTTTGCTTTGTCCTGAAAAGCAGAATTCATGTTTTCACCGTTTAAGGATTATTTGCAAAGAATCTCGCTGATGGTATTGATATAGTTGGCCGCCGCATCTTCACCGGGATCGATGACCTTGGACCACAGCATAAGACCGCGACTGTAATAGAGGATCAGATCGACCATACTCTCTATATTGACTCTTTTGAATTCGTGGCTTCTTATACCGTACTCGATAAGATCCGACCAGTTTTTGCGCGCATTGTCATCAACGGCCGTGTAGAAATCCTCATGTCCCGCAGCCGCATATTCATATAACGCACTGCTTAAGGACTGTGAAGGATTATTGATCTGGGCACTCATTTTGGAAAAGGCTTCCGTCAGCATGCGCTTGGCACTCTCGCCGCGTGCTATGCCTTCTTCAAAAGAAAACTCATCTATCATTATTTCATTGAATATCTCTTCGGGAGATGAAAAATGTCTGTAAAGACCGCCGCGCGAAAGACCGGTAGCTTCACAGATATCTGACATCGTAACGTCTTTAAAGCCCTTTTTGACAAAGAGCTTCCTGGATTCTTCTATAATATTGGAACGTGTGATATCTCCTTTTACTCCCATTATCGTTCTCCCCTGATCTTTAAACAGCGGCTTTTTATACTTCTCATTGGCAATGCCGCTTTGAGACATCGGTGTCGCTTTGATTATGCATTAAGAACATGCTTAAGTCAAGTAGGGTTACAAGATATTCACTCATAGTTTTCTGGGCGTCTTAAAATTCCGGAATAATCGGGAACTTCTTTGTCCATACGCACTATCTTTCCTGATGCATCCAGGAAACAATGGTCCGATGTGCCGGTAAATACCGTTTTTCCGGCTTCGTTTTTCATAATGTAGTTTACCCGTAACCTTACTCCGTTGTATTCAAGAAGCGATACGGCTATCGTAACCGTTTCGGGAAAGCGGGTAGATAATTTGTATTTACAGTCTATTGCCGTTACGGGCGAGATGATACCTTTTTCTTCGAGTTCAAAATAACTTGCACCGATCTTGTCAAGAAAATTGACTCTTGCCTCTTCCATCCATCTTATATAGTTGGAATGATGTACTATTCCCATTTTATCCGTCTCATAATACTGGACGGTATGTTTGTATTCGACCATTTTCCTTTGTCCTCATCACTCTTCTGCAGTGTCGGTTTCTGCCTGTTGTTCCGTATTATCGCCGCCAGGCGTGTTATCGCTTTTAACGGGTTTTGTCTTGGCACGAAGCCGTCCCATTCCGTACCACAGCAGTATTATTATCTGTCCGGGGATCGCCGGCCAGAAAAGACTCCATGCGTTGTAACCCGAAACTGCCAGCATCGTATATACAGCGCCGAGCGTAGTCCACATAAGAAGCGATACGATCGCATAATTACGCTTTGTGGAAAACCATACGGTATTAAGTATGAGCCAGACTATCATGGTGACCGGAACGGCCCATACAAAAGGTATCCATGCTCCTCGCATATCCGCCTTGGCTATCTTGATCGCGGCGAAAACAAGCGACGCCACAAGCCACACGACCATTAATGACATACCTGTCACAAAAGCTCTGGTACCCACCCATCTGCGCATATCGACTTCGTGTCTTTGCGGCATCGGGTCCACTTCCTCATGTTCGTTACACAGATAGTCGAGCGTTACACCGAACATGTCGGCTATCTGCCAAAGCACCGTCACATCGGGAAGAGCCTCGCCTCTTTCCCACTTTGAGACGGTCTTGTCTGAGTAGTTGAGCTTACCTGCCATTTCAAGCTGCGTCATCCCGGCACCGACTCTTAAGAGGGTGATGTTATTTGAAATTATCGCCTTTAAGTTTTCTTTTTCCATAATGTGTTCTATTGGGTTGACCTGCATCCGACCCATGCCGAAGATGCCGTATTTACAAGGTTCTCTACTGTCGGTAGAGTCCTCTTTTTAGGAACTCTACTCCGACATATTATAACAGTGGAGTCCGAAAAGTCAAAGTAGATTGCGTTCGATTTAACCAATTGTTTATGATTTATGTGACATCCGGCGGGAAAGATCGTAAGACTACAGTTTCCGATCGGTGTTTACATATCAGGAGAAGAAAAGAGGAGAAAATCATGCGTGATTACACGATCGTCACGGATTCAACCTGTGACCTTACACCTGAGATCATTGAAAAGTATGATCTCAAAGTAGTACTTTTATCGGTTCTGTTGGAAGACAGAGTGTACAAAAACTATCCAGACGGAAGGGAGATCAGTAACAAAGAACTTTATGCTGCAATGCGTAACAAAAAGCTTCCTTCGACATCGGCAGCAAATGTTGAAGATTTTATCGAAGTATTTGAAAAAGAATTAAAAGCCGGCCGTGACATACTTTACATCGGATTCAGTTCCGCTATGAGCTGTACGTATAATGTAGGCTGTACCGTAGCCGAGGACTTAAGGGAAAAATATCCCGAAGCCAAGATCATAACAGTCGACAGTCTTGCCGCTACTTTCGGACTCGGTGCACTTGCAGTGATGGCAGCCATGAAAAAGCAGGAAGGCCTCACAATAGAAGAAGTTGCAAAGTTCGCTGAGGACAATGCCCTTCACATGGTACATTCTTTTACGGTGGACGATCTTTTCCACCTCATGAGAGGCGGTCGTATCAAAAAGGGGTCAGCTGTTATAGGAAGCATTCTTTCCATCAAACCCATATTGAGAGTAGGTAACAACGGTCTTGTCGAAGCAGCCGGCAAAGCACGCGGAACCAGAAAAGCCTATGCGATGTTACTTGAAGACATAAGAAACAATCTTACCGATCCCGACCTTCCTTTCTTTGTAGGTCATGCGGACAACGAAGAGGCAGCCAAAGAATTTGCTGAGATGCTTAAATCGGAACTTCATCTTACAAATGTTTATGTTGAGTGTCTCGGTGCCGTATGCGGATGTCACGGCGGTCCCGGACTTGTCGGAGCTTTCTACCACGGCAAATCCCGTGAGCCCCTTGCAAACACTGAGGAAATGAAAATTGCCGACCGGGATATAGCTTAAACCGATTACCCGGTACATAAATTTCAAACACAGTCTAAACCAAAACGAGGTGCCACATATGTGACACCTCGTTTTTAAGTATTGTTACTGCAATATGAATACTTGGCGTATAACGCGATCAGTCTTCATCCCAATCGTCCCAGTCGTAACTGTCCCAATCGGTGTCGTCCCAATCGTAATCATCAAGATCCCAGTCATCGGTATCCCAATCATCGTCATCCCAGTCGTAGTCATCATAATCATATGACGAACCGCCCATGGAACCGAACATATCCATAAGTGATGCGGGATCTTCCTTGATGGCATCAAGTGCCTGCTCTACAGAATCGATGATCGTATCGTCAACTTTGGCCTTCTCGAGATTTTCAACGATCGCATCGAAATCCGCATCCTGAACATACTCGAGAATATCCTCGCCTTCATCAAGTCCGAATTTTTCGGTCTTGGAAGGAATGCTTACCGATGAAGTATGCTTGAATGCAAGATTCAAAGTAAGTGTGCCGTACTTTTCTTTACCGTTTGCAAGATCCGCAATAACGGTTGCCTTCTCGGAAGAAATGTTTACATCAAGTACAAGCGATCCGTCGATACCGAGAGAATCACCCATTCCTGCGGTATCCATAAGTGTTCCGAGATCTTCAAGTACGAGTTTGCCCTTGAGATTACCTCTCTTGAAGGCAGCGTAATCGTAATCTTCAATACGGAAATCAAATACTTCTTCGTCATCTACCACTACGAGCATATCGGCGGTGATAACATTGCCCTTCCTGGTACCGGTACCTACAAGCGCGTTTTCGGATCCGTTGTCCATACCGATAGAGATACCGATCTTGCCGCCCTTGTGTGCGGTCTTGTAGTAATATTCCGTATCATTATCTTCATCATAGATGGAAATACCTATGATCTTGCCCTTTTTGTCAACATAGAGCTTAACTTCGGTGCCGTTCTTTTTGTCGACATCATCAAGATGATCTTCCGCATTTTCAAGAGCATTATCAAGCGAGTCTATCATTTCCTGATAAAACTTATCCGAGTTCGAATAATCGGAAACCATATCGTTTATCTGGTCGTTATCGGACTTATCCGCCACATCATAGAAATGCTTTACGATGCTTTCGAGATCCTTGTCCTTTAACAGATGATTTAATGCGTTTACCTGCATCTGGGCGGTAGCATATTCATAGTTTTCGATGGTGATAACGGTACATTTTTCTTTGACACCTTCGGCAGTGATCTCACCGTTTTTCTTGGTGATACCTTCGATATCCTTGGTCATGGCATCGATCGTACCGCCTGCGATCTTCTGAAGCTGCTTGTCATTGGGAAGTGCCTCGGCAAGTTCATCGGCGTATCCGAGATACTCGGTAGCCTCAGCCATATCAACATCTGCCTGATCAAGTTCCAGTTCGATCGCCTTGGCAAAAAGTTCGGGTGAATCGAGATATACCGCATCGGGAGTCATAGCAACCGAAAGGGTAAGTATGTCTTTTCCGTTTACATTAAACGTAAGTGCATCGGAATCCTGATCGCCGTTGATGGAAGCAACCGTGCTGATCTTTACGCTGTCAAGAGACATATTGGCAAGATCTTCAAGCATATCCTTACCGGCATCTCCGAGTTTAAGCTCTGCGGAAGCTTCTGCGGTAACCTTTGTGAGGTTTGAATGATCGAGTAAGTATTTCTGATAGTATGTGGTGGCTACTCCGACGGCTTCTTTACCGTTGTCGGCCACTACGGAAGCCATATATTTTTCAGGCGAAAGGAATGTCTTTCTGAATGTGTTGCTGACAACATCAAAGTTAAGTGCAACAAGCGCAACGATGGCAACCAAAACAGCGGCAATTATCGCGATAAGACCGCCTTTACCCTTTTTGCCGGGTGCCTTGGGCGGCTTGGGAGCCTTAACCTTTTTGCCGGGCTTGGGTCCCTGAGGAGGAACCTGACCGTACATGGGCTGTCCCTGAGGGGGAACCTGGCCGTACATGGGCTGTCCCTGAGGGGGAACCTGGCCGTACATAGGCTGTCCCTGAGGAGGAACCTGGCCGTAAACGGGCTGTCCCTGAGGAGGAACGGGCTGAGGCTGCTGGTTGTATACGGGCTGAGCAGGCTGTCCCTGAGGCTGCTGGATCTGGCTTGCAAATACGCTCTGTGCCTGAGGTGCAGGTGCAGGCTGTGCTTCAAATACAGGTGCGGGCTGTGCTTCAGGCTCTATTACAGGCGCAGCTTCTCCGACTACGGGTGTAACAACTTCTTCTGCAACCGGTTCGGGCGCGGGTTCTGCTACCGGCGCGGACTCAACTACCGGCTCGGGTGCGGGTACAGGCTCGGGTACGGGCTGTGCTTCAAATACAGGCTCGGGCGCGGGCTGTGCTTCAAATACAGGTGCGGGCTGCACCTGGGGTGCTGCAAGAGGAGTTCCGCATGTAGTACAGAACTTGGCTCCTTCGGGCAGTACGGCTCCACATTTCGGACAATTCATATCCTTTTCCTCTCTTTCTTGTATCAACTGAACATTTACAGTTACAAAGTAATTCAAACAAAGTATACACTCTTTTCATGCTACTTTACAAATTTATTACATTAATCCGTTCAAAAATACGGACTTATGTACGTAATCGAAAAAAAACATCAAATTCTTTCGGATATTTTGCCTCTTAGGAAATATAAACCAAGCGATACGGCAAAAAGGCAGACTGCAAACACCGACCCGCCCTTAAAATAATAAGGATCGAACACACTCTTTAAATAATGAAAAGGCGGAACGATATTCTGGATCACTTTATAGGATCTTAGATCCACAAATACCGGAGAAAAGATGGCTGCCACGGTTATCATGACGGGAGTAAACACGCCAACCGCCATTTCAGAATCCAGCAAGAGCCTTACAAACATCGAAAACAGCGTGAGTATCACAACATAAACCGCCATCGCGGCGAGTTCTTTTAACACCCCCGTAAACACGCCTCCGACCAGAAGCCCGAAAATGGCGATCACTGCCGAATCAAGCGTGACTATAAGGTGATACATTAATTCCCTTAAAAAAGCATTGCGTGTCTTCCAAAAGATAAAAAGACCGTTGTTTTTATCGTAAATATAATACATTGCCGAAGCGATCGCAGATATCATAAGCCACAACGCCATAAAGCCCCGAAGCGGCATAACGATATAATTCATCTCTTCGCTCGCATCCGGATCCCCGATATTGTAAAGTCTGAAAATACTGTCTCCAGGGATATAACGTTCATATTCATCATTTCCGGTTCCGAGATTTTCATAAGAATAATCATCAAGGATCCTGCTGCCCGCAAGCCTGAATACCTGTGACTGAAGTATCTCCTGCAAAAAGAAATGTATGACATTCTGCTCACGCACATAAATGCTTATGGGGTGTCTCGTTCTTTCTTTTTCGGCAAATTCTAAAACCGTGCGGGAAAGGTCCGCAGGGATTATCCAGGTCGCATCCGCCCGCCCCGAAGCCGTTTCGTCGATCGCTTCATCGGCCGAATCAAATTCCCGGTATAAGATAACCGAATCGGTACCCATGATGTTATCTCTTAGTTTAAGCGCCGTATCATCGGCACCCTCTTCAACATATATCGCGATCGTGGCAAGTCCGCTCTCCGCAGTACTGATGCCCCTTAGTACCGCAACAAACAAAAGTACCGACAGCACCATCGCCACATAACTTTTGCGTCTGATCATTCTTTTTTGAAGAAGCAAAAATCGCGTAAATTCCTGTTTCATCAGTCGGTTCCTTTTTCAATCCTTATTTTCCTGGCGTAAACAACTGCTGCCAGAAAAGCAAGAGCATAAACAAACATAAACAACACATTCAAAACATTGTCTTTTCCGGTAAGCCCGGCCGCCAGCACTTTGTAGGCAACTCCGGTCGGAAGCACGTCTCCGATGGTCTGTGCGACTTTCGGAAGAAATGATTTGGGATAAAAATACCCCGACAGGAAGCTGAATCCGATCAGCACTATAAACGGCATCAGAAATTTATTGATGACTCCGCTTATCACTTCAAAGAGCATAAACTCAAATGCCGTAAGCGCCATCAGTACAAAAATGTAACATCCCGAAAAAGCCAGATAGCTCTTAAGCGGGTTTTCTTCAAATTCCCCGAATCCCACAAGGCCGGAAGTCAGCACAAAATACACGCATATCAGCGTGAACACCGCGCAGAGAAGGTTTGCGGCAAAAAAGCAGACGTACTCGGAAATCACCTGTCCCACAGGCCCCACTCCTTTCGATGCGCATATCATAAAGAATTCCGTTCTTTTGCCCGTAAAATACGATATACAGCAAAAAGAAAGCATTACGGTATAAAAAAGAACAAGACCGCAGAAGAAATAACCAAGAAGCGACAGCCCGTTACCGAGTCCGAGTTCGGTAACCTCGCTTACTTCACCGCGGTTAAAAAGTGCGGTCATATACTTGTAAAACAGCGTATCGATCATGACCGCTGCACGGTCGTAGGTAACATCGGAACCGTAAAGACTGTCGGCAAACGAGTAAATACCCGCTTCCGCATAGACAACATCATTGGAAATGACATCCGCGACTTCGTTCATGAAAACCGTGGTTATACCCTTCTGACTTGCGGTATAAAGCTTGATGTGGGGCGTTTCGTCAAGATACATCATGGCATCTATGAACTCGTCGGGAATTACCGCAAAAGCTGAAATCTCATTGGCGTGAAGCGCATCAAATCCTGCTTCTTCACTGTCAAAACTTATGATGTTTACCATGTAACGGGAATCGTCGAGATTTCTGATGAGTTTAAGACCGAGAGTGACCAGTTCGTTGTCGGAAGTGCACAGTATTCCGATATCGTATTTGGCGGTATCCTTGGTATAGTTTGAATTGCCTGCATAAAGCATGCCGCACACGCCTATGACCACAGCAAACACGACCGAAAGAAGAAATATCCTCGGGAAGAGTTTAAGTATTCTTTTTACCTGTCCGTAGAAATATGCGGATGTTTTCATATCATTCGTTAAGGGCCGAATACCCGGCTATGATCAGTACAAATTATCACAAAAGTTCGATGAGACGCGAAACATTTTCATCGTAAGTGTAAGGTACCAAAATGCCTTCTTTCATCAGAAAGCACTTGTCGCACATGGCGATCTCCCTGAGTTCGTGGGTGACCAGTATGAGTATCCCGCCGCTTTGAAGAAATGCCTTGAAATATGCGTAGATCTCTTCGCGGCATATAAGATCGAGTGCCGCAGAAGGCTCATCGAGCAGTAAGACCTTCGGGTTATTGTTGATGGCACAGCCTATTGAAAGACGTTTTTTCATACCGCCCGACATATTGTTGACGGGAACATCGATAAATTCATCGATCCCCAGAACTTTCAAAAAGCCGGATTCAAGACCGGTCCTTAATTCTTCGGCCGAATACCACATTCTTAAATTGTCGCGTGCCGAGAGTTCTCCGATAAGCGGAGTCCCTTGCGGAACATATGCGACATTTTGGTGTCTTAGCTCGGAATTTATGATGACATCCTGTCCGTCGGTTAAAAAAACTCCGGTATCGGGCTTTAAAACGCCCGCAAGTATGGATAAAAGCGTTGACTTTCCGCTTCCGTTTTTACCCACTATCCCTATGCATTCACCGCTTGACGCCTCAAATCCGGCGCCCTTTAAGACTTCTTTTTTGCCGTATCTTTTGGTGATTCCCGTAACCTGTACCTGCATTCCGTTTCCTTTCAGACCCGTCATTCCTTAGTCGGGATATTTACTTCGGGCATGAGTTCGCGTGAGATCTCTCTTAGCATTTCTTCGAGTTTATTCACGTCTTCCGCCGAAAAGTGTTCGCGCGACCTTGCGACCACGGTATTTAAGTAATCCTGGGCAAGATTGAAATACTTGTAATATTTATCCGTTACCCTTAAATGATATTCACGTCTGTCGGTCTCCGACTGTATCTTTTCGATATAGCCTTTATTGATCAGACTGTTGACCTTGTAAGCGGCATTTGGCGAAGAAACGTTTATATAATTTGCAAATTCCGCAACGGTAGGTTCTTTTAATGCATGGATCACCTCCACGCAGAACATCTCAACAGTCGTAAGCGATGTCTCACGGCTTCTTAACTGCTTAAACATCTCCTGATAAAAATGGACCTTAAACTTCGTATAGACTTCAAGTACGGATTCCTCAAGCATATAGATTCTCTCCAATTTTTTAAGTATATCAACATGATACAGTATAAAGGAAATCTTAGAAATCGGCAATTTGTTTTCAAGCACAAAAAAGGCCCGGGGCAATGCGCCGGGCCTGTGATCGTCTTATCGGTATTTTCTTTTATCAGCCGTTGAAACTGTATTCGTGTACTCTCTTTGAGATCCTGTCGGATTTATAATATGTAACTCCGGCAATGATACCAAGCATTACGATAACGGGAAGGATTCCCGAAGATTTTCCTCTGTTTGCAAGGGGTGTTGCCTCATCTTCTATTTCTACCGTTGCCTCGGTAAGTTCTGCGGAAGTCGGAGCTGAAAGTTCATATACGGCTGTGTCCGTATTGTCGGTATCTTTTATATATTTATCTGCGAACATCGCAAGTGTTAATCCGAAAACTACGATGGTCCCAAGTGTGATGCAGATGATGTTTCTAACCTTTTTAAATGTGCTGTTCTTCATTTTCAAAAAACCTCCTTGCTTTTTGTTTTTTCTGTTCCGTTCACAAAATATATCGACTCAAAACCGGATTCATATTAGCCTTGGGCGGTTAATAATCGGTTGATATTGTTACCTTAAAAAACAATGGCGAAACGACGGTGCCGCGACAAAGGCCGGTTTGAATTCAAAGACTCCCGACCGGGACCGGTCGGGAGTCTTCTTTGTTGAGTAAATTAAGATCAAGGTTCGGCAGCGCTTTTTCGCTTACCGTATTTAACGATCACGCAGTATAAAAGCGAAACAAGTACGGCCACCGCCGATGTAACGATAAAACTGTCGGGACCGAAAGTCTTCTCGCGGTATACGAGCATATAGTAACCGGTCCAGATATACATATGGATAAGGTACATCGAAGTGCTCATGGAACGAAGAACCGCATAGACGGGACTGTCTTTAAGGCTAAGGCTTTCCACAAGGCCGAAAAGACCGATGGAAGCTATGATCGTAAGGTATCCGGTGACGATGAGGTTATCGGTAAAGAATTGTATTACCCCTGCCGCAACAAGCATTCCCGCGTTAAGATATACCGGCAGTTTTTTGCGAACCATCAGCATCCCGACCGGTATATACACAAGTCCCGAGAATATCCTTCCGTTTCCGAGTCCGAGATAAACAAGCTGTCTTAATGTTTCTCCGATCCCGCCATAAGTACCCTCATATTTGACAAGTGCCGTAAGTCCCACGCAGAAAATGCTCGCTATGGCACTTAATGCAAGAAAATGCCCCGGCTTACGGAATCGTTTCACAAAGAAACCAAGAAAAACAAGTGAATAAACGATTGACAGCAAATACCATAAAGGCCAGGAATTGTACTGTTCACCAACCAGTACAAGCCCACGGATGAAGATAAATACACATCTTATGGGTGATGTTTCATAAATCAAAAAATAAGCGACAGTTATCGGAAAATATATCAGATTCCATAAAAGATACATCTTAAGTATCTTGATCGTCTGGCGCTTTATCCTTGCAGGATCGCAAATATCATCGGAACTGTCCGTACCGGAAGCCAGAAGATATCCGGAAGCCAAAAAGAAAAACGGAACGGCCATGGACACCAGTATTGAATAGATCTTGACCGCCGGGGCACAGGGATTATCCCTTAAAGGCTCGGTATGAAGTGCGATCACGGCAAATGCCATTATGAATTTAAACAGATCTATGCTGTTATATCTGCGTTTTACTGAACTCATATCACTCTATTTCCCCGATATCACAATGCCGTCTACCGCTATGTAAGGAACTACGGATCCTCCCGAACACAGCAGTTCTTTGGAAATACCTCTGATGTTTAAGAATGCTTCTCCGAGATTACCGTTTACCATCGTCTCGGTCACGGCTTTTGTGATCTTACCGTTCTCGATCAGGAAGCTGTTCTTGGCAACACCCGAAAATTCTCCGTTGGTGCCGGGCTGACCGCCCGAGAACGACCCGAGAACGAGTCCCTTGTCGATAGATGCTATGATCTCATCAATGCTCTTGTCACCCGGCTCTATGATAATATCGAAAGATGAATTTTTGATAAGCGGCTTTCCGGTCTTGTTGGCTCCGTAGAGACTTAACAAAAATGTATTAAGAACTCCTTTTTCTATGATCGTGACTTTTTCGGACCTGAATCCGTCTGCGGTCGCACGTTCTCCGATAAGTATACGCTCGTCAAAAGGATCGAACGTAACAGTCAGCTTTTCATCGGCGACTTTGGAGCCTACTTTATCAAGCCAGAGACTCGTCTCATCTATGACAACGCGTTCTCCGACATAGTTTCCGAGTAACATTGAAATAAAGTCTTCGGCACTTTCGGGGGTAAATACGACAGTTCCCGTAAACTTGCCTTCCAAGGGATCGGGCGATATGCTCTTTGAAATATCGTCAAGATGTCTTTTGATGCTGCCGCACTCTATAAAGGGCTTATCAAGGTCCGTTAATGAAAATCCCGAATAATCAAGTCCCGAAGTCTTCTCTCCGTCACTTGCGCATATCTCGAAACTGAATCCGTAATCACCGGATTTTCCCGAAAACTCGGTTCCGTTTGAGTTTCTGGAAAGCCAGAGGGATTTATCAAACGAGCCCGTGGCTGCCATAACATTTACTGTGGGATAATCTTTTGCTATCGTATCGAGTAATTCCTTGATCCTTCCGATGAACCTGTCTATATCGGGCTCAAGTATTCCCTGTGTAAATTCATCTTTACCCTGATCGGGTGCAATATCATGACAGGGGTCTTCGGGTGCGGACTCGGCTGCTAAGATCGCATCGGAGACGATCTGCTCAAGACCTTCGGGGGTAACATCGTTGCCTCCCGCCGAACCTACCCTGGCGCCTTCAAACACTCTTACTCCGGCGCTTCCTCCGAATACCGTTCTTAAAAGTTTAAACTCCCCGTTCTCGACATTAAGCTCGTGCTTTTCGGACTGAGATACGGTATATGAATATTTCACGACATTTCTTTTTGACAGAATACCGTCGATAAGGTCTGCTCTTTCTATTAATTCTTTCATTTATCTGCCTCCGATCATAATCTTACATCTCATGTGAGGTCCGCCCATTCCGACTGCCATGGGCTGTTTCTTGCCACAGAATCCGCTTGAAGACCATTCAACGCTGTCGGATACCATATCAACGGTCTTAAGCATTTCAAACGCAACTCCCGTAACCGTGGTATCAAGCAATGCCTTTCCGAGTTTTCCGTTCTTGATCTCATATCCGCATGTAACACCGAACATGAACTCACCCGTAAGGTCGGCCTGGCCGTTACCGGAATCGATAAGATAATAACCGTCATCAACGGATGCGATAAGTTCTTCGACACTGTTGGTGCCGGGAAGTATGCACGTATTTCTCATTCTGATGATGGGTTCGTCCGCAAACGCCCAGCCTCTTGCATTACCCGTAGGTTCCATTCCGAACTCTACCGCGGTCTCTCTGTCGTTCATGTATCCCGTAAGTATTCCGTCTTTTATCAGAACGTCGTCAACGGCCTTGGTACCCTCATCATCCATAAATACCGGAAGCGGAGCAGGTTTTCCGTCATAGGTATGAGCAAAATCCACCATATTTACAAGATCCGATGCAACACGCTTGTTAAGACTCGGGCCCGCAACGCTTCCGCCCTTTACAAGGTCGGCTTCAACCGTATGTCCGACAGCCTCATGAGCCAGCATTCCGCCCATCATACCGCCCAGTACCACGGTCTTATATCCCGCTTCAGCGTATACGCCTTCTTTTTTGTCCATGACTTTTTTGTAGAGTTCATCGATATCCGGGAAATACTTGGAAACATCGCAGAAATTATCAAAGAAACTGCCGTATCCGCCGAGAGCCTTGAAAAGCTCTACCGGAACTCCGTCGGCTGATTCCGCATTCAATATAACGTACATATAGCATCTGGGAGTCACAAGATGTCCGTCATATGCGTCGGAAGTATAGATTATCCTTTCCTGAGAATCCTCGGTGTATACGACCGTACGGCTGGTAAGGCCGGGACAGTTCTTTTCAACATATTCGTCAACCGTCTTGCATGCCTCGATTATGAGTTTCTGCTCGGCATCATTGATCTCATCGTTTAAGGGTATCATCCCGGTACCGTAAGACGGCGGAAGCGCTACGCTCCTGCCTGAGTGTCCGGCCAAGAACCCGGCGTTTTCCGTAGCTGCCTTGATGACTTTATCCGCAGCTTCCGAAGTATAGTCCGCTATCGAAGCAAATCCGAAAGTACCGTTATTGTTGACTCTCGCACTTATACCCCTTCCCGACGATCTTGAGTTTGAAACAAGGTTTCCCTTTAACAGCACAACTCTTCTGTTGCGGTTTTCGTGTGCTCTTAACACTGTCTGAACCCCATCGGCAAACAGTGCCTTTTTACCGCTAAAAATGTCCTGCAACATTGCCATTCTCCTCCTTTGACATTATAAGTGTTATCTTTTCAGTGATCTTGCTAAAATGCATGCCGTTCGATGCTTTTACGAGTATCACTCCCGCATCACGAACGATATCGTCGATACTTTCAAGCACTTCATCGAGTGTCTTAAAGTATCTCACATCCCCGCAATTTCCGCCAAGAGCCCCTTCATACGTGTTATAAGACAATTCTCCCACGCAGACGATGGTGTCGACAGGCTTCCCTGCTGCATATTCACCGATCTCCCTATGCATCGCGGCTTCGTCGCTTCCGAGTTCAAACATATCACCCAATATCGCAACACGCTTTCCCTCGCCAAGACACAGCGTATCTATCGCAGCCCGCATTGATGTGGGGGCCGCATTGTAACAGTCGTCTATCAAAAAGCCGTTCTTAAGTGCTATGAGATTGGATCTTCCCGCGATCGTGGATGCATCTTTAAGACCTTTTACGATCGCATCGGTACTCATGCCGAAATATTCCCCGATGGCGGCCGCCACGCAGGCATTGGCCACATTGTGATTGCCTATCATGGAAATACCGGCATCAAACTCACGGTCTCCCAAAACAACTGTCATATCCGTACCGTTTAGTCCGCGGGATACAACATTTTTAACATGTGCATAGTTTGATTCGTTAAAACCGTAGAACTTAGGGATAGTTCCGGCCACATCCTTTACCGTTATAAGCTTGTCGTCATCACCGTTTAAGAATATGGGACCCTCCGGGTTTCTAAACTCAAACATTTCGGTCTTGGCCTTAAGTATGCCGTCCCTGGTCCCTAAATTTTCAAGATGGCTCTGACCGATATTTGTGATCACGCAAACATCGGGAACCGCTATACTTGCAAGAAGCCTCATCTCCCCGAAATCGCTTATTCCCATTTCAAGCACCGCGATCTCGCAGTCCGCATCTATAGCAAGCACAGTGAGCGGAAGTCCTATCTCATTGTTAAAGTTTCCCAAAGTCTTGTGAACGTTAAACGCCGCACCCAGAACGCTCGCCACCATTTCTTTGGTGCTGGTCTTGCCTACGCTTCCCGTGATGCCGACTATTTTGATATCAAGAGTGGTCCTGTACCATCTTGCAAGGTCCTGAAGCGCCTTTATCGTATCGCCTACCACAAGACACGGGCCTGTTACACCTTCGGGTACATGATCGCACAGCACTGCTGCCGCGCCGTTTTTAAATACATCACCTATATAATCGTGTCCGTCGACCCTCTCGCCCTTTATGGCTACAAAGAGACTCCCGTTTCCGGCTTTTCTTGAATCCGTTACCACGGAAGATATTTTGCCGGTACCTTCCCCGACAATACGCGCGCCGGTCGCAACGCGGACTTCGTCAACAGTTATTTCCTTCATCTTCGGTATTTACCCTTCCTTCGATCAGTCTCTTTAACCCGATCGATGCAACCATATATATAACGGGACTGTAGAGATACAGGTATCTCGCACGCGCTTCAAATATCATCAAAAAGCACATTATCATGAACATGACGGCAAGTATCGATGTTTCCCTGTAATCCCTGTACTTGTGCCCGCGTATGACGATGAGCGAGCAAAAGCACAATGTCATAAACCATATCGCCTGAGTGACGGCCACATAAATATCATGGTTTGCGCCGTTATGATATACAAAACTCCTGAGAAACAGCGAGATCTTGTCACCCCTGTCAAAATATGCCCAGTAAAAATCGCCTTCGTTGCCCCATCCGAACGTTCCGTCGTTGAAATTAGTGAGCGACTTCTGTGCCATGAATTTGAATATCCTGACGGGCATCATGCCCTTTATGCGAGCCATTCCCTCCTTAAGATCTTCGGCATTTCTGGTCTTAATGTCAGGATAGGCAAAAGAACGGTTTACATCTTCCTGATTGTATCCGCCTCCGCTCGACTCATTAAATCCCATCATGAAATAGTGAGCGGGCGTTACGGACCTTGTTTCATCGGGCGTGAATCCTATCGCTTTATTCATGCCGTACCTTGCAAGAAACGCAAGGGAAGCACCGATAACGATACCAAGCACAAATATGGCGAACTTTTTAAGATTCTCCTTAACATGTTTTAAGTTAAATCCAAAAAGAAAATGTAAAATCTCAAACAGCGCAAGCGCCATGAATGTAAGTAACACCGTGGGCTTTATGAAATATCCGATAAAAGCCACAAAACTTATGAGGCCCCATATTTCCTGTCTTACCCTGTCTCGTCCCGAAATGTAAAGCCAGATGATGAATGTGGGGAAAAAGATCGAATACGTATCCGAATAAGGTATGCTGATCCACGGAGAAAGACCGGTAAGTATCACATAAACGATCCACATGACATATACCAGCGACTTGCGGTTTGTAAGAACCCTCACGCAGTCGGCCATAAAATATCCCGTAAGGCTTACCAGAAGAGCTCCCACAAATATAAGCGGAAAATACGCCCCCTTGATATTGCAAAGCCAGAAAACCTTAAGTATTCCCGCAAAGATCCCCGTTAAAAATGAATTGTTGGGATAAAGAGAAAAGTAATGCGCATCCCCGATCGATGCTTTGTTAAAGGCGATATCCTGAGCCATGGTCACGATCTGCCTGCAATCCCATCCGGTCTCAAAATAGATCTCATAGGCATATATGAGCTGAACCGCAAAGAGAAGGAGCGTGAGCCATTTTAAAAATCTCATAGTGTGGGAAAAATCGGAACTCGGTCTCGTAACCGGAAATTTGACCTTGGAACGGATCAGCTCACCCGCCAGCAAAAATCCCGAAGCAAACACCAGAAACACACCGAACATGATAACGTTCGGCAATCTGCTGTTGTTTTGATACATATAGTAGAATCGGTTATCGATCAATACATTTATTACGATCACAACGGTTATGAACGCAAAGAAAATGTACTCCGTAAACCGGTAAAATCTGCTTTCTGCCATATAACTACCTGTTGTGCGGTCTGCCGCCATACCCCGTATCAGTTCCCCCGGATCACTTGTTCATCGCAAGTGCGATTATCTTTTCGCAAAGATCCTTAAATGACATGCCAAGCGCCGCTGCCTCCTGAGGCACAAGCGATGTGGGTGTCATTCCCGGAAGAGTGTTTGCCTCAAGACAGTACATTTCTCCTGTCTCGTCCATCATAAAGTCCATACGTGCGTACTGTGAGAGCCTTAACGCCTTAAATACATCCTCGGCCATCCCGCGCATACGGGCCGACTCATCTTCACCAAGTTCCGCGGGACATGTCTCGATCGCGGATCCTTCCTCGTACTTGGTCTTGTAATCGTAAAATACACCCTTCGGTGCGATCTCTATAACCGGAAGTGCCTTTCCGTCTATGACTCCGACAGAAAATTCACGCCCCTTGATATACTGTTCAACTATAAGCTCATTGCCGTATTTAAAGGCATTTTTGACAGCCTCAGCGTATTCTGAGTCGTTATGAACGATATATACGCCAACGCTCGATCCGCCGTCTGTAACCTTGACAACCACCGGATACTTGGGCGTGTGTGTATCCTGTGCGCCCTTTTTAAGAGTATAGCCTTCCGGCGTATTGATGCCGTGAAGTCTGAAAAGTTCTTTGGACATGGACTTATCCATGGCTATGGCCGAACTGAAATAATCGGTTCCCGTATATCTGATACCATAAAGATCGAACGCCGCCTGAACCTTGCCGTTTTCACCGTTCTCACCGTGAAGTGCCATGAATACAACATCTGCCGCACGACATATTTCGATAACGTTGGGGCCAAAGAAAACGTTCGGGTCTCCGCCTCGTTTTCTTTTTACAGCGTCTATGTCGGGTTCGGTTCCCGTAATGGTTCCGACCTGTGCCGAATACTTGTCGCAATCCGCAAAAACCTTGTCGGCATCCGATGTTTCGATCCCCATAAACACGTCCACAAGTACGGCCTTGTGTCCGGCATCTTGTAACGCTTTTAAGATCTTACCTCCGGAAACGAGCGATACGTCTCTTTCCGTGCTGAGTCCGCCTGCCAAAACTACTATTTTCATATTCTGTCCCGTTGTCGCGGCCTGTCATATTTGGCTTGTAAAGCCATGACCGCAACCTGTATCCGTTAAAGGACCCGGTGCCTTATCGCTGTTCGTCATTCATCCGCATAAAGAAGCGAGAGCCTGTAAAGCGGCACGATAAACTGTACGTACATATCGGGAGTGGTGATACCTTCACAATATATCTCACACTCGGGATTGCGGCCGCACATATAGTGCACGTAGTCCTCTTCTATATTTTTGTATTCCTGGTTACTGATGATATAATCGGCAACCATGATCTCCATTAAGTTTCTTAAAAGTACCGAAACTTCCCTGTCGCCCTGCTCGACCATATACCTCGATGCTCTGGCCGAATTTGATTTGTCCTCAGTGCGTGACATGTAGTTTTCCATAAGAGTCGTACAATATTTGACATTTGTACTTCTGGTGGAAGACATGTATACCACCGCTCCGTCAAGCACGAGACGGCCGTCAAATTCCTTGTCTGCGTTATCCTTTAAAAACGTATCGATGACTCCGCTGTAAACACCGTAACCCGTTGCACGATACATCTCGGTAGCGGCACGAAACATCTGAGCGGGATCGACAAGTTCCGTGTTTGCTTCGAGGCATTTCCACGAGATGTTGGCAGCCTCTATGCACCTTTTGGAAAACTCGGGATCGTATTTCTTGACCATGTATGACATACGCGCCATTGTGGCACAGTAATATGCCGTGGCTCTCGTAGTCTCCCCCATTACCATGTAAGACTCGGTTCCCGATGTTTCGTCTTTTATAAGTGAAACCGCGGTATACACGCCGCCGGTCTCTTTGTTTTGCATCTTAAAGAGCCACTCGGTCTCCGCCATTGCTTCGTCGAGTATATCGGGAATCCCGTTACCGCTGTACTCAAGTCCCGCATCATCGCCGAATGCCGAGGGGAAATACTCCATTCCCGTTAAGATATCCTGGACCGCAAGGCATGCTTCGCAGACGTCTTTACGGCTGTCCTCACCCGTTATCCAGCCGCCGGATACTTCGATCTTTACATTGGCGTCGTCTTCGAGCGGAACCTCAAGCGACATGAGGGTTGAGACTTTAAGGTCCGAAAGCTTCTTAAGATACTCCGATGCAAGAAGCGCATATTTGTTCTCGCAGATCTCAAAGTCGTTGCTGCGGCCTATGAGGTCTGCCTCAATATAATATGTCCCGGGTTCCGTGATACTTGTAAAATCAGCGTTTCCCGTATATTCCTCGCCGTCCTCGCCGCATTCCCTTACCTTAACGTTACCCGACATCACGATGGCACCGCTTTCTTTGTCCACCACTTTAAAGATGCTCGGTAAGATAGGCGCTTCGATCACCGCGATCTTGTTGCCCTTTACGTCATATCCTTTAAGGTCCACTAAGATGCTGGGGTGCATGGGAGTCTTGTCATATGCTATTTCAGGCGCTTCCAGCATTGCGGTAATGGTTTCCGTATCGTTTCCCGCGTTTGCGGGGGTCGGTGTAAGAGGATTGCCGCCGCATCCGGAGATCATGGCCGTTACGAGTAAAAGCGCCGTTAGTTTTCTTTTTCCATGAATAGTAAACATCATTCGCATTATACTCCATTTGGGCGATAAATAAAATAGTCGCCGCACTTTCGTATCATATGTCCGGGCAAAAGAAAAGGCGTGCCGGATGTCCGGAACGCCTCCTTGTGTCTTCATTGTTTTGCTTAATCGTAGGGGTGTATCGTTTCGATGGTACCGTCTGCCGAGATGTTAAGCTTTGTATACTTAACGCATCTTTCATGAGTAACACCGCCCGAAAGCTCGCAGTCGTGATAGAAAAGATACCATTCGCCGTTGATCTCGACTACCGAGTGGTGAGTCGTCCATCCGAGAACGGGCTCCATGATGCGTCCCTTGTAGGTGAAAGGACCTGCGGGGTTGTCGCCCTCAGCATAGCAAAGATAATGTGTGGTTCCCGTTGAATATGAGAAATAGTACTTTCCGTTATATTTGTAGGTCCAGGGATCCTCGAAATATCTGCGGTCTTCGTCGCCTGCGGTGATGGGCTTTCCGTTTTCGTCAAGTATCTGAATGTGCTTGGGCTCGGTCACGAACTTATCCATGCTCGGTGCAAACTCCGCAAACATCGGTCCGATCGCGGGTTCATCGCCTTCGGGACGTCTTTCCGAGGGGTTAAAAGAACCCGACTGCCACATTTCAAGCTGTCCTCCCCAGAGTCCGCCGTAATAGCAATAGAGCTTTCCGTCATCGTCCTGCAAGACGCAAGGGTCGATACTGTAGCTTCCCTGTATATAGTTGTCCTGAGGCTTGAAAGGTCCCACGGGTGAATCGGATTCTGCAACACCGATCCTGAATATACCGTCCTTATCCTTGGCGGGGAACACAAGATAATACTTGCCATTTACAAATACGGCATCGGGTGCCCACATCTGCTTGCTGACCCACGGAACGTCATCCTGGGAAAGTGCGAGACCGTTATCCACGCAAGGGGAATCGAGGTCATCCATTGAAAGGATGTGATAATCCTCCATTATGTACTGGTCTCCGTCATCATCGTCGGGGCAGTCATGCTCAACGTCGTGTGAGGGATAGATATAGATCTTTCCGTCAAATACATGCGCAGACGGATCGGCGGTATAGATATTTGTTACAAGTGGTTTTCTTTCATTAGGTCGTCTCATATGCTCTCTCCTGTTATGTTGTTACGCCGCACCTCGCGACGGATCACATATAAACTATACTCCTTACATACTGTCATGTCATCTCAAGTTTTGCTTATTTGATCTATCGAAATTCGGAAACCGAGCAGTCCTATCCGGTGTCTTTTCTTGACTGTTACTGTGTTTTATAGTACTTTCATAATATATATAAACCTTTTTTCAGAGGTGTTTTCTCGACTGTTTTCAGTCGCAAAGGAGGTATCATGTTTCTTAAGAAAAGTCTCAGACTCCGTATTACCCTCATTACTACAGTTATGATACTGATCATCCTTATCATCAATGCGGTGGTAAGTTCCAAGCGGGCCAAACTTAAATTTGAAAGCCTTGCCGATGAAAAGTTTGTGGTAACAAGCGAATATTATGCCGAGATCGTGGATAACTGGTTTAACGGCAATGCTTCTTCACTGTTATCCCTGGCTGCATATATTGACAGTTCCGACGGCGATATGTCAGAACTGCATGATTATCTTGCCGAATTTGTGGCAGACGATGAAAATGTGAGTGAAGCCTACTACGGCAGAGATGATGACAGCGCCGCCTTCGGTAACTACAATCCTCCCGCAGATTTTAAGATAACCACTCGCGGATGGTACTCGGAAGCCAAGGCATGTGACGGTATATATTATACTGAACCTTATGTGGACGCCATTACCGGAAAACTTTGTATCAGCATGTGTTATGCGTTAAAAGACGGTGTTGTGGGTATAGATCTTGCTCTTAACAACTTAACCGAAAGCATCCCCGATCTTTCCGAAGAATATGCTATGATCACCACAGCCGACGGAACGATCGTGGTTCACAAAAATCCCGATTTTGCATTGTCGGACTCAAGTTCCGTATCATTAAAAGATGTTGTCGGCGGAGCATATCTTGCATCAATGGAAAGCGATGATGAATTTGAAGATTACAACGGAACCGTAAGTTACATCACAGCAGCGGAGGTTGATGCCAACGGATGGATCGTTGCGATCATCACACCCAAGAGCGTATACGACCAGCCTGTCAAGGAATTAAGATCGATATTTGTTCTTCTTACTATAATCTTCTGTCTGATAGCCGCTGGTGTTATAAGCTTTATAAGCTTTCAGATCACCAAGCCCATCGTTTCCATGACGGGTGAAGTAAACAATATAGCAACCGGCATACGTGAAGGTCACGGGGATCTCTCGGCTCGTATAACATATAAATCGGTCGATGAACTCGGCATGATATCCGACGGTATCAACGCACTCATGACCGAACTTGACAATCTGATCCCTCAGGCCAAGAGTGCCGCCACAAACGTTAGCGATCATTCCGAAAACCTTGTTGAAGTGAGCGAAGAGCTTACCCAGGCTATGACCGATATCGCTCAGGCCGTTGAAGATATCGCAACAGGCGCAACACAACAGGCTACGGATGTAACATCCGCAACCGACAATGTCGAAAAGATCGGTGAAAAGATCGATGAAGTTGCCAATGCGACCAATGAATTAAGTCTTATAGCAGCGGATATGCATGATTCTTCGATCGCATCCGAAGATCAGATCAAGAACCTGCAAAAGTCCACCGATACTATGGTTGCCGCGATCGAGCGTATAACCGCACAGATCAAAGATACCAGCCGCGCGGTCGACTCCATCAACGATAAAGTTAACGTTATCAGCGAGATCGCTTCCCAGACAAACCTTCTTTCTCTCAATGCTTCGATCGAGGCGGCAAGAGCCGGCGATATGGGTAAAGGATTTGCTGTAGTAGCCGAGGAGATCGGAAAGCTTGCCATCAATTCGGCAGAATCGGCAGACCAGATACGTGAAGAAATGAACAATCTCCTTAAATCCTCGCAGCAGACGGTCGAAGAATCCAACAAGGTTCACGATCTTACGGTAACCCAGCAGTCTGTGCTTGATGATACCACCAAGACGATCGGTAAATTACTTGAGGAGATCGGAAACACAATCTCTCATGCCCAAACGATCGAGAACGATGTCAAGGCTTGCGTGAGCGCCAAAGATGCGGTCATCGACCTTATGGGTTCGCTTGCTGCGATCTCCGAAGAGAATGCGGCATCGTCCCAGGAGACCTCCGCTACCACAACTCAGATCGGAAATCTGATCGATAATCTTGCCAACACCGCTCAGGATCTTAACAGAGTGGCTTCGGGCTTAAACGATAATCTCAATACATTCTCATAAGTCTTATAATATTAAAGGGCTTCACACCGATCACTCGGTGTGAAGCCCTTCTTAATTATCGTACCGTTACGATACAAGGTCAACATGCTGCATGGAACCTGCCATGCCGTCTTCGTACAGGAAAAGGCCTGTCTGCCTTATATAACCGAGAGCCGCATTGTTTGCATCCGCCAGTGTAAACTGCGTTGCCGCTGCCCCAAGGTATAAAGCTCCCACGTTCTTTTGCTTGAGAGTATAAAGAACGTCCTCGCCGGAAGGATCCTTGACCCAGAGCCTGAGCTTTTCAAATATCTCGTCGTTTTCGTCTATCCAGCCGTTTCCGTCCTCGTCATACTTGCCAAGATCCTTAAAACCGTCGCCCGACTTGGGACCGAAAAGTTCCGATCCGTCATTAATCTTTCCGTCACCGTTAAGATCGAGTGCGAGAAATGCACTTTCCGGACCAAGCGAAGATATCTTCTCTTTTTTGCCGTCGGCGTCGAGGTCAAAGAAAAAGCTAAACTCATCCCCTGACTTAAGACCCGGGAGATTTCCGTTAAAGTTGATCACCAACGGATCGCAGAGATTAAGGTCTGTAAGATTTACCTGTGTCGATGAATATGCCGTAAAAGTCCTGCTCATCTCTACGTTAAGACCAACATCGATCGTTCTTCCGTCGGCGGTATTTACCTGTCCGAGTGCCTTAAATGAAGTCGATTCGGTTTCCTCGTAGTACGTTTCTTGCGTAAACTTCATCTCGGAAAGCTTAACGCTCACGGGTACCATGTCAAAGCGGCCGATATCGCCGCAATCGTCTTCTATCTCTGCAAGTTCTGTTGCATCGGCGGATTCATTGACGCTCTTGCCGCCAAACAAAAGATCGAATATGTGACGGATCATAAGCTCATGAAGCTTCTGAAATTCTCTGAAGACCGAACGGTCTGCCGCTATATTGTTGACATATTTTCCGGACGTTCGAAACATCGGGAAATCCTCGGAATAATCCGGTTTTTCCCCGGTCTTTTCGGTTTCGGGTGCTTCATCTTCCCGGAAGTTTTTGGCCTCCTCCTTTCCCCCAAGATAGTCTGAAAATGACATAAGCGCGTCTTTACTTCCCTGTGCGCTTACATCTGTCTGCGCATACGTGGTGCGCATGGTGCTTGAAGACTTGTACAGTCTTGCGGAATCCATTCCTAGAGTGTAGGAATCAATTCTCAAATGTTACCTCCTTAGATAAAATTAGGAGCAACATCACGGAACGGGATTTCCGTTCCCATGTGTTACTCCTTGTAGTTTATATATCGGAGTCTTTGCCGAATATCTTAACCTGAAAATTGTATATGTCATTGATCGTTTTGACGGTAACCCTCTTTGAAAACGGCCGTAATTGAGTGATATTTTAAAAATTTATTGAAAAATAGCGAAATATTTTATATAATGTAACAAGAGTTTTGCAAAAGTTTTTTGCAAAGACAAAACCCACACTATTTTTTAGGAGGAAACAAATCATGAAATTTTGTCCTACATGCGGAACACAGTTAGATGATGCTGCAGTAGTATGTACCAATTGCGGTGCTAACCTTGGAATGCCTCAGCAGCCTGCTTATGCAGCAGCTCCCGTGATCCCCCCTTACGATCACACAGCAGAGTTCAGTGCTCAGGAAATCTCCGAAGGTAAGGTATTCGGTCTTGCCGTATATCTTCTTGGTTTTATCGGTGTTATAGTTGCTTTACTCGGATGCCGTGACAACAGGTATGCGCAGTTCCATATCAGAACCTGGCTTAAGTTTGAGATCTGCTCAGTTCTCCTTCTTATCTGCTGTATCATTCCTATCCTTGGATGGATCGCTGCAGGTGTTGGTTACATCATCATCTTCGTATTACAGATCATTTGCTTCTTCAACGTTTGCAACGGTAAAGCGATCGATCCCGCAATCATCAGAGGATTCGGATTCCTTAAGTAATTCATTGAACAAAAAGAACTGTGCACATCGTGCACAGTTCTTTTTTTGTTCCATTTATTTTCTTTATACTCTGTTATAATTGATCAGGCATCCCTTAAGGATTATCTGTCGTTCCTCATCGGTAAGATTACCGAGAGTAAGCGTAAACTCCTTAAGTTCTCCGTCCTTGACCGCATATGCCTTTATGACATCAGCTTTGTCTTTAACCGCGGATCTGATGCCCGGCAAGAATATGTAATCAAGATTCTTAAACGGTAATTCGCCTTCAGAGATAACAAACGGAAGCATTCCCCAGTTGATGAGGTTTGAACGGTAACGCTTTGTTGCGTATTCATTGGCGATGTTTGCACATCCGCCGAGCACTCTCTGACATGACGCAGCCTGTTCACGGGCAGAGCCGTCACCGGGTTTTACGGCAAATATCGTGGTTCCGAGTCCCGTGTTATCGGCACTTACATCGGGGAATTTCGTCAAAACAGTTTTAACCGCACTCTGTACTTCTTCGCCAAGATCCGTAAGAGCGGTATTTGCACGACGCTTTTCTTCAAGCGAACGTATCTCTTTGGCTCTTCCCACATATTCGGGATCTTTTCTTGAAAGCGTGAACTCCGCAAGTCCCAGGGGATTCGATCTGTACGATGAAGTTTCACCCGAAGGGATGAGTTCATCGGTCGTGGTAACGGGATCGTGGATCTCGGATACGACCTTTAACAGAAGATTGTCCGTAAGTGCGATCATCTCTGGCCAGTCCTTGATGTTGGGACCGAGGATTATTTCGGCAGTTTCATCGGCAACTCCGTGTGAATCGAATACACGGTTCTTGTATATGTTTGCGTCAAAATGATATTTGTATTTTCCTATAACATCCGGAACTTCCGTTGCGGGTGTCAGCACGCCTTTGTTGGCTGCCGTTGCGGCTATCGATCTTGCGTCCATCAAAGCAACCGATGAGATCTGGCCGTTCTGAAGTTTGGAGCCTTCGCGGTTCGGGAAGTTTCTGGTGGAGTGACGGATCGAAAATGCGTTGTTGGAAGGTGTATCGCCCGCGCCGAAGCAAGGTCCGCAGAATGCGGTCTTAAGCACCGCTCCCGTCTCCATAATGGTCGCTGCGCAACCGTTTTTGATAAGTTCCATATAAACGGGCATTGATGCGGGATATACGCTTAAAGTAAATGCATCGTTACCGATGTTTGCACCTTTAAGGATATCGGCTGCGGCACAGATATTTTCAAATCCACCGCCCGCACAACCTGCGATGATACCCTGATCTACGCAGAACTTGCCGTTCTTGACCTTATCCTTCAAAGAATACTCAACCTTGCCGTCAAGGCTTACAAGTGCCCTCTTCTCAACATCTGCAAGAATGTCCGATAAGTTCTCGTTTAATTCATCAATGGTATAGACATTGCTGGGATGGAAAGGCATGGCGATCATGGGTTTGATCTTTGAAAGATCGACTGTCATGAATCTGTCGTAATATGCCGCTTCACCGGGATTTAATTCCTTGAAATCGCCGGATCTTCCGTGAATGTCATAAAACTCTTTTATCTCATCATCGGTTCTCCAGATCGACGAAAGACATGTGGTCTCGGTCGTCATTACATCTATGCCGATCCTGAAGTCTGCGGAAAGTTTGGATACACCGGGTCCCACAAACTCCATTACGCGGTTCTTGACAAATCCGTTACCGAATACCGCCCCGATGATGGCAAGAGCAACGTCCTGGGGACCTACGCCTTTGACGGGTTCACCCTCAAGATAGATACCCACTACTTCGGGCATATCTATGTCATAGGTCTGGCTTAAGAGCTGTTTTACAAGTTCGGGACCGCCTTCACCCATTGCCATTGTACCGAGAGCACCGTATCTTGTATGTGAATCGGAACCGAGTATCATGGCTCCGCCTTCTGCAAGCATTTCACGGGCAAACTGATGTATTACCGCCTGATGAGGGGGTACATATATACCGCCGTAACGCTTGGCGCAGGAAAGACCGAATACATGATCGTCTTCGTTGATGGTACCGCCTACGGCACAAAGTGAGTTATGACAGTTCGTAAGCACATAGGGAATGGGAAATCTCGTAAGTCCCGATGCCCTTGCGGTCTGAATGATACCCACAAACGTGATGTCATGGGACGTAAGTTTATCAAACTTGATCTTTAACTTTTTGTCATCACCCGATGTATTGTGGGATGTGAGGATCCCGTATGCGATCGTTTCTTTTTTCGCTTCAGCGGGTGATACGGACTTACCTGTCACAGATGCCACACGTGCGGCACCGTCACCCGTATCCTCAACTATATTCTCGCCGTTTACGAGATAAACGGGATTATCGTAAAGCTTGATCATATACTCTGTTTCCTTTCAAAGATATTGGGAGCGCTTACGCGCTCCCGTCATTGGTTACATCGTTTAAAGTTCTACCTTATCAAGATGCCATATGTCATCGACATATTCCTGAATAGTACGGTCAGAAGAGAACTTGCCCGAGCAGGCCACATTGAGTATCGCCTTCTTGGCCCATTCTTTTTCATTAAGATACCATTTTCCGATCTTCTCCTGCGCATCGGCATAGGATCTGAAGTCTTTTAAGATAAAGTATCTGTCGGCACGGTCCGTTTCCTGAGTATTAAGGAGTGAGTTGTAAAGCGATCTGAACTCCTCGGTATTCTCGGGACAATATGTACCGTTTATAAGCTGCATGAGCACTTTTCTGATATCTGCATCGTTGTTGAATACATCCATCGGATTGTAACCGCCGTTACACTCGTAATTGATGACTTCCTCGGATGAAAGACCGAAGATCACCGCATTTTCCGCTCCGACTTCTTCAACGATCTCAACGTTTGCACCGTCCATCGTACCGAGCGTGATCGCACCGTTTAACATGAACTTCATGTTACCGGTACCGGAAGCTTCCTTGGAAGCGGTGGATATCTGCTCTGAGATATCGGATGCGGCAAAGATCCATTCTGCGTTTGATACACGGTAGTTCTCGATAAATACAACCTTTATCTTGCCGTTGATCGATGAATCGTTGTTGATGACATCGGCAACCGAATTGATGAGCTTGATGGTCTGCTTGGCCGTACGGTATCCTGCTGCCGCCTTGGCACCGAATATGAACGTTCTGGGGTAGAAATCCATATCGGGATGCTCTTTTAAGTTGTTGTAAAGGTACATTATATGCAGGATGTTAAGAAGCTGTCTCTTGTACTCGTGAAGTCTCTTAACCTGTACATCGAATATCGAACGGGGATCCACATCCACACCGTTATGCTCTTTGATATATTTGGCAAGACGAACTTTGTTGCGGTATTTGATGTTCAAAAATTCCTGCTGACTCTTTTCGTCATCCGCATAGACCTTTAAGCGGGATATCTGCGAAAGATCGGTGATCCATTCGTCTCCGATATGCTCGGTAACCCAGTCCGCAAGTAAGGGATTGCCGTGAAGCAAGAATCTTCTCTGGGTGATACCGTTGGTCTTATTGTTGAACTTCTCGGGGAACATCTCGTAAAAGTCCTTAAGTTCCTGGTGTTTAAGTATCTCCGTATGGAGTCTTGCAACACCGTTTACCGAGAATCCGGTAACGATCGCAAGGTGTGCCATCTTAACCTGGCCGTCGTAAATGATCGCCATCTTGCGAACCTTTTCGCGGTCTCCGGGATATTTGGCTTCAACCTGCTCAAGGAATCTTCTGTTGATCTCCTCGATTATCTGATATATTCTGGGAAGAAGTCTTGAGAACAGCTCTATAGGCCATTTTTCAAGTGCTTCCGCCATTATCGTATGGTTGGTATATGCACATGTCTTGGTGGTAACATCCCACGCCTCTTCCCATGTAAGATCGTGCTCATCCATGAGAATGCGCATAAGCTCTGCGATGGCAACCGTCGGATGTGTATCGTTTAACTGGAAGACGGCTTTTTCGTAGAATTTGGTAATGTCCTTGTGTGTACGCATGTACTTGTCCACCGCTTCCTGTACGGATGCGGAGATAAAGAAGTACTGCTGTTTAAGTCTTAATTCCTTGCCGGCATAGTGATTGTCGTTGGGATAGAGCACCTCTACGATGTTACGCGCAAGGTTTTCCTGCTCAACAGCCTTCTGATAGTCACCTTTGTCAAAAGAATCCAGCTTGAAGCATTCCATGGGCTGGGCATCCCAGATACGAAGCGTATTTACGATACCGTTACCGTATCCGAGTATCGGAAGGTCGTAAGGGATCGCATTGACCGACTGATATCCTTCCTGATGATAATGGTTTCTTCCGAAAGCATCGGTTTCAAATGTGGTATATCCGCCGAACTTAACTTCTTTGGTATACTCGGGTCTTCTTAACTCAAACGGATTTCCGTCCTCAAGCCAGTTATCGGGAACTTCTACCTGATAACCGTCTCTTATCTCCTGCTTGAACATTCCGTAACGGTATCTGATACCGCAGCCGTAAGCGGGATATCCGAGTGTTGAAAGGGAATCAAGGAAACATGCGGCAAGTCTTCCCAGACCACCGTTACCGAGTGCGGCATCGGGCTCCTGATCCTCAATGACATCGAGGTTGATACCGAGTTCATTGAGTGCGGCCTGAGCTTCCTTGTAAGCCTTTAAGTTGATCATGTTGTTTCCAAGGGCTCTGCCCATCAGAAACTCCATCGACATGTAATAAACGATCTTGGGATCTTTCTCGTCATAAGCTTTCTGGGTATCCATCCAGCAGTCTACGATCTGATCCTTGACTGCGTACGCAACGGCCTGAAAGATCTGCTGGTCCGTAGCTTCCTCAATGGTCTTGCGGTAAAGCGTCTTTACGTTGTAGAGTACACTTCTTTTAAAAAGTTCCCTGTCGAAAACAACTTCAAAATTACTCATTACGTCCTCCGTGGTCTTTTCTGTTTTAATACCCTTTCCCAATGAGCGTAATCTTTTAAACACGTTCAACTCCGATTATAACACTTTCGCCGTTAACATTCCATTCTTTCATATTGGCAAGAGTCACTTCTCTTTCCATAGATTCGGCTAAAACCTTCGTGGCGATCATATCTTTGTTCTTTAACGCGATATCTGCGATCTTGTCGTTTGAATTGAAGGTGACTTTGATGTGATCCATAACTTCAAATCCGGAATCCTTACGCATCGTCTGGATCTTTGAGATGATCTCGTATACAAAGCCCTCTTCGATAAGTTCGGGAGTTAAGTTTGCATCCAGTACCACGGTAACCGTATTGTCCGCTTCCGTCACATATCCTTCTTTTTGCGCGATCGTGATCAGCAGATCTTCCTCTGTAAGTTCTACGGGAGTGCCGTCTACGTCAAACTTAAGGGCGCCTTCGGACTTAAGAGTATCCATGGCGGTGTTTCCGTCAACTCCGGCAAGATACTTCTGTATTCCGCCGAGCTGTTTGCCATACTTGGGTCCCACGGTCCTTAACTGGGGCTTGAAGGTATATGAAGTAAATTCTCTTACATCATCCGTAAAGGTTACGGATTTAACGTTTAATTCATCCTCGATTATCTCTTTAAAGAACTCCGAAAGTTCAAAAGGAGCCTTTACATACATGCCTGCGATGGGCTGACGGTTTTTAAGGTTTGAAGCGTTACGTGCCGCACGTCCCATTACAACTGTCTTAAGCACTGCATCCATGTTCTTTTCAAGTTCCTTGTCGACATGCGCTGCGTCGTATGTGGGGAAGTCGCAGAGATGAACGCTTTCGGGTGCATCTTTGTCAAGAGAACATACAAGGTTTCTGTAGATGTCGTCGGCCATGAAGGGGATCATGGGCGCCGCTGCCTTGGCAACCGTCACAAGTGCGGTATAAAGCGTCATGTAAGCATTGATCTTGTCCTGTTCCATTCCCTTGGCCCAGAAACGCTCACGGCTTCTGCGAACATACCAGTTGGAAAGATCGTCCACAAACTCGTCAAGCGCACGGCCCGCTTCGGGGATACGATAGGCTTCAAGGTTTGTATCAACGTCCTTCACCATCGTGTTCATCTTTGAAAGCAGCCACTTATCCATTACGGGAAGCTTATCGTATTCAAGCGTATACTTGGTGGCATCGAAATTGTCTATATTTGCATAGAGTACAAAGAAAGCGTATGTATTCCACAAGGTTCCCATGAACTTTCTCTGTCCTTCCAGAACGGTATCACCGGCAAATCTGTTGGGAAGCCAGGGTGCGGAGTTGGTGTAGAAATACCATCTGATAGCATCCGCGCCGTATTTTTGAAGCGCTTCGAAAGGATCTACGGCATTACCCTTACTCTTACTCATCTTTTCGCCGTTTTCGTCAAGGACAAGTCCTAATACGATAACGTTTTCATAAGGTGACTTGTTGAAAAGAAGCGTTCCTTCAGCCATCAGCGAATAGAACCATCCTCTTGTCTGGTCAACGGCTTCTGAGATGAACTGTGCGGGGAACTGTTTTTCAAACAGGTCCTTATTTTCAAAAGGATAATGATGCTGTGCAAAAGGCATTGCACCGCTGTCAAACCAGCAGTCTATAACTTCGGGCACACGCTTCATGGTCTTGCCGCACTTAGGACATGTGCAGGTGATCTCGTCTATGTAAGGTCTGTGAAGTTCAACGGTCTGTGCTGCGGGATTTCCGGAAAGCTCTTCAAGCTGCTTACGTGATCCTATAGCCTCTCTGTGTCCGCAGTCTTCACATTCCCAGATGTTAAGAGGAGTTCCCCAGTAACGGTTTCTGGAGATACCCCAGTCCTGGATATTCTCAAGCCAGTTGCCGAAACGTCCTTCGCCTATTGTGGGCGGGATCCAGTTAACGGTCTTGTTGTTTCTTACAAGATCATCCCTTACGGCCGTCATCTTGATGAACCATGATTCTCTTGCGTAATAAAGAAGGGGAGTCGAACATCTCCAGCAGTGAGGATAATCATGCTCAACCTTGGGAGCAGAGAACAGTATTCCTCTCGAATCGAGTTCTTTTAACACCTCAGGGTCACAGTTTATTGCGCCCGCCTCGATCTCTTTTTGCGTAGGCTTACAACGCATGCCTGCAAAAGGTGTCTCTGCTCTCATGACACCGTGTTCGTCTACCATCTGTACAAAAGGCGCATCGTATTTGCGGCCCACTCTTGCGTCGTCTTCACCGAATGCGGGAGCTATATGTACTATACCGGTACCGTCTGACATCGTTACGTAGTCATCGCAATATACAAAGAACGCTTTCTTGCCCTGCTTGTCTGCGGCGTCTTTGGCACACTGATAAAGGGGCTCGTATTCCTTGTATTCAAGATCTTTTCCGGTGTAAGTCTCAAGGACTTCATATGCGGGAGTTCCTTCGGGACGCTCGATACTGCCAAGAACGCTGTCAAGAAGCGCCTCCGCAAGGATATATGTATATCCGTCGGCAGCCTTAACACGCGCATATGTCTCTTCGGGATTTACGCAAAGACCGATATTCGAAGCAAGTGTCCAGGGTGTTGTCGTCCATGCTAAGAAATATGCATCCTCGCCCACGATCTTGAAACGGACAACGGCTGTACGTTCTTTTAACGTCTTATAACCCTGTGCGACCTCGTGAGAAGAAAGCGGGGTACCGCAACGGGGACAATAAGGCACGATCTTAAAGCCCTTGTAAAGAAGGCCCTTATCCCAGATCTCCTTTAAGGCCCACCATTCGGACTCGATGTAATCGTCGTGATATGTTACGTAAGGCTCGTCCATATCGGCCCAGAATCCTACGGTACCCGAGAAATCTTCCCACATACCTTTATATTTCCATACGGATTCCTTGCACTTTGAGATGAACGGATCGAGACCGTATGCTTCGATCTGTTCCTTGCCGTCTATGCCGAGCAGTTTTTCAACTTCAAGCTCTACGGGAAGACCGTGAGTATCCCAACCGGCCTTACGGGGCACATAATAGCCCTTCATGGTGCGGTATCTTGGGATCATATCCTTGATGACACGTGTGAGCACGTGACCGATATGGGGCTTTCCGTTCGCGGTGGGGGGACCGTCGTAAAACGTATATGTAGGACATCCCTCACGCTTTTCCATGCTCTTTTCAAAGATCTTGTTCTCGTTCCAGAACTTGAGCGTTTCTTTTTCCCTGTCAACAAAATTCATGCTGGTGGAAACCTGTTTGTACATCACATACCTCCTGTTAAATAGAAAAGGAACTCTTCCTAAAAAGGACGAGTTCCTGAAAATGCTCGCTATACCACCTTTTTAGAAGTACTCCCTTTGGGTTAATACTCTTCCCCTGTAACGGTGGGAATCCGTCGGTGTCTACTTGGCTTGCCTTTCGGACCGAAGCTCGGAAGTGATCTTCCCATACGGACTACTCGCATCGGGCTTGCACCGTCCCCGACTCGCTTGACCTTTTATCCGTAAGGTACTGTCTTCGTCATTGCTTTTGTATGATATAAATATTCGGTTATACGGAATCTGATTCCGTTACCGTATTATATTGCGACAAAATCTGTTCTGTCAATTCTTTTCTTTTAACAGATCTCTTATCTCGGTAAGAAGTTCTTCGGATGTAGGCTTCTTCTCTTCGGGCTTTTCCTCTTCCTTCTTGGCGAGCTTATCTTTCATCTTGTTGATGGCTTTGATGAAGAAGAAAATGCATA
>JAEEGL017088467.1_pt1 | contig 84605 bp, 78 predicted proteins | sample 9134231 | NCBI WGS metagenome assembly JAEEGL01 (sample SAMN16246548, study PRJNA631951) | gut metagenome | biome: gut microbiome; feature: rumen; material: fiber-attached | host: Bos | place: Iran: Karaj | collected 2018-10
AAATATATTGCCAAAGCAATATAACCGCATAGCACGGATAAACGCCACATACATTTTCCGCCCGACTAATTTTAATGCAAGGCGTCGCAGCCATCGTTGGTCACGACACACCAACAATACCACCACAAGAGCAACAACAATCAACAATGAAATCCAAGCGGCACTCTCCATCCCCACTGTATGCGGAAAAAATAGCAAATACACCAGCACGCCAAGCACGCCAAAAATCAGTGTGGAAGCCAATTGCGTCATACTACCTAAAAATGTGGCTACTACTGCATTCCTACGTCCTTTGTCAAGCACAATAGCCCGACCGCCTATTTCCCCCACCCGATTCGGAGTAATAAGCGCCAGCGGCAAGCCAACCAACACTCCAGAAACCGCTTTCCGATACGTGATTTTTTGTCCACAATTCACCAAATTCTGCCATTTAAGCGACTCCGCTCCCCAGTTGGCGAACATTAGAATACAAACGGACGAAAATAGAGGTATCGAAAAATTCCCATCTGAGAAAATCACAGAGAAGTCCTGTTCCATAGTCGCGAGCTTATACACCACATAGCTCCACGCAACCACGAAAATGAGGATTTTAAGCAACCATATCAGTATTTTCTTCAAACGGGGTGACACCATTCTGTTTTTAAGTTAAAAGGGGAAACTTGCAATGCAGGTTTCCCCTTTTGTTCTTTATATGGACACGCACCTATCGAATGATAGTAACATCGCCCTTAATATTGAGTATTCTATGCTCGCCAGTAGATGGGTCTATATCTTCGCAAGTAGCCTTACATTGATATACATACACATCTTGTTTGCTGATAGAGCCTTTATACACACCGTCCCATTCTTCGGCAATGTCTTGTGTTGACCACAAAAGCGTTCCCCAACGGTTGTAAATTCTCAATTCATATCCACTTTCAAGAACACCTTCCTTAAATACAGGATAGAATGTGTTATTTTCCGACAAATCAGGTGTGAACGCATTCGGGAATGTCATACCGCAATTTGGATTTGGAACAACCTTCAATGGTTTTGATACCACATTGTTACATCCCCACATATTTTCCACAACCATCAACGATACCATAAAATCGCCAACTTCGTCGTATTTATAAATGGCATCCTTAGTATTTTCGGTGTAAACACCGTCACCAATGAAATCCCAGTAGAAATCGTAGCTGTCGGCATTCTTCGTTGTGTTTGTGAATGTTACTTCCTTATCAACGAAAATGCTGTCGGTGTGACGAATACGACCTTCATTCTTGAAATAAACATCTTCAGTAGCCTGATATGTAAAGTCTGCCAGTGGAATTCTATGAATAAATACAGGCAAAGTATCCGTTACCGCACAAGAGCCACCAGCGTCGGCATTTGCCACATGTAATACAACAGAATCCCGACCTACTTTATTCCATTGGATTGTAGCCATATCGCTCACTGGATACGAAATGTTCGTCAACGCACCATAACCATCAAGAACTTCCCAAGAGTAAGCCAATCGCATTGAAGGTATATTATTGATAGCCTCGTAGTTAGCGTATTCGCCAACGCATACGTGAGTCTTACCTTCTATGTCGATGTCAGGAACAGGAGTTACATATACCCGTCTCTTTTCTCCTTCAATATCGCGGTCGCCTTTTGGATATACGTTCACGGTAATTGTAGTATTTTCGGTGCTTTCCCAAAGCACATCAATACGTGATGCTGTTGGGTCACCCAAAATAGTTCCACCTGTTACTTCCCACCAATACAATGAACCTTTCGGGTACGTAATGCTGGTTGAATACGTTGCCGTAGTATTTTCACACACATTTGGCCCAATGATTACAGGAATTGGTTGTTTCACAATTTCAATATCACGGCTTGTTTTCGTGTAGCAACCGTATTCGTCAGTTACTTCGTAGGTCAACGTCAATGGTTTGATTTCTTCTGTAGTGAAGACGTTGGTGCGTTGTGCCGCAGTGTTTCCAATCATCACTTCAGGACTTACCGTCCATTTGTGGGAAATGAATTCGACATCTTCATCCGACGAAGGATTACCATCAACGACCAAGTAATCAGACTTGTTTCCTCGGCTTGTATAGAACAAGCCATTCCATTCAGGTGAAACAATTATCGAAGCCTTTGGCAATTGATGTACACGAACTTTAAACGTTACATCATCGTAGAAACCTGTAGATTCATTATACACATGCAAATTGTAGATGGTTTGCGGTTTTGTTGGAGTAATCAACAAGTTAATGTCGCTACCCAATTCATTTCGCTCGTCATCAGTCCATTTGTATGAAAGTTTACTGATACTTTCTTCGTTACCCGAAATAAAGATTGGAATCAAATATGTTGATTCTCCTTGACAAAGTTCAACACCCTTATCTGTCAAACATACCACAGATTCATCAACCAATTCGTTTGGAGCGACCTCAACTTCAGTACCATCGCACAATCTACGCAATTGAGGCAAAATCATCTCGGTTTGCAAACGGATTAATGCTGAGTCAACGCAACCATACTTATCGGTAATTTGATAAATAAAGTCAGTCGTTTGGTTAATTTTACCTGTCGTCACCACTTGTTCGTTAGCACCCGATGCAATGTTATTTGCAAGCGGTTCAGTCCATTTATGCGTGTATGGGCCTGTGGTTTCTTTGATAATTTGACCAGTCAACTGAACGTTCGACATAAAATCAGCTTCCTTGATTGGCGAACCATCAATGTCAACTTTTGGATTTGGTTTCACCTCAACATTGAATACCTTTTCATCACTACAATACATATCGCCGGCAATCACGCTCACCTCGTATGTACCTTCTTTCACAAAGTTGAACTTAGTGTCCTTTGTGTTCTTTGGTGATACACTACCAATCCATGAGTATGAAGTTGGATTACCTTCGAGTATCTTCGCTGTGATTTCCAAATCAGTGCTTGCACAGGCAATTTGGTCTGGAATATCGGCAAGTTTAACAGCAGGATAAACCATCACCGAAGTTTCATCAACACGAGGACAACCATAATCATCGTCGATAATTGTGTACTCCAACGTATAAGTGCCAGTCTTTGGTGCATTGAATATCGAACGGGTCACAACAGATTGGTCGGTGATGTACTTCATTCCTGTTCCACCAACCCATTCCATAGTAAATGAACCTGGAATTCCGTCTTTATTAATATCCAATGTCAAATCTGCTTCAGCACAAACAGTATATTTTGGATCAAGTTTCAATGTTGGCAACGGTTTGATTGTTATTGCAGCATCATCGGAACTTTGACATCCGTGCTCGTCAGTGATAACAACCGTAGCCATCAACATAATTGATTCTTCGGTGTCGATTGTAAATTTCGCAACATTATCCTGTGGCTGAAGTTCATCAAATCCGCTCCACGTATATTTGAATGGAGCCAAACCAGTGTTGCCCGGTTCTGCGGTAATTGAACCTTCGTCATTCGAGCAAACTGCCATATCGTTGATTGTTACCGATGGTAATGGGTCAACATTCACCGTGATAGGCAATATAGTATTACAACCGATGGAATCAGTAACTTTCAATGTAACTGTCTGCGCACCTGTAACTTGAGAGTTGCTAAATGCGTATGTCTCTTTTGTAATCACAAGTGGGCTTTCTTCTTCGGTCCATTCATACGAATATGGAGTGAAACCTCCAGAAACCTGTGGCACTATTGATTTCACAGCATTTTGACAAACACGCAAGTCTGTGCCACCAATAATTGTAATTGCTGGATTATCATATACAGTTATCACTTTTTTGTCAGTTGTCGGGTCGAATGTTTTTTCGCCAACACAGCTCAATTCCACTTGATATGTACCAGCATCTGCCGCAGCAACATCGATTGTTTTTTCAGTAGAAATTACAGTTGAAGCATTTTTCAGATTAACCCATTTGTAACGGTAATCACCCGTACCACCCGAAGGCAACGCTTCCAAAGTAACCGTTTCGCCAGCACACAAACTGTCTCGCTGAACAATTGTAACTTTCAATGGTTGACCAATTACCGTAACAATCACCTCATCGGAATTTGAACATGATTTTCTATCCGTAACCGTCAACGTATAAACCGTGGTTTCCAACAAGTTACCTTTTGGATTTTGCAAAATCGGACTTGTGATAAGCGAATCGGCTGGACTCCACAAGTACGTATAGTCTGGTGTACCACCGCTTGCGCTACCCGACAATTCAAAATCTTCACGCCAATTCACTGTGAAATCCTCGCCTGCATTTGCCGTTGGCAATTCAAGACCTTTAATAGCAATAGTGTCGGTTCCAACGCAACCTTTACCATCGGTAATCATCACACCGATTGTAAACACGCCCGTTCCCGTTTGTGTATATGTTGGTTGTTCCACATCGGTACTGCTCAACTGAGTTGTATCGCGGTACCATTTAATAGAATATGTTGGTGTATTTTTAAATGTCACTGTTGGCGACAATGTTTGAGTACCTCCAGCACAAACCTCACCTTGACCATCAATAGTTACCTGAGGCAACGGCAACGCTGTTACATATCCCGAGGTATAACCTTTACAAGTTGTCTTATTATCAGTAACATTCAATTCCACTTTATAATCTTGCGGAGTTACAGCGCCAACCTTTTCTGGCAAACGTACTTTTACCGAGCTGGTGTTGTCAGGACCGATAAAACCAATTGGCGATGACCAACTATATGAAACATCTGTCGATGATGCATTTGCTGCCAACGTAATGGTATCGTTTGCACAACCAGTTGGATCTTTCGTAATAAAGTCAACTATTGGAAGTGGATTTACCACAAATGTGCCAGTTGCCTCGGCAGACTCACAACCAGAATTTGATGTTACACGAACAGTAACCGTCTTAGTACCAGCCGTTGACACATCCAACATTGGATTTGGTTCATACGGACTATCAACGCCAGTCCATTCGTAAGAATATGTTACTGATGGGTCGTTACCTGGAATTGAAGGCGTTGCACTAATTTGAATACCACCCTCTTGTACACAAATCTTATCCTTTGGATTGACCTCAACCGTAGGACGTGGATTTACACGAATCGAAACCTCATCTGATGTATCCTTACAAGAATTTTGGTCTGTCATTATTACTTTGAAGCGATGAGAACCATACACGTTCGACGCAAATTTCGGATTCGAAATGTTTGTTGCCGACAATGCCGACAAACTTTCCTGCGACTCCCATGTGTATTTCGCATTCACTGAACTACCTTTTATAATGGTAGTGCTGAACTGAATGCTGTCGCCAACGCAAGTCATTTGTTTAGCAATTTGTGCCGAAATCTCAGGTTTCTGGAACACTTGCGCAGTCACATTTCTACTTGCCTTACATTTATTTTTATCCTCAACGCTATACGTTAGATAATATGTACCTTCAGTAGCTTTCTTGCTTACAACAGCTTTTGTCCCCGTCAACGAAGATGTAAGCACTTCGGTATTGCCACTCCAAGTAGATTCATACGGAGCTGTTCCACTCGAAACCGAAGCCTCCAACTCCATACCTATACCCTCACAGGCTTTATTATCTGCCAATGTGATAACTGGATTAGCATACACAGTTTGTATTTTTTGTTCCATTGCCACATTTTCGCCAGTTTTTCCACCATTGTCCGTTACCGTAACCTTCACAATCACATCTTTCGTTGGTTGTTTCAACACAACAACAGAATCATTCGGTTTTTCGTATGAAGTATTTGATGGGTCAAATGACCATTCATACGTAAACGGCCCTACACCACCCACACGTTTTGCATCGATTGTCACATCAGTGCCTGCACAAACTGGAGTCAGATCCAATTTCACTTCTACTGGAACATACACATCGACAAGCACATCGGCTTCGCCCGAACACCCCGTATTAGAATCGGTAACATTAACTTTGAAATATGTAGGACGAATCAATTCTTTTGTTTTCGGACTTAAAATATTAGTGCTTTCCAACAATGTTGCATTTTCCCAATTCAATTCTGTTGAGTTTTTCTCAACAACAGCCTGTTTCCAATCATACGTATATGTGCCAGAAGCTGGCGTTACCGTTCCCGATAACTGGGCTTGTTTTTTATCGCCACCATTCAACTGACCAGTTGTGTTCACCAACGTAACATCAACTTTAGGATTAACAGTTACAGAAACTGAATCGAAATTCTGACAACCATCTTTTGTAATGGTATATAGGATTTTATACGTACCTGCTCCCTCCGTCGGACTGAATACCGAACCAGAAACGCCGTCACCTGTATATACACCACCAGCAGGCGATGCACTCAAATTTTTCGAGCCTTCATCCTCACACATTTCAAAATCATCGAAAGTGATAGCTGGAACTGGAGTCACATTTACCGTAAGAGTAGCATACGACGGGCAACGTCCTTTTGAATCTTTTGGATCAGTTACCTCGGCATAAAATACAGTGCCATCAGCAACTGGAATTTTTGAATCCGAACCACCAATTTTTTGGGTGTAGTTCTTATCCTTGTACCACGTAACTTTTGCTCTTGTATCATCGGTAATATTTTTCCGTTCTTCATCGAGAACTATCATACCTTGTACGCCTGAACCAATGCCATGAACCTGACATTTCTTGATGGTTGCATCGTGAACATCAGGAATAGTTGCAACATTCACCGTCAACGTACCCAACTGCGTTTCGTCGCACTCATCTTGTACCGACACATAGAATATATGTTCTCCAGATGTCATATTTACATTGGTTGGATTATCAATCTTTTTAGTCATCGCAGCATCTTCGTACCATACACGTGTTGCAATCATTGCTCCACCCGTAGCGTAATTGTAGCGGGTCAAGTCGAATTCTTGAACTCGTGTTCCTGTCACACACGTATCTTCCAACTGAACCATACGTTTTTCACGTCCAGGGTTACGAACCGACAAATACACCATAGTAGTATCGGAACGGGTTACATCGAAATAGTTCCACACAATTGCATACAACGAATCGCCATCGGTAACCGTGTATTTTTTTGACTCATCTGAAGTATTCAACACTTCAATTCTATCATTTGTAAAATATTTAAAATTATCCAAATAATAACCGAAACCAGATTTATTATATCCATCATTGCCAGAATAGATACGAACTCTCGCAAGTTTTATGTCTCCTAAATAATCTACTTCAGATTCATAATCAAACTCCAACGATTCCCATTCTGGTTCATAAGTCGGGTAATTTGGGTCATCAGAAATAGTAGCAAACGTTGTTCCCTGCAAAGTTGCAACATTATTATTCACATCGACTAAATCAAGATATACATCATGACTATCTTTACCCCAACCCGTTGGTGTGCCATCATACATCACATCAAATGAGAATTTGGAACCTTGTTCCAATTTCAGATTTTTAGCAAAATTTAGATTCAAGAATACAGATTTTTGAATTTCTTCATCTCTCAGACCCATTAAACCTAACCCCTGTTTTTGATCACTACCAGGAGAATTCGTTGAACTTTTCACTAAGTGAGCAACTGTAGCCGAAGCATTCACACCTTCCACATTCGGATTATCAACAGTTGACAACGAACCATTATACACACTACTCGTATAAGACACTTCCGATGTGCTTTCGTAGTCATCAATTGTTAATGTATCAGCAGCCACGAATTTATTGAAATGGTCAACATAAAAACCAGTAATCAAACCGTTCTTGCCGATAATTGTGTCGTTCAAGTTGAACAAATCATAATACTGACTCATATCATTGTCAGGCGAAAGCCCTGGAGTGTAGCAAACAGTATCATGAACATTGTGTAAATCAACATCTTCCACAATTTTAATCAACACACTACGTTCCACATCTTCATAACAATCACTTGTGATAGTTGCCACATATTTGTAGATACCCAAACCATCAATAATCGCGAATGGATTTTCCACATTTGGATTGTTCAAATAATATGGAGAATCGAGCAAATCCCAATCGTGACCATTCCACATATAGCCAACCCACTTAAATTTATAACCACCATCGGCAAGCAAGCTGACTTTTGTACCACGAACAATTGTGATGCTGGTATCGTTGTTATTTACAATCTTCGCTTTGGGGAAGTTATCACTAAAACGAGAAAAATAGCCATACATAGAACCCATTAAACGATAATCTTCACTGTCGTTCCATTTATGAGAAGTCGAGTTCATCATCCCCATGTGGAACAACGAAGTCTTGTTTTGTAAATAATACGCACCTTCTGGCATTTCACTCTGATCAAAATGAATTCGTGCCACTTTCCATACCTTATTGTTAATTACAAATTCCGTAAACGTCTCGTTCTCAATCGCATTGGATTTTGCACCATTCAACAAGAAATCGTGTTCGCCATCGCCTTTCACCATCAAATTCATATAGAATTCCTGATCATTTTCAGAACCGTATGTTCTCACAAAACCTACTTTATATGAACCTGTACACATTTCAACCGATGGCAACAACGCTCCAGCAACCTCACAATGATAACCCGAAACATGGAATGCGTATATAGGATTATTTGCAGAAATACGAGTATAGACAGAATTAGGTTCAAGTTCTATAGAAACAGCCTCGCCACAATTTAACAGCGAACCATAATTACTACCATCAACTTGAACTTGTGTTCCATTTTCCGTAGCAGTTACTGTTACAAATTCCTTATAATCATTTTTACGTCCTTGTCCTTGAACCACAACATAATCTCTACCAATCACAGAAACAGGAACAATCTGGTCGCCTATATAGTCCTCGCAATCTCCCGATTTTGTAAAATAATCTGGGTATGCTGAGTCATCACCAATAGTTACCGCAATAGGTTTTGTAGATGTAATATGCGTTCCACCTAAACGCCCCGCACGTCCTTGATCATACGGACGCAACACATACGTCTGTCCACGATGCAACAACACAGTTGTGTCCTTTCCCGCAAACGTTCCTATCGTCCTTGCCGTAGGTGTAAATGTCACATTAGTATTATTTTGTGTTGCGACAACAACAATATAAGAATATGCGGAATCCGAAAGTTCATTACCGCTAACTCCTCCACCGTTAGGACGTTCAGGTGTCACAGTTTCTTCGCCACAACCTTTATTATGATATGGATCATTAATCATCTTATTTTGGAACGGTGCATAGAATTCTTTACCAAGTGCGTTCTGTCCTTTCAATGAGAAAATATCGGTATTCAACACCGAAGCAATTTCGTAATACGCAGTTATCAAGGCATTTGATCGAATATAAATACCTTTATTTTCTACTACTTGTTTATTATTGCTACACTGAATTTCATCTATCATATCGGTCAAGTCAACCGTTGCAGTGCTATTAGCATTAATATGCAATTTCGCAATCGTCTTACCTGTTGCTGGCAACGTGACCTGTACATCAGCCTCAGCATCCTGCGTAGCCAAACGCAAATACACAGGACGACCACCAGTTTTGTATTGATATTCTTTCGGCCATTGCGGAGCGTGGTCAATATTCGCATACGGAGCCGCAAACCAAAATTCAAAATCGACCTGGGTATAACCAGCTATAACTGAACCCATTAAACAAATGATTCCCAATAAGAATCGCTTAAAACATGACGATGAGAACATAGTATTTTTGTGTTTGATATTCATACTTTTCGATATAGACAAATTTTCTACTACATAAGTTTCATAAATCCGTCAAAATAACGAATTTTTAAGGAAAAAAACAAACAGATTTTGCCTTTTCCTATACGGAAAATGAATATACGGGTGAAAAATTTCTTAACAAAAAAAGAGAAACCCATTTCTGGATTTCTCTTTCTGTAGGTGTCAACCTTGTGAGGATTATTCAGCCTTTGCTTCTGAAGCCTCTGTAGTTTCCTCAACAACTTCAGCGTCTTTAACTTCCTCCGCTGCTGCTGTTTTAGCTGCTGTAGATTTTTTACGACTTCTGCGAACTGGAGCTTTCTTTTCAGGAGCGGCAGCTGCTTTCTTCGTATATACATCGTTGAAGTCAACCAACTCAATCAAACACATTTCAGCAGCATCACCAAGGCGGGTGCCAAGTTTGATGATTCTGGTGTAGCCACCTGGACGGTCGCCAACCTTTGCCGAAATTTCACGGAACAATTCAGTCACAGCATATTTGTTCTGCAAGTAGCGGAACACCATACGGCGAGAGTGAGTTGTATCGTCTTTCGAGCGAGTGATAATTGGATCAACATATTTCTGTAAAGCTTTTGCTTTTGCTACAGTTGTTTTGATTCTTTTGTGCATGATTAGGGAAGTTGCCATATTCGACAACATTGCCAATCTATGTTCGTGCGTTCTACCTAAATGGTTTACTTTTCTTCCGTGTCTCATCTCTTTCTATTCTTTATCCAATTTGTACTTTGCAATATCCATACCGAAGTTCAAGTTCAATGATTCCAATAACTCATCCAACTCGGTAAGCGATTTTTTACCAAAATTTCTAAATTTAAGCAAGTCGTTTTTGTTGAATTGAACCAATTCGCCCAATGTTTCAACGTCGGCTGCCTTCAAGCAGTTCAATGCTCTCACAGACAAGTCCATATCAACCAAACGAGATTTAAGCAACTGGCGCATGTGAAGGATTTCTTCATCGAATTCCTCGTTTCCGAACTTGTCATCAGCATCCAATGTAATCTTCTCATCAGAGAACAACATAAAGTGTTGAATCAAAATTCTTGCGGCCTCTTTCAATGCATCTTTTGGATGGATTGAGCCATCTGTCTTGATTTCAAGAACAAGTTTTTCGTAGTCGGTTCTTTGTTCCACACGATAGTTTTCAGTGAAGTATTTCACATTTACTATTGGGGTAAAGATAGAATCTACTTGAATGATACCGAACTCACCGTCAACTGGTTTATTTTCTTCAGCAGGAACATATCCACGACCTTTTCCAATCCAAAAATCAATAGTCAATTTGATTGCAGGATCCATGTTACACAACACCAAGTCAGGATTAAGGACCTGGAAATTAGTCATAAATGCATTCAAATCAGCGGCAGTTAGCGAAGATTTGCCAGCAACAGTGAAAGTGAAATGTTCACTTTGAACAGCTTCGGCAGTTGTCTTTTTGAAACGAATCTTTTTGATATTCAAGATTATTTCAGTAACATCCTCCACAACACCCTTAATAGTAGTGAACTCGTGGTCAACGCCTTCGATTTTGATATTTGTCACTGCGTATCCTTCCAAAGCAGAAAGCAATACACGGCGGATAGCGTTACCAACAGTCGTACCATATCCTGGTTCCAATGGACGGAATTCAAATACTCCGAAACGGTCGTCCGATTCAAGCATTATAACTTTATCGGGTTTTTGAAATGTTAAAATTGCCATAGATAGAGCCTCTTGATTATTATTTAGAATAAAGTTCTACGATTGCTTGTTCTTTAATGTTTTCAGGAACTTCAGAACGGTCAGGAACGTTAAGGAATTTACCCTGCATTTCTGATCTATCGAATTCCAACCAAGCATATTTGCTTACTGAATTTGTGCTTAAAGAACTCGTAATTACTTCCAACGATTTTGATTTTGGACGAACTGCGATAACCATGCCCGGTTTTACAGAGAAAGAAGGAATGTTCACAACTTTTCCGTCAACCATAATGTGACCGTGGTTAACCAACTGACGAGCGGCGCGGCGTGTAGGAGCAATACCCATACGGAACACCACATTGTCTAAACGTTGTTCCAATAATTGAATCAATATTTCACCAGTGATACCTGGTCTTCTTTCAGCTTCGGCAAACAAGTTAGCGAATTGACGTTCCAATACGCCGTAAGTATATTTTGCCTTTTGTTTTTCCATCAACTGAACACCATATTCAGTTTTTTTACCTCTTCTTTTTGAAGGACCATGCTGACCAGGAGCATAGTTCTTTTTTTGTAGAGCGCTATCTGGACCGTAAATTGGTTCACCGAATTTACGGGCAACTTTTGATGTTGATCCTGTATATCTTGCCATCTTTTCTTACAATCAATTAAAATTAAACTCTTCTTCTTTTTGGAGGGCGACAACCATTATGTGGAAGTGGAGTAACATCAATGATTTCAGTCACTTCAATTCCCGCATTGTGGATTGTGCGAATTGCAGATTCTCTACCAGCTCCAGGACCTTTCACAAAAACTTTCACTCTACGCAATCCTAAATCGAATGCTTCTTTCGCACAATCTTGTGCAGCTACTTGAGCAGCATAAGGAGTGTTCTTTTTTGATCCACGGAATCCTTTACGACCAGATGAAGACCATGAGATTACTTGACCTTCGCCGTTTGTGATCGTAACAATAATGTTGTTGAACGAAGCATGAATGTGGGCTTGCCCAGCAGCTTCTACTTTTACAACTTTTTTTACAGACTTTGTCTTTTTAGCCATACCGTATCAATTATTATTTAGTTGCTTTTTTCTTGTTTGCAACAGTTTTTTTCTTACCTTTTCTTGTTCTTGCGTTGTTCTTCGTAGATTGACCACGAACAGGAAGACCCAAACGGTGACGGATTCCTCTGTAGCAACCGATATCCATCAAACGTTTGATGTTCATTTGAACTTCCGAACGCAATTCACCTTCCACTTTCAATTCGTCAGCTATAATAGTACGAATTGCTGTTTCCTGTGCATCGGTCCAATCCTGTACTTTTATACCTCTGTCGATTCCTGCTTTATCCAAAATTTTCTCAGCAGTTGTTTTTCCGATACCGTAGATATACGTTAACGCAATCTCTCCTCGCTTATTTTTTGGTAAATCTATACCTGCTATTCTTGCCATATTGACTCCTTAAAAAATTTGTGCAAAATTACTAAATTATCCTTGACGTTGTTTCATTTTAGGATTTTTTTTGTTGATAACGTAAATTCTTCCTTTACGACGAACGATTTTACAATCTTCGTTTCTCTTTTTAACTGACGCTCTAACTTTCATTTTTTTATAATTTTACTTATACCGGAATGTTATTCTTCCTTTGGTTAAATCATACAAGGACATTTCTACTTTTACTTTATCACCGGGAAGAATTTTTATATAGTGCATTCTCATTTTTCCCGATATATGAGCTGTGATGACGTGTCCATTCGTCAACTCAACCCGAAACATTGCATTCGATAATGCTTCAATTATGGTTCCGTCCTGTTCTATTGACTGTTGTTTCGCCATAATTAAATCATTGTTGTACCTACACCCGAACGACCTTTGATTCTACCTGTTTTCATCAAACCATCATAGTGGCGGTTCAACAAGTAGCTTTCAATCTGCTGCAATGTATCCAAAATCACACCTACGATAATCAAAAGCGATGTACCACCGTAGAAGTATGAAAATTGGTTACTTACATGTGCCAACGAAGCGAACGCAGGCAGAATTGCAACTATTGCCAAAAAGATAGAACCTGGAAGCGTGATTCTTGAAATTACATTATCAATAAAATCAGCTGTTTTCTTGCCTGGTTTCACTCCTGGAATAAATCCACCATCACGTTTCAGTTGTTCTGAAATCTGCTGTGGGTTCATTGTGATTGCAGTGTAGAAATATGTGAATATAATAATCAACACTGCATATACAATATTATACCACAAATTCGTGTGGTCGGCAAATGCTGTTAAGAACGATGATGCATTGTCGGAGGTTGAAAAGCCAGCGAATGTTAACGGAATGAACATCAACGCCTGAGCGAAGATGATAGGCATAACGCCTGCGCCATTAACCTTGATTGGCAAATACTGACGAACTCCACCATATTGTTTGTTACCAACAACACGTTTTGCATATTGAACTGGGATTCTTCTTGTTCCTTGTACAAGCAAAACTGCCAATGTGATGATTACAAGCAACATAAGAATTTCAATCAAGAACACAATCAAGCCGCCGGCACCTTCAATACGAGAACCGAATTCTTGGAACAGCGCAGTCGGGAAACGGGCGATGATACCAATCATAATGATTAACGAGATACCATTGCCAACACCTTTGTCTGTTATACGTTCGCCTAACCACATAATGAACATTGTTCCTGCCGTCATAATAATAATGGACGACAACCAGAACATTCCAGAAAAATCAGCTCCGATTTGATATTCCAAGTTCTTCAAATAAGCAGGTGCTTGTGCCGCAGTGATGAAGATTGTAAGCACACGGGTAATTTGTGTGATTTTCTTACGACCGCTTTCACCTTCATGCTGTAGTTTTTGGAAATACGGAATCGCCATACCCAACAATTGGATAACAATTGAAGAAGAAATGTACGGCATAATTCCCAAAGCAAAAACCGACGCATTGGCAAACGCACCACCCGAGAACATATTGATCAAACCAAGAAGACCTTCATTCGATTGTTTTGCGAGGTTGTCCAAACTTGATGGATCGATACCAGGCAACACGACGAACGAGCCTAATCGGTATATCAATATCAAACCGAGAGTAAATAAAATTCGGGAACGTAGTTCCTGAATTTTATAAATATTCTTTATGGTTTCGATAAACTTCATAATACTGTTATTTACTATTCTTCTATGGTTCCACCTTGAGCTTCGATAACTTCTTTAGCTTTTTGCGAGAATGCAACGCCTTTCACTGTTACTTTAGCTGTTAATTTACCATTACCAAGAACTTTCACCAATTCTCTACTTGAAGCCAAACGATTTTCAACAAAGACAGCTGGATTAAACTCAGAGATGCCTTTCTTGTCGAACAAAGTTTGAAGTTCCGATAGATTAATTGCTTTGTACTCAACACGGTTGAAGTTTTTGAATCCGAATTTAGGAACACGTCTTTGCAAAGGCATCTGACCACCTTCGAATCCGATTTTGTGTGAGTAACCACTTCTTGATTTAGCACCTTTGCTACCACGTGTAGAAGTTCCACCGTGACCAGAACCAGCACCACGACCAAGAATTTTTTTCTTCTTTGTACCTTGTACAGGTTTTAATGTATGTAAATCCATTGCCGTACTAAATTTCTTCTGTTTTTACTAAATGACTTACTTTTGTTACCATTCCCATAATTTGAGGAGTAGCTTCTTTTTCAACGCTTGAACCAATTTTGTTCAAACCCAAAGACTCAAGAACCAACTTTTGAGCTTTTGTTCTATCAATCTTACTTTTCGTTAAAGTAATACGTACTTTTGACATTTTCTTAAGAATTATCCGTTAAAAACTTTAGTCAATTCAATACCTCTTTGTTCTGCTACCATTGCAGCGTCCTGCATTTCCATAAGCGCTTTGAATGTAGCTTTCACAACATTGTGAGGGTTTGACGAACCTTTGGATTTTGCCAAGACATCTTTAATACCAGCGCTTTCCAACACGGCACGCATTGCACCACCAGCCTTTACTCCAGTACCAGGAGTCGCTGGTTGGATAAGTACTTGTGCGCCGCCGAATTTTGATTCTTGAGCGTGAGGCAATGTACCTTTAATCAAAGGCACACGAATCAAATTTTTCTTAGCATCTTCCACACCTTTTGCGATAGCTGCGGTAACTTCGCCAGCTTTACCCAAGCCATAACCAACAACACCGTTTTCGTCACCTACAACCACAATAGCCGCAAATGTGAATGTTCTACCTCCCTTAGTAACTTTAGTCACACGATTGATTGCAACTAAACGATCCTTCAATTCTAAATCAGAAGTTCTTACTTTTTTTGAATTACTATCTAACATGTGATTAAAAATTTAAACCGTTACTACGAGCTGAATCAGCCAATGATTTTACTCTACCATGATACAAATATCCGTTTCTGTCGAACACAACCGTTGAGATACCTTTTTCAGTTGTTTTCTTTGCGATTGCTTCGCCGACCAAAGCAGCTTGTTCGATTTTGTTTTTACCTTTTGCCTGAGCAGCGATTTCTTTATCCAAAGAAGAAGCTGCGACAATAGTAACACCAGCTACATCGTCGATTACCTGAACAGAAATTTGCTTGTTACTTCTGAACACAGACATACGTGGTCTTTCGGCTGTACCTGTTACAACCTTACGTATTCTTTTCTTGATTCTTTCTCTTCTTTCTATTTTTGTAATAGCCATCTTTCCTAAGTTTTATTATTTACTTGCAGATTTACCAGCTTTACGACGGATTTGTTCTCCCTTGAACTTAATACCTTTACCCTTATATGGCTCCGGAGCTCGTAAAGAACGAATCTTCGCTGCTACTTGTCCCAACAATTGTTTGTCGCAACTCGTCATTGTGAGAATTGGGTTGCTACCTCTTTCTGATTTTGCCTCTGCTTTGATTTCTGCTGGCAATTGGAAAATAATCATGTGAGAGTAGCCAAGCGCCATTTCAACATTTTGGCCGCTTACTGAAACTCTATAACCGACACCCACGAACTCTTGTTCCACGGTGTAGCCTTCAGTTACTCCTTTTACCATATTATTAATCAAAGCGCGGTACAATCCATGTTTTGACTTAGCATCTTTTTCTTCTGATGGTCTTTCCACTACAATGTGGCCATCCTCAACCTTCACAACGAATCCATCTTCAACTTGTTGTTGCAATTCGCCTTTAGGTCCTTTTACCTTAACAAGATTGCCATCAATCTTGACTTCCACTTTTTCTGGAATACTAATCGGTGCTTTTCCTATACGTGACATGTCCTAACTATTAATATACGTAACACAAAACTTCACCACCAACATTTAAAGCACGTGCTTCCTTATCCGAAATCACACCTTTATTAGTGGATAGAATGGCAATACCTAAGCCATTCAATACACGTGGCAATTCTTCAACTGGAACATATTTACGCAAACCAGGTTTACTGATTCTTTCCAATTTTCTAATAGCCGGTGCTTTCGATACTGGGTGATATTTCAATGCAATTTTAATAACACTATCCTTACCTTCTCCTTCGAACTTGTAGCTCAAAATATATCCCTTGTCAAACAATACTTTTGTCATTTCTTGTTTGATTTTAGAAGAAGGTACTTCAACTACCTTGTGTTGTGCTTTCTGCGCGTTTCTAATCCTTGTTAGATAATCTGCTATTGAATCTGTCATTGTTGTTAATTTATATTTTACCAACTTGCTTTCTTAACTCCTGGTATCAAACCTGCCGATGCCATTTCGCGGAATTGGATACGGCTGATACCGAACTGACGAATATAACCTCTTGGTCTTCCAGTAATACTGCAACGATTATGCAATCTAACCCGTGAAGAGTTTTTAGGCAATTTGCTTAATCCCACATAATCACCTTTTTCTTTCAATTCTTTGCGTTTCTTCGCATATTTATCAACTAACTCTTGACGCTTTCTTTCGCGTGCTTTCATTGATTCTTTTGCCATGCTATAGTCTATTTTTTAAATGGAAAACCGAATTCTTTTAGTAATGCAAAACCTTCCTCATCAGTATTTGCAGAAGTAACGAACGTTATATCCATACCCATCAATTTGTTGATTTTGTCAACTTCGATTTCAGGGAAAATGATTTGTTCTGTAATACCGAATGTGAAGTTTCCTCTTTTATCAAATTTAGTATTGATACCTTGAAAATCTCTAATACGAGGAAGAGCTGTACAAATCAATCTTTCAAGAAATTCGTACATTTTATCTCTGCGTAGAGTCACTCTTACGCCAATAGGCATTCCTTTTCTCAATTTGAAGTTTGAGATATCCTTTTTGGAGTATGTTGGAATAGCCTTTTGCCCAGCAATCAATGAAATTTCTTCGACTGCAGTGTCAATCAACTTTTTATCAGCAACGGCATCACCAATAGCTTGGTTAATCACGATCTTTTGGATGCGTGGCACTTGCATTTTTGACTTATACCCGAATTGTTTTTGCAAATTCGCCTGTATAGTTTCAGTATAAAGTTTCTTTAATGTAGGTACGTAACTTTCCATTATTTAATTTCCTCCCCTGTCTTTTTTGAATATCTTACCAACTTGCCTGTTTCAGTACGTTTCTTACCCACTCTTGTTGGTTTTCCTGTCGCAGGATCAACAAGCATAAGATTTGATACATGAATAGGAGCTTCTTTCTTTACAATTCCTCCTTGAGGATTTTTTGTACCAGGTTTCGTGTGTTTCGACACCAAATTGATACCTTCAACAAGTGCTTTGTCAGTTTTGGTCTCCATTTTCAGGATTTTGCCTTGTTGACCTTTGTATTCGCCCGAAAGCACTAATACGGTGTCACCTTTTCTTATGTTAAACTTCTTTTGCATCGTAATTCTTATTAAAAATTATAACACTTCAGGTGCAAGTGAAACGATCTTCATATATTGTCCATCACGCAATTCACGTCCCACAGGACCAAAAATACGAGTACCTCGCATTTCGCCAGCTTCGTTAAGCAATACTACAGCATTGTCGTCGAAACGGATATATGAGCCGTCGGCACGCTTAACTTCTTTTTTAGTTCTTACAACTACTCCTTTAGTAACTTGGCCTTGTTTAACATTACCGTTTGGTATAGCGCTCTTTACAGTTACTACGATTTTATCACCGATAGAAGCATACCGTTTTCCTGTACCGCCAAGTACGCGAATACACAAAACTTCTTTTGCTCCACTGTTATCAGCAACGTTTAATCTTGTCTCTTGCTGTATCATCTCTTATTTCGTTTTTTCAATTATCTCTACTAATCGCCAACGCTTTGTCTTACTCAAAGGACGAGTTTCCATTATTCTTACAACATCGCCTTCTGAACATTCACCTTTTTCATCGTGAGCAACAAACTTTGAGGTTTTCTTCAAGAATTTACCATACAAAGCATGTTTTTCTTTTTCCTCAACAGCAACAACAATAGTTTTGTCCATTTTGTTGCTGACAACGATGCCTATTCTTTCTTTTCTAAAATTTCTCTCCATCCTAGAATTATTTATTTAGTTCGCGTTCTCTTAATATTGTTTTCAAGCGAGCAATTGTTTTCTTTGCATCCTTTATTTGGTTAGGATTGTCAAGAGGAGTGATAACATGATTAAGTTTCATCTTATTCAACGCATCTTGCTCTACTTGGATTTTTTCCTCGATCTCTTTTGTCGATAATTCTCTAATTTCTGTTGCTTTCATGGTCTATCTACTATTCTTGAACATAATCATTTCTTACAACAAACTTGGTTGTTATCGGCAATTTTTGAGCTGCCAAACGAAGTGCTTCTTTAGCTACTTCCAATGGAACACCATCTGCTTCAAACAATATTCTTCCCGGAGTCACAGGTGCAGCCCAGTGAGACACTGCACCTTTACCTTTACCCATACGTACCTCAGCTGGTTTTGAAGTAACAGGCTTATCAGGGAAAATGCGAATCCAAATCTGACCTTCACGTTTCATATAACGAGTAACAGCTACACGGGCTGCCTCAATTTGACGAGCAGTAATCCAATAAGATTCCAGAGATTTAATTCCGAAAGATCCGAATGCCAATTCATGCCCTCTTTGAGCATTACCTTTCATTCTTCCCTTTTGCTGCTTTCTATATTTTGTCTTTTTAGGTTGTAACATCGCTAATCCTCCGTATTATTTTTTATTACTACTTTTTCTTCTACCGCCGAAGTTTTTCTTTGGAGCTGCATTAGCTACGAAGTTGTTTGGAGTCAAATCAACTTTGCCATAAACTTCACCTTTGAAGATCCATACTTTCAAGCCCAATTTACCATACGTTGTCAAAGCAAATGTGCTTGCGTAGTCTATATCAGCACGCAATGTATGAAGAGGAATACGTCCTTCCTTATACATTTCAGAACGAGCCATTTCAGCGCCGTTCAAACGACCTGAAATCTGAATTTTAATACCTTCAGCACCCATTCTCATAGCGGATGCGATAGCCATTTTAATTGCGCGTCGGTAAGCAACACGGCCTTCCAATTGACGTGCTATGCCATCAGCAACGATAACAGCGTCCAACTCAGGACGTTTGATTTCGAAGATGTTGATTTGAACTTCCTTATTGGAAATTTTCTTCAATTCTTCTTTCAACTTGTCAACTTCCTGACCTCCTTTACCAATAATGATACCTGGACGGGCAGTGTTAATTGTTACTGTGACCAATTTCAATGTACGCTCGATGATAATCTTCGAAATGCTTGCTTTTGCAAGACGAGCGTTCAAATAACGACGGATCTCGTAATCTTCATGTAGTTTTTCTACATAGTTGTCTCCGCCGTACCAGTTAGAATCCCAACCTTTTATAATTCCTAACCTGTTTCCTATTGGATTTACTTTTTGTCCCATGAATTATTTATTTGTTTCTGTTTGAATTGTATCCACTACAACTGTAACGTGGTTTGAACGTTTGCGAATTCTGTGTGCGCGACCTTGTGGAGCCGGTTGAATTCGTTTTAAAGTTTTACCTTCGTCAACGAAGATTTCTTTCACGAACAGAGGATTATCCTCGATACGTTTGCCTTCGTTTTTCTGTTGCCAGTTGTTCACTGCACTCATCACAAGTTTCTCAACTTTGCGCGCAGCTTCTTTGGATGAATAACGCAATATATCCAGTGCGAGATTTACCTCTTTACCTCTAATCATGTCAACAACTAAACGCATTTTGCGAGGAGATGTCGGACAATTACGCAATATAGCGAAAGCCTTTGTTTTTTTAGCTTCCTTATACTTTTCTGCTGATTCTTTTTTTCTATTCATGACTCGCTAATTTACTTTTTATTACCACCATGACCTCGGAAGTTACGTGTAGGAGCGAATTCACCTAATTTGTGTCCCACCATATTTTCCGTTACATAAACTGGAATGAATTTATTTCCATTATGAACCAATACTGTATGACCAACGAAATCTGGCGAAATCATTGAGGCACGCGCCCATGTCTTGATAGAGGTTTTCTTTCCACTTTCATTCATTTGAAGAACTTTTCTCTCCAAGTTGAAATCAATATATGGTCCTTTTTTTAGAGAACGACTCATAGCTTCTTCGTTTTAATTACTTCTTTCTTCTTTCAATGATTAATTTATTTGATGCTTTCTTAGGAGCACGTGTCTTATAACCACGAGCTGGAAGACCTTTTCTTGAACGAGGAAGACCTCCAGATGCACGTCCTTCACCACCACCCATTGGGTGATCTACTGGGTTCATTACGACACCTCTGTTTCGTGGACGACGGCCCAACCATCTTGAACGACCTGCCTTACCTGATTGTTCCAAAGAATGTTCAGGGTTTGAAACAGAACCGATAGTAGCTTTACATGTTACAAGCACCATTCTCGTTTCTCCCGAAGGCAATTTGATAATTGCATACTTGCCGTCACGAGAAGCTAATTGTGCATACGAACCTGCGCTACGTGCCAATTGAGCACCTCTTCCTGGAGTCAATTCAATATTATGAATAATTGTACCAAGAGGAATATCTTTCAAATACAATGCGTTTCCGATTTCAGGTTCCGCAGTAGCACCAGAAACTATTTTTTGTCCAACTTGAATACCGTTAGGAGCAACGATATAGCGTTTTTCTCCGTCAGTGTATTGAACCAAACAAATTCTCGCACTTCTATTAGGATCATATTCAATAGAAACAACTTCTGCCTGAATATCTTCTTTATCTCTTTTGAAATCGATGATACGATATTTGCGTTTGTGGCCTCCACCAATATAACGCATCGTCATCTTACCTGTGTTATCTCTACCACCAGTACTCTTTAATACAGCCAACAATGATTTTTCAGGTTTGTTTGTTGACGAAATTTGCTCATCAACAATAACAACCTTGTGACGTTGACCCGGGGTGGTTGGTTTTAATTTCTTTATTGCCATTTCTACTAAATATTACTATAGAAGTCTATTTTTTGATCTTTATTAATCGTAACGATTGCCTTCTTGAACGCATTTGTTCTTCCTACTGTCAATCCGTTTTTCGTGTTACGAGCTTTTAACTTACCTTCGTAACGCATAGTGTTGACAGCTAGCACTGTTACGCCATACATTTCTTCAACTGCTTTCTTGATTTGACCTTTGTCTGCAGTTTTGTCAACGATAAAACCATATTGGTTCAAAGCGTCGCCTTTTTTCGACATCTTTTCAGTTATGATCGGTCTTTGCAATACTTCCATCACCAATTATTTATTTAAAGTTTTAACAATTTCTTCTACAGAACCTTCACAAAGGATCAAATTCTTAGCTCTTAAAATTTCGTAAGTGTTTAATTCTGAAGCACTTACAACAGAGAACCCCTGCAAATTTCTGGCTGACAAATATACATTATTATTTGGATTTGCCAACACTAACAATGAGTTTTTGTCATCTAAGCCGAAATTTTTCTTGAATTCAACCATCTGTTTTGTCTTTGGAGCCTCGAAAGTGAAGTCTTCAACAACGATTACTTCATTATCTTTAACCTTTGCAGACAAAGCAGATTTACGAGCTAAATCTTTTACTTTCTTATTTACTTTTTCAGAGTAATCTCTTGGTTGAGGACCGAAAACTCTTGCTCCGCCACGGAACAATGGGTTCTTGATACTACCTGCACGAGCGCCACCAGTACCTTTTTGTCTTTTCAACTTCTTTGTACTACCAGAAAGCATGCTTTTTTCCTTTGAAGCGTGTGTACCCTGACGTTTGTTAGCTAAGATAGCTTTCACATCCAAGTAAACAGCGTGTTCATTTGGCTCGATGCCAAATACAGAATCGTCAAGAGTGATTTTCTTTCCGGTTTCTTTACCTTGTATATCTTTTACTGCTATTTCCATCTTACTTAGTCATTATTAAATATCCACCTTTAGCTCCAGGTACAGCACCTTTTACTAATACTACATTCTTTTCTGGTAACACCTTCATTACCTGAAGATTTTCAACCTTCACTTGGTTGCCACCCATTTGACCACCCATTCGCATACCTTTGAATACGCGAGAAGGAGTAGAACAAGCACCGATAGAACCAGGAGCACGTTGACGGTCATCTTGACCGTGAGTAGCTTCACCAACACCACCGAATCCATGACGTTTTACAACACCTTGGAAACCGCGTCCCTTGGTTGTTCCAGTAATGTCTAACCAATCACCTTCTGCCAAAATATCAGCAACAGATAATACATCACCAAGATTTACTTCTTTGTCGAAATTTCTAAATTCAACAACTTCACGTTTTGGAGTTGCATTCGCTTTTTTGAAATGACCAAGTTCTGCACGAGAAGTATTCTTTTCTTTCTTATCGTCAAAACCCATTTGCACTGAATTGTAACCGTCGGTTTCTTGCGATTTTATTTGTGTAACAACGCAAGGTCCTGCTTCGATTACAGTACATGCTACGTTCTTTCCATCTTCCAAGAAGATAGAAGTCATACCTACTTTTTTACCTAGTATTCCAAGCATCTCTTTTTACAATTTTAATGTACTACACTCTAATTTCAACTTCTACACCACTTGGCAACTCAAGTTTCATTAATGCATCGACAGTTTTTGAAGAGCTACTGTAAATGTCAAGTAGTCTTGCATGTGATGATAATTGAAATTGTTCACGAGCTTTCTTGTTAACGTGCGTAGAACGGTTAACTGTAAAAATTCGCTTGTGAGTTGGCAGCGGAATCGGACCACTTACTACAGCACCTGTAGTTTTAACAGTCTTAACAATCTTTTCGGCAGACTTGTCCACCAGATTGTGGTCATAAGACTTCAATTTAATTCTAATTCTTTGACTCATGCCTATTTATTATTTTTGTTGATTAATAATTGTTTCTGCAATATTTGCCGGAACTTGTTCGAAGTGATCAAATTCCATTGTTGAAGTTGCACGACCTGAAGTGATTGTACGAAGGTCGGTTACATATCCGAACATTTCAGCAAGAGGAACAAATGCTTTAACTACACTTGCATTGTTTCTTGTATCCATACCACGGATTTGACCACGACGTTTGTTCAAGTCACCTACAACGTCACCCATAGATTCTTCTGGAGTAACAACTTCCACCTTCATAATTGGTTCCAACAACTTTGGAGACGCTTTCTTACAAGCTTCTTTGTAAGCCATCTTAGCACAGATTTCGAATGAAAGTGCATCAGAGTCAACTGGGTGGAAAGAACCATCCATAACTTGTACTTTCATTGATTCAACTGGATAACCGGCCAATACACCATTTTCCATAGCTGCCTTGAAACCTTTCTCAATAGAAGGGATAAATTCCTTAGGAATGTTACCACCCTTAACGTAGTCTTCGAATTGCAATCCTTCGTGACCTTCGTCGGCTGGACCCAACTTGAATGCGATGTCGGCGAACTTACCACGACCACCAGATTGTTTCTTGAATACTTCTCTGTGTTCAACTTCAGTAGTGATACATTCTTTGTAGTTAACTTGAGGAGCACCTTGGTTACATTCTACGTGGAATTCACGTTTCAAACGGTCCATAATGATATCCAAGTGCAACTCACCCATACCGCTAATCACTGTTTGACCTGTTTCTTGGTCTGACTTCACAGTGAAAGTAGGATCTTCTTCAGCCAATTTAGCCAAAGCCATACCCAACTTATCAACGTCAGCTTTTGTCTTAGGTTCTACAGCGATACCGATAACTGGTTCTGGGAACACCATAGATTCAAGAACGATAGGTGCTTTTTCGTCACACAACGTATCACCTGTCTTTACATCTTTGAAACCTACACCTGCTCCAATATCACCACCTTCGATGAATTCGATAGGATTTTGCTTGTTTGCGTGCATTTGATAGATACGAGAAACGCGTTCTTTTTGACCGCTTCTTGTATTATATACATACGAACCAGCATCCAAGTGACCTGAATATACACGGAAGTAGCACAAACGACCTACGAATGGGTCAGTTGCGATTTTGAATGCCAATGCGCAGAAAGGATCATCTACACCTGGTTTACGGTGTACTTCAGCACCTGTATTAGGATCAGTTCCTTTGATAAATTCTTTGTCAAGTGGGCTAGGAAGTAATTCCATAACATAGTTCAACAATTCTTGAACACCTTTGTTCTTGAATGAAGAACCACACAACATTGGGATTACTTTGTTAGCGATACAAGCTTTACGAAGAGCTGCAAGGATTTCATCTTCGGTAATCGTATCTGGATCTTCGAAGAATTTTTCCATCAACGTATCATCAAATTCTGATACTGATTCAAGAAGTTTCTCTCTCCATTCAGCAACTTCTGCCTTCATATCTTCAGGAACAGGAACTTCCTTGTATGTCATACCTTGGTCTTCCTCGTTCCAAACCATACCAACACCTTTTACAAGGTCAACAACGCCCTTGAAAGAATCTTCGGCACCGATTGGCAATTGAAGAGGAACTGCGTTACCGCCCAACATTTCACGAACTTGTTTGCACACGTTCAAGAAATCGGCACCTTGACGGTCCATTTTGTTAACGAAACCCAAACGAGTTACGTTGTAACCGTCGGCCAAACGCCAGTTAGTCTCTGATTGAGGTTCAACACCATCAACAGCAGAGAACAAGAATACAAGTCCATCAAGAATACGAAGAGAACGGTTAACCTCAGAAGTGAAGTCAACGTGTCCCGGAGTATCGATAATGTTTATCTTGTATTGATTGCCTTTATATTTCCAGAAACAAGTTGTTGCGGCAGAACAGATAGTAATACCACGTTCTTGTTCTTGAACCATCCAGTCCATTGTTGCACCACCGTCGTGTACCTCACCAATCTTGTGAGTTTTTCCTGTGTAATAAAGAATACGTTCAGTGGTTGTAGTCTTACCAGCATCGATGTGAGCAGCGATACCGATATTTCTTGTATAATGTAAATCAACTTTTGCCATCTTTCGGTACTATTAAAATCTGAAGTGAGAAAATGCTTTGTTCGCTTCTGCCATTCTGTGAGTTTCGTCTTTCTTCTTGAAAGCTCCACCTTCTTCGTTGAAGGCAGCCAAAATTTCAGCAGCTAATTTGTCTTTCATTGAATGACCAGCACGTTTACGAGCGTACAAAATCAAATTCTTCATACCGATTGACTCGCGTCTTGCAGGGCGGATTTCAGATGGGATCTGGAATGTAGCACCACCAACACGACGACTTTTTACCTCAACCAATGGAGTAACATTGTCTAAGGCCTTTTTCCATACGTCTAATGCAGACATATCTGGAGTTTGTTTCTTTTCTTCAACGATATCTAACGTATCATAAAAAATATCGTATGCGATGCTTTTCTTGCCATCAAGCATAAGATTATTTACGAACTTCGTTACTACCACATCCCCAAACTTAGGATCTGGAAGAATTACTCGTTTTTTTGGTTTACTCTTTCTCATTGAAAATGTTTATTTAAAAATTATTTTTTTGCTTCTTTTGGACGTTTTGCTCCATATTTAGAGCGTGATTGTAATCTTCCTTCAACACCCGATGAATCCAATGCACCTCTCACTAAGTGATAACGCACACCTGGCAAGTCTTTCACACGACCGCCACGTACTAAAACGATTGAGTGTTCTTGAAGTTTGTGACCTTCTCCCGGAATGTAAGCGTTTACTTCCTTGCCGTTAGTTAAACGAACACGAGCAACCTTACGCATTGCAGAATTAGGTTTCTTAGGCGTTGTTGTGTAAACACGAACACATACACCTCTTTTTTGTGGGCAAGAACCTAATGCGGGAGACTTACTTTTGTCCACCAATTCAGTTCTACCTTTTCTTACTAACTGCTGTATTGTAGGCATATTACTGTATTAATTTGTTTATTATTAGATATAATTTTCCCATTAAATCGGGTCGCAAAGGTACATAATTTTTTGAAATACAATCAAAAAGACGCTTTTTTTTCAAAAAAACTTAACGAAAACAATTGTCAATGTGCTCGAAAGTACTGTAAATAGTGTATTTAGAAGGACTACTTTTTTTGTTGCAACATACATTATAATAATGAATACACTTTTTGTTGCATTCAAGAAATAATTACAAACTCGAGAAATTGATAGAGAACAACACCTCCGAATATGCCGTCATTTTTTCAGGGACGAACGAATAACGTAATCCAAGGTTAAACGGAGTAATGAGGCATAGGAAATGAAAATCCATAACCAATTCTGCCCCGAGTGAGAAATATTCTTTTTCTTCCTTGGGTGCGATGGCATAATCGACAAAGGCATTTCCCCGAATACGCTTAATGTACATAAAATCACCCCAACGGGCATCGGGATAGAACAAGGGCAACGCATAATTTGCCTGCACCGAATAGAACTGCTCAAAGGCAGGAATCGTGTCATTGGTATATCCGCGAGGAACTTGAATTTGTCGATTAAGGTTTAGTTTCCCGTTTGAAATCTCCTGATTTCGCTCTGCTCCGAAATAAAAATTCAAATTATGACTCCGTTGTAACCCAGGAAAATAGAGCCATAGCGAGGCAAAACAATATGGTGAATACACGTTTTGTTTGTAATCCGAAGAAAGATATTTAGGCAACGAATGCTCGTAACCGGCAAAGAATTTCTGTCCGAAACGGGAATGAAGTTCTTGCGTGGCCGTTTGGCGAAGGTTGGCAAGCGTGATGGTATATGCAATAATTTCTTCTTCGATTTTTTCATAAAAACTACTTCTATACTTCGTCGGACAATCATTCATAACCAAATTCACGTGTTGCATTTGCACGGATGGAATCACATAGCGATAATATGATTTTGAAGAAAAATTCAATGGCAAATACATTCTTCCTTGAATTTGTTCTATATCATAAGTAACTGTCATAGTGTCAGTTGCAATATCTGGTTTTGGCACTCGGTATTGTTTTACACCTTTATCAAACTCAAATTCAAACACAGGGAACAATCCTTGATACGTCAGTTTGCCAAAACCCACTTGCGAACCGTCAAGCGGTTTCCACTTGTAACCACCCGACGCCACAAGCGTGCCCAAATGATTCTGCGAATTTATCTGAAATCCGAATCCCTGATCATCAACGTCACTACCGTTGTAATTTAAGCAGAATGGCATCCAACTATGAATGTTTATGCCGTGCAGCAAACGAGAATAATGTTTGGTGGGAAACGGCACGGTATCAATTTTCGTCATATCCAATGCTCCACCTTCTTGATTGGTAAGCATTTGAGCCAGATTGAAATAATCTTTTTTCACCACGTTCAGACTATGCCACGCAACAGGATTCAACGGCGTTTTCACCAACTGAAATCCGTCGGCCGTATAGTTTGAGAACACAAGCGTACTATCGTGAACGGACGGATATTTACAACCAAAATTACCCACGGTTATGCGTGAAATTTGTTTTGTATCGCGTTGCAAGGCATAAATGTTATCAACGCCGGAATACGACGAGACATACAAAACATATTCGTGCCAATAAATTGGCGTGGAATAATCATCGTTGGAATACGGCAACAATTCGGCGAAAGAATCTTCTGCCACATCGTATTCCATAATACGTTTCCCTTGGGAACCAAGACCGACAAACACAATTTTTGAGCCATTTTCGTTCCACGACGGCTGTTGAACCGCATCGTGATTGGGCGTCGCTATTTTTCTAAAGAACTTTTTAGAGGGAATATCATAAAAAAGCAAATAATAACCTCCATTTTTCTCTATCTCAAACATAACGATTCGCTCATTTGAGGGAGAAACGGCAGGAGCAAAAACGTGTCGATGCGTGCGAACTTTCTTGGTTCTATTCCGTTCAATATCATACATAAACAAATGCGAAGTTGCTTTCATTTCCCAACGAATGTTCGCTTTTGTCTCTTCCCACACTATGGTTTTCCCATTTGACTGAATCTTGTCACCCGACGTTTTGAATCCTATATTGGAAACGACTTTTTCTTTTCCATTTTCCAATTTGACTAATTGTTCTATTCGGTCCAAGCCCTTTCGTTCCACGAAATACAGCGAATCTTGTACTTGAAATCCGTGAGAATAATTAGTATAAACCGATTGTTTGGGAGAAATCGTGTCAAACGTCGTCTGCACTTCCCTGTCGTGCTTCAGTTTCCATTCATTTGCCTGCTGCTCAAACATTGCCTCGTATAATTCCGTACGCGACAAGCCCGTTTTGTCTTTCACCGCATTATTTACAGGACGAAAACTAAAAGGACGATAGGCAATTCTATCCAAAATATCGGATTCCAACCCGACGCCATATTGTTTTCGTGCATTTGCAAGCATGTAATACCCCATCACATAATAATTGGGAACAAAATCTTTGTACGATCCAAAATACGCCTTGCTATACGAATACATTCCTTTTTCGTACAATTGTGCCCGCAATCCCATTGAAAAATCTGGCTGACGACCACGACCACTGTTGCTCAACGCCGTTTCGGTACAAACAGCATCTCCCTCGAGCAACCACGAAGGACTATATATTCCACCTAACAAGCCAGCGGCCTGTTCGCCAAGAAAAAAAGACAAAAAACGTATCTTTCCCTGATTGTATTTGTTCATCTGCACCACGTGACGATATTCGTGAATGGCAAGATTGTCGTACCACTCCTGTGCATCTTGGTCTGGTGACGAGATGGTAAATAAGTCCATTTGACTTGGAGCCCACGCAACCGAACCGTTGCTCGTATTCGTCTGGTTATGGACAACTATCGAAATTCTTTTGGGATTATATTTCAGACTTTTGGTGCAAGGATATTGTACGTATGACAATTTTTGTGCAATCGCTTGTGCCAACGAATCAGCACCTTTGGGATAAATCAATTGATATTGTTCCGTCTTAATTTGTCGCCATTGCACTCGGAACGGTTCTGTCCCCCACGAATAATACTGTCCGAAGCAGACGGAAGTTATAAGAGAGCAACAAACGACAAGAACAACACAAATTTTTCCAAAAACGTTCATTATTAATAATGTCCCGATGCCTTGACGGTCTTCACTATAACAGCACCAATTTTATATGGATCGCCATTGGAAGCAGGACGACGGTCTTCAATGCGTCCTTTCCAACCAGCCGACACCGTATTTACAGGGATTCTCAACGATGTGCCACGAGTACCTACGCCCCACGAAAAATCGTGAATAGAGGCAGTTTCGTGTTTTCCTGTCAGACGTTGGTCGTTGTACGCTCCATACACGTCCATGTGTTCTTTTACGTGTTTGCCGAATTCGGCACAAATATCGTCGAACACTTTTTTGTCGCCACACGTTCTCATCACTCCGTTTGAGAAATTTGCATGCATACCTGAGCCGTTCCAGTCAGCATCCTTGCCAAGAGGCTTTGGATGAAGTTCCACAAACACATTGTATTTTTCACAAATCAGGTCCATAATGTAACGAGCCACCCAAATTTCGTCGGCAGCACGTTTTGCACCTTTCGCAAAAATTTGGTATTCCCATTGACCACAAGCCACTTCGGCATTGGTACCTTCAATGTTCAGACCAGCCTCCAAACAAGCGTCAAGATGTTCTTCCACAATTTCTCTACCGTACGCGGTTTTTGCTCCGACACCACAATAATATGGACCCTGCGGACGAGGTTGCGTGCCATCGGCAGGAAAACCTAACGGAAGATTCGTGTCACAATTTATTAGGAAATATTCTTGTTCGTAACCAAACCAAAAATCATTGTCATCGTCGTCAATCGTAGCACGAGCGTTCGTGGAATGAGGCGTACCGTCAGTCCGAAGCACTTCGTTCATTACAATATATCCGTTTATCTGCAAAGGATTCTTACAAATAAAAACAGGTTTCAAGACACATTCCGTGGTATCACCCTCGGCTTGCTGACACGAAGAACCATCAAACGACCACAATGGACAGTCTTCGAGTTTTCCACTAAAATTTTCGGCAATACGCACTTTGCTTCTCAACGCTTGTGTTGGCTTGCTTCCGTCCAACCAGATATAATCTAACTTCGATTTCATAAAACAATTATTTCGAGGTACAAAATAACGGAATTTTCCTTGAAAAAAACGTTTATTGACAAAAATTCACAACAAGAAATCACTGGATTGAGAAATTGATTTTATCTTTGCCCCAATTCAAGAGCGAAATGACGATTCCATACAAAAATTCAGAAAAGGGCAAAAAAGGACAAATCATCGATATGTTCAACAACATTGCCGGCAAGTATGATTTCTTAAATCACGCGTTGTCGCTCAATATTGACAAAATCTGGCGTAACAAGGCAATCAAAGCCCTGAAGCCGCTCAATCCCCAAACAATACTTGACATAGCAACGGGAACGGGTGATTTTGCCATTCTTTCGGCAAAGAAACTACAACCCGAACACGTTACGGGCATTGACATTTCTGAAAAAATGTTGGAATGCGGAATAGAGAAAATCAAAAAACTCGACCTCCAATCAACGATTACACTTGAAGTTGGCGACAGCGAAGCAATGAAATTCGCCGACAATTCGTTTGACGCCATCACAGTTGGATTTGGCGTGAGAAACTTTGAGAATTTAGAACAAGGTCTGTCAGAAATGGTAAGGGTTTTGAAACCAAACGGCATTGCGGCGATACTTGAATTTTCCATGCCAGAACATTTTCCAATCAAGCAACTTTACACGTTTTATTTCAAACATATTCTGCCATTTATCGGCAAGATTTTCTCCAAAGATTACGACGCATATTATTACCTTTTCAATTCCGTGCAGGAATTTCCCTACGGACAAAAATTCGCCGACATTGCAAAAGCAGCAGGATTCCAAGATGTTCCCATTCAAAAACTGACGTTCGGAATAGCAAGTTTGTATATCTGTAGGAAATAGCAAAATACATTTCCCCTATAAAGCCCAAAACAGCATTTCACAAATCTGTTTCTCACTCGTAAGTACATTCTTTCGCTATTCAGCGTTGTTAAAACATTTTTACATTATTTAAAATGTGGCAACGACCAGTTTTTTATCACGCTCACCGTCCGAACCACAAATATCACAATGGCAGCAACGATAATCGAAATAAAATCGGGACAGGAAAGCATATCCATAATTAAATATATGCAACCTCCTATCAAACAAGCAGTTGCGTAGATTTCCCGACGGAATATCAATGGAATGTCAACACACATCAAATCGCGGACAATACCGCCAAACACCGCGGTGAGAATGCCCATCATCACCGACAAAATCGGATGAATGTCCAATGCCAATCCCTTTTGCATTCCAATGATGGTGAACACGCTAATACCAATCGTATCGAATAAGAACAGCGTTTTGGAATATTTTTCAATATAGTTTCGGAACAAAAAAGTGAAAACCACGCCAAACACCACAATATAAAAATACCAAATATCGTGTAACCACGCTACAGGAATGTTGAGCATCATATCGCGAAGCGTACCGCCGCCAATGGCAGTGACAAAGCCCAAGAACACACCACCGAACAAGTCGAAGCGTTTTCGGGCAGCCGCAAGCGCGCCACTTATTGCGAACGCCAGCGTCCCCGCATAATCAAACACCGACAGTAGGTAGTCAACGACCATATGTGCTATACATTAAATTTGAAGTGCATTATGTCGCCATCCTGAACCACATAATCCTTGCCTTCCATCGACATCTTTCCAGCCTCTTTCACAGCAACTTCGGAGCCGTACGCAATATAATCCTCGTATTTTATAACCTCGGCTTTGATAAATCCTTTCTCAAAATCGGTATGAATAACGCCTGCAGCCTGTGGTGCTTTCGCGCCTTTGTGGTACGTCCACGCACGGACTTCCTTAGGACCAGCCGTGAGGAATGTCTCCAAATTGAGCAACGAATATGCCTGACGAATCAATTTGTTTACGCCCGGCTCGGTAAGTCCCACATCCTGTAGAAACATATCGCGTTCCTCTTGCGTGTCGAGTTCGGCGATTTCCGCCTCCAAAGCCGTAGCCAAAATCAAAACTTCAGCCTTTTCGCCTTTGATGGATTCCTTCACCGCATCAACATATTTGTTTCCGTTTATGCCCGATTCGTCAACATTACAAACGTACATCACCGGTTTCAACGTAAGCAAATGCAAATCATAGATTGCCGCCTTCTCCTCGTCATCCAAATTGAGCGTACGAGCCGATTCGCCTTTGAGCAGGGCAGCCTTCACACGGGTAAGAATGTCGCACACATATTTCGCTTCCTTGTCGCCACCAGCACGAGCCTGTTTCTCAACTTTGCTCAAACGAGACTCAACAGTCTCTAAATCTTTGAGTTGCAATTCCATATCAATTGTTTCCTTGTCGCGAACAGGATTGATTGAGCCATCTACGTGCGTGATATTTTCGTTCTCAAAACAACGAAGAACGTGGATAATGGCATCGGTTTCACGGATATTTGCAAGGAATTTGTTTCCCAGACCTTCACCTTTGCTCGCACCTTTCACCAAACCGGCAATGTCAACAATCTCGACAGTCGTAGGCACAACTTTTTCGGGATGAACAATCTTTTCAAGTTCGTTCAGTCGATTATCGGGAACGGTAATCATTCCCACATTCGGTTCTATCGTACAAAAAGGAAAATTTGCAGCCTGAGCCTTTGCGTTCGTCAAACAATTAAATAATGTTGATTTTCCTACATTCGGCAAACCAACGATACCACATTTCAAACCCATATCAAATTTATTTTTTGCAAAAGTAGTCTTTTTTGAGAATTATTCTCAACGCAAATTGTATATTTGCACTACTGAAAAATTGATATGGTTATACATAACGAAAAATACGCGAGCAAAAAGAAAATTTGGAAAACCGTCGGGGTTGTACTCATTATGACTATATGCGTGTACATTCCGCTTTCTTCTTATTTTTTGCGTGAATTTGGCGTGGAAATTCAAAAAATGAGTGCCGGATTCTACGTGTTGATGATTTTAGCCGTATTGGCTATCTATGCAGGCATAGTGTATTTGCAACACAAGAAAAAACTGAATTTCATCTACGTATCCGATGAAGACAATCAGAATATTGTATTTCGCTTTTATCATATACAATTATTGATGGCAAAATGCACGTCGTATAAAATTCCGTTCGACGCATTCAAAAAATATGAAATCGTGAACGAAGGGAAAGACACGAATTTGATTCTTTATCAGATGATGAACAAGAATCAGATGGCGAAATATCCCGCGATTTGCCTCAATTCACTTAAACCAGAGGAAATTCAACAAGTAAAAGATTTGTTAAACCAATATTGTTAACATGAAAAAACTTATACTATTCATTCTTTTAGGATTAAGCATAACTTCGGTTTTTGCACAACGTGACAATCAAAAGTGGTATCTGAACGGTTTTGGTGGCCGTCTTGAAGTTGGTGCAAGTTCAAACAACGTGATGGGCTTTGACCTCAGCCATTTCTTCGGAACTCGATTCGACGTGAACGCATATTTTGTTTCGAACTGGGACTTTACTACCAGCGGTATTTACCAAGGTGGCGCGTTGGCAAAATATGTCGCTCCGTATCCTAACCTTTCTTCTCGTTTGCGTTGGTACGCCGGTGTTGGTCTGCAAGCAGCGGGAAAACCAATTTATGAATACGACGGTGTTACAAAAACTGGCGAAGCACAAATAACATTCGGTCCAACAGCAGTTTTGGGTACAGGTTACGTTTTCAAACTTATTCCTATCAATCTATGTGTTGAATGGCGTCCTTCGTGGGATGTGGTTTACACGCATTTCAACCCCGATGCACCTAACAGTGAACGTATGCAAGTTGCCGTATTTGCGTTCGTAATACGTTATGTGACAGGAAATAAATATAAAGGATAATGCACAAACGACTTTTATTTTTTGTACTCTGCATTCTCGCATTTGTTGCTTGTAACAACAAGAAAGACAGCGAGAAAGAATTGGTGTTTGTCAATAATCTTATTGCTCCCAAATCTTCAATCACGTATGAACAAGAAATGAAAGTCCCCGAAGAATACTTTTTCTTCAAATCCATTGATTTTGCTTCGTTTGCATCACAACTGCAATCAAAAACCCTGCATAAAGAAATCACGGCATACATTCCGTTTTCCAACATTGTGTGCAACGACGAAGATATAAACACAAAATTTCGCGAGGAGTTTTCCCTGCAAGAGATTCAGGCACTTTTATTCGACGAAGATTGGGCACTCGATACGGCTCAGTTCATTATGAAGAAAAAAGTCAACGCCTACTCGCTGGTTCGGAATTACATCCGCAAAAGTGCCTTGGGTGACATTCCCACAAAATCAATACTTGCTAAATTTGATTTTTCAAATACGGGAGAGCCAACCGTTAGCGACAAAAAGTTACGATTGTTGGCAAACGACGTGGCATACGAAGTTCCGCTCGTAAACGAGAGCAATCCTGAGTTTTTGGAAGACATTCAAGTGAAACAAGTGGTAAAAACAATTATTGAAAAAGCTACGTGCGGAAACACGAAATGTTACAGTTTCACATTTCGTGATTCGCTCATAGAACATACGCTCGACGAGGTGAAACAATCACTTGGTCACGAAACAATCTGCTATTCGGAAGAAAATCCCGAAACGTATGAAATTGACACGATTTGCGTAGATAAGGACATCGATTTACGTGAAATTTGCGGATTGGCATTTATTGAAGACTGGTACGTAAACGACAGTACCATGGAAATCGTAAAAGATGTCAAAGCAATTGCACCTATCCGTGCATATTATCACTCCTTGGAAGACACACAATCAGAATTAGTTAAATCAATACCCTTTGTTATGTACCTAAAAAATCACGACAAAGGGAAATAAACATATTTCCCATGAAGCCGCAAGAATTAGTATTTTACATTGCAACGTCAATGTTGCAGGAAGTTGGCCCTATCAAAGCCAAACAACTTATTTCGTATTTAGGAAGTCCTGAACGCATTTTCACAGAATCTGCCTCAAAACTGAGCAAGATTCCCAATATCGGAGAGACGATAGTACAAGAAATAAAGCACAACAATGTCCTCGCCCTCGCCGAGAAGGAAATGGAGTTTATTGTCAAAAACGACATAAAAATCCTCACCTACATTGACGATGCATATCCGTACCGAATGAAAAACTGTGAAGATTCGCCATTGTTGTATTATTACAAAGGCGACGTGGATTTCAATGCTCAAAAAATCATCAGCATTGTTGGTACACGAAATGCCACCGACTACGGCAAACAATGTTGTAAAAACATCATCAACGACATAAAGCAACATAATCCCATAATTGTCAGCGGTTTGGCATTCGGAATAGACGTGTGTGCCCACAAAGAGGCACTCAACGCAGATTTGCAGACCATAGCAGTCTTGGGAACGCAATTAGGAAAAGTTTCACCCGCAAGTCACATAGAACTTGCAAAAAACATTACCCAACACGGCTGTGTCATGTCGGAATATCATTCCCAAACCAAATTCGACAGCAAACTGTTCGTTCGCCGAAATCGCATCATTGCAGCCCTTTCCGACGCCACAATAGTGGTTGAGAGCAAGGTAAAAGGCGGAGCACTCATCACCGCCGATTTTGCAAACCAATACAACCGCGACGTGTGTGCCGTTCCCGGAAATGTGGGAAACAAATGCTCACAAGGATGCAACAACCTCATCAAAGAAAACAAGGCGGCACTGATTGAGTCAGGAAAAGATTTGGAACAACTATTGAATTGGGATCTTGAAGAAAAACTCCAAAAGAAAAGTCAAAGAGAACTTTTTGTGGATATTTCAGACGAAGAAAAAACAATCATCGACTATCTTAGCGAACATCCCGACAGCCTCATCGATAAAATTGCCATAGATTGCAATATTCCAATGAGCAAACTATCGGCACAGTTGCTGAACATGGAGTTCAAAGGTCTCATTCGCTGTATGCCAGGAAAACTGTTTCGAAACGAATTGTTGTAAAACAATGTAACAAACCACCTAATTGGCAGGTTTATCTAAATAATTGATAAACAACAACTTCCCCTTTTTTAAAATGTAATGTAAACTGCTCGCCCAATGATTCGTTCAGTGTTCCACACCACCACGAACGCAATGGTCTATCGAAAGAATATTTTAGATTTTCGGAACGGATGGTAACATCGGGTTGTAAACTGAAGATTGAAACTTGTTGTCCCTTAAATGACGGGAAACTGTACGTATGAGAAACAGGCGTGAAAACACCAAAATCGCTCACCATTCTCACCGTAAAACCTTGTCGCTCATATTCTGCCAGCAATGAGATATTTGCTATCGCATGGTCTTCACGCAAACCCGTCGCTCCCAAAATTGTCACATCATGAAACCCCTGTTGCTTCGCCCACTGCATTGATTTCGTCAAATCGTTGGTTTCTTGGTCGGGATTATGAAACATAATGTCGGAATAGGTTTCCCTCACCTCTTTTGCGATTGAATCAAAATCACCCACGATAACAGTCGGTTTTATGCCAACAGCCGACAATTTTAGTATTGCTCCGTCGCAACAAATGATTGTCTTTGCCTGTCGCAAAATGGCAAGAGGAATCTCGTGCGTCGGGAATTGACCGTTGCACACAACTACCACGTCGGAGTATGTAAAGAATAAATCATTCATTTTCGTTCGTTTCGAGAGCAACCTGTTTCTTATATTTCTTTCGCCAGACCACAATTCCAATGACTGCCGTCACTATATAACAGAAATACAAAATCACCGTGGGATAGAGTGTTTTATCGCCTGTGGTGTCGCCAAGATACAGCACCGTCAAAATGTATAGCGAGTCGGCAAAAATCCACAAATACCAATATTCCAATATCTTTTTCGTCAGCATAAACGTTGCCACCACACTTGCCGACGTGATTATGGCATCAATCAAGGCTATTTCGGAACCCGTCTTCGACAAAATAAAATACATCACGACGATGAGCACAGCCATAGCAACCGCCGTCATAAGCCACCATTGCCCACGCATCCGTTGTATCTTCATTTCTCCATCATCGGATTTCTTGCCTTTTGTCCAAGAATATATGCCATACGCGCTCGTAACAATATAATAAATTTGAAACGCGGCATAGGCATAGATTTCAGTGGCAAAAAAGTTGATTGCCAACGCTCCCGCAGAAATAATGTTGAAATACCACAACGCAATATGTTCCGTGACCTGAAACCACATCACGACGAAACCGGCAAGCGTGCCCACAAGCACGCACGCCTTCAGGAAATCGAATGTCGCTATATAGTCTTGAATAAACTCAATCATATTAGAAACTATATGTTACACGGAATGTATAATGAATTCCAGCTTGTGGGAAATAGTATTTCCACGTATTTTCAACGCCTTGTTCGTACCAGTTCCCACCGTAAGCGTTGCTAATGTACATTTTATCCAAAATGTTGTTGATTGCAAATTGGAAATCCAACGTATTGCCCGGGTCAGCCAACTGCCACGTATAGCGTGCTTGAAAATCGTGAACAGCATATTGGTCGAGTTTTCTTTCCGCATTCGACGTATTGTCAAAATACTGAGGGCCAACAAACTTGCTCACCAAACCGAACGACAATCCCGTCGTTGGATACACAAAAATCGAATTAGAAGCAACCACGTTTGGCGAATACGAAATATCTGTCGTGCCCAATGGCGTAACCTTTTCAATTTCATTCCAATCCTCATCGTAATCGGTAGCATATTCCACATAATCACGGATTTTGTTTTGTGACAAAGTCACATTGCCTTTCCAGCAAATTTTCTTTATTGGCTTATATTGGAACGACAATTCCACACCATAGCGGTAACTTGTCTTTACATTTTCCAGAATGGCGTCGCCCATATCATTCAATTTTCCCGTCTGAACTAACTGATTATCATAGTACATTCCGAAGAAATTCGTAGTAAAAGATAATCGGGCGTTTGCATAGGTGCAACCCAATTCTAAGTCATACAAAGATTCAGGCAGCAATTCTTTCGCGTCGGCTAATTTTGCCGCGTCTTTCAAGTTGGCACGAGTCGGCTCGCGATTCGCCATAGACAAAGACGAGATGAACAAAAACTTTTTATGTCTATATCGCAAACCCAATTCAGGGTTGAAGAATTTCCAGTTAAACGTATGGTTCATTGCCGTCAAATCGTCGTCAAAACCACTCATTTCGTAATTAATGGTACGATACTGCAATTCTCCCAAAAGCGTAAGTTTTTCTTTGTTGTATTTACTTCGTGCAAATACGTTCATTTCCTTTTTCAAACCGTTGTTTTCATAATAATTATGAGAAATATCGGTCACCGTATCGTCTTGAATCCAAATGACTTGACCAAAGTGGTCGCCATCGTAAATGCTATATGAACTACCCAATGAATACGTTATTCTGCGAGGTTTGTACGAAACAGCGGCAACGTAGCCATATTGAATGTTGTCCAACGCTTTCTGGCGAATCAAATCGTGAACGGCGGGAGCAAAACCGTAATTTTGCAATTTCGCATCATCCTTATATTGTTCATAATAGCCCTCGCCTTTCGTTGCAAACAAAGATACACTCACTGCCGTTTTTCGTGTCCACGATTCGGTAGGACGCATTGTGTCCTTCTCATACTTATACGTAAGCGAATAGCGTGTCTGGGTGTAATTATCCGACTCATTACTATAGAATTTCTCATTGCCTTCGTCATCTATATAGCGACCGGCACTGTTGTACGTCGGGTCGGAATCCCATTTTTCCGATGGCAATCCTTCCCACGTGATTCCCGTCTTTTGCTTGCCATACAAGACTTTTGCCTGCAAAGCAGAAAAATCGTTCACCTTATACGTGGCAGCAACGTCAAACGACTGCAAATGCGCCTTTCCACGTTGTACCCAACCATCGGAATGAACGGTTCCAAAGTGCATATCAAACATAAAATGGTTGCCAAGTAAGCCCGTACCCACGGCAGCCGAAACCTTGCGAGTGCCGAACGAGCCAATTGTTCCCGAAACTTGTCCATACATTTCTTCCGATGCATCCTTGGTGTCGAAGTTCATAGAAGCACCAAACGACGACGGACCACTACCCGAGGTGGCAACACCACGGCTAAGTTCTATCTTACTGACTGCTGACGAGAAATCACCCAAATTGACAAAATACACGTCCTGCGACTCGGCATCGTTCATAGGAATACCGTCAATCGTAATGTTCATACGGGAAATGTCGGTACCACGCACACGCATTCTCGTATAACCCAAGCCCGTTCCCGTTTCTGACGTAGCAACCAACGATGGCGTATGGTCAAGCAAGAACGGAATATCCTTTCCCATTACGGTTTCCGACACATCGGAAATAATAGTAGAGGTTGTTTTTGTCGTCGTTGCTGTCACCAAAATCGGATCGGAATGTTCCAATTCAAGTGTAACATTGTATTGCGGTTCCTTCACAACAACAGATCTATATGCTGTCTGATAGCCAACATACGAATACTCTATCTGATCACCCACCCGAACCTTGATTTGATATTCTCCATTATAAACGGTCAGCTGCACGTCGTTGGTACGCAAATTACACACGTAGGCGGCAATCAATGGCGTTCTATCGACACCATAGACTCTACCCGTCAAATTAAATTCCTGAGCAAAAAGATTGCTAAACAAAATAACAGAAATTAAAGCACTTACTATTCGTTTCATACTATTAAACATTAAAATTACTATGAATAGAGCATGCTCAAAGACGAAGCCAGTTGAATTCCTTACGCAGGTTTTAACCTGTTCAAGTATGAGGGTATCATCTCAGCCGTATCAGGCACCCCTATTCAGTGCAACAAAAGTATATAAATTTTCTATACTGTGATAGAAAATATGTTCTTATTTTTTTCGTATTGCGATGTTTTTACAATTCTAGTACGTCAGTTCCAAATCAATGTTTTCTTTCACTTCAAACGGAAGTCCGTGTTTTCCAATCACTTCCATAAATGGATCTGGATCGAATTCTTCCACGTTGAATACACCCGCACCTTGCCATTTGCCAGTGAGGAACATCATTGCGCCCGTCATTGCTGGAACGCCTGTGGTATAAGAAACACCTTGTGCGCCAGTTTCGTTGTATGCCGCCTGGTGACTACAGTTGTTCCAAATATAGGCAGTCTTTTCCTTGCCGTCTTTTATACCTTTTACACGACAACCGATTGACGTTTCGCCTGTATAGTTCTCGCCAAGTGTTTCAGGAGCTGGTAAAGTTTCTTTCAAGAATTGCAAAGGCACAATTTCCACACCTTTATATAAAATAGGTTTTATACTTGCCATTCCAATGTTTTGAATTACACGGAGATGGGTAAGATATTCGTCGCCGAACGTCATAAAGAAACGTGCCATTTTTATGGTAGGGAAATTCTTCACCAACGACTCCAATTCTTCGTGGTACATCAGATATGACTTGCGTACGCCTATATTCGGGTACGTCAACGGAAACATAATTTCTTGCGGTTCAGTTTCAACCCATTTGCCGTCTTTCCAATAACGGCCTTTCTGCGTAATTTCACGAATGTTGATTTCGGGGTTGAAGTTCGTGGCAAATGCTTTTCCGTGGTCGCCGCCATTGCAGTCAACAATGTCGAGATAATGAATCTCATCGAAATAATGTTTTGCCAAATATGCGGTATAAATCTGGCTTTGTCCTGGGTCGAAACCGCAACCGAGAATTGCGGTCAAACCTTTTTCCTTGAACTTATCTTGATATGCCCATTGCCAACTATATTCAAATTTCGCAACGTCTTTCGGCTCGTAATTCGCCGTATCCATATAGTTTACGCCTGCTTCCAGACACGCGTCCATTATGCATAAATCCTGATATGGCAACGCCACGTTGATGACCAATTTCGGTTGGAACGACTTAATCAACTGCACCAATGCAGGAACGTCTTCGGCGTCGATTTGGGCAGTCTGAATCTTTCTGCCAAGTTTTTCCTCGATGATAGCCGCAATTTTATCGCATTTCGACTTTGTGCGACTTGCCAACATAATGTCGGAAAACACCTCCGGATATTGAGCACACTTGAACGTAACTACCTGACTTACACCGCCAGCACCAATGATAAGAACCTTTGCCATATTTGTAAATTTTATTGCGTTAAAATTACACTTTTTCTTAATACGTTCATACTAAAAAACGACAAGCATCGTTTTATACTAAAAATTGTTTGCCTATGGATAAAACTTCTACTCTCTCTGTTATCAAAAATCAACACGAAGTCAAAAAAAGCAACACAAACGGTATCAGGTTTCTACAAGCGTATTGTAGAGCATTTCAATGCGTTACTACCAAACACAATGATACGATAACCTTGTGGCTGAATTAGTGTACAACTTCGTCGTCACCCCGATAGGATTTCACTTCTAATCCGTTTTCGTTGAGGACGGCATAGGTGGTGTTCATTATCCAATTCCCCGTGTTAATATAACGACTTCCCGCCTCTATCTCTTTATCGACGGCAACGTGACGATGCCCGAAAATGAAGAAATCATATTTTTTTGTCTTCAAGATTTCTTTCGCATACAGCAAAAGGAATTCTTTGTCATCGCCAAGATAATTAGCTGACTCATAGACTTTTACCTTGCGGTTGTGCGACGACCACGCATGAGCGAAGCCAAATGCCCAGTTTACCGGCACAAAGCGAAATAACCATTGTAAGAACTTACAAGAAAAAATCACGTGCAGGAAATTCATTCCCCTATCGTAATTCCCCAAGGCGTGACCGTGATGAATAAACAATTTCTTTCCGAAATATTCTCGTTCCAACGGGTCGTTATAAATAGTGGCGCCAATTTCTTTTTGTAAATAATCGCCATACCATAAATCGTGATTGCCCGAAAAAATATTCACGGGTATTCCCGAATCGACAAATTCGGCTAACTTCGCCAACAAACGGACATAGCCCTTGGGAGCAACGTACTTATACTCAAACCAGAAATCGAATATATCGCCCAACAGATACAACTCGCCACACGAAGGTTTTATTTCGTCTAACCACGTAAGAATCAACTTCTCACGTTCACGGCTTTTTTCCTCATCAGGATAGCCCAAATGAAAATCCGAAGCGAAATAAATATTCTTAGATGGTTCCATTGTACAATGCTAAAAACTCTTTTCTATGGAAAGTGTCACAATAGAAATCAATTCATCGTCCTGAATTTCGTGCCGAAGCATATAGCCCAAATCCAAACCGATTTGCTTCCGAAATCCGAAAGAACAGTTCGCCCCGTATTTTACCGTTGCTATGGAATAATTCGTACCCGCGCCAAGCGGATGATAGGTTTCGACAAACAACGACGGTCTCACACGTTTGTTTGCCACATACGCGACTTTGAGTTTGTTCTTATCGACGAACGACGGAAGCAAACTTTTCTCATTCTTGATGTAGGTGTTTTTGGAAACATTCATTTTCGTCTGAATCGCCACACGAAAATCGCCGAATTTCTTTTTGTAACCGACAAGTGCCGCAAACGTATGAACGGGGAAATATCCCTGTACGCGATATTTGTCGGCAAATTCATAACTTGCCCCGACGAACAACGGCTTGGTAACGGAATATCGAGCCTCCACTTCGGCAGACGCCTGTTTCAACAAGGCACTATGTTGCTGAAATCGGGACTCGACACCAACGTCAAGCGACAATCTCTTTGACAAATCTACCGATGCCTCAATGCCCGTCCAAACTTGAAACGAGTAGGTTTGAGCCGAAGCAAACAAAGTTCCGAATACACACAATAATATGAGAAAACCTTTCTTCAATTATAACTCTTGATGTACATCAGACATATTGTTTTCTCCATTATCTTGCTCGTAATAATAGATTTGAATCCACGTAGAATCGTTCAAGTAGTTGATGTCGCCCACTTCAAAACGTTCAATTTTCAAGCCGGTACGTTTTTCCAAATCAGCCTTCAACTCATCGTATTTCTCAGGCTTTACCAATGCTATGTTGTCGTATTTCACACGTTTACGAGATTCGTGCTTAATCATCCAAACTTTTTCAAGGAAGAACGCAACGGTAAGAATTGCAAGATTTGTGAAAATCAACTCGGCATAACTTACTTTCTTGTTCGACAACGCATTGATAACCGAAACGCCGATTACCAAGAACAAATACGTCATTTCCTTGATAGGCATCAATTCCGTTCTGTATCGGATGATTCCGAAGATGGCAAACAAACCGAGAGCAAATCCCATCTGTATTTTTACGTTGCCCAACAAGAAACACAACATAAATACGACAGTTGAGATCAAAATATACGTAAACAAAAAGTCACGACGGCGCGTTGCAGGATAATACAAACAACGGGAAATGACGAAAATAATGATAAAATTGAACGCAAAACGAATCAACAATTCTGCAAAAGCAGGCGCGTCAATCAACGAAATTCCAAATAATTCTTCCATAGCAGTTTATTTTAAGTTATACTTTCCTTTATTTATTGTTATTTATATTTCTTTATTTTTCATTCTTAATTTCTCAATGTATCTGATTTTAGTCTTGAATCGATTCTTCTTGATATTTTTATACACGACAGCAGTCCCTATTGCATATTTACTCATACCACGACGGAAAATCCGGTTCTTCAGCAATGCTGATTGCATGTACGACACGGCACAACATTTGTCGCGTTTGAGTTCTATGATGCAAATGTGGGAGAAATCGGCACTTTCGCCGTTCACGCAATTGGTCACGTGTAAATTCGTATCGACCGTGCAACGCTCGCCGTGCACCAAATCAACCAAGGTTAAACGGGTATATTCCACCAAAGTCTTGGGGAACAATTCTTCGCCGGTAAAAGGACTATGCTGATGAATAAACGTATTTGCCTCGTACAAAGGATGCGTTTTGGGGAAACTGATTCTTTTCTTCTTCGTTCGTCCCTTGTTGTTTTTGAACTTAATTTCCAAAAACTCCGCACCAGTTGACAAATACGTTCTATGACGGACTTTGTATCGATTCAACTTACCGTTTTGGTGAGCAATATACATTTTGTCGTCGGGTGTGTCGTAATACACTGTCTTATAGTCCTGATATGGTGTGTCGTTGATGTACAACGCAGCATAATTTGGTGCTATAAGCGACAAAACATCGGGCAATTGCGAACGACTGAACACATATTTTGTGTCCGTTCTGTTCAGTAATTTCACAGAATCCATCTCGTCCAAGGTGATTGGACGCATTTCAGCAACAATATCTTGTACGGTCTTCGCCATTAATCAGCGTAATACGTGTACTCGTAAACTTTTTTCTTAATCAATTTTCCTGCTGCGTCATAATACAATTTTGCGACCTTCTTGCCTGCGTCGTTGTATTCATACACTGCTTTTTCCTTCAATTTTCCTGTAGCCGAATACTCATATACGGCACTTTCTTTTTTGCCTTTGTACTCGTATGTGTAATACTTTTTCAAATCGCCGTACTCATCATACACATACTCTTTCTTAACGCGACCAAATTCATCACGTTCCTCTTTGGAATCAATCACTTTTTTCCCTTTTGTATCGACTTCATACGTTGTTTTCGTCTTTACCGAACCGGTTTGAGCCGAAACAGTAGCACACATGCAAATGCCGATGAGTGCAAAAAATATCACGCGAATTGTTTTCATTATTTATAGAGTTTTATGTTAAACGTATCTAAAGTTACAACCGAAGAATTATCAGTTATTTCAAAATGTCTTACAACAGCGGAATCTGCAGTTGCAGGAAAACGGCTGTCGCTATACACAAACAACTTGTATTTTCCGGGAATTAAATTCCCTATTTGAAAATTACCCAATGCATCGGTTCTGAATCTGTCAAGAATTTCCTCATCGTTTTCAAACTGAAGAAAAACAACTTCATCCTGAGCTCCGTATGTTCCTTGTTCAGTAGAAGCAACATAATAGTGTAATTTCACATTTCCTTTTACTACCCCGTTTCCATCGTCATAATCCACATGTTTATAGATTATGAAATCATCAAGTTTCGCGCCATCTTTTTTCCCTTCCAGCGAAACCTTTTGAGAAAACGTGATTTTCGGATCCTTCACGTTTGAAATAGTATCATCAGAATACACATACACCGTATATTCGCCTTTGGTCAAATTATTGAATTTAAAAACGCCGTTGTAACTCGTACGGGCTTTGTCGTCGGCAAGTTCCGAATTGCCGTATGAAATATACACATCTTCATCCATCGCCTCATACGGGTTCCCCGATTTTTCAAATAAAGGATTGATATTTTGAACCATCACTTTCCCTTCAATCGAGGCCAAACCGCCCTTCCCTTCGTTTGGACTACAAGCGAGCAGTGAAACAGCGACAAGCACGCAACCAAAAATTCTTTTTACATTCATAAAACTTCAATTTGATATTATACAAAAATACAAGTTTTTAATTATGAAACGGCATATTCAGCAATAAATATAAAAAAAGGGAACAACTTTCGTCATTCCCTTTCTTTGAACATCACTTAAAAACTATCTTTTTACGAATTTGATTGTTTCAACAGAACCGTCTGCATACGCAATCTTCACGAAATAGTATCCAGCCTTGATAGAAGTTACATCAAGCGTAATTTCTGCCGCATTCACTTCTTCCACGAATTGAACAGCACCGATAAGACTCACAACAGCAACAGTCTGCATTTCTTTTCCTGCCACAACCGAAAGTTCGTTTTGGCAAGGGTTCGGGAATACTGAAAGTTGAGCAATATCAGTCTCGTCAATTGCAACCCAAGGATGAGCTTCCTGTGCTTGCTTGAATAATTCAATAGCAGCCGACAAACGTTGAACTTGTGTATTTACGTTTTCTTGCAAATGAGAAGATTTCTTGTATTCTGCATTTGCATTTGAATTACATGTAACCAAATTCAAGAATTCAAACATATATTCTTGTGGATTTCTTGTATTGTCGATAAGAGCATCAGCTTCAATTATCAAAGCAATCAGGTCGTCTAAGCTAACTTCCTCTGGATTACGTGAATTCTCGAATGATTCAATTGCCTTATTCAATGAAGTTACTGCATCATTTACAACTTGTTGATTTGTAGATGTTTCATAAATACCTTGTGCTTCAGCGATAGCGGCACGGAATCTGTCAACAGCAGATTGAGGGAACTGCAATGAACCGTCACCAGTATTTCCTTCAGCCTTAACCATTGAAGATTGAGCTTTTGTAATCGTGAATGCCAATGTTGACTTGTCAACTGTGATAACTTTTGCCTTAAATTCATCAATAGCGTTCTTCAAGGCTATATTTGCCTGATCAACCTCATCTTGTGAAGAGCTGGCATTGTTATACACTGTACGAGCTGATTCAAGTACCGCATTCAAGATAGCTTTTGAACCAGCAGGATAATTACCCTTCAAATAACCTTCTTCAGATGACAAATACAATGCATTAGCCGTTGAGATCGTACTATTCAATGTAGTCTTGTTCACCTTAACACGAGCATTTGAAAATGCTTCGATTGCACTACGCAATGATGTTGTTGCTTGGTCAATATCTTCTTGTGAAGAAGAATTGCTGTCATTCACGGTTTGGGCACTCGAAATGGCGTTCAACAAAATCTGTTTCGTTCCGTTCGGATATTGTCCGTCACCATAACCCTCAACTGCATTTGCGTACAATGTGTTAGCTTCAGAAAGAGCTGCTTGCAATGCTGTTCTATTGATAGAGTTCGGATCGAATTTAGAATTCAAGAACTTGTCAATAGCATCGCTCAATGCCTTTGCTGCAGCATTAACCTCGGCCTGGCTTGAAGATTCTGCATCTTTTACATCTTCGGCAGCAAGAATTGCAGTAAGTAATTCTTGTCTTGAACCCTTGATATAGTTACCTTCTTGGTAACCTTCTACAGAATTTTGATAATAATCGTATGCAAGGTCAATCTTAGCAATAAGATTCGTCTTATCAACTGATATTTTTGCAGCCTCAAATGCCGCGATTGCTATACGCAAAGTCGTTACTGCATTGTCTGCAACTGATTGTGTCGTTGCATTATTAACAACACCTTCTGCCGTTGTCTTTGCACCCGTAAGCATTGTTACTGCCGATTGAGGATAGTTTCCATCACCATTACCAACAACAGCTGCATCCAACAACTCTTGTGCCTCAGCAATAGCAGTGTACAAAGCGTCATAGTCAATAATTTCTGGCAAATCAAGAGCTACACCAAGAATCTTCACTTCATCAACCCAAACTTGGCCTGTTTCACCATCAGCTTCCTGAACTTTCCACTGACATTTTGTAAGTTCTTTCAAATCCCAAGTAACTTTCTTACCCCACGTATATTGAGCCAAATCGCTCCAGCTCAATTCTACCAATGTCCATTCTGGATACGGGTCAAGATAGATATAATAGTCACAAGCATCTTTAATTCCTGTCAATTCAACCTCAAAATACACTTTGCTGTCACTCTTCATCCAGAATGAGATACCTGTAGAACCGCTCATATCGAATGCTTCACCTTCGGTTGCCTTGAAGTTCAAGCCCATACCAACGAATGGATTATAACCAAGAGCAGCAGAACCTTCCAACGTATATTGCATCATTGCGGCCTTGCCTGTACCATTATAACCCGGAGTTGACATTGTGAACGGACTTTCTTCCGAAGACAACGGTGTAATTTCCGAAGAACCACATTTTGAAGGATCTTCACTTGCCGTATGGTCGTTGAATGAGAACCAGTATGTTGCCATATAGGTCATGTTTTCTTGTTTCATATCGGCATCGAAAATCAAGGTCTCATTCGAAATAAGAGCTTTCGCAAATGCTTTCTCGGCTGACAGCAAAGAAGCAAGAGCTGCATCAATTTCTATTTGCGTTGCATCTGCATTGTCGAATACAGACTGAGCAGCCGTGATAGCCGTCATAAATGTTGATTTTGAACCGACTTTGTATTGACCTATCTCAGTACCTTCTACAGCGGCAGAGTATGAAGCGTTCGCTGTTGCTATTTCTGTTTGTAATTCAGACGCATCAACGACTTCAACAATACAATCTGCATATTTATTTACGTCTTCGTCTGCACTTGTTGCTGTAATTGTCGTCGAACCAACTGCATTTGCAGTTACAGTTCCATTTTCAACACTTGCAAACTCTGGCTTAGATGATTTCCAAGTAACCTCTTTAATTGTCGCATTATCTGGCGTAATAGTGACAGTCAACGTTTCACTCGCACCAACACGCATTACTTTTGACGATGCTGCAAAAGAAACGGCTGTTACAGAAACATTTGATACCGTAACAATACATTTATTTGATTCCAGATTAGTACCATCTGTAGTTGTTGCAGTAATATTTGCGGTACCTTTCGCTTTTGCAGTAACTTTACCTGTTTCATCAACCGTTGCTACACTTGGATTATCCGAAACCCAAGTAGCAGTCTGACTTGCACCTTCAGGATTAATTTCCAAAGAAAGTGTTGATTCTTCACCAACCTTTAATGACACTGCATTGGAAATAACAATCTGTGAAGCCAAAATGTTCGTTACCGTAAGTTCACATTGATCAGAGAATGAACCGTCCTCGGTTGTTACTGTAATAGTAGTCGTACCAGCCTTAAGTAGCGTTACTTCACCATTTTCGTTAATTGTTGCAACCGAAGGATCTGATGATTCCCATGTTACATTTTTATTAGTAGCAGTCGAAGGAGCAACTATTGCCGTGAACGTCACTGTCTCATTCAAAGCGACAGTCTTTGTGCCTGAAGGTGACAATGTAACACCTGTAACAGCAATAGTATTTGCCTTTACTGTAACTTCACACGTTTTTTCGAAATTTCCATCTTCTGTTTTTGCCGTAATTGTTGCAGTACCAGCGGAAACGCCTGTAACAATACCATTTGCTACCGTTGCAACCGTTTCTTCCGACGAAGACCAGATAACAGTTTTATTTGTTGCATCAGAAGGTTCAACAGTAGCAGTCAAAACTGCACTACCATTTACAGAAATTTCCAATGTTGATTTATCCAAGGTAATACCCGTAACTGCCTTTGGATTTACCGTTACATTACATACATCTGATTTTGCACCTGCCGTAGCAGTAATTGTACATTCACCAACGCCAACTGGTGTTACCACACCATCAGCTACAGTAGCGACCTCATTGTTACTTGTTGTCCAAGTTACAGTCTTAACAGTAGCATTGTCTGGTTCAACTGTTGCTGTCAATGATTGAGCTGCATCGCCCATTGTGAATGTCAATGTTGACTTATCCAATGTAACATTTGTGATTTCCACAGCAGCAACCGTTACTGTACAAGTAGCAGTAATAGAACCATTTGCCACCGTTACTATTGCAGTACCTTCAGAAACAGGAGTTACAACACCCGTAGAAGAAACCGTAGCAATTTCAGGTTTGTCAACCGTCCACGTTAATTCCGTATCAGTTGCATCGTCTGGCGAATATGTCGCGCTCAACTGCGTTGCAGCACTTGCCAAAGTAAGAGGCAACGTAGATTGAGAAATCTCGATTGATTCAATATGTTTATGACTCACAGAAACAACGCAAGAAGCTGTTTTTGCACCATCCACCGTTGTTACCGTAATGGTAGCATCACCAACTGCAATACCAGTAACAATACCATTGGCATCAACCGTAGCAATTGTTTCATCTGACGAAGACCAAGAAACAGCCTTGTTCGTAGCGTCATCTGGTTTAACTGTTGCAGTCAATTGTACTGTTTTGCCAACAAATACCGATTCTGTTGCAGGAAGTTCAACACCTTCTACATCAACCGTACTTGCAACAACCGATACAGTACATTCTGCTTTCACATTATTATCGGCATTAGAAATAGCCGTAACAACGCAAGTACCAACACCCACTGGCGTAACAACACCATTTACAACTGTAGCAACAGCATCGTCTGACGTAGTCCACGTAACTGTTTGGTCTGTTGTATTAGCAGGTGTAAATGTCGGTGTCAATGTTTGTGGGTCACCACCAACGATGAAACCTAACGTTGGTGCCATTGTGATGGCTGTCGGCATTACATTCGAAACGGTTACGGCACATTCGCCTGCCACACTGCTTCCATCGTTTGCCGTTGCCTTGATTGTACAAGTTCCTGCTGCCACAGGAGTTACAACACCATCTTCACTAACTGTTGCAACAGCAACGTCAGTTGAAGACCACGTATATGTCTTATCAGTAGCATCCGCAGGAAGAACCGAAGCCGTCAATGTTTGTGTTTCACCTCCTACATAAAGAGTAGCTGTTGCAGGCAATACCGAGATAGAAGAAACTTTTGTTGCTTCAACCGTAATTGCACACGTACCACTCTCGCCACTTGCATCTTTTGCAGTTGCAGTGATTGAACATGTTCCAATCTTCAAAGCAGTAACCAAACCTGTTTCGTCTACCGTGGCAACAGTTTCATCATCTGACGACCAAGTATATTCTTTATTTGTTGCATTACTTGGGGTTACCGTAGCAGACAACTGTACTGTACCACCAACTGCAAGCGATTTTGAATCAGGAGAAACTGTAATACCTGAAACTAAAACTGGATTAACCGTTATTGTCTTTGTTCCATATTTTGTATTATCTTTAGTTGAAGTAGCAGTAATTGTCACCGTTCCTACAGCAACACCTGTCACAACACCATTTGTTACCGTTGCAATTTCCTCATTGGAAGAAGACCATTCAACGCCTTGGTTTGCAGTATTTGGAAGTACCGCAGCTGTCAATGTTGTTGTACCGCCGACTAAAATTTCTTCATTAGAACCAGTAACTTCAACACCTGTGATTGCAACAGGATTAACAGTTACGCTAATCGTTTTTGTAAAATTCTCATTTGCGACTGACGCTACCGTAACAGTTGTCGTACCTTCATCAACAGAACTGATAATAATTTCATTATTGTTTACTGAAACTGTTGCAACAGCTGTATTAGCAGATACTGCTGTAACAACCTGACTAACCGATTCAGGAGTTATTGTAGCCGTCACAGTTTCCGAACCACCAATTTCCATTTCCACCGATTCCTTATCAAGAGCAATACCTGTCACTGCAAGTGGTTTCACCGTAATAGTAACTGATTTTTTCACATTACTACAACCCTCAGCCGTACTGGTAGCAGTGATTGTTGCTGAACCTTCAGCAACACCAGTCACTTTACCATCGGAAGTAACCGTTGCTTTTGCATTTGCCGATGACTCCCACGACAATTCCAATTCTGTCGCATTATCTGGAGTAAAAATAGGGGTCAAATACATTGATTCTCCTACTGTTATCTCGTATTCCAAAGGATCAAATGTTACTGCTGTAGGTTTAACCGCAGGAGCCGGAACAACCACTTCATACGTTGCAATAATGCTTTGATGCATTTTTGAACGAGCAGTTATTGTTGCCTTTCCATAACCAACTCCTAATACACGACCTTTATAATCAACCGTAGCAACTGTTTCATCGCTTGATTCCCACAACACAACCGGATATGTTGCATCAGAAGGAGTTGGCGTGGTTTCCAAATATAATGTATCACCTTTTATTCCACTTGCAATACTCATTTCTCTTGGATTAGGATTTGCCGACAAATGACTCTTTGTCAAATCACTTGCACTTATCAAATCAATATCCAATGCTGTAAGCGCTTTAATAGGATTAGCAGAATTTGTCATTAATTTTACATCATCAATGTATGCATACACCCAATTAGACATGTTTTTGGGTGTTTCTGGATAATCAGTTGTAAACTGCCATTGTAATTTAACAACTTGAGATGGATCAAAATCACAGATTTTACCCCATCCTGCTGCTTGAATCAATTCAGTAAATAAAATTTGTATTTCTGTCCAATTGTTACATGAAGGAAGAACATAGTGGTGGATGTTCCACTCACAATTGTCTGTCATCACAAAATTAAGTTTACACTGAGGTCCTTTGTACATAAAGGTAACACCTGTATTTTCACTCCAATCGACAACACCGTTATCGTTATCCTTATGCATATAAGTACCTATACCTACATAAGAACTATATTCTCCATTCTTTGTTCCAGAGCCTAACTTAAATCTTGCACTAATACAATATGGCTTTCCATCAGGTCCATTTACACTTCCATCGATAGCAAACGGATGTGCAGACGAAGAAACTGGTTCTATTACACTCACTTTGCTCGGTGCGCCATTTCCATCGTCAGCATCATTATATGAGAACCAAATACCACCAAGGTTATTAAATTCATTTCCATCAGATACTTCATCAATAATAACTTGACTACCAGCAACCATACTAATTACAGATTGCTTTGTAAATGCTTCAAGAGCAACATCGTCGGAACTTGATTTTATACTTCCCTGTCCGTTGTATGAAACTTGGATAACTTGTCCAGGAGAAGCTGCTTTTGATACATTTACAATAACTTTCTCGCCAGAAAGAGTAACTCCACTCACAACACTTTGAGAAGCACCATCATAAAATACCGTAAATGTAGATGCATTAGCACTACCTGTTAATTCTTTTGAAGTTGTCAAAATAATATTTCCGTCTTCATCCGTTTTTGCCGATAAAACTTTTGGAGGATATTTAGCACCTGCAGCATCAGGCGACCAGAAGTTTCCTGTCAATACAAACATTGTAATACAACGAAGTGTTGTGTTAAAATACACATCATAATCACCTAATGCTTTAACAGCAGAATAGCATTTATCCAAACTATTTTGATTAGAACTTGAACTTGTCATCATCGGCAATGCCATTGTTGAATAAGAACCATTGGCATAACGACCACTTTCAGGATTACTAATAGATCTATTATCGAATGGACCTTTACAAACACTTGATTCATGTCCTTTCACGAAATTTACCAATTTAGTATTAATTGCAGATGCGCCTTCGGAACAATTATTTCCATGCCACAAATAGTCAACAGCCATACGCCATGGGTTACGACAAGCATCAGCTCCATAGCCATAACCACCGGAACCTGTTGGACCGCAAGCATTTTCCGTACCACTACTTGCATCACACCAGTTACTAATCAAACCTGAGGTGCTATTCATATTCGCTTTTAAAAGTTTATTCGATGCATTTATTGCTGTTGTCGACCAAAACGAAGCATTTGCAGCATCAACTTTTGCGAACTCTACATAATATGCAGGAGCAAAATAACTCGGGTTACGACATGAATTAGCACTACCCCAAGCATCACCATTCAATGCCTGACCATCGGCAGCCATCTCATAGGTTTTAATTGTTTGAATCAATTTTACCGCATCATTGGTATATGAACCACCTGGCCATTGTATTGCAGCAATAATTAACGCCATTGCAGCATCTAACTCAGCATCAGTTGCACCATTTTGACCACTTGCACCACTACAACCGTTGATTTTCCAGTTCATCACACCGTTTCCATTACGATTATTCTTGTAGTATTGCCACAAGCCATCGAAAGTTGCCTTATCATCGGCATACACCGAAAGCAACATACCGTATGCAATACCTTCAGACACGGTAGAGGAACCATCATCGAATTTTACACGATATGAACCACCTCCACAAGACGTCACATACTCTTGTTTCCAAGCATTATACGCATTCTTAGCGTCATCTGAACTGGCATTCGTTGGCACAATACCATACTGATACTGCCCCTTACTACCAAATGGCACTTTACCATTTCCAGAGTTTATCTGGGCAAACACACCATTACATAACAATACACTCAAAACAAGAGTGACAATGTTTAAAAAATATCTTTTCATAACCTAATTTAGTTTTCAGTTTTTAAGTCCGTAAAATTACAAATTTATTTTATTATAAGACATTTTTTTTCACAAAATCCCTATATGATTAATGGAGGATTTTTAAACATCTGAAAATCAACAGAATACAACGACACAAGGTAGAGCACTACGTTTCTACAAACACAAATCCGTGATATTTAGGTTGTAGGGCTGCCATATTATGACAGCCCTACATTGCATCATGGGAATAGGAAGAACACGATATGTTTGCACAATTCTGTGATGAATAATTGTAGAGCCCCATTGCATGGGGCTCAATACTGTAACCGAGTCGCAAGCATTGCGTCTCTACATAATAATAAATCAAAAAAATCGTTATTTTTGCAAAAAATATTGCATTGAGGCGTTGCGTTCCAATCATATTGCTTTTGTTTTTGTCTTTGCAAGGATTTAGCCAGACAAAAAAGATTCTTCACGACCAATCGTACGATAAGAAATGGTTTCATCTTGGCTTTACTCTTGGCGTTAATCGTATGGATTACAGGATTTTCCCTGATTCCACATTGCTTATGACGGGTTTATCGGACTCTATTTATAATGTAGAGGCACATGGAACATTAGGAATTGATTTGGGGATTATTAGCGAATTACGTCTTGGTAATTATTTCGCTCTCCGATTCCTGCCTGGTCTGCTTTTTGGACAACGAGACTTAGTGTATCAATTGAGAAAGGGTAACTCGCCTCGTTTTGAACCTGAGTTGAAAGAATATCGGATGAAAATTCCAAGTATTTATATTGATGCTCCTATTCTTGTGAAATTCAAGGGGAAACGCATCAACAACTATCGTCCGTATTTGGTTGGTGGAATGGCTGTCCGTTACGATTTGGACACAAAGCGAATCGGACACAACAACGACGATTATTCCATAAACCAACAGCCACTTGATTATTTCTACGAATTTGGCTTTGGCATTGATTTCTTTTTGGTGTACTTCAAACTTGCAACTGAATTCAAGTATAGTTTCGGGATGAAAAACATTCTTATTGCCGAACCTACCGAATATTGCACGGTAATCGACGCACTGAAAAGCCGTATGTTCATTCTTTCTTTTCATTTCGAATAATATGGTTCATACACTCTCTTTTCAAGTTTCTCCCAAAATCGCGGCAAACGATTTCCTGCTCAAAAAACAGGTAGCGGAACAATTGTCGTTGCCTATGGCGGAAATTCACGAGATACGTATTACCAAACGGTCTATTGACGCTCGTTCACGGAACATAAAAATCAACCTTTCCTTGCTTGTTGCAAGTGGCAACGACCAAAGTGTTCCATTTGAAAAGATTCACTACGAGAAACGTGATGTTTCCTTGCAACCCGAAGTTCACATTGTGGGTGCAGGCCCCGCGGGATTATTCGCCGCATTACGTCTGATTGAACTGAATTTGAAACCGATTGTCTTGGAACAGGGAAAAGACGTTTCGGAACGAAAGAAAGATATAGCAAAACTCAATCTCAACCAAGGATGCAATCCACTGTCTAACTATTGTTTTGGTGAAGGTGGTGCGGGAACCTTTTCCGACGGGAAATTATACACTCGCTCGAAAAAGAAAGGCGACAACCGACGTGTGTTGGAACTCTTCGTCTTCCATGGAGCAAAACCCTCAATATTGGTTGATTCTCACCCTCATATCGGCTCCGACAAATTGCCCGAAATCATTTCCAATATGCGAAAAACCATTTTGGAATGCGGCGGTGAGATACATTTCAATAAGCAAGTTACTGATTTCGAGATACATAACGATACCATCACTAAACTGATTTGTTCTGACGAAACCATTCCGACAAAACATGTCATTTTAGCAACTGGTCATTCTGCACGGCCGCTCTATTACGCGTTGCACAACGCCGGAGTAGAATTGGAGGCAAAAGCGTGTGCCATGGGCGTTCGAGTGGAACATCCGCAAGAATTGATTAATCATATTCAGTACCATGGCAACGTCATGAAAGAATTGCCTGCCGCAAATTATTCCCTCGTACACCAAGTTGACGGTCGTGGCGTGTATTCTTTTTGTATGTGTCCCGGAGGTATCATAGTACCATCTATGACGGCTGATAATCAAACCGTTGTAAACGGCATGTCAAACTCTCGACGAAATTCGCCATACGCAAATTCGGGAATGGTGGTTGAATTGCAACTATCTGATTTCAAAGATTTTGCGTCATATGGAGAACTTGCAGGGCTCAAATTTCAAGAACAATTTGAAGCACTTGCCTTCCAAAATGGCGGCCAAATGCAAATAGCACCTGCACAAAGGATTTCGGATTTTGTGCGCAATAAAATTTCCGGCTCATTACCAAGCACATCCTATATCCCAGGAATTGTCAGTTCGCCAATGCACTTTTGGATGCCCGACAGCATTGCCAAACGACTGCAGGATGGCCTAAAATTCTTTGACCGACAAATGCATGGTTTTGCGAGTTCCGACGGAATTATTGTCGGTGTAGAATCCCGTTCCTCCTCGCCCGTTCGCATTCCGCGAAATCAGGAAACGCTTTCTCACGTACGTATTACAAACTTATTTCCTTGTGGTGAAGGTGCTGGGTACGCGGGAGGTATTGTTTCGTCTGCAGTTGACGGTATGAATTGTGCAGAATCTGTATGGACGAAAACTCACAAATGACAAAAACATATAAAATCACCTACGACTTCCTTCTCTCCTTATAAAATAAACCGTCCTTGACGCTTAACTGAGAAAAATCGTATTTTTGCATTATACCAATTATATAATGCTATGGAAATAAAAAAAATTGAGAATGTAGGTGCTTGGGGCGAAGAAACTGCCCGAAAACATTTGGAATCAAAAGGTTACGTAATTCTTGAACAAAATTGGCGTTGTTCGCACAAGGAAGTCGATATTATTGCCAGACAAAATAATACGATAATATTTGTTGAGGTAAAAACTCGTACAAGTTCGTTCCGAAGCCCTATTGACGCTGTTGACCGACAAAAACAGAAGTTGCTGTTTAGCGCTGCTAATTATTATGTGCGACAAAAAAATCTTGATTGCGATATTCGTTTCGACATTATCTCCATTGTCGTTTCCAATGGTTCGGTTGATTTAGAACATATTGAAAACGCATTTTATCCTCGCGTTCGATAAATAACGATGGTGTCTGGTAGAGACGCGATTAATCGCGTCTCTACGTTTTTTATGGATATTTATCGATATTGATTTATTTTCATATTTTGTTATAAATAATAAAAATTTATGCGAATTGCGATAAAAAAATATCAAAATTATTCGCAAAATATTTGGACAAAAATAAAAAAGCCGTACTTTTGCCCCTGAAAAAGAGAGTTCACATAATATTAACTAATACAAAAACAATTATGAAAAAAAGAGCATTTTTAAGATTGGCTTTGCAAGCCGCAGTGTGTTTAACTTCGTTGAAAGCGAGTTATGCGGATTCGTATGACCCGGAAAAAATCTATCAGAAAGGCGACGAGACGGAAATCACCATCAATGGTGTGAACGTGTCCATTGTGTATGTAAACGATTCGCCTTCATCGAATTTTGTGCCTTCAACGCCATACGACAACAATAATAGTTGGTTGTGGAGCGTGTCGGGGAGTTATAAAGGCGAGTGGGTTCCGTTCCATTATGTCATGTTTGATAACGTGGGAACGGAAGTTCAGTATGCGGGCAATACCTATAAGTTATTGCAAGAAATGTGGCCTTCGTCGCCTTCTCCTTCGGTTGCTGCCGCTGACAGTTGGGGTTGGGAATGTCTGGATTGTGCCGGCTCGTCGGTAGGGCAATGCCATAATCCCTATTCCACCGATTATTATCCCATTTCATTGGCACAATTAAATAATGGTGCCGACAACACTACACCACCGAATGCGAGCGGAAACGCGGGAACAGTAAGTGGTTTGGGTGGCGATTTCGTCAACATCAATCAGGAACGTTCTTGTAATACGCCGTTTGCATTGTATAATAATGACTTATATTTCCGTGACGGTTGCGACCCTCATTCTGGAATAGGCTACTACGGCGTTTCGGACAATACAAACGTGCCTGCTCCGCAAAAACGCTTGTTTGCCGATACCGATACCGACGGTCCTGTGTTATATGGTTGGAATGGTGGTGCTTTGGGCGTTCGCCAGAGAAATAACTTGTCGGCGGTCAATGGTCCTCATATTGAGAAAATTGCATTGCAATGGACGCCAAGCAATGTGTATATCGGTACGGAAAAATTGCCTATGTTGTTCACTACATACAATACAATTTATGTAAAAGGAATCAAAGGTACCAGAACGGGATTGTACGTTTCAGGCACGGAAAAAACGAAAGCCATTCAGATTTACGATGCGACAAATGGTGGAAATTCCTTCGTTGTCTATGGTAACGGTGTGGTGAATGCAAAGAAAATCTATACCGAGGAGGTTGAGGTCTTGGCAAATGTAAATGGTAGCCGTTGGCCAGATTATGTATTCGATAAAGACTACAAATTGCGCTCGTTGCGCGAATTAGAACAATACATTTCAGAAAACAAACATTTGCCTGATGTTCCTTCGGCGATGGAAATGGAAGGATCAAAAATCAATTTGGCAGAAGCGAATATGGTTTTGCTGAAAAAAGTTGAGGAACTTACGTTGTATGTACTTGATTTACAACAACAAATAGACAAACTGAATCAAAATGAGGAAAGAAAGTAAGATGAAGAAGTTTGTCAGATTATTATTGGTTGCTTTGGCAATAGCAATCAATAGTTTCGCCCAACGCAATGATGTTTGGGAGAATTATAAGAATTCGGTGAACTCGGTATTTTCAGAGATTTCACCTGCGAAAATAACGACGGGCTTGCTGATTGAGAAAGCCATCCCTTACGTTGACTTATCGTACTACAACGGCGAAAAGAACAGTGATACGTGTATGTTTATGTTGTGGCAGAAGATGTATTCTCAGTTTTGTATGGCTCATAGTAATTATGAGGGAATCATCTTTGGAAGAGAGTTTGGAGCAGAAATGCCCCAAACTCCTTTTGAAATCCCAATTGGAATGGCATTCTTCAAGTACAATCAGTTTAAACCTGCGGTTATTCAACGGGAAAAGGTTGTGCTTGACACGGTGAAAGGAAAATTTCTCGACTACACAGGTGTGAATGGGAAAATTTTTGATGAGAAAACAGCGTTTTCGTTTGCTCCGTTTGTGCAAAAAATCAAGGAGGGAACTTATTCGTTCTTCTTGGCTCGTGAGGAGTCATTCGGAAAGGAGCTTGCCGACATTGAAAGCATGAGCATCGATTTTGGCGACGGATTCGGTTTCCAACCGATTGGGTTTGGGCAAACGGTTCAGGTAACGTATGATTTCGGTGGTGAAAAAACCATGACAATGAAAGTCATTGCCAAAGGTCAGGAATATGTTGCATACAGCACATTTTCGGTGGAATCGGAAAATGGTGGAAACCGACTCAAAAGTTTCACGTTTGGCACGGAGCCGAATGACGGACCGAAAAGTTTCTATTCAAACGGAATCGAAGCGGAATATGCGGTGTATAACCGCTGTGGCTCTGACGGGAAGGTACGTAAGCCATACATTATCGTGTCGGGTTTCGACCCTCAGGACAAGAATCGCTTGGTTGACGAGTCCGACAAGGTGAATCTCTATCGGGTTTCAAATAAAAACGACTATTTGGACCAACTTCGCATCGATGGTTACGACATCATCATCTACCGCTCAAAAAACAGTACGGAATCCATCATTCCTAATGCGTTGAACTTGGTTGATTTCATCAAAAAAATCAATGCTGAGAAAACGAGCGATAATGAGTTGATTATTGCCGGAGCAAGCATGGGCGGCCTTGTTGTGAGATATGCGCTGACGTATATGGAGCATAACAACATCGACCACCAGACAAAACTGTTCATCTCAGTGGATTCTCCACAGGAAGGTGCAAATGTGCCGTTGGGAGTACAATATATGGTGAAATATCTCAACAAAGATATGCTGAGTGCCGTTTCCAAGCTGAAGTCCGTCGAAAACAACATTCTCAACAGCAATGCGGCAAAAGAAATGTTGTTGTACCATCATTCGGCTACAAATGGTTCTACGGCAAAATGTGCGGGAAACAGAATCACGTTTCTTGACGAATTGAATAAAATTGGCTATTTCCCAAAACAATGCCGCACCATCGCTCTTTCCATGGGAAGTGGAAATGCAACGCCACAAGGATTTTCCGATGGAGCAGAATTGTTGAGAAAAGACCCGAAAATCTCGGCATTAGGGCCTGTTGCAGTTCCTGTGGAACGAATTACGTGGGAAATTTCAGTAAGGGCAGTGCCAAACCGACAAAATAGTGTTGTGTATTATGAATCGGCAAATTTGAAAACGTGCATAAAATTTTTAGGGAAAACTCGTTGTACAAGCGGTGTTACACTTGCTTCCCGTAAAGAAACGGTTGACAATACTATGCCGATTGACAACGCACCAGGAAGTATTCAAAATCTTCATAATATGAAATCATTCCATGGACAGGGCTACTTGTTGGGTAAGGATTATATGGATATTTTAGAGGATTTGGGAGAAATAAACTACGACAGTCACCCCGATAACTTTATCCCTTCGTACAGTTCGGTGGGCTTGGAAAATATAACCAACCCTCACTTGAACATAAAAAGTTATTTGAAGGCAAGTTCAAGTTTCGTTCCCGTTACCGACAATATCTATGTTAAATCGAAAGACACTAATCTGAGCTTGTTCGACGTTATATACATTGAAAACAAGAATCTTGACCATATCTACGATGACAACAAGGTTGGCGTTTTCACGAATGATATGATTACCTTTATGAATCAGGAGACGAATCCTCGGGAACTGTTTATAGAGAATTATTCCGCACACAACGGACATAGAACGGCGTGGGAATCGAAGGAATCGGTTCACATAGGCAATAGCGTTGACGAAATCGCATACAACAATGGTGATGTTGTGATAGAATCGGGTGCAACGGCAACGGTACGGGCAAATAAGAAAATTATGATTGAACCTGGAACTAAGATTGCCAAAGGCAGTTCATTCTCCGCAAAAATCGGCGTGGAACCATCTTGTTCCGACGATGAAATGTATTCCTTGAAAAGTTACGAAGATGAAGATGCGCCAATAGAGGCAGAATCGTCAGCTTCTATGTTTTCTCTTGTGAAAACATATTCCGAGCCTGTAATCGTCTATCCGAATCCCGTGACTGACAATATGGTCATTTCATCGAATAAGACGGGGAATACCGCCACATTGTTCGATATGCAGGGAAAACAAATCTTGTTGGTTGTGTTCCAAAAAAATGTTGAACTGGATTGTAGCGCAATCCCTACGGGAGTATATACATTACAAGTGATTCAAGGGAATGGCAAAGTAATAACAAAACAAATAATTAAACGATAATGAAAAAGATTGTATTCTGGTTTTTACCAATGTTGATGACTGGGTGTTCATCGTTGTATGTTCCCCACATGGCAAATGTGCCACTTTTTGAAGAAAAGGGCGAAACTCAGGTTTCCGCTTCGCTTAGTACTAACAGTGTGCAGGCATCGGCGGCATATGCCCTCACCGAAAAATATGCTGTTCAACTTTCGGGCGGGCTCTCGTATGGTAACTTAACGGAATACAACGACATTTTCACAAAAAAGACCGACCATACCGTGGCGAAAGGTGCTACGAACATCGACGTCACGACGTATGGCCGTTATGCAAATCGTTACGTAGAAGCGAGTGTCGGGCGATATAACATAGTACCTCAGCGAAACGTTAAAATTGAGGTTTTTAGTGGTGTTGCGTTCGGGAATTCTCAAGAGGATTCCTTCCATAATGGTTATGGTTTATTTTTCTTTCAATCATGCATTGGTAAAAGGTTTCGCATTATTGAATGGGGTACATCTCTTAGACTTGCTTATAGTGTTCATGGTTTTTCTTGGCAAGATACCGCCCACACTACGCTTCACAACGATTTTTCCCTATGTCACATTGAACCAATGGCATTTTGCAGAATCGGCGGGGAACACATAAAATTTGAGCCAAAAATCGGGGTTTCCTTGCCAATCGCTTTTTCGACATACAAAGATTTAGAAGATCGTATTTCCGATACGGATTATTATAGAACGACATTGCTACATTTTTCTCTTGGTGTACATTTTTCATTTTAGTTTCTTTTTGTTGTGTCGGAATCTCCTATCAAACATAATTTGATAGGAGATTCCTATTTTGAGACCGCTCGACATATCAAGCACAATCTAATTTGGATTTTTTCAGGAAAAACTGTTCATTTGCAAAAAATAAGGAACAATGCGAGATATCATCATATTCGATAATACACTTCTTGACATAACAATCTCCCTGGCAATCATTGTCGGTGGTTTTATTGTTGCCAAACTTATCTATGTCATTTTTACGAAAGTATTTGGGAAAATGGCAGCAAAAACGGAGTCGACATTAGATGACTTAATCGTTGAAAAATTACGTGCTCCGTTCATTTTTGCCGCTGTCATTGCTTCCATCTGGTTTGCTTTACGCAGACTGAATATGGCAGAGGAGGTGATTGATACAATAAAAGATGTTTATTCGGTACTTGTCGTTGTCAACGGCACATGGGCTATTGCCCGACTCCTTTCAAGTTTGATAGAAAACATTCTGACACGACATACCATTACCGATGACGAAAAACTAAACAAAGGCATGGTTGACATTATTCAGCGAATTGCCACCTATGTGATTTGGCTTATCGGTATCCTTATTGCGATGAACAATCTCGGTATCAAGATTGGTACATTGCTCGCCGGACTTGGAATAGGTGGTGTGGCTGTTGCATTGGCTGCTCAAGATACCATCAAGAATCTCTTTGGCGGAATCGTTCTCTTTTTTGACCGACCATTTAATCTTGGTGACCGTATTCGTTTTGACGGATTAGATGGCAATGTGATGCATATTGGTTTACGAAGCCTGCGAATCTGCACACTGGACGGCAGAATGGTCACAATTCCTAACTCCAAGGTAGTTGATAACGCCATTGAAAACGTTACGTCCGAGCCTTCAACCAGAATAAAACTTACGTTGGGATTAACGTACGACACTACGCTCGAAAAAATGGAACTTGCATTGAAAATCCTGAAGGAATTACCCCAAACGGTCAAAAACATCTCACCCGAAACGCAAGCCAATTTTATGGAATATGGCGATTTCTCGCTCAAAATCCTTTTTATCTATTACATAGAAAAATCGGGGAATTACTACGAAACGCAATCGGAGGTAAATAAAGCCATACTTCGTTTGTTCAACGAAAACGGATTGGAATTCGCATTCCCGACGCAGACAATCTATACTAAGAATTAAAGCGTTTGGAGAATTTTCTCCAGGTCTTCTGGCGTATCAACACAAAGATTTTCAAAATCTGTCACTGCCGTATTGATGATGTAATTGTTGTCAATCCAGCGAAGTTGCTCCAAACTTTCGGCTTTTTCCTGCAATGATTGTGGTAACTTTGTTATTTCTAGCAAAACCTCACGTTTGTAGGCATAGATGCCAATGTGCTTGAAATAGGTATGTCTGTTCACCCAATTTTCTTTGTCTTCACCTCTGAAATAAGGGATTGGCGAACGACTGAAATAAATTGCCCTACCATCGATTGCACGCACAACTTTGGGTTTGTTCGGATTGAACAAATCTTGTGAGTCGGTGATTTTTTTCACCAAAGTGGCAATTTGCGTCGTAGGATTATTTGTAAAAATATCGGCTAACAACTGAATTTGCGATGGCTGAATGAAGGGCTCGTCGCCTTGCACGTTTATCACCACGTCGAACGTATCTCCATTGGGAATAGACTGAATTGCCTGAGCTAATCTATCGGTTCCGCTCGGACACGTGCTTGAAGTCATCACCACATTTCCACCAAATTGCTTCACACGTTCTTCTATACGAGTATCGTCGGTTGCGACCCACACGTCGGGAAACGCCTTTGAGGCATTTTCATAGACGTGTTGTATCATAGGTTTTCCCTGAATCATTGCCAAAGGTTTCCCTGGAAAACGGGAAGAACCATAGCGTGAAGGTATAATTACAATTGTCTTCATATCCAAATATTTTTACAAAAATACTATTTATTTCATTGAAGAAACAATACAACAAAAAACTTCGGTAACAAAATGATTTTACTATTCTTTTCGTTACTTTTGCCGAAAAATGAGAGTTTATCGTTGCATAGAAGATTTTTACGCTACAAATCCGATACTCACAATCGGAATGTTTGATGGTGTGCATGCAGGTCATCGAGCTATTTTGCGGGAATTGGAACAGGCAAAGAAATCGCTTAACGGAGAGTCTGTTTTACTAACCTTCTGGCCACATCCACGAATCTTTTTCGGAAAAACCGAGGGCTTTAAAATGCTGACGACCATGGAAGAAAAATTGGAATTATTGGAACAAATCGGATTGGATGTCTGTTTGGTTCTTCCATTTTCCACGGAATTTGCACAATTATCGCCAGAAAACTACATTTCACAAATCATACATCGTGGCATTGGTGCAAAAAAAGTGGTGATTGGCTATGACCACAAATATGGTCACAATGGCTCTGGCTCATTTGAACTAATGCAAAACTATGGTAAACGTATGGGGTTTGAGGTTGAACAAGTTTCTGCATTAACAATTGACGAAAAAGAAATCAGTTCCACAAAAATTAGGAATAGTATTGCCCAAGGCAATATTGAAACGGCAAATAAATTCTTATCGTACCAGTATTTTATCAATGGAAACGTAATTGCAGGCTCTCAGATTGGAAGAACAATTGGATTTCCTACAGCTAACGTGCAAGTCAACTCTTCGTACAAGGAAATTCCTGCCAAGGGCGTATATAGTGGTACAGTAAAAGTTGATAATATTGATTATCAAGCCGTTATTAATATAGGTAATAATCCTACCATCAATACGGATTTACCACTTTCGGTAGAAGTGCATTTGTTGGATTTCTCGCAAGATATTTATGGTAAAAATATCAGAATTGCGTTTGCAAAGAAACTTCGTGACGAACAGCAATTCGCGTCGCTGACAGAATTACAAAATGCCATTCAGAACGATGTGAAAATGGTTCGCTCAAAAAATGATATATAGTAGAGACGATGTGCACATCGTCTCTACAACAAACATCACGATATATTTATGTAGAAACGTCATAATATGGCGTCTCTACTACAAAACAAATATTACACAGAAAACATAAACCCTTTTTGAAGCATTGCGTTGTATGCTTGTTTGTCAAACGTATAGGTACGCGCAACTCTATGTGATACATTGGAATACTTTCGTCCAGTGAATTTCAAGATATTCAGTCGAAGAATTTTTCTTCTGAAATTACGCTTGTCAAACGTTTGCATCGTCACTGTCTCGTACACATCCTGCAAATCTGAAAGTGAAAATTCGTCAGGAAGCAAGTTAAAAATAATGGGATCAATATGAACTTGCGACTGTAACGTTTGTAATGCCGCATCAAACAATTCTCTATGGTCGAACGCAAGTTCTGGCACTTGAGTTACGGGAATCCAATGAATTTCCGAGGCGTCTTGACCTATTGTCACCGAATAATCGGAAATCCGCACTAAGGCATAATACACAACAGTTACAACGCGTCGTGTCGGATAACGGTCGGTTTTCCCAAACGTGCCCACTTGTTTCATATAAATGTCGGTCAAACCACTCATTTCGTGCAATCTTCGCATAGGAGCCGCATCCAAATCTTCATCCAAATACACGAAACCTCCAGGCAAAGCCATTTTCCCAAAATCGGGTTCAGTACTTCTTTTGATAAACAACGCCTTGAGTTCGCCCTTGTCGTATCCGAAAATAACGCAGTCAATCGAAAAATTGTCAATCTCTGTTCTTTCTGCCATGTCTTACTTTTTTAGCGGTTTCAAAGTTACCATCAAAACATCGTGACTGGCAATTGTTGCGACCAAGGGTTTCTTGGTTGTCCCAATATCTTTCTTTGCACACAAATCACGAATTTTGCACGGTGTCTTTGCAAACGCTATTTCTTTATTAAAAATCTTATCAATTATTGTATGAGAATTCCAGTTAAATGTGATTTTTTCCGACTCGTTTCCCGTATTAAGAAAGCACAGCGCCCACGCACCATCTTGCAATGGTTTTGCCCATAGTTCAAGATTCTTGTCTTGAAGATATTTAAATCCTTGAATACCCAAGGCATCCTGATTTACCGCAATAATTTCCTTGTTGGTCAAGAGCGCAATCGTTTCTTTCGACGTTTTTCTCACATCGTTTCCCAACATTAGTGGCGAAGCCAACAGCGACCACATTGCGAAATGAGTTCTGTCTTCGGCTTGCGTCATTCCATTGCCGACCTCCATCATGTCGAAATCGTTCCAAGCACCCGAATGTGCATATCGTCGCAAGGTGTCGTTATTTCTCATGTTCAAAATCTTCATGACTCCCCATGCCGACCATTGTGTAGGCAACCCGTCATCGTGACGATCTTCGCAGTCGTAGCAAGGATAGATGTCGCCCGAAATTCTCCATGCATGGCCTACCTCGCCAGCCCAAAACCATGGCTCGGTATCGCCCCATTCACAGATACTGAACAAAATTGGCCTGCCTGTGGCATACAAGGCATCACGCATTGTGGTATAAGCCGCATCCGACGTGAGATTTCCGTGGTAACACCAATCGTATTTTAGATAATCAACGCCCCACGAAGCATACAATCGCGCATCCTGATATTCGTGACCTCGTCCGCCCGGATAACCGCCACAGGTTTGCGTCCCTGCACAGTTATAAATACCGAACTTCATTCCTTTGGAGTGAACGTAATCGGCAAGATGTTTTATTCCATGAGGAAATTTCTCGGGGTCGGCAACCAGATTGCCTTCTTTGTCACGTTCACGAAGCATCCAACCATCGTCTATTACGACATAATTGTAGCCTGCATCACGAAACCCCATTGAAACCATACTGTCAACAACACCAATAACCAGTTCCTCATTGATGTTGGTAGCAAATGTGTTCCAACTATTCCAACCCATTGGGGGTGTTTTTGCCAAGTCTGCTTTTTGAGCGAAACCGTTTACGGCAAAAAGAAGTAAAGAAAAGGTGAAAAAACAATGTAGAGACGTGATTAATCGCGTCTCTACACATATAAACATATTAGTCTTCATCAATAAAGTTATCGTATTCAGAAACCGTTCCAATAACTTTAAATTCTGTTCTACGGTTCATAGCACGTCCGTCAGGATTGTCGGTGCCATCATCGAATTTGTTTGGAGCCACAGGAACAGAATAACCATATCCTTTACCTATGATTCTTTCTTTCTCGATACCTTGCTTGATAACGTAGTTGACGATTTCGTCAGCACGTTTTTGAGACAATTTCATGTTGAATGCCTCGCCTCCGTGATCATCAGTGTGACTGCTCAATTCAACAACGATTTCAGGAGCTTCTCTCATCAACGAAACAACCGATTCGTCTAAGATATCCTTTTGTTCTTTTTTCAGACGGAATTTACCATATTCATAGTAAATGTTCTTAACAACCAATGCTTCCTTAGTGATAGAGTTGATTCCATAATCTTTCAAATGAAGCGTATCAGGCTCGGTAATACCTCGTGTTGAGAACGGAATAAAGGCAGAACCAGAACGAACATTTTCAAATTGAAGAATGTATTGATGATTTGGTTCTACTGTGAAATAATAACGACCTGTTGAATCTGTCTCTGTACTTGCAATGAATACTTTTTCGTTAGAGTTACCTATATAAAGTGCAACACGACTGCCGGCAAGATATTTAACTTCTCTTTCAGGAGCAGCTGCAACTTGAGTAGAATCGGCAACGCCACCTTCTGCATTTGTCAAATCAACTTGAACCGTAGAGTCAGCTGATGTAGTTTCAAAACCTTTGCTTATTACATTGTCAAGTTTGCTGTCAACCAATTCATATACGCGACCCGTTACAGGAATGTCGAATTTTACATCTTCGTAGTCAACATAATACAAGTCATCACAACATGTTTCCTGACCACCCGTCATTGTTCCCACACGGTTTGTAGCAAAGAACGCCTTTTTACCGTTAGGACTTAATGCGAAATAATAGTCATCGTATGGCGAGTTGATTGGATAACCCATGTTTTCTGCAGGAGTCCATTTACTCATTTCACCATTTGAACGGAAAATATCAAATTCACCCATACCAGCAAAACCGTCAGATGCAAAATACAATGTTCTTGTAACAGCATCATAGTATGGAGAAATTTCGTCACCTGCCGAGTTCACCTTGTTACCGCAGTTCTTTGGAGCTCTCCATTCATTCTTTTTTGACATGAAGATTGAATACCAGATATCGTATCCACCACGTCCGCCTTCACGGTCAGAAATGAAATACAAAATTTCGTCATTCTTCTTTGATTCATTACCGATTGCCACTTGAATGTTAGACGTTTTCTTTGCATTGATGATTTCTGGCAGTTCTTCTGGTGCTTGCCAAGTGCCGAAAGTGTTTTTCGTCATATAAATCTTACAAATGTCCGGTTTATATTTCGATGATAAGAATTTCTTCTTTCCTTTTTCACAACGAACGAAATAGAAACGTTGCATATCAGGAGAAAATGCTCCGTGCATTGCGTTCAAATTAGGTGTTTCTTGCACGTTCAAAGTCCAATCATCTTTTGTCATCCAACGATTGCCAGCATACGTTGCCTCGAAAAACTTTGGAGGAACCAAAGAATCCAATCCTGCATTTGCGCCAAGAGAATCAAGCGCTTCTGTTGCATATACAAAAGCATTATTATCCAAGAAAATTGGCATATATTCCATTCCTTCGGTATTCGTGGAATTATCCAACGGATTAACTGCCATGTTCAACGGATTTGCGATGTACGATGGTGCCGAGTCACACGCAATCAGTTGTTGTTTTACTAACGCTGAGTATACACTAAAATCTTTTGCACCAGCATATTCTTTCTTAAACGATTTAAAATGTCCTTTGGCTTCTGCATATCGTTCCGATGTCTTCAACATCGTAGCATAATAATACAAAGCTTTCACATTTTTTTGTGGATTTGCCTTGTAGGCCTTGTCATACCATAATTCTGCAGCAGCATAATTACGAGCGTAACGATAACATTCAGCCAATTGGAACATGGCCTTGTAATCTTCTTTTTCCTTGCAGTATGCTTCATAGTAGCGTGCAGCAGAGTAATAATCTCCACAGTTTACTGCTTTTTCAGCCATCTTTTTCAATTTTCCCGTACTATAAGATGACAAATCAACCTGCGCAAAAGAGTTTATTGCCAACCCGAAAAAAATCAAGAGACTTGGTATCAAATATTTGTACTTCATAAGTGTATATTTACATTATTCAACATATAACGCCCCAAATATACGAAACAAATTCAAAAAAGATTTATTATTCTTCGTAAATTATTTCAAAATATTGATTCAAAGTTCCAATTACCCTAAATTCTGTCCTTCTGTTTTTTGCTCTTCCTTCGGGATTGTCACTTCCATCTTCATTGGAATTTGGTGCTATCGGATGCATTTCTCCATACCCTTTTGCTCGCAATCTATTAGGATCTATCCCATTCTGTACCAAATAGTTAACAACGCTTTCGGCTCTTTTTTGCGAAAGTCGTAAGTTATATCTGTCACCTCCTTTGTTATCGGTATGACTACCAATTTCAACAATAATTTGAGGATATTCATTCATTATATATAAAATAGTACGAGAAATAATTTTTTTCGATTCCAGTGTCAAATTTGACTTGTCAAAGTCATAATATATGTTTTTTATGCGAAACGCATCCTTCGAAAGATAGTCAATTCCGATGGCATCCATGTGAAGCGTGTCGGACGTGAAGATATTTTTTGTCGTGAATCGCATTTCCGGCGGCAATTTCTTGTCGCTTTCAAATTGTAACATATAGTCTTTGCGTGCCAAAATATCGAAGAAATAATGTCCTTTCTCGTCGGTCGTGTCGGCTGCGATGAAAATAGGTTCTTCCACGTTTTTGTCAATAAGGAACAATGACACAATGCTTCCCTCGGCATACATCACGGTATCGCCCGTACTCGTTCTGTCCGTCACCTGCTCCATATTGTCGTTTATGATTTTTTCAATTGTCGCATTGGGAATAAGCATAACTGTTCCCTCCACTCCAACGGAAATAGCATCAACATATTTATATGAAAAGATGTCGTCGCAACAAGTCGAACCATTCTTTTCGACAGGACGATTCGATACCAGAAATCCGTTCACTGTCGTTGCATCGGCCGAAAAATAAATGTCGTCAAAACCTGTATTGATAGGATAACCGACATTCTCGGCTGGTGTCCATTTTGTCAATTCGCCAGTCGCTCTGAATACGTCTTGTTCTCCGAGTCCGTACCATCCATTTGAACTGAAATACAAATTTCGCTCTTTCATCTGATAGAACGGCGTCATTTCGTCGCCTGCAGTGTTTATCTTGTTCCCACAGTTTTTGGCCTCACGCCACTCGTTTTTCTTCGACAAAAAGACGCTGTACCAGATATCCAAGCCACCTTTCCCGTCGGGACGGTCACTCACGAAATACAAAATCAAGTCACCACGTTTTGAATCAGTACCAATCGCAGGTTGCGTGTTGTTAGTCTTTTTCATGTTGATTGTCGGAGGCAACAACTCTGGTTCCGACCAACGACCTTTATTCTTGTGACTTACGTATATCTGACAAATAGTCTTATGTTGCCAGTCACTTTCACAACGAGTAAAGTAGAAACTTTGTCTGTCTGGCGAAAAAGCTCCATTACAGCTATGTACATTATTGAGGTTAAACTCCCCTTCCTGCCATTCTTGATTAAATTGCCATTCGTTCTTCACTTTGTTAGCAGTATAAAAATGACGGTAAGGCATCGCACTCGGATCTTCGGTTTCTGTTATGACAGCATTGTCGGTTCGCAATGATGCATATAATAATGTAGAGTCATTCAAATATATAGGTGAAAGTTCTACCGACGCTTTGTTGATTGTATTGTTCAAACGCGTGATTTGTACCGATTCAGCTGAATCTATCAGCATTTGAGCCGAATCGCATGCCATGATTTGTTGTGTCACAAGTCGTTTATAATCAATATCATAGCCACCTTTATATAATTGTTTGAATTGAACGAAATATTTTTTTGCCTCGTCATAATAGCCATATACTTTCAACATTTCGCCATAATGATAAATGGCAACCAGATTCTTCTTGTCAAGACGCATCGTCTTGTCATAATACGTCGCAGCGGGAATGTAATTTCTTGTCGCTCTGTAACATTCAGCAAGGTCGAAAAGCACTTTGGGTTTGTTTTTCTTCTTATCGCAGTACGCTTTTAGATACTCAATGGCAGAATATGTATCGCCTACAGACATTGCACTATAACCCATAGATTTAAGTTTTCTTGGGGAATAACTTGACAAATCTTCCGTTTGGGAGAACGCTGTGCTACTCATTAGTAATGCTACTACGCCAACGAGTAATTTCGTGTTTAAAATCTTTCGCATGGTATTTTAACTTTAGTACTTTTCCAACTTGGAGTCAAATAGGTTAAAGAAACTTCAACAGCTCCCCGATAATTCGTCGCTTCACGCAACGAAGAGACATTTATGTCGTAACTTGCTCCTATATTGAATCTTTTATATTTCGTTCCTATAATCCATACGGTCGCATCATAATTTTTTGAGAAACCGTATCGAAATATAGTGCCCCCATACACTATCACATCTTTTTTGAAGGCATAATCAACATTACCACCAATAAGCAGTTCCGTCGCTTTTTCTTGTCGCATAAAAAGAAGATTTGGCTGCACGGTAATTTTTTTGTTCACCGTGTATTTTCCACCACCTTGAATCGCTACACGCAATGCTTGTTCGGAATCTTTCAACTCGACACCGTAAAATGACTCGTATGGCGTGTTGATATTGAAAATGCTTATGCCCGCCTTTGCGATGAAATCAGACGTCAACTGCTTGTCCCATAGCACACCGGCATTGATTGCCAAATGAAATAATCGCCCATCTTCCTGCTCTCCATTTTCAAAATTTCGATTGAACACGGACTCGCCGCCCAAATCGAACTGACTATTATATGTATAATGAGCGATATTTGTGGTCTTATACACCAATCCCGCCTGAATACCTCCACTCAGATTGTGACCATTTACATTTGCTGCAAAGGCACCGGAAAACAATATTTTATCATTGATTAAACCCACATATCCCGATTCGTCACGTATGGCACAAACGCCAATTCCGTATGAAAAATCATAAAATTGAAATTGTTTTTCCAAACCGAAACTTACCGTTTGAAACGGCTTGGCGTCTATGGCTCTCCACTGCGTCCTATACATGGCATTTACCCGAAGATTTCCGTCATACCATGCCGTATTTGCCGGATTTATGGATAGAGGATTTGCATAAAATTGTGAAAAATGAATCTCTTGCGAAACAGCATTTATTGTTACAATAGAGAATACCAGAACAAGCGTAGCCCGTACTATATTAAAGGTATACAATACAAATTTCTCCATTGTCAAACAAAAAAATACTCGTTACAAAGGTACTGATTTTTTGGAATATAGAGCATACGAAATTGTTTTGATTTGTTAAGTCATCATATTTCTTTCTATTTGAAATCAAATTTTTTACAAAAATATTTACGAATAAAGAGACTCACGTGTTTTTGCATAGAACATAGTACAGAGATGATGTCATAATCTTTTTTCTACGCAAAGTTTCATAACCAACAAAAAGTTTGTATTCTTGCAACATAGTTCAATGTTAGAATACAATAATTTAAAACAGTATGTTGACAAAAGGAACAAAGGCTCCGTATTTCGAGGGCAACGACGAAAATGGTAATATAGTGAAATTCAGCGATTTTACCGGCAAAAAATTAGTGCTTTATTTTTATCCCAAGGATAGCACTCCGGGCTGTACTGCCGAGGCGTGTGATTTGCGCGACAACTACCACCGTTTTCTCGCATTGGGTTACGAGGTGCTTGGCGTAAGCCGCGACAGCAGTGCCTCGCATAAGCGTTTTATTGCGAAATACGACCTGCCATTCCATCTTATTGCCGACACCGACCTCACAATTTTAAAAGCGTACGAAGCGTGGGGCGAAAAGAAAATGTACGGCAAAACAACCGAAGGAACACTTCGCACCACCTACGTTATTGATGAGAACGGCATTATAATCGACGCCATCGGCAAAGTTGACACCAAAAATCATAGTGAACAGATTTTGTAGGGACAACACAACGTCCAAAGGTTTTTAGAGCGTTGTGTTATTTTAATTTGTAGATACATAAAAGACTCATTATTTTCGTATGTTTGTAGCATATAATATGTGAAAAACATCCGCGGCATCTCGGCCGACATCAAGCAGGACGACACCTTCCACAACGACCAACATAAAGACCTAAAAGCTGACTATATCATGGCTAATCTGCCTTTTAACCAGAAAGATTGGCATGAGTCCAATAAACTCACTTCGGATGCTCGTTGGAGCGGGTATGATGCGCCACCAACTTCCAATGCCAACTATGGTTGGATTTTGAACATCCTTTCCATACTCTCGGCCAAGAGTAATAAAGATTTAAAAAGCTCTTTAAGGAATTGGCATACGACCTTTGAAATTAAATTAGAGGAAATTTTCTCTACATTTCCTCTAATTTCCTCTAATTTGTTTGGAAGATGCTTGAAGCAGTTCTTCAAATTTTGCAGATTTAATATATCCAATAGCTCTTTTATTCAAATTTGTTGTGTTTAAATAGCCCATATCAACCAATTCCTGTAGGTCGGTTCTCGCTGTTCTGGTTGAAATGTTGAATTGTGTTGCCAACTCTTTTGGAGTAAATATGGTCCGCTTGCTATCTGAAATGGTTTTGAGGACGTACCTTTGGCGTTCGTTGATATTCAGTATTCCCACGAATCTGAGAATGTTCTGCTGTTCGTCGATTTTGCGTTGAAGATACTTCTTCAATTCTTCGAAAGCCTTTCTCATTACATCCAAGTGATATTGGATGAAGTATGATAGGTCGTTGCCGTCACACTCAGTGTATTGATATGCCTTTTCGTATGCCTTTTTATTGACATAGATGATTCTGGAAATGGAAAGGTACTCGGTCAACCAATAGCCTTTTTTGATCATATACCAATAAAAGAGGGATCTTGCGGTTCTTCCGTTGCCATCGGCAAAGGGGTGGATATAAGCCAATACGAAATGGATGATAATGCCCTTAATGATGGGATGGATGAAGTTGTCGCTATCGTCGTTGTTTGCAAAATTGCATAAATCATGAATTAGCCCGTCAATTTCGGTATAGGCAGGAGGGGTGTGCGCAACGTGGCCGGTAATCCCATCCACCACGTAGATGTCATTGTTCTGGCGAAACACTCCTTCGTCTTCAGGGTTGTCCAAAGTCTTGTTAGTAATAGAACGGTGAATATCGAGCAAATTTTCTACCGTGAACTCCTCTTGTGAGTTTTTTGAGATTTTACTGATGGTCTCATAATTGTTGACGATCATTTGCTGGCTCTTATTTTGGGGCTTCAACTGTTTGCGAAGCATGTCTTTGGCAATCCGCCGTGTTGTTGAAGCACCTTCCATTTGACTGGATGCTATGGCCTCTTCCATGATGGAGCTAACCAGATAGTAACTTTTATCGGTGGAAGGGATAATGTTTTGGGTGCCAAGACTGCCACCCAAATTCATGTCAAAATCATGAAGCAATGCCAGCATGTATTTCGTGATTGTAAAGTGAAAAGTGTGCTTGCCAAACCGAATATGCTGAGCGTTCAAGCCACGTTGGGTTTTTACGGCCTGCCATAACACTTCCTTGTCAATGTCTTTTGGGCCCAAGTATTTTACTTTGTCCCAATATAGATACTCGCTGCTGATTTTCTGAAACACAGGTTGAAAATCAGGATTATATAGCATTTGCAGGGCATCTGCAAGCTTCTCGGAATTCATTTTTGGAGTTGGCTCAAGCTTCATTGTTCTATTTTTTTATCCTAGCAAAGATACAATATTTCCCCAAATAGAGGAAAATTTCCTTAAATTTCCCATCTTTTCCTATTTTTTTTCATTATTCACAATTATTTTTAGTATTTTTGTAATCTAATGGAGATATATTAATGAATTACCAACGTTTAGGCGACTATATCAGAGAAGTGAATGTCCGTAACCGCGATTTGAAGGTTACGAACTTGTTGGGGTTGAGCATTGAGAAGAGATTCATTACTTCCATTGCCAACACCATTGGCACTGATATGTCAGTATACAAATTTCCTATATTTGCAAAAGTATAAATGTAATGTAAAAACAAGAAACAGAAAGATTGGAATTAACATATTGAACTTTAGATTTTTATCTCTATTCTGAAAAATCGCCAATTTAAAGTCTCGGAGAGAAGTCGATTGAAGTTCACGCTTGGCGTGAATTGCTTCGTGCTTATCCGAGACAGGTGTTTGGCGATACCTTCAGAATAATAAGCAACAGAACGAACAATTGACGCCTTTTTTATGGGAATACGCAAAATCACCGAACCACATATAGGAAACATTATAAAAAAAGAACTTCGACAACAAGGACGGAGCATTACGTGGCTTGCATCGCAGATAAATTGTAGCCGAGAGAATCTCTACAAAATTTTTCGTCGAAATTGGATTCACACAGATATGCTTCTTCGCATTAGCAACGCCCTCGATTATGATTTCTTCAAGGTTTACTCTGACTATAGAAAACAACAATCTGTGAACTAAAAATCCAATTTGTTGGTACAAATAGTTACGGATATTTAGATTGATGGTTACAGCTATGATATGGATAATATTAAAAACAATAGTTTCCTTTACACATAAATTTAACGTATAAAACAATGAAACGATTACTTAAAAATCTTTTGCTATTTGGAATGGCAGTAGCAATATGTGTTGCCTGTGGCAATGAGCCCGAAGTAACCAAACGTGAAAATGACACAAATGACACAAATACTACGTTGGAACTTTCCAAGACAGAATTAAATTTTTCAAATCAAGCGGCGGCTACAACCGTATTGGTGACAGTTTCTGGATTTTGGGTTGCAGAAACACCTGCAGACTGGGTTTCGCTTTCGACGTATGCGGGAAATAGTTCGGGTGAATTGACAATTTCTGTAACTCCAAACGCAAGAAATTCATCACGCGAATCGTATGTAAAAATTAGCGCATCATCTTATGAAAAAATTATAACAATCTCGCAACATGGAACTATTGCTATTGAAAATGGCGCAATTAAGGCCGTTTTCTCAGTTTCTAATCATAGTAACGTGTATTTTTCGCAGGGCAATTTGCAATATCAAGCAAGTACCAACACATGGCGTTTTGCGGAATACCAGTACGATATGATAGCCTTGGATAATTCCAACATTTCAAGTTCGTATAGTGGTTGGATAGATTTATTTGGTTGGGGGACTTCTGGTTGGAACAGCGGAGCAAATGCATATCAACCATATAGTACAAGTATGGATTACCGAGATTATTATCCTGGTGGCATGTATTACAACTACTTAATAGATGGTTTTGCCAATGCAGATTGGGGAATATATAATCAAATTTCCAATGGAAGTAACCAAATAGGGATGTGGCGTACGCTAACAAATTATGAATGGCAATATGTTATTTATGAGAGAAAAGACGCGGATCTCTTAAAAGGTGTGGCAACAATTAACGGGATAAACGGCTTAGTTCTATTGCCAGACGACTGGAAGTTCCCTGATGATATTGCATTTACAAGTGGAATTGCTAATGATTTTGGTAGCACGTTTTATGCTACAATAAATAATTATTCTTGGTCGGAATGGAGCAAGATGGAAACCAACGGGGCCGTGTTTTTCCCAGCTTCTGGCAAGCGTCAAGGTACCAATGTAGACGAGATAGGTATCTATGGCAATTATTGGTCAAGTTCGCCTTGCGACGACAGTGGTATCGACTGTCTGTGCTTTAACAGCAGTGGAATTGCTGTAGGGCGTGGATTCCGAGGTAACGCTATGTCTGTTCGCCTCGTCCAAGATGTAAAATAAAAAGTGGGGAAATAATACCAAAGGAGTTTCTGCAAGATTGTTTCTTTAAATTTGCGTAAAGCGAATTGCAAAACGTTAAGAATCAACGGAATAAAGTGCAGAAAGAATTAACATCTCTATAATGTTTACAAAACAATGATGTAGCCCATCAGCTCTTTTAGCGAAATGCTGTTGATTTTTAGTTGAGTTAGTCAGTCTTGAACTTTTTTTGTTAGTTTTTCTCTTGAAAGGAAAAGTAAATTTTATCAACCTACTATTCCTTACGGCACAACATAATGTAAGCAATTCCGTTTCCCCCCTTTCGGGCTCTTTTTCTTTCATTAGATAACAAATGAGCGATGTAACTATAGTCAATCGTTGAGTTTGTAGAAACGATTTAGTCATATTGATAAGTTCAACAACCTTATTTTTAGGATTCATCTTAATACAAATTCATAGCTTTTTTCGTATATTTGTAGTGTAAAAACATCACTGCGAATACGAAAAGACAGTTATGAATATGGCGGGAATGGAGAAAATAATAACAATAGTCAAATGAATAGAATATCATATAATCTTTGGATGAAAAACAAATAAATATGAAAACACACCATTCCATACAACCTAATGTTTTACGACTATTATATGCACATTCTGGAAATTGCTGCGCTTTTGAGGGTTGTCATAGTCCTATTTTTGAAGATGATGGAACGTTGACAGGTGAGTGTTGTCACATAGAAGCAAATTCACCCAATGGACCACGATATAACGAAAAACAAACTAATGAAGAAAGAAATGGATACGATAACTTAGTATTAATGTGCGCAAGGCATCATAAGATAATAGACAGTCGTTCAGAACAATATACTGTGGAAAAAATAAAAGCCCTAAAACAAGTGCATGAAAACAAGTATACTGTGCAGCAACTGGAAGCGACTGACATAATGATAAAACAATTACAGATAGAATCAGAGAAATACTGGTCGTCATTAAGAGCGATAGAGCAAACAGATGATACTGGTTTTAAAATGGAGTTAGGAGAAAACGACCTTTGTTCTTTAATGAAGGACATCAAAGAAATATATGAAGGATTACAGAGTTCTATTGACATTGTAACAGAATCTTCATGGAAATTACAAGATGATTTAAAAACAGAATGTGAAAAATGCGGCATTGATTATAGTATCTTTGATAAGATCCCATATTATAACAATAGTTTATTTAATAGAGATTGGGAAATTATAAACCTTTCATTCCCTAATCATATGACACTGCTAAAAAACCGATACTTACAATTATGTGTGAACTTATTGGAAAAACTAGTCATTTATAATCAAGAGTATTTAAATATACTGAATGTGTATAAAAAAGAGCTGACCCTTTCACACAAATCTGCATACTATATTGATTAATATTACACTTTACTTTGAGCGAGAAAAGATATGACTTGGAAAGAATATGAATCTTTAGTTTTTGAAGAATGTCTACGTGTATTTCATCATTGTGAAATACAACAAAATGTTTATGTTGATGGCTTATTTTCAAAACGGAAAAGGCAAATTGATATTCAAGTACGTAACGAGGAAGGGAATTTACTAATATTTGATGCAAAAAAGTTCAACGAGAAAGTAGATGTAAAAACAGTAGAATCTTTTATTGGAATGGTAAAAGATGTTGGTGCTGATAAAGGAATAATTGTTTCTGAGAAAGGTTTTTCAAAAACTGCAATAAATCGAGCACATTATGGAGAAAACAACATTGAAGTTGATATTTTGAATTTGTATGAATTAAGTAGGTTTCAATCCGAATGGGCAATTCCTTATGCGGGGAAGTATGGCGTTGTGGCTCTTGCTCCATTTTGTTGGATTATTGATGGGACACGAAGAGATCACATGGTTACAACGATGTATAGGAGAGGATTCACATTTGAAGAGGCTACTCTGAATAAAGAATGGGCATACGTTAATTTTTGGGAAAAAGATTCTGATATAGGCACGATGGATGAATTGGTGGCTTGGCAAAATGCTAATTTGTTAGATGCAGATAAAGATGGGATAATACAAGAGAGTTGCTCCGATTCTATTAGAATAAGAATGTTCAAATCAAAGAAATACCCATGCTGTGAAATAACCTTGTTTAGAGAATTCGATGGTTTTATTCTCTTTATTGTACTATTTAGCCCAGACAATATGATTAGCAAGAATGTTGAAAAGATGAAGTCCTTTTTATTACAAGCCCTTCCTTTGAATGTAGTACAACAAAATTAGTGAGATATGGGAATAATTATCTACTTTTACAACGTTCTTTTGAAGGATGCTTTTTTTAAAATTACATTCTTTGCTTTGGGCAAGAATGGGGAAATAAAGATACTATGACCGACAAATATTTAAACTTTGACGAATACATAAAAAGTCTTGACGGAGAGTATAGTAAGGAGGAATTGGACGAGATGAGGGAAATATACCACGAAGAAGTACGTAAAGGTAACGTAGATTGGCGTGAATATGTGACCTACAAAAGGCTTGATGTCCACCCAAATCCAGAAGAAGCGAAAATGGGAAGACCAATATAAATTAACAACTAAACCTATTTCAACGAAAGCAAGTTAGATATTCTTCTTTTTGCAAATAATATCTTTTAATTTAAAAGCATTTTTACGAAATCAATTAAAAACTAAAAGAAATTACGTGTTTTTCGTATAAAAATATAATTAAATAATGTATATTTTTGTATCGTCAAAATGCAAGACGAATGGAACCGATAAAACACGAATGTGGTATAGCAGTGGTACGGCTTCGAAAGCCTTTGGAATACTATCATCGGAAGTACGGAACGTGGATGTACGGTCTGAATAAACTCTATCTTCTGATGGAAAAACAACACAATCGCGGGCAGGAAGGTGCCGGCGTGGCGTGCGTAAAACAGAACATGAATCCAGGCGAGGAGTTTATGTTTCGTGAACGTGCCGAAGGAACCAACGCCATCACCGAGGTGTTTGCACAAATCCATGCTAACTACGAGAAACTTACCGACTTGCAATTGAACGACCCGCTGTTTGCGGCAAACTCGTTGCCTTTTGCTGGAAATTCTTACATAGGCCATCTGCGCTACAGCACCACAGGACGGTCGGGCATCTCATACGTCCATCCGTTTATGCGTCGAAGCAACTGGAAATCGAAAAATTTGGCAGTGTGCGGAAACTTCAATTTCACCAATGTTGACGAGGTGTTTGAAATGATGTACCAATCGGGGCAACATCCTCGCCGCTATGCTGACACATTCATCTTGCTCGAACAACTCGGTCACCGACTCGACAGAGAGGTGGAACGGGTATATCAGTCCATCAACAAGAAAAATAAGAACGGACTGAAAATCAATGAAGAAATAGAAACAAATATAAAAATCGAGAACGTATTAAAGTCAACTGTAAAACATTGGGACGGCGGTTTCGTCATCTGTGGACTTACGGGCAGTGGCGAAACGTTTGTTGTTCGTGACCCATGGGGAATCCGTCCTGCATATTATTATGTTGACGATGAAATCGTGGTAGTCGCTTCGGAACGACCTGTCATCCAGACGGTTATGAATGTGGAATCAAGTTCCGTACACGAGGTGAATCCGGGCGAGGCCATCATTGTAAAGCAGGATGCGTCAATTGAGACTTCGCAGATTGTCCGTCCGAAGAAAAAACAGGCGTGCTCGTTCGAACGGATTTATTTCTCGCGTGGTAGCGATTCCGACATTTACAAGGAACGCAAGAAATTGGGCGAAAACCTTGTCCCTGCCGTTCTCAAAGCCGTCGATAACGATATTGACAATACCGTGTTCTCATTCATTCCAAATACCGCCGAAGTTGCATTCTACGGTATGTTGGAAGGATTTGAAAAGTATCTGAACACGCTCAAGGAACAGGAAATCATCCGCAAAGGCAACAAAATTTCGTCGGAGGAATTGCATCGCATTCTTTCCCGTCGCATTCGGTTTGAGAAAGTGGCGATAAAAGACATAAAACTGCGCACGTTCATCTCGGAAAGCAACACGCGCAACGATTTGGCAACGCACGTGTACGACGTGACATACGGCAGTCTTGTGCCCTACAAGGACAATCTTGTGGTGATTGACGACAGCATTGTTCGCGGAACAACGCTCAAACAGAGCATTATCCGTATGCTCGACCGTCTGCACCCGAAAAAGATTGTGATTGTGTCGTCGTCGCCGCAAATCCGCTACCCCGACTGCTACGGCATCGATATGTCGCGCATGGGCGAATTTATTGCGTTCAAGGCGGCAATTGCACTGCTTCAGGAGAAAAATATGCAGTCTGTCATTCAGGAAACCTACGAAAAGGCGAAAAAACAGCAGAATTTGCCGAAGGAACAAATTGTGAATTATGTGAAAGACATTTACAAACCGTTCACCGACGAGCAAATTTCCGACAAAATAGCCGAATTACTCACGCCAAGTTACGTGACGACGAAAATCAGCATCGTTTATCAGAAGACCAACGGGCTTCACGATGCATGCAAGGGCTATTCGGGCGACTGGTATTTTACGGGAAATTATCCCACGCCGGGCGGAAACAAATTAGTAAACAACGCGTTCATAAATTTCGTTGAAGGAAACGATGATTTACGCGCATTAAAGTAACTTTGCGTTCAGAACGAGCTCGTCATTTCGAGCGAAGCGAGAAAACTATTGAATAAAGAAGAATTAAAAATAAAGATATGTCATTACAAGCGAAGATAGTATTGGAAAACGGAATGGAGTTCGTTGGAAAATCGTTCGGTTTCCCGAAATCGACTGCTGGCGAAGTGGTGTTTAATACGGCAATGACGGGGTATCCCGAAAGTTTGACCGACCCGTCATACAAAGGTCAGATTTTGGTTTCAACCTACCCTTTAATTGGAAACTACGGTGTTCCGAATCATTTGAGTGAAAATGGTTTGCCCACGACGTTCGAGAGCGACGGCATTCAGATTGCCGCCTTGGTCGTTTCCGATTATTCGTTTGAACATAGCCACTGGAACGCCGAGAAAAGTTTGGCTCAATGGCTTGAGGAAAATCAAATTCCTGGCATTTACGGAATCGACACGCGTGAGTTGACAAAAGTTTTGCGCGAATCGGGCTGTATGTTGGGAAAAATTGTAATCAACGACGAAGATGTGGCGTGGTACGACCCCAACAAAGACAATCTTGTTGACCAAGTGAGCATAAAGGAAAAACAAGTGTACGGCACTGGAAAAAATAAGATTATGCTTGTTGACTGTGGCGTGAAAGCCAACATAATCCGTAGTTTGCTCAAATACGACACGACGGTAATTCGTGTGCCTTGGAACTACGATTTCACTCACGACGAATACGATGGTTTGTTTATATCGAACGGTCCCGGCGACCCGTCGCTGTGCGAGGAAACCATTGCTCACATAAAGACTGCAATCAACGGTGACAAACCGATTTTCGGCATTTGTCTGGGAAGCCAGCTGCTTGGAATTGCTTCGGGAGCGACGACATATAAATTGAAATACGGACACCGAAGCCATAACCAACCTGTACAGGAATTTGGCACAAACAAGTGTTACATAACTTCACAAAATCATGGTTTTGCCGTTGACCATTCAAAACTGACAAACGACTGGGAACCATATTTTCTGAATTTGAACGACGGCACTTGCGAAGGAATCAAACACAAGACAAAACCTATATTCGCAACGCAGTTCCACCCCGAAGCAAACGGCGGTCCGACCGACACTCGCTTCCTATTTGAGAAATTCATCGCTGTAGTCGAACAACATAAACACAACAAATAATCCACATTATGAAAAACGATATACAAAAAGTTATAGTTTTAGGTTCTGGAGCGTTAAAAATCGGCGAAGCCGGCGAGTTCGACTATTCTGGCTCGCAAGCCTTGAAAGCATTGCGTGAGGAAGGAATCGAGACCATTCTTATCAACCCGAATATCGCCACCGTACAAACGTCGGAAGGCATTGCCGACAAAATTTATTTCTTGCCCGTAACGCCAGAATTTGTGGAACGTGTCATTCAAAAGGAACGTCCGCAGGGTATTTTGCTGGCTTTTGGCGGACAAACCGCATTGAACTGTGGAACAGCGTTGTACGACAACGGTGTGTTTGAAAAATATGGCGTACAAGTTTTGGGTACACCCGTTCAAGCCATTAAAAACACCGAAGACCGAGATTTGTTCATTCAGAAATTGAACGAAATCAATGTAAAAACTGCTCGAAGCGAAGCAGTGGAATCGGTTGAAGAGGCAGTGAAAGCCGTAGAAAAACTCGGATTTCCTGTAATTGTTCGTGCTGCATACGCATTGGGCGGACTTGGAAGTGGTTTCTGTTCCAATGTAGATGAATTGAAAAAGTTGTGCGAAACGGCTTTTGCATATTCTTCGCAAGTACTTGTGGAAGAATCACTTAAAGGTTGGAAGGAAGTTGAATACGAAGTTGTCCGCGACTGTTACGACAACTGTATTACGGTTTGTAATATGGAAAACTTCGACCCGCTGGGAATCCACACAGGCGAAAGTATTGTGGTTGCCCCGTCGCAGACGCTTTCCAATGCAGAATACCACAAATTGCGTGAACTTGCAATCAAGATTGTTCGTCATATAGGAATTGTGGGCGAATGTAACGTGCAGTACGCACTTGACCCTAATTCCGAAGATTATCGTGTGATTGAGGTAAATGCCCGTTTGAGTCGTTCTTCGGCATTGGCATCGAAGGCAACGGGTTATCCGCTTGCGTTCGTGGCCGCAAAACTCGGATTAGGCTACGGTCTTTTCGAACTTAAAAACTCTGTAACAAAGACAACGAGCGCGTTTTTCGAACCTGCTCTCGATTATATTGTGTGCAAAATCCCTCGCTGGGATTTGGGGAAATTCGCCGGCGTGTCAAAGGAAATCGGTTCGTCGATGAAATCGGTGGGCGAAATTATGGCAATTGGCCGCACGTTCGAGGAGGTTATTCAGAAAGGTTTGCGTATGATTGGCCAAGGAATGCACGGTTTTGTGGCAAACCACGACATTGCATTCGACGACCTTGACCACGAACTGCAAAAACCGACGGATATGCGTATTTTCGCCATCAACATTGCGTTGACAAAAGGCTATTCGGTTGACAAAATCCACGAA